>Ga0160473_100263_pt1 | contig 43260 bp, 37 predicted proteins | sample HID1975I_E11MG_FD_108217 | JGI IMG/M metagenome (GOLD analysis project Ga0160473, IMG submission 108217) | Enriched soil microbial communities from UW Madison campus, WI, USA - HID1975I_E11 MG | ecosystem: Environmental > Terrestrial > Soil > Unclassified | place: USA: Madison, Wisconsin... | reverse complement strand
TTGAACACCACGTTAAGGAAATAACGGCATGGGTGCTCTGACGAAAGCTGAGATGGCCGAAAGGCTGTACGAGGAGCTGGGGCTTAACAAGCGTGAGGCCAAGGAGTTGGTCGAGCTGTTTTTCGAAGAAATTCGGCACGCACTTGAAGAGAACGAGCAGGTCAAGCTGTCCGGTTTCGGCAACTTCGACCTTCGCGACAAACGCCAGCGGCCGGGCCGCAACCCCAAGACAGGGGAAGAGATCCCGATCACCGCTCGCCGCGTCGTCACCTTTCGTCCAGGGCAGAAGTTGAAGGCCCGGGTTGAGGCCTATGCTGGAACCAAGCCATAACGACGAACTGCCCCCCATACCGGGCAAACGCTACTTCACCATTGGTGAAGTCAGCGAGCTTTGCGCGGTAAAGCCGCACGTGCTGCGGTATTGGGAGCAGGAGTTCCCTCAGTTGAACCCCGTGAAGCGGCGGGGGAATCGGCGGTATTACCAGCGCCAGGACGTGCTGATGATCCGCCAGATTCGAGCGCTGCTGTATGACCAGGGGTTCACCATTGGCGGGGCGCGGTTGCGGCTCTCCAGTGATGAGGTGAAGGATGAGTCAAGCCAGTACAAGCAGCTGATTCGACAGATGATTGTTGAGTTGGAGGATGTGTTGGTGGTGTTGAAGAAGTGATTTGCTCCGACGAATGGAAATTTTTTTGAGAAAAAGCTTTCATTTATCAAAAGGTTAGGGTAGATTCTTCAACGTTCTCAGCGGTATCGAGAATAGAGTCGGGGCGTAGCGCAGCCCGGTAGCGCACTTGCATGGGGTGCAAGGGGTCGAGTGTTCGAATCACTCCGTCCCGACCAAAAATCCCTAAAAAATCCAGTCACTTCGCGGTGACTGGATTTTTTTATGGGCGGCTCTGCGCAAAATGGGCGCAAAACTATCCGGCGAATTCGCCACTATCCAGCTTCTGGTAGTTCCTGGTCATATCTTCAGTGGTATGCCCCGCGATCTTCTGGCCATCTTTCTCCGCCCGCTTGTTCAGGCCGGTCGCCACCAGCACATCAAGGTTGTTCGAGTGCTCGTAGTCATAGCTTTCTCCATGCATGCGCCGCCCTCGCTGGGGTGGCGTTATCGTCGATAGGCAAGGTTGTCTGAACTGCCAAACGCGCTGGCTGCCCAACGGAAGGCAATCCAGAGGCTGCTACGGGAGCTACAAGGGGTTGTGGCACAGTGGCGTGTTACGGATCGCTGAGGGTTCCAGCGCGGGATGCGGCGCTTTTTGATACTCATGAAGGAGAAACAGAACATGGCGACTTTTTCGAGATTGTCACTTATCTGCATCAGCACAATCTTCGTCAGCTCGTTTAGCCATGCTCAGGCGGGCTCGGCTGCGGCAATCGCTGCCCGTTCTCAAATCATGAGCGCGTTCGAGGCGTCGGTGGCGACCCATGCAGAGCCCAACTTTTCGATCTTGAAAACGCTGGACTTCAAGTCCCAAAGCTATCAGGAGACGGTTCAGCGTCTTGGTGTTCGGTTCACGTACCCACAAGGCTTTGAAATCGATGAGCAACGTGACCTGCTGTACGTTCTGCGGTACTCCAATGGCCGGCCTGCTCGCGCCGTGATTGAGAAGTACCGGTGGAGCTCTGGTGAATTGCTCTCGACCTACATCATTCCCGAGCCTCAGGCCTCGGTGTCCGAGGGCATTGTGGTGACCCAGGAAGAGGGGGGTGATGTAGCCTTCCTGCGATCCGATAGCGCCCTCACGCGCTATCGTCTTGTAGATGATCAATCCGGTTTCGGCACCACGCAAAAGCTTGAGGCGGTTGCAAGCAACGTTGCCCAAAGTTTCTATCACAAAGGTGGCGAGTGGTATGTCGAAAAGTTCAAGACGCCCGAAGACGCGCTTGGGCAGAGCCGCGGCCAGTACTCGGTGCTCGACAGCAGCTTCAAACACGTTCGGGACGTGAATTTTGCGCCGCAGTACTCCGGCTACCGAAACTCCGAGCAGCTCAATCTACCCAAGCACCAAGGCTTCGCGGTAACAGATGACGGCTATGCAATGACCATGGGCGGCTATTGGGCGTCGCGCATGAAGGCAACCCCGTACCACTATTTCGGCGTGAATCTGTTTGACCGGCACGGCAAGATCGTCAAGTCGGAATACATTGCCCCTGAGGCCCTGGTTTCACAGCTATTAGCGATGGGGATTCAGGCTGACACCGTCGAGAACGAGGGCATTCAGGCCTTGAGCAACGGCAAATTGGTGACCCTGCAGGTTGTTCGCACGAAAGGCGAACGGAGCGGGAAACTGCTTTTCCTCACCCTGAGCCCTTAAACCCCATTTTTGGTCGTGATCTGCGGCAAGGAAATTTCGACTGAAGGCGCCGCCCTCGCCGGGGTGGCGCGATTCTGATTGGGCCAGAGATGAGTCACGTTTTGCGGGAGGGGTGGATCTTTGCTATAACGCCCGGCCATTTCACAGGAAGGACCCTCATGAAACTAGCCATTGCTCCGCTCTTCGTTGCCGCACTCGCTATTGGCTTGGCCGGCTGCAAAGAGGACACCGCCGACACTGCCGCCTACGAGCCCACTGCAGAGCACTGCCAGCCCGATTACCTGAAAACGCTTCCGGACAACAAGGCTCGCGAAGACTTGGTCGAGAAGTGCATGACCGGTGGCTCGTACAAGAAGTCAGAGCCGAAGACCTGGTAACGTCCGATCTTCGTCAGTCAGCGCCGCCTCATCAGGCGGCGTTTTCGTAAGCGTGGATGGCGCAGGCGAGGAGCGCCGCAATTCGTGGTGGTAAGCTTCGCCAAACAAGGAGCGTGGTAATGGGGTTGCGGGAGAGGCATAAGGCGTTTCAGGAGTGGTTCACGCCTAAGCGTAGGAGGCGAGCGGGCGGAGCGTTGCTAGCTATCTGGGCTGTCGGTATCTGCGTATACCCTGGCAAGCACTGGATCTACGTAATGATGCCGGGAATCATAGGGTTCTTCAGCGCTTGGCCACCAGAGCTGCACGATAAGCGTTGAGGCGCTGGCGGGCCGCGCCGGAGGGGCAGGCGACTTTGCGCTTGATCAGCGCGGCCTTGTAGCTGGCCTTTGCAAGCGGGGCGGTCAGGCACTACTCGCCAACCGCGTCCCGGTCATAGGCCGATTCGCGGCCATCGCGCGTGCGGTACATCCGATATTGCCATTGACCTTCATGCTTGCGCTTTTCGCGATGAGGCAGGTTGATACCCAAAAATTCGTGGAAATCGCAGTTCCACTCTTCTTCGTACTAACGGTCAAAGTTAGTGCGGCGCGGTGGCTTTGGCAGCGCTTCAGCCATCTCGTCGTACTCGATGCCGTCGACGGGGTGGTATCGGCCTGGATGGCGCTTCGTGCTCTCGTCGAGGGTGATACCGATGTGATTTTGTCATTCGGCATTAATGGGGAAGTCTGCGATTGTGCTTGGATCGCTGGGGCCGCTTTGCGGCCCTTTCCGACCGGTCCGGCGCCCCGGCAAGGCCGCTTCTGCAGAGGGGGCGTTGGGCCTGTAGAGGGGGTTGTGATCAAGAGGTGGCCATCATTCCAAGTTCAGCGTCGTCGAGCAGGGCCTTGGCCAGGGCGCAGAGGTAGTGCGAGGCCCAGAGCAGTTGGGGTTTGTCTTCCATCAGGCCGTCGATGGACAGGTCGCGGGCATAGCCCATCAGCTCCGAGGCTTGTTCGCGGGCGCTCTGGCAGGGGATGCCGGGTTCGATGCGGAACAGTGGGTGGGTCTGGTTTTCACCTTGGTAGAAGGTGGTTTTGCCGACAGTGAATTTGGTTTCTTCGGTGGCCATTGTTTGATCTCCCTTCAGTGCTGGCTCGTCGGACCCGTTGGCATTTGCAGCTGTGCCAATGCCACTTCAAGCATTCTGCGCAGGGCTTCGAGTTCGTGCACTGAGGCCATGATCAACAAGGAGGAGGGCGATTTGGGTTGCATCATCATCGCTTGCTGGGCGACGGCTTCGGCACAGAGTGCGTAGTCCGCAGCCATCATTAGCGTGTCTTCCAGGGAGTGGAAGTTGTGGGGTGGATCGGGGACTATCTTCAGCATGCTTACGCTCCAACAATGGTTGAGCTGCAGCCCGCCTCGCTGTCAAACAAGAAGGTGGCAGCTGTACGCGGGTTGACAGACCGAGATTGTTGGCACTCGGCGCACACGAAGGTGCCCGCACGTACAGCCGCCATAAGCGTATGCACACGGACAACAATCGACGGCCTGTCAAAACCGGTCGCTGGATTGGCAGCGACAGGCCGAGACTATGACTCACGTTTTGCGTGCGCAACGAAAAACAGGCGTCGCGAGTATCTTTGGGAAATGCCCTACAAGAAAGGGGCTAAATCTGATTTTTCTGCCGTTAGGCGTAACAGCATGTATCCATCTTTCCGCCAATGTTCAATTGAACTTCGGCCACCAATCGCTTGACCCCGTGCTTTTCCCTATCGCGGCCTTTGAGCTTGCCCTTGATCTAGTACTGGGATTTATTATACGGGTAGTGGCATTATGATATTTTTTGGAAGAGATAGTCTTGGCGAACCTCCTCACGTCTGATCATATCCAGTTAGCCTATGAAGTGGCGGTCCGCGTGCATGACCGCAGCCTTACCCAGAGGCAAGGGGTCGAATGCTTAACCAGGGAAGGGGTTGGTACGACTTACGCAAACGACTTGATTAATGTCTATAGGATCATGCGCCGTGGCAGATGCTACCATCGAGCGATTAATGTGCCGACGACGGTGCTCTATCTGCAGGGCATCTTCAGAGACGCCGGTGAAGAAGCGCTGGGGCAGGCATTGACCGCTGCGAGACTGCACATTCAGTACTATGAGCAACTCAGGGGTGTGACGCTGCACCGAATTCGAGAAGCCGTGGAGCATTCGGAGCTGTTGATTGACCACGCTCAGGGCGCAATCGCTCAGTACCGTAGGGTGCTCGACACTCAAGTCCAAGTGGCGTTGAACGATACAGCGGCGGCGCGCCAAGCCAGGTTGGCGAAGAAAAAAAAGGCGGCGCCCGTCAAGTTCACCACGACTTCTACTTATTTCCTCAGGGATCCAGATGTAGTGGCCGAGGCTCTTCACAGGGCAGACGGTTCATGCGAGGTTTGCCAAAAACCTGCGCCCTTCAAAAGGAAATCAGACGGGACCCCTTATCTTGAAGTACATCATATTGTCAGGCTATCGGATGGCGGCATGGATGATTTAGATAACGTCTCTGTAGTCTGTCCCAACTGCCATCGCCAGGCACATTTCGGCTGAGCGCCATGCTTCTCTCTAGATCTTCCAGATTTTAAGCGGGGCTAAGGTCGACGCCGCGAGTATTACCAAGGTCGCGAAGTAAGTGACGAATAGTCCGAGTGAGGTAATGGCTAGCTTAGAGGCCTTGGCTGTGAGGGTTGAGCCCGCGTGAGGCAGGATAGTGAGTGCACGGATATTCAGAATTAGTTTAAAATTCGCGCCTCTACGATCTCAAAGGACTGAATTTGTGGTAAGTCAAAATGCCATCACCTGCCCACACTGTCAGGGTCAAAACGTACAGCTACTTTCTGTCATTCATGCCGCCGGAACCTCTCATTTCCAAGCCACTCATGAGGCGCACTCAGGGTTCGGGCCGCGTGTAACTGTTGAAACGACCGGGCGCCAGCAGACTAACTTGAGCGCTAGCGTCGCACCTCCAGGCGCTAAACGTCTGCGTGGCCCGATGGTGCTTACAGTGGTAGGGGGCATCATCCTCTACGATGGGCTCAAATTGTCCTGGGAAGTGGACTGGACCAGGTTCTTCATTGGTGTGACGTTCATCACCATCGGTGTGATCGGATTTGTGCGGCACTGGCGGCACAACGTTGTGCAATATGATCAGTACGAAGAGTGGCGTCGTACCTGGCTGTGCCATGCCTGCAACACGAGATTCCAGCCTTCCTAACGTACACCTCAATAGTCGTTAGAGCCCGCCTAGTGCGTAATGCTGTTCAGTTAAGTTATCCATCGCCTGTAGTGGGGCCGCTTTGCGGCCCATCGCGGCACAAGGCCGCTCCCACCCGAACTGTGTAGCCTCAAAGGCTAGCGCCGCACCTGTGGGAGCTGGCTTGCCAGCGATGAGGCCGGCACAAGCACCACAAGACAGTTGCTCCCACAACGATCGCTTCATTCTCCCCGCGCCCCTTCAGGGTGCAAAGTGGCCTGAAATAACAGCCTTTATGCACCATCAGTAAGCGTCCAGTGCTAGCTACTACCCCTCAATACGCTTGGATTACAGTTGGCGTGGAAGTTGCTGGCATTTTGATATCTGTGTCGCTTATGGTGAACTTAATGTCGCTTTCAAGTAGTTCCATGCAGTTGTCATCGAGCGAGCGGGGCTGGCTGCCCTGGTTCGGCAAAGCCGGCAAGTTCAGCATGGGGTGGGCATGCCGCCTCAATCGTTCGAACTATGGAGAAATCGAGCAGACGTTCGAAGCCATTGCCCAAACGCGGGTGCAGTTGCTGCACAACTGGGCGCGCGAACAATGGGATCACTTGGCAGAGTTGGCGGAATACCTGGCAGCAGACTTCGCTCATGTGCAGCCTTCGGCATTACTCGACAAGCTGGCACAGGCCGAAGACTTTTCCGAACTGAGTGTGATCGACTGCACGGGCAACGTCAGGGTAACCACTTGGCCAAAGCGTGGCAGCACGCGGATCGAGCAGCTCGCGGCGTTGGCCCATGGTTTGAAAGCGCCGTTTCTTCACGGGCCCTACAGCGACCCGATGACCTTGCAAATCGGCCCATCCTCGTCGCGTTTTCACGATGAGGTGACGCTGATGTTCTATCAGCCGATCAGGCACGCGGGCAAAGTCCTTGGCTGCCTGTGTGGTCGGGTCCCCAATGATGTGCTGGGCGACCTAATCCAGCGCGAGGCCGGGCATATCTACGCCGAGTCGGGCGACAATTACCTGTTCATGGTGCAATCGCGTTTCGACCCGACCGTGCAACCAGGTACCGCCTTGTCCCGTTCGCGCTTCGAGGACGGGACGTTTACCCATGGCGAAAACCTCAAGAGCGGCGTGCGCACGCCCTGGAGCACTGTGCAGGTGCAGCGCCATACCGAGTTGGAGTTGCGCTTCACCGACCCCGCGACGCGTGAACTACACCCCGGCGTGCGCGAAACCATCCGGCGTGGCGCCAACCTGTTCGTGACTTACCCGGGTTATTCGGACTATCGCCATGTGCCAGTGGTCGGCAAGGGGGTGACCTTCCAGTTACCAGGGTCGCTCGACCGTTGGGGCATGATGTGCGAGGCAGACTTGGAGGAGGTCTACCGCCGCCGTTCGCTGAGCTACCGGTTGATGAAACCCTACGTGGCGAGCATGGTTGGGCTGTTCGGCTGTAATTACTTGGTGCAGCATTACGCCGGATTGCCACAGGGGGTGAACGACGCCATCCAGGCCCTCAGCATGGTCGGCGCTACGCTGCTGTTCGGCGTGCTCGGGCCCAGGCGCCTGGCGGCCAGGTTGAACGGCATGAGCGGTGTGCTGCGTACCATCGCCGAGGGTGAGGGCAACCTGCGCCAGCGCCTGGACACTGGCGCCCTGGCCAATGACGAGAGTGGCGACATGGCGCGCTGGATCAACAGTTTCATCGACCGCTTGGATGCCGTGGTGGGGCAGGTGGTCAAGGCCAGCCGCACGGTTGGCAGCACCAACCAGATGATGCTCGGGCGCAGCCAGGAAGCGAGCGTGAGTTCTGTCGAGGTGGCTGATGCGGTGCACCAGATGATGATCATCATGGAGGAGCAGCTCGGTGAGCTGCAGCAGGCGTCGGTCAGCGCCGAACAGATGAAGCAGGCCATGGACGAGGTGGTCAGCCGCGCCCGCGAGCAGTACCTGGCTGTGCAGGCGGGCACCCAATCGATTCGCGATGTGGTGGCCCGCTCGGCCTCCAGTGTGCAGCTGCTCGACAGCCGCATGGCGCAGATTGGCAATATCACCGGGCTGATCAGCGACATCACCAACCAGACCAACCTACTGGCGTTGAATGCCGCCATTGAGGCGGCACGGGCGGGCGAGCATGGCCGTGGGTTCGCGGTGGTGGCCGATGAAGTGCGCAGCCTGGCGGCCCGCACCGCACGGGCGGCCGACGATATCCGGCACATGGTCGAAGGCCTGCAGAACGAAACGCAGCAAGCGGTGAGCTTTATGGAGGAGGGCGTGCAGAACGTCGATGATAGTTTGCGCCTGGCAGAGGATGCGTCGTCGGAGAACGTGCAACTTCACCAGGCGGTGGAGGGCATGTTCGCCATCATCCAGCAGCTCAACCGCCGCAGCATCGAGTACGGCAAGACCATCGAGCAGGTTAACCACTCCTCCAGCGAGATGCGCCAGACCGCAGTGGTGCTGCAAAACAGCGCGCAGAAGGTAAAGGTGGATGCCGGCAAGCTGCAGAAGCTGGTGGGGCAGTTCGAGGTCAGCGGTGATGGCGAACGGGTCGCTGCCGCTTGAGCGCCGACGGCGCCTCACACAAGTCACCCAGAATTCGCGTAAAAGTGCGAATTCTGGGTTGTCCGCTGCCAATTAGAAGTAGGTAGTTACCCCGGCAAAGTACGCCCGACCGGGTACGTAAAAGCTGGTCGAGTCATCACGTGGGTCTTCATCCAGCAGGTTCTGCACGCCGACGTTCAGGGTCAGCCAGCGGGTGGCTGACCAGTTGGCGGTCACATCGTACGTTGTGTACGACTTGACGAAGTCGGTGCCCAGGCCGCGTTGCTTGCCCACGTGCTGAGCTGACAATTCTGTGCCGATCCGTTCAGTGATCTGCCAGTCGATGGCGCTGAACAACGACAGCTTCGGCGAGCTGATCAGGTCTTCACCGGTCGACAGGTTGCGGCTTTCGAGCATGTAGGTGGCGTTGGTGCGCCAGCTGGCATTTTCCCACAACGGCACTTTGGTGCTGCCTTCCCAGCCGCGGGTGCGGGCTTCCTCAGCATTTTCAAGCATGGTCCACCAGCGGCCCTGGAAATACCCCAGCGGCGCGTACTCGATTTTGTCCTCGAAGTCGGTGTGGAAGTAAGTGAGGCTGGCCTCCCAACCGTCGCGGTCGAAGGAGACGCCAATCTCCTTGTTGGTGCTGATTTCTGGGCGCAGGTTCGGGTTGCCGGCCATCCAGCAACTGCCGGTCACGTAACCCAGCGGGCGTAGCGATGTACAACCGCGACCGCCCGAGTTGGTCGCCGCGCCAGCACTGCCTTCTTTCAGGCTGGGGGCACGGAAGCCTCGTGACACGCCACCGCGCACTGTCCAGTCAGGGTGAGGGTGATAGACCAGGTAAGCACGTGGGCTGTTATGGTTGCCGTATTCGTCGCTGTGGTCGAAGCGGTTCCCCAACGTCAGCGATAGGTTATCGAGCAGAAACAGCTCGTCCTCGACGAACAGCGCAGAGTAGTCGCCCTCAAGGTCCGCGCCGCCCACCGCTGCCCCTTGGTAATCAACGGGTACAGTGCCCAGCGTGTCGGTGTTGGTCAGTTGCTCACGCTTCCACTGGCCGCCAACGGTGAGGCGCTGGTTTACCCACAGGTCAAACGGGATGTTAAGGCTACCCTCGACGATTTTTTCTTCCGAGTTAGCCTTGCCCTCGCTGAGGTCGTTGTTGAACTTGTTCAGGTAAGCGTCGATACGCGAGGTGCCAAAGCCCCAGTCGCCGTGGTGGGAGACCACGAAGCTATCACGGGTGAGGCGTCCGGCACCGAAGGCTTCACCTACCGTGTCACCCCAGTCGCCGTAGGTTTTCTTCGACGACCACGAACGCTCCACGCCTTGAATCGCTTCGAAGGACAACTCATGGTTGTCGTTGATCTGCCAGTTAAGCAACGCATTGACGCTGTGGTCTTTGGCGCCGCCAGCGCCGTCGTTGTAAACGAAGTCACCCAGTGCGTCGAGGCGTGGTTCGGCTTCGTCGGCAGCGCGCCGAGTCAGGTTGGCGCCCAGGCGCAGCCCCAGGGAGTCGGTGACAGGGCCAGAAAGGTTAACGCTGGTCTGGTTGGTCTGACCACGGTCGGAGTCTTCGGGGATCGTGGTGTTGACGTTGAGCGAGCCGCTCCACTCACGGGACACTTTGCGGGTGATGATATTGATCACGCCGCCCATGGCGTCTGACCCATACAACGACGACATCGGCCCGCGCACGATCTCGATTCGCTCAATCATGTTCGGCGAGATCCAGTTGATGTCCTGGCGGCCCAGATCACGGCGGTAATTCGTGTCGGCTGAACTGCCGATGCGTTTACCGTCCACCAGGATCAAGGTGTATTTGTCGTCGAGGCCGCGCAACTTGATCTTCGACTGTTCGCCCACCGGGCCGTAGCCCCCGGTGACGCCGGGTATGCGCCGTAGCAGGGTGTTCAGGTCGTAGACCGGCTGTCGCTCGATCTCTTCCCGGGTAATGACGCTGACACTGGCCGGTGCGTCGCGCACATCAGTGCCGCCGCCCGTGGCGGTGACGAACGAAGCTTCCAGTTCTGTGGCGGGGAGCGGTTCAAGCTCATGGGCTTCCTCGGCCTGGACGGCAGTCGCGGTGAGCAGTGCGACGGTGAGCAGGGCACGGGAAAAAGGTGGGCATGGCATCGTGAAACAGTCCTTGTCGAGCGGTTGGATTCCAGGGGCAGAATGCAATCGGGGCAGGACACTAACGCAAATGAGAATTGTTTAAAAGAAAATGGTAAAAATAATTTACTGAAAATTTACAAAAAATTGACCCAGCGAAGGGGCATTCCAGGCGTGCAGCCACGGCTACCTGACGGCAGGCCGTTACCGGCCCACACACCAAGAATCTGACAGTCCCGAAAGAGCGTTCAGGTCGCGATCAATCCACCCAGCGCCACAGCGGCTCATCTAACAGCCCAACACCGCGCAGCTGCGTTTGCCCCTGGATTTTCTCCAGCTCCAGCACATTGCAGCCGTCACAGGCCGACAGCGCCTCGATCAACGGGGCGCTGTGGGATACGACCCAAACTTGGCTACGACGCGAAGCGCGAATGATCAACCGCGCTAGCGCAGGAAGCAGGTCAGCATGCAAGCTGGTTTCCGGCTCGTTCAGCACCATCAACGACGGCGGCCGTGGCGTCAGCAGTGCTGCCATCAACAGCAGATAACGCAGGGTCCCATCCGACAATTCAGCACCCCCCAGCGGGCGCAAAAGCCCGTGCTGATGAAGTTGTACGCTGAACAGCCCACCAGGCGGTGCATCAATCGCCAGGCGACTCCCGGGAAACGCGTCATCCAGTGCCGCTACGAGGTCCTCAACCTCACCAATCTCGATGATGGTCTGCAATGCCGAGGCAAGGTTGCGCCCATCGTGATGCAGAACCGGCGAGCGAGTCCCGAGCTGTGGTTGACGGCAAGGCGCGTCACGGTCGATACGGAAGTGATCGTAGAACCGCCAGCTGTTGATGAACGCCCGCAGCTCCCCGATCTCGGGTGCCTGACGTGGCCGGCCAACGATGTTGAAAAAGCTCTCACAGCTGTCGGCATGTTGATCGAGTACCGTCCAACTGTTTCCCTCCCGGGCACGAACCATCGCGTTTTTACGTTCAACCAGCAAGGACGATGGCCGGTACGCGCCGGCGGCCCAGATGGCTTCGGTTTTGATCTCGGGGTCGAGCATGAATGCGCTGGGATAGGGCAGGGGAATCGGCAGGCCGAGTGAGATGGCAAAGCCGAAATCCTCGGTGGCGAAGCCGAGCCGCAGGCGTTTGGCGTCGCTCGGGTGCTGACCTTGGATGGGCACTTCACCGCGTTTCATGCGTGCGCTCATCTCAGGCCCCGCCCACCAGGTCGAATCCAGCCCGCCTTCGCGAGCCAGCGCTTCGATCACGCCGCCCTGGGCGGTTTCGGCGAGCAGGCGCAGGGCTTTGTACAGGTTGGATTTGCCGCTGCCGTTGGCACCGGTCACCAAATTGAGTTGGCCCAATGGCAACACAAGGTGGTTGATCGAGCGATAGTTACCGATGGCGAGGGTGGTGAGCATGCGGGGCGTCCCAGCTTGAACTGAGTGGCCGATTGTGGCGGAACTGGAGCGGCCTTACTACCGCGGGCCTTTGCTTGGATCGATCGGGCCGCTACAGGGGGCGGCGTTGGGCCTGTTATTCTGCCGTTACGCGTAACGGTATGGATCGCGCAAAAGCGTACGCACTTCGACAAGCTCGCCGGTCCTCATGTACAAGTCACTCATTGCATATGGAAATCAACCGGAGGGAGCATGGTGTCGATACACCCACTAGCGGCGAATGAATGGCGAGTCTACCGGGACCTGCGTTTACAGGCACTGATCGACTCACCCGATGCCTTCGCAAGCCAATACGAAGATGAGGCTGCCAGAGACGATTCAGCGTGGGCAGCACGTGTCTCTACAGCTGCTGCGTCCGCCAGCGCCCACGTCTTGATTGCCTTTCAGCACACTGAACCCTGTGGCTTGGTGTGGTGTAAATCCTTGGACGCTGAACCCCCTGTCGTTGAGCTTTTCCAGATGTGGGTGAGTCCTTCATCTCGCGGAACAGGCGCCGGCAGAGCATTACTCGATGCCGCCATCGCCTGGGCTGTAACACGCAATGCAGAGCGTGTCTGCTTGGGCGTGACCCGCGCAGACAGCCCGGCAATGCACCTGTACCAATCAAGTGGCTTCTGCCCAGTCGGTGAGCCAGAACCTTTGCGGCCGGGCTCGGCTTTGACATCCCAACCCATGGAGCTGCGCTTGAAGCGCCCTGAATAATGCCGCCCTGAAGCAGCGCCGACTCAGATCCACACGTCGTTCAGGGCTGTGCGATCACCCCCTTCATGGCCGGTATTCAGCACGCCGCGTGGCTCGATCATCATCAGTTTCGCCTCACCCTGGGCCGCTGTCCTGTGCTCCACCCCACGTGGCACTACATACAGTTCGCCCGGGTTCACACAGACGCAGCCCTCGGGCAGGTCGATGCGCAACGTGCCTTCAAGCACAAGAAACGCTTCGTCGGTCTCTGGGTGCGAGTGCCAGATGAATTCACCCTCGATTCGCACGACCTTGAACTGGTAGTCGTTCATTTCGGCGACCACCCTCGGGCTCCACTGTCGGTCGATCAGCGAAGCCTTTTGTGCCAGGTTTACAGGTTGCAAGTTGGCGTTGGTCATGACGGATCCTCTGTAATTGAGGTAGTCAGCCTATCGAACCCAAAGCTCGCGGCGCTTGTACGATCCTGCAAGTCAGCGCGCAGGTCGCAGCCGTTCCAGCCAGCGCAACGGCGACACGCCATAGCTGCGGGTGAAGTGCCGGGTCATGTGGCTTTGATCGTGAAAGCCCGCGGCCAGGGCAGCATCGACCAGCGTGAAGCCATCCAGCATCAGCCGCCGAACAGTGTCCAGGCGCCGCAACGTGACAAAGCGGTAGGGGCTGGTGCCGTAAAGGGCGCGGAAGTCCCGTGACAAGCTCCACTGCTCGCGCCCGCTGGCCTGTTCGAGCATTTCCAGGGTGATGCCCAGGTGCAGGTGCTCCATGATGAATGCCCGGGCGCGCTCGGCCGAGCGGTAGTCCAGGCGTTTGCGACCGCGTGGCTTGCCGCCGACTGCACGCAAGGCCATGGCCAGGTCATAGACGGCGTCCTGCTCTTCCAGTGTTTCCAGGGGGTGGTCCAGTGCCTGCACGAAGGCTTCACTGGCGCGGTACAGGCGCGGGTCGCTGGACAGCCCGCCAGCAATGAAGGGTAACGGCTCACCGCTGAGCACGTTTTGGATCAGCGCCGGGTCGATGTAGGCCATGCGGTAGCGAAAGCCCGCATCCGTGCCGGCCATGCCGTCATGCACTTCGTCAGGGTGCAGGACCAGCGTATTACCGGGTACGCCGTGGCACAGTGCCCCCTTGTAGTGAAAGCTCTGCACGCCGGCGAGGGTGCGGCCGATCGAATAGGTGTCGTGACGATGCGGATCGTAGCCATGGCTACCGAACCATGCTTCGATCCGCTCTACGCTGCCGGGTTGAGTGCTGCGTATGACCCAGTCCGAGGTGGCTGCGTGGGCTGTTTTACGTTCCATGGAGGGGCTTTCCTGCCGGGTTCCCTGCGTGACGGTCACTTGAAAACGGTTGCCTACTCATTAAAGCTGTACTCAGGTCAGAGGCCTGAACCCCTAAGCCAGATCGGGGGTCCTAGCGTACAGAAAACGCGAACCAAGGAGGGGTATGTCCAACGTGAAATGCACCCAATCGCTTATGCTATTGCTGGCAGCGGCCACACTCGCCGCCTGCGTCCCCTGGAAGCGCGAGCGCCCCGCCTACGCAGACCTTTGCCAATCCGAATTTCAATTCAAAGTGCCAGGCCCGCAGGGGGAGACCACCCTCTACCTGGAGACCTACCTCTACGACCACGCCGCTCACTGGAGCGACCGGCCAATCGAGCAAGTCCTGCACGTCGAGTACCCCGGCGAGAAATACGCGCGGCGTGAATTCTATGTGCAACTGATCGCCTACAACAAAAACCGCCAGCGTCCGTCGTCCAGCTCCACCCGCGGCGAGCCGCCGATCCCGATCCTCTACGACAGCCGCCAGGCCTCTATCACCTTCGAAGATGGCTCACGCCTGCAGGCGCGGCCCGAGGTGTACCTAGGCATCGACAAAACCTACGACTATCCGCTCGTTTACCCAACCGCCGCGCGCCCATCGCCCTACGACATCAACAGCGACGAAGTACACCGCAACATCCCCAAGATCACCAACAACAAACGCTACGGCTCCGCTTATGTGATTTTCCAGACGGACAAGTTCGATGCCAATTCCAAGTGGACCATCCACCTGGGCGCGCTAGAGGTTCAAGGCCAGAAACTGCCGATTCCCCCGATCAAACTCTGCTACCAACCTGTGAAGAAATGGATCGGTATCGAGCCTTTGATGCGGCCATGAGGTAACGCGTTTTTATCGGTATGTAGGGGCAACCCACCGCCGTGGTGCTGCGCCCCTACATTTGAACTGCCCAACTGCAGGGGTGCCTAATGAACATCAACCAGAGGGCAGCACGATGACTGAGTGCAAAGACGACCAGAAGCAACAAAGCCAAGTACCGGCGCACTCCACGGAAGAGGAAAAGGCCAAGCTTAAGGACAAGAACAAGGATGGAATCCCGCCGGGTGCTGAGTGACGCCCGTTGGTTGCGGCGCGGGCACTGCGGCGTAAGGCAAGGGCTGCATCGGTAATCAGTAATTGACAGCGGCCCTACAGCTGAGGACCATCCCCAAATAACGACGCCCCGCTGCACCCAGCTCCCCCAGCGTCAATCCATTCGTTTACGACCGTTACAGTGAGTGACGGTCCGCATCAGATCAGGACGATGAACGATTACGCCCTAAAACTCGCCACCTACTGGCGTAACTCCCTCGCTGACGCTGAAAACGGCAATGGCGCACTAACTTCCGATAAATCCAAGGCACTGACCCCCATACTTTTGGAGCACGTCAACAAAGGCTGCCTGCCTGTGGAACTGGCAGACCCCTTGTTCACCGACGAGCCCGCCTCGACTGCGACAGTTAAGGTCACCCTTCGGCCTTGGGTATTCGAAGCGCAACTGGAACACGGCAAGACGCGTTCGGGTATACCAGCCACGGTCACGCCGGTGATGTGCACTGTGCTTGTTGCGCGGGATGGTCGTCTTTATCCAACCAGCCAGACCTTCGTGCCACGCGATATTCTCGAACCGCTCGACAGGGGCACGTTCTGCATCGGCGCGCAGTCGGTGCTTGATGAGTTCTTGAACGCCAGGGAGGTACCTGCCTTTTCCCCTCCCGAAGGGGAGCAGGTGCTGGATGCGCAGAAGCACCACGAGCAATGGCGCCTGTTCATGCGTTTTTGCTGGAAGATGTTGCTCAAGGTCGGCAAAGGCTGGGACCCAACGGCAGACGGCCTGAGTCGAGCTGAGCACGGCCTGCTGTTCAAAGAAGACAAAGCCGACGGCTTCAGCCAGAGCATCGTCAACCTGTACGACTACTTGCGCCAACACAAGCCCGCCGTAGCGCTGTTCGAGCGCTTCGCTCAGCGCGCCCCAAGCCTGGACGAAGCCTGCCTGCCTGCCAATAGCCTGTTTGCCGCACGGCTTGGCCATGCGGGTGACGAATACGCACTGGCGCCGGCCCAGCGTGACGCCTTGGCTCATCTACTGGCAGGCGAGGCGGGCGAGGTACTGGCTGTGAACGGCCCGCCCGGTACGGGTAAGACGACGCTGGTGTTGTCGGTGGTCGCATCGCTGTGGGCCAAGGCTGCCGTGGAGGGCGGCGAGCCACCGGTAATAGTTGCCAGCTCCACTAACAACCAGGCAGTCACCAATATCATCGCGGCATTCGGCAAAGATTTCGCCGAGGGTAGTGGGCCTTTCGCGGGACGTTGGCTGCCCGACGTTCATAGTTTCGGTGCTTATTTTCCGAGAGCCTCGGCCGAAGCGGAAATGGCCACTGTCTTCCAGACCAAAAGCTTCTTCGCCGAACTGGAATCAGTGGCGTACCTGGAGAGGGCGCAGCAGGCTTATCTGGAGCACGCAGCGTTGGCGTTCCCAGGCGTTCAAGAGATGAGCGTGAAGGGTGCGGTGGACCTGCTGCGTCAGCAGATCGTCGGTCGTCAGCAGCAACTTGCTGTTATCGAACAGGCGTGGATTGCCCTGAGTTTGGCACGGGAAGCTGTCCAGGCAGCGTTGGGCGACGACCCGCAGGCTGATATCCAAGCACGAAACGCGGCGCTGGCTGGCCATGTGCAGCCATTGGAAAACGTACAGAAACGGCTGAAAAATTTCAGACATTACCTGGCCCACGAGTCGCTGTTTTACAGCCTATTCAGCTGGATCCCCCCCGTGGCGGCCAAGCGGCTTCGGCTGGCCAAGCTGCAGCTCGATGGCGCCGATACCCCGCTGCACAATGCCTCGAGCTTGAGTGAAATCGAAAGCCGTCTGGTGGCGGCCGAGAATGAAGCGCGTGCACAGCATCAACAGCTAACTGCCCGGTTACAAACTGCACAGCAACTGCTTGAGGCGCAACAGCGTTCGCTGCAGCACTGGCAGGGTGTGATAGGCCCGCTGGCCGGGTCGATTGGCAAGCCTGCAGCTGAAGCCACGCTCGTTGACTGCGACGGTTGGGCCGATACGACGTTGCGCTTCGACATTTTTCGGTTGACCACACACTACTGGGAAGGGCGTTGGCTGTTGGAGGTAGGCGAAGACCTGCCTGCCATTGTCAAAAGCCGCACGAAAACCGGCAGGAAAACCCTCGTCAACAGCTGGCGTCGCTGGATGAAGCTGACGCCTTGCGTGGTCTCGACGTTTTTCCGCCTGCCCAAAGAGCTGTCGTGCAAGCGCTACGATGATGGCGACTACATCGACGATTACCTGATCGACTTCATCGACCTGCTGATTGTCGACGAGGCCGGACAGGTGCTGCCAGAGGTGGCTGCGCCATCGTTCGCCCTCGCCAAGCAGGCGCTTGTCATCGGTGACACGCAGCAGATAGAGCCCATCTGGTCGATCCCGGCCAAGGTAGATATCGGTAACTTGACGAACGCCGGGCTGATTTCACACAGCCAGGTCGATGAGGACTACGAGGCCTTTTGTGAGGGTGGGCGCAGCGCGGCGAGTGGTAGCGTCATGGCGATCGCCCAAGCGACCAGCCGCTATCACTACGATCCCGATTTGGCACGAGGCATGTATCTGTACGAGCATCGTCGCTGCTATGACTCGATCATCAGCTTCTGCAATGCCCTCTGCTACAAGGGCAAGTTGCTGCCACGGCGTGGCCAGAAGCCAGACGGGGGCTTGCCGGGCCTGGGCTACCTGCATATCGATGGCAGATGCCAGCAAAATAGCCAGGGTAGCCGTGACAACCTGCTTGAAGCGCAGACGATCGCGGCCTGGATACAGGCCAATGAAGCCGAGTTGAGGCAGCGTTACGAGGGCAAGGCGCTGTTTGAGATCCTTGGTGTGATCACGCCATTCGGTGCGCAAACCAGTGCCATCGTCGACGCCTGCACCGCGCTGGGTATTCACGCCGGTAAAGGGGCGGGCGAAATTACCGTCGGCACGGTGCATTCGTTTCAGGGCGCGGAGCGGCCTGTGGTGATTTTCTCAGCGGTGTATTCCAAGCATGCCGATGGTGGTTTTATCGATCGCCGAGATAGCATGCTCAACGTCGCCGTTTCGCGGGCCAAGGACAGTTTTCTGGTGTTCGGCGATATGGATGTGTTTGGCCAGGTGCCGGTCAGCAAACCGCGCGGACTATTAGCGAAGTACCTGCTGGCGGACCCTGCCAGCGAGCTGCAGTTCGAGTACCAGCCCAGGCTTGACCTGCAAACGGCAACTACCGGGTTGAGCCATTTGCATGAGTGGGAGGAGCATGACCGGTTTCTGATGCAGACGCTGAAGACTGCTCGCCAGCAGGTACAGATCGTGACCCCGTGGGTCAGGCTACACTGCTTGCAGACAACCGGAGCATTGCAGCAGATGCATGCTGCTGTGCAACGTGGGGTGCAGGTTGAGGTGTATACCGACTTGCTCTTGAACACGGATACCTCACGTCAAAAACCCAAAGGCGAGCCACAGAAAGTGGTTGAATTCGAGGCTGTGCTTGCTCACCTGCAGGCGCAAAATGTTCCTGTGCGTGTGGTCAGCAAAGTGCACAGCAAGATGGTCATGGCAGATCAGGAGGTGCTGTGTGTTGGCTCTTTCAACTGGCTGAGCGCCCAGCGTCAGGGTGAGTATGTACGCCACGAGACCTCGATGGTTTATCGGGGCCCGGATGTCAGCGAGGAGATCCAGGTCAACCGCAGCAGCTTGGCCAGTCGGGTGACTTCATATGGGGGAGGGGCCTGAGGCGCCGAAACCAAATGTCAGTAACTTTTCAGTCCAATAGCCTGGTCATCGACCTGGAAGTCGTCCCCGCCAAGGGGGACAAACCCGATCGCATCATTAAAGTCGGCGCCACAAGGCCTGACCTAGATAAACAGATAGATGTAGCGGTCAAACAAAACCTTGCGCAGGTACTGGCTGAGGTCGATACGCTTTCGCACGGTGCTGGCTACCTGCTGGGGCACAATATCATCGAGCACGACCTGCCCATCCTTATGCAACAGGCACCGGCACTGGCCCTGCATGCGCTGCCGGTAATCGATACGTTGCGTCTGTCACCGCTGGCGTTTCCGCAGAACCCGTACCACCGGCTGGTCAAAGACTACAAGCTGATCCGCGACAGTCTCAACTCGCCGCTTGCCGATTGCCGTTCAACGCTGGTTTTGTTCAGCGACCAGCGCGATGCATTCGCGCAGTTGAACGAGGTCAACCAGGCCGAGTTGCTGTGCTATCAAGCGCTGCTGGCCCCAGGCCTGGACAGCGACCTGGGCACTTTTTTCGCCTCCCTGACTGGCCGGCAAGCGGTGTCTATCGCGCAGCTGCGCCAGCTGATTCCAGGCCTGTTGACGGAAACCGATGCGTCGACAGGTCGGGATCTGAAAGTGTGCAACACCCGCTTGCAGCAACTGCTGGGCACTGAGCTTGAACAGAGGGATTTGCACTTGCCTTTGGCCTACGCACTGGCGTGGCTACGGGTGTCGGGCGGCAACTCGGTACTCGCGCCGTGGGTTCGGCATCAGTTTCCGGGGGTGATGCGCCTTATTCGTGAGCTGCGCGATGTGCCTTGTGGCCGTGCGGATTGCCAGTACTGCCTCACCACCCACGATCCACGCCATGAACTCAAGCGCTACTTCGGTTTTGCGGACTTCCGCTACGAACGCCCCGGCGAGAGCCTGCAGCATGACGTGGTACTCGCTGGCATGCAGGGGCAGCATGTGCTGGCGATTCTGGCGACAGGCGGCGGCAAGTCACTGTGTTACCAGCTGCCCGCGCTGAACCGCTTTCATCGCAACGGTAGCTTGACCATCATTATTTCGCCGTTGCAGTCGCTGATGAAGGACCAGGTGGACGGGCTGTTGGAGCGCAGCGTGCAATGCGCCGCCACGCTCAATGGCATGCTGACGATGCCTGAACGTGCCGATGTGCTGGAGAAAATCCAGATGGGGGATGTCGGCATCCTGTTGGTATCCCCCGAGCAATTTCGCAACAGGGCGTTTCGCCGTGCCATTCGGCAGCGACAGATCGGTGCCTGGATTTTCGACGAGGCGCACTGCTTATCGAAGTGGGGCAATGATTTCCGCCCCGACTACCTGTATGCATCGCGCTTCATTCGTGAGCACACGGGCGACCAACCACTTGCACCAATCGGTTGCTTCACGGCAACAGCCAAACCGGATGTATTGGCTGATATCCGGGCGCATTTCAGGGATGGCCTGGGCATCGAGTTCGCCCAGTTTCTGGGCAGCCATGAACGTACCAACCTGAGTTTTGAAGTACAGCCTTGCAGCCGCGACGAGAAGTGGCCGAGGATCCACCATTTGCTTGAAGCAGAGCTCGGTGGCCAGGAAGGTGGGGCGGTGGTGTTCGTTTCAAGCCGTAAGGGGGCTGAAAAGCTCTCGGACTTTCTGATCGAGCAAGGTTGGTCCTGCCGGCATTTCCACGCCGGCCTTGAGCCCAATGACAAGAAGGATATCCAGGACGACTTCAAGGCCGGGCGTATCCGCATCATTGTCGCCACCAATGCCTTCGGCATGGGGGTCGACAAGGCCGACATTCGGCTGGTTGTTCATGCAGACATCCCAGGCTCGCTTGAAAACTACCTGCAAGAGGCTGGCCGGGCTGGGCGTGACCAGGGCGCCGCACGCTGCGTGCTGCTTTACGATGCGCAAGACATTGAAACCCAATTCGGCCTCTGCGAGCGCTCCAGGCTCAGCCTGCGCGACATCCAGCAAATTTTGCGCAAGCTACGTTTTGAGTACGCCAGGCGCAAGGGCGGTGAATTGGTGATTACCGCAGGCGAAATCCTCATGGATGAGGACGTCGAAACCTCGTTCGATGCCGGCGACATCGATGCTGAAACCAAAGTGGTCACCGCCGTTGCCTGGCTGGAGCGCGGGCAATACCTAAAGCGGGAAGAAAACAGCACCCAGATCTTCCCGGCGCGTTTGAGCCTGAACGAAGGGGAAGCCAGCCAGCGTTTACACAAGGCCAACCTGTCGAAGCGGCGCCATGAAGAGTTCGACGCGATCCTGAAGTACCTTTACCGCGCCGAGGCCGACGAGCGGGTCAGCACCGACAACTTGATGACACTCACCAGCCTCACCTCTGAAGAGGTCGTCAGCACATTAAGGCAGATGGAAGCGCTGGGGTTGCTGGTCAACGACACCCAGTTGACCGTACTGCTGCGCCATGGCGTGGTGGGGGCTTCGAGCCAGCGTCTGGCACAGACCCTGGCCTTGGAGGCGGCCCTGTTCGAATTACTCAGCGAACTGGCGCCGGACGCACACGATGGCAGCTGGCAAGACTTGAACCTCACTGCACTGACTGCGGGCCTGCGCGCAAGGCTGGAGCAGGAAGATCTTATCCCCCTTCAAGTGTTGCGCCTGCTGCATAGCCTGTCCTACGACCGCGAGAGCAACAGCCAGCCACGCAGCAGTTTCGAACTCAAGCAGGTCAACCATGACTACATCAAGCTCAGGATCCAGGGTAAATACAGCTGGGCACAGCTCGAACGGTTTGGCGAAAAACGACGGATCATTGCCACAAAGTTGTTGCAGTTTCTGACCAGCAAGCTGGCACCTGCTTCAAAAGGCAAAGACCTGATGGTGCAGAGTACCTTCGGTGAGCTGGCCGGCTTGATCGATTCGGACCTCGTCCTCGCTCAAGCCGTGCAGGCCAACCAGCGCCAGAGGGCCATCGAGCACGTGCTGCTGTACCTGCACAAGCAAGAAGTGCTTACGCTTAACCATGGTATGACAGTGATGCGCAGGGCAATGACCATTGAGGTGAATGCCGAGAAAAAGGGCAGTTACCTTAAGGACGACTACTTGCGCCTGGACGAGCATTACAGCGAAAAACGCATCCAGGTGCATGTGATGCGTGAGTACGCGCAGGTGGCCCTGGAGGCGATGGCAAGTGCGCTGGAGTTGGTACTGCATTACTTCACAGACTCGAAAGATGCTTTTTTACAGCGCTATTTCTCTGGCCGCGAAGAGGTGCTCAAGCACGCCACCAGCGAGGAGTCGTGGCGTTCGATTGTCGAAGACCTGAGTACTCAGCAGCGGCTTGTGGTGGTCGATGACGACGACATCAATCGCCTGGTGCTAGCTGGGCCGGGCTCAGGTAAGACGCGGGTCATCGTGCACCGCATCGCCTATCTGTTGCGCGTGCGGCGGGTACCGGCCCATGCGATCGTGGCCCTGACCTTCAATCGGCATGCTGCCAATGAAATTCGCAAGCGGCTTCTACAGCTGGTGGGTGCGGATGCTTACGGTGTCAGCGTAATGACTTACCACAGCATGGCCATGCGCCTGACTGGCACCCGTTTCGAGCGCAAGGACGGAGTGGATGAAGGGGCGCTCAAGCAGGTGCTGGAAAATGCCGTACTGATGCTGGAAGGCAAAGGCATGGCTGAAGGCGAGGATGACCTGCGAGATCAGCTATTGCGTAGCTATCGCTACATTCTGGTGGATGAATATCAGGATATCGACGCGCTGCAATACCGTTTGGTGAGTGCACTGGCCGGCAGGCAGTCCAGCGAGGAGGGCCGTTTGTGCATCTTGGCGGTGGGTGACGATGACCAGAACATCTATGCGTGGCGCGACACCAACAACCGTTATATCGAACGTTTTCGCGAGGATTATTCGGCCACCACCAGCTATTTGATCGAAAATTACCGCTCGACGCAGCACATCATCGCGGCAGCCAATCAGTTGGTAGGCCATAACCCCGAACGGTTGAAGGTTGACCACCCGATCCGGATCGATCGCAGTCGCCAGCCGAACCCTCCAGGTGGCGCCTGGCAATCGCTCGACCCAGGGCGTGCGGGGCGTGTTGCACGCCTGGCCATTGACCCGGTTGACAGTGGTGTTGGCAATGTTCAGGCCCAGGCCGCCATGAACGAGCTCAAGCGTCTTCTGGCGCTGGAGAAAGGCGCCTGGCACGGTTGCGCCCTGCTTGCGCGTACTCACCAATATTTGCTGCCGGTTCAGGCCGTTTGCGAGCTTGCAGGCATTCCCTATTTTCTGGCTGCCGACAAGGACAGCGGGTTGCCGATCACACGGCAGCGTGACTTCGTAGCGGTGGTTGATCAGCTGCGGAATATTGGCAAAACACTGACTGCTGCAGAGGCGTGGGCGCAGGTTTCGGTGAATGTCAGTGCCGGCTGGCGCAGTTTTTTTGACGAGGCCTTTACCCAGTTACACGTCGAATTGGGGGAATGCCAGCTTCGCTGCAGTGCGGTTGTCGAATGGCTTTATGACTACGCCCGGGAAATGCGCCAGCAAGCACGCAATGGCCTGTATCTGGGGACTGTGCATTCGGCAAAGGGGCTCGAATTCAGGCATGTGGTATTGCTTGATGGCGGCTGGAATACCCAGGCAGACGGGCTCAACGATGAACGTCGGCTGTATTACGTAGGCATGACGCGGGCCGAACAGACGTTGACGTTGTGTGAATTCAATGCGGCTAACCCGTTCAGTGGCAGCCTGACAGCAAACGTCGCACCCTTGGTGTTCAAGGGTGACCATGACCGGGCTTTGGAGCGGCGATTTTTGCAGCTCGGGTTGCGAGACATCGATATCGGTTTTGCCGGGCGCACTGCGTCGACGGATGTCATCCATGAGGCACTGCGAGGGTTGCAACCGGGGGATGAGTTGCAGCTTGTGAGGCAGGGTGACCGGTATGAGATACGCGATAGGCTGGGACGTGTGGTTGGGCGAACCGCCAAGTCGTTTGTGTTGAACGTTGAAGTGGAGCGATGCGAGGTGGCAGGGGTGCTGGTTCGGTATCTGGAAGATACTGAGGAGCAGTATCGAACGTGGCACAAATCTGAGCGGTGGGAGATTGTCGTACCGCGGGTGTGTGGCACGAGCTGCATCGGGAGGCCATGAGCCAGCAGACTAGCCCACTTGCTAGAATGACAGGAGTCGTTGAAGTGGGCAGCTCCAGCGCAAGGTCTAGGTGATTTCACACAAAACGCGATCCGCCTGAAGGGTCAAAGGCTGGAAGCGTTTTCTGCATGACAACCGTCCGCTCCTCCCCATAAAACGCATCCCGCACTGTGCAAAAGCCCAACCCTGCATAAAACCCTTCCGCCGTAATGGAGGAGGGCACACGCAACACCTTCAGCCCACGCGCAATTGCTTCATCTTCGATCACTGCCATCATCTGTTTCCCGACCCCAAGCCCTTGATGCTGGGGTTCGACAAACACACTTCTGACCACATCCCCGTCAAGACTGGCCGTGGCAATCACCTCATCCTCAATCAATGCCACAAACACCAACCGCCGAGTCAGCATCTCAAGAATGGGCGCCGCACTGAAAGACGCCTCGATGCGCGAGATAGTCTCGGCATCATAGTCAGCCGCGTTCGACCCGCGTAAGGCCGCTATCACGACTCGGCTTATGCCCTCGGCATCGCCTGCATTCGCCAAGCGAATAGGGCAACTCACTCTCGCGCCTCCGATGCACTCAACTGGGTTTCCTTCGCTAGCTGAATAGCTGCATTGATCGCAGCCCGCGCCTGGGGGCTGTTCTTCCAGCATGTGGAGCCAACGGCCGCTGATGCCTGGGCCAAAATGTCATCGACATTCGCTTCGCTAAGCATCGCCAGTGAATCAATCCCCATTTGCTCAAGGCGAGCGATAACGGTTGGCCCTACGCCCTTGAGGGCCAGCAATGCTGTGTGTTCCGTCAGTGGAAATGGCATCCGTAAACTCCTGTTATCGGCAAATGCTGCCGCTGGAGTTTAACAACTCGCTGGCCTGCTGGGGCTAATCAAGTTTCTCCAGTGCGTTGCTTTGTGGTGTTGCCACCGGCTGTTTCGAAAATCGCTTCGGCCCACTTCTGTTTGCCACCCCAAACGGCACATGCACCATCGGCAGGTCGCCGGCCGGTGATTGCAGGTGGCTGCGTTGATCATCGAAGAACACGTGGGGTTTGAGAATCGACAACACCCGCGGTTTTTCCATCCCGCCTAGAAAGAAGCACTCATCCGGCGACACACCCCAATCCTTCAACGTGGTCACCACCCGCTCGTGCGACGGCGCGTTTCGCGCGGTCACGATGGCGATGCGCAAGATGCGTTTGTAGTTCGGGTCTTGTGCCAGCTTCTGGTCTTCGAGCGTGCGAATGTGGGAGAGCTTGCGGTACAGGTCCGCCAGTGGCCCGGGCTGGTGGGGGATGGCCTTGCGGGCCCGCTCGTGGGCCTGGAAGTCGTCCAGGTTGTCGTTCTGCTTGTACACGCTTTCCGCTTCGTCATCGGCGATCACGCCGTCAAAGTCGAAGGCCACGCGCAGCTCGGTGTCGATCTCATCGTCGTAGATGCGCGTCGGCAGCACCAGGCCAGCGGGGTAGCTGGCGTCGATGGCGCGCTGCACGTCGTCCTCGTTGGCGCTGAGGAACAACGAGGCGTTGAAGGCCGGGATGTACTCGTGTGGCGAGCGGCCGGACATGAAGGCGGCCCGGGTGATGTCCAGTTGGTAATGGCTGATGGAGCGGAACACGCGCAAGCCGGTTTCGGGCGAGTTGCGCGAGAGCAACACCACTTCCACGGGAAGTTGGTCGGGGAAGGCCTGGTTGATGCTGAGGAAGCGGCGAATGAACGGGAACGCAACGCCCCTCGGGAAGGGTTCATCCAGGTTTTGCTCCTGGTGCTGGCGGTAAGCCTCGACGCCGTCGGCCTTGTAGATGTCGTCAGACACGGTGAGGTCGAAAAGTGCACTGGAGGCCACGCCAATGACCAGCTTGTGTTCGATGGGGTAGGGCATTGAACGTGCTCCTTGAGGGGTGCAGGTGACGAGTATACGGGTATGCAGACGGGTGATGGTTAATTGGAGCCGCTCCGCGCCCCTTCGCGGGCAAGCCCACAGGGAAGGCGCATGCTTGCAAGCGCGGCACAGATCATGAGCGTTGCCATCGTTAGGCTACTATGTATAATCCCGCCGAAACCCGCATTCCAGAGCGGTTAACCATGGAAAGGCAAGTTTCTTGATGCGTTTCTAGCCGATGCCCTCCAGCGGCACTGCCCGCCATTTTGCGCATTGCATTAACTCCGTTGCATCCAGGCCATTGCTGGGCGTTGGCGAAGCCATGCCCCGCAACAGGCTGCACGCATTTCAACAAGGATATTCATGAAAAAGCGTTTCGTTCTCTGTGCCCTGGCCTCCGCCCTGGCAGGTTGCAACTCCGAATACAACTTCGACGAAGTCACCAGCTACACCGGCACTGTCGGGTCGCCGCATGCGCTGTACCTGGAGCGCAAGTCGGGCGAGCGGCTGAACGGCACCGTGGTGCACAAGGTGGGTGACCGGGTGCTGCAGGCGTTCAAGGTCGAAGATGGCAAAGTGGTCGGAGAATGGAAGGAGTTCGACCAGGACGGCAAGCTGCTGGTTGAAGGCCAGTTGCAGGACGGTGCATTTGTCGGGCCCAAGAAAACCTGGTGCAAGGGCGAGTTCGCCGAGCACCTGGACAACGTCATCACCCTCGAAGGCGGGCGCCGCAGCGAGCAGCACTACGACTGCGCCACAGGCCTGCAGGTCAGTGACAGCACAGAGATCCCGACCGTTGATTTCCGCAAGCGCGCGATCCGTGTCGGCACCCAGCGCGAGTGGAAGGTGGTCGATGGCCAGCAGAAGCTCACCCTGCTGGAGACCTTCGCCAGCGATGGTTCCGGCAAGCTCGATGGCCTGGTGGAGCACTATGACTATCAGGGCACACTGAAGGACCGCGCTACCTACAAGGCTGGCGAGCTCGATGGCGTGCGTGAGACTTGGACGTCGTTCACTGATGGCACGTCGGTGCCGGCTACAAAGGTCGAGTACAGCGCAGGCAAAAAAAACGGCCTGTACGAGGTGTACTTCATTCGCGGCTGGCCTGCCGGCACGGTCTCCGAAAAGGGCAGCTACAAGGACGACAAGCAGGCTGGCGTGTGGGTCAACTATCAGCCTGGCTCGGCCCAGGTACGTGATGTCGACAGCCCGCCAGACACCTCGCCCATGGCTATGCGCCTGTGGGACGCCGCCCAGGGGCAGGCGCGTACGTCGGACTGGGCAAAAGAGATCAAGGACCTCGACGCCTTCGCCTACCTGCTGAAAAGCGCCGGCATCAATGTCAATCAACGCCTGCATTACGAGAACAAGCCGCTGATCACCGTGGTCGCCGATAACGCCTACGACTACATGATCTCGGTTGGCGCCGACCCGATGGGGCGGGATATCAACGGCAACACGCGCCTGATGAACTGCCTGGCGGGCAGCGACTACAGCTCGTGCAGCTTCGCGCACATGATCACCCTGGCGGGCAAGGAAGACCTGAAGGCGCACAACGTCTACGGCGACACCGCGCTGTCGGTGTTCTGCCAGAAAGCCGGCAGCCTGCAACGCCGCCATGGCGCCGGCCAGCAGCCTGAAGCGCTGTTCCAGGCACTGCTCAAGGGCAGCGACGTCAACGCCAAGGCCTACGGCGGCGAGACGGCCTTGCATGCCTGCATGGCCCAGCGTAACCACAGCTACGCCGAAGCGCTGGTCGCGGCGGGCGCTGACCTCAATGCAGCCGATGTCGATGGCACCACGCCGGTGGCCGCGGCCTTCTTCGGCAGCTACAACCTGGCGGCAGCCGGGCAGCGGGTGGGTTGGTCCGAGAACGTGATCCGCTTCGCTGCCAGCTACCAGGGCAAGTCCGACTTCACCTTCGACACGCCGCTGGCGGCGTTCGGCAAATCGATTCGCCAGCTGGTGCTGGAAAACGGCGACACGGCCTCGGCGATGTTGATCGATTCCTTGGTGGGCACCGCCAAGGGTTGATTGTTTCTTTCAGGATCTACAGACAAGGATTACCTATGCGTCACTTTAAATACGTGCTGGCAGCACTGCCGTTCTGTGTACTGGCTGGCTGCGGCAACGACGCGCTGGATGGCACCTACGAGGCCACGACCAGCGTGATGGGCTACAGCGCAGGCAAGCAGACGGTCGAGTTCTCCAGCGACTACATCATTGCGGCAGGCAACAAGATCAAGGTCGACGAGTGGGAGCGCAAGGACGACGTGGTTGTAGCCCGTGATGCCAACGGTGTCGCGCTGATCAACGTCCGCGTGCTGGACGGCGGCAAGCGTCTTGAGTCGATTGGTGGCAACAACATGGCCAAGCAAGTGTTCGTGCGCGTCGACTGACCTTACCGGGCCGCTCTGCGGCCCATCGTCGGGTAGGAGCAGCCTTGTGCTGCGAAGAGGCCTGTGAAAGCAGCGAATATTCGGTGCGTTTTCACCGGCCGCATCGCACCACAAGGTTATTCTTATGCACTGCAAATACGAAGGCGATATCCCAGAGCTTTGACATTTGTTAAAGGTCATGTATACGTTACATTAACTCTTATTTGTTACGTATACAGAACATGGACCCCTCATTTATCGTTGTACGCCTTGGCCAGCAGGTTCGGCAGCGCCGCCGCAGCCTTGGTTTCACTCAAGCCAAGCTGGCAACGTTGGCCGGCGTTACTCGGCAGAAGGTTATCGCGATCGAGCGGGGCGACCTATCTGTCGGCATGGCTGCCTATGTGCGAGTGGTGGGCGCCTTGGACTGCGAGTTCGCGTTGGTGACCGCAGCCATGCCCACGTTAGATGAGATCCAGGGGGTATTCGAGTGAAGGAGGCCACGCTGCGGGTTGCAACACCGGGAGGGGAAAGCGGGAAAATCTTCAATTCCGCTGGCGACTATGTGTTTCGCTACCACGAAAGTGCTGATGCTCATGCTGCGATCAGCCTTTTAATGCCGGTACGCCTGGATGATTACCGTCATCGGGACCTGCATCCTATTTTCCAAATGAACTTGCCTGAGGGCTATGTTCTGGAACAATTACGTAACCGTTTGGCAAAGGTCGCCAATGTCGATCCGATGTTGCTGTTGGCGCTTTCGGGCAGCAGTTCCCCTATCGGGCGCGTGGCAGTGAGTTCAGCTGAGGTGGATGCGCTCTTGCGCCGCCAGCAGTTTCCTGGTGAGCGACTAGAGGAAATTCTGACTTGGGATGGCGCTGACGATATCTTTGCTGGTCTGGTGGACCGGTACATCTTGCGTGCTGGAATATCAGGGGTGCAGCCCAAGGTACTGGTACCAGAAGCGCCGAGCAGTACACCGCAACGTTTTACCTCGAAAACCTCCGACCTGATAATTAAAAGCGGGCGCGACGAGTTTCCGGGGATGGCTATCAATGAGTTCCTTTGCATGTCTGTGGCCAAGGATGTGGGAATTCCGGTACCCGAGTTCTACCTGTCCGATAATACCAAGCTGTTCGTCATGCGCCGCTTCGACCGTGATGAGCAACTCGACCCCATTGGCTTTGAAGACATGGCAGCGCTGATGGGGCTTGCCGCCGAGCAGAAATACAGCAAGAGCTATGCGGCAATTGCCAAGGCCATTCGCCTGTTCTGCCCACCCGAGCAGGTGCAAGGTTCACTGGCGCAGTTGTTTGCCATGGTGAGCCTGTCTTGTATTGTCGGTAATGGCGATGCGCATTTGAAAAACTTCGGATTGTTGTATTCCGATCCGTCTCAACGGGACGCACGGCTGGCACCGGCATACGACATCGTCAATACAACAGCCTACATCCCTGAAGATGTACTGGCACTGGACCTGTGCGGCAGTAAGTCATTGTTCGCTTCGCGGCAAGGATTGATGGACTTCGCTGATACCTGTGATGTGGCTCGCCCCAAGGAGATCATCCAGGAGCAGTTACAGGCGCTTGAGCGAGTTCTTGCTCGTTCTGCTGAACTCTGCGAGCAGGCTCCCAGTGTGGTGGGTGCCATTCGGCAATCTGCAGGGCCGTTCATCAGGACCTTTGGCTAGCCTGCCGCTCCCCCAGGATTCCCTTCAAAACCTGACCTGAAGCAACGCCTCTTCGTCCATACGCCACTATGCTGATCCGGGCATTCTCTCAAGCTCACTCAGACAGACACGGAGGTGTTTATGAAAGCTGCTGTCGTTGCCAAAGGGCGTCGCGTGGACGTGGTGGAGAAAACACTGCGGCCGCTGGCGCACGGTGAAGCGTTGCTGAAGATGCAGTGCTGTGGCGTTTGCCATACCGACCTGCATGTCAAGAATGGCGATTTCGGCGACAAGACGGGTGTGATTCTGGGCCACGAAGGGATTGGCGTGGTCGTGGAAGTGGGGCCGGGTGTCACGTCGCTCAAGCCGGGTGACCGGGCCAGTGTGGCGTGGTTCTTCCAGGGCTGCGGGCACTGCGAATATTGCAACAGCGGCAACGAGACGCTGTGCCGTGAGGTGAAAAACTCCGGCTACACGGTCGACGGTGGCATGGCCGAGGCGTGCATCGTGGTGGCCGACTACGCGGTTAAAGTGCCGGATGGGCTGGATTCAGCGGCCGCCAGCAGCATCACCTGCGCCGGCGTGACCACCTACAAGGCGGTGAAATCATCGAATATCCGCCCTGGGCAATGGCTGGCCATCTACGGCCTTGGCGGCCTGGGCAACCTCGCCCTGCAGTACGCCAAAAACGTCTTCAACGCCCGTGTCATTGCCATCGACGTCAACGATGATCAACTGGCCTTCGCCCGTGAAATGGGCGCCGACCTGGTGGTCAACCCGCGCGACGAAGACGCCGCGAAAGTCATCCAGGCCAAGACCGGGGGCGCCCATGCTGCCGTGGTCACGGCAGTGGCCAAGAGCGCGTTCAACTCTGCAGTGGATGCACTGCGCGCGGGCGGTCGCCTCGTGGCTGTGGGGCTGCCGCCAGAAGCCATGAGCCTGGATATTCCACGCCTGGTACTCGACGGTATCGAGGTTGTCGGTTCGCTGGTCGGCACCCGCCAAGACCTGCGCGAAGCCTTCGAGTTTGCCGCCCAAGGCAAGGTGGTACCGAAGGTGACTCTGCGCCCGATCGAAGACATCAATGACATCTTCGAAGAGATGCAAGAGGGCAAGATCAAAGGCCGCATGGTGATCCACTTCGCCGATTGAAGGCTGCTGCCTGCCCAGGTGAAGCCGGCCCGCGCGTGCGGGCCGTTTTCAGGGTGGGTTCAAGCCGGTCGCTGAGTCCGCAACACTAACGCCGCCACCGCGCAACCTATCAGCGCCAGGCACGCCAGGTAGAACGCATCGCTGTAAGCCATCAGGTAGGCCTCGCGTCGAATGGTCGCCGCCACCCCCTCCAACGCCTGCTGCTGGGCCGGCAGCCAGCTCTGCACGGTTTGGCTGATGCGCTCTTGCACACTGGGCGCAAACACCGTCACATGCTCGTGAATGCGCTCGCTGTGGTAACGCTCGCGCGTGGCCACGATCTGCGTCAGCGCGGCAGTGCCGATGGCGCCCCCGAGGTTGCGCAGCATGGAAAACACCGCCGAAGCGGAGCCCGCTTCTCGCTTTTCCAACCCCGCCACGGCCAGTACCGACAGCGCCACCATGATGAACGGCTGGCCAATGCCGCGTACCACCGTGGATGGGATGATGACGTTGTCGGCGCTGTCGGCTGTCAGGCTCGCACCCAGCCAGCAGCCGGCGGCCATGATCAGAAAACCGCTGGCCACCATGAACTTGGCGCTGGTCCAGGTCATCAGCCGTGGCATCAATGGCGCCAGCAGCAGTTGCACTACGCCATAGGCGATCAGCGCCACCCCCACGTCGCGGGCGCTGTAGCCCTGCAGTTGGGAGAGGTAGTTGGGCACCAGGAACACCAGGCCAAAGGTAGCCCCGCCAAAGATGAACATGGCAACGCTGGCCACCCCGAAGTTGTACCGCCCCAGCAAGCGCAAGTTGATGAACGCGCGTTGGCCGTACAGCTGCGTGTAGACGAACACCGCCAGCGCCAGGCCGGCGATGATTGACATGCCGACGATGAATGTCGAACCGAACCAGTCCAGCCGGCCGCCTTCTTCCAGCACGATCTGCAGCCCGCCCAGGCCAACGACCATGGCCGTGATGCCCAGCCAGTCGCCACGGCGCAACAGGGTCAGTTGCAGGGGTTTGGCCTCGATCGACCAGGCGATGGCGAGCAGCAAGGCGATACCGGGGAAGAGCTGCAGGTAGAAGATCCAGCGCCACGAATAGACATCGGTCAACCAGCCGCCAATGGAAGGTCCGGCCGCCTGGGCCACGCTGTTGGCCAGGCTGAACAAGGCCATGCCCATGGCCATCTTGCTGGCGGGCAGTTCGGTGATGATCAACTGGAAGGAGAGGGGGATCAGCACGGCGCCGGCAGCGCCCTGAATCACCCTGAGGGTGATCATCGCCTCAAGGTTGGGGGCCCACGAGCAGGCGATCGACGCCAGCAGGAAGATGAACGAACCCGTCCACATCACCCGGCGCATGGAAAACACTTCGACCAGCCAGGCCGTCAGCGGAATCATGACGATTTCCGCCACCAGGTACGCGGTGGAAATCCACGAGCCTTCCTCGAAGCTCGCGCCCAGCGAGCCGCGGATCTCGGGCAGGGCCGCGCTGGTGACGTGCACGTTCATGCCAGCCATGAAGCAGCCGAGCAGGCCGCCGAACACGGCCACCCAGGCGCGTAACGGTACGCGTTGCTCACTGCTCATCGGCAGGCTCCACGGGGCGGGTGTCGACCGTGGTCACCACCGACATGCCGGGCAGTATCTGCAGGCCGTCTGCTGGCCGGTCGAGGACGATGCGCACCGGAAAGCGCTGGACGATCTTGGTGAAGTTGCCAGTGGCGTTGTCCGATGGCAGCAGCGAGAATACGTTACCGGACGCCGGCGAGAAGCTGGCCACGTGGCCTTGCACAGGCTGGCTGGAAAAGCTGTCGACACGGACCTGCACCGGCTGCCCTGGGCGCATGTGTGCCAGCTGGGTTTCCTTGTAGTTCGCAACCACGTAGGTCTGTTGCAACGGCACTACCGCCAGCAGCGGCTGGCCAGGCACCACGTACTGCCCGGCGCGCACACGGCGCTGGCCGACCACGCCGTCGATGGGCGCGCGCAGGACGGTGTCCTGTGCGTCCTGGTCGGCCAGCGCCTGCCGGGCCTGGGCACGGCTCAGGCCTGCTGCCCGTTGCTTGATCTCGGCATCGGCCGCCAGCGCCTGTGCCTTGGCCATCGCCAGCTGCGCGCGCTGCTCACGCAAATGTGCCTGCGCGCCTTGCAGCGCGGCACCGGCTTGCACGGCGTTGGCGTGGGCGGCTTCCAGGCGCTGCACGGTGGCTGCGTCATCGCGCACCAAACCACGGTAGCGCTGCATGTCCAGCTCGCTGCGCTGGCGCTCGGCGCTGGCACTGTGCACGGCCGCTTCAGCCTGGACGATGGCCTGCTGCTGCTGGTTGATGCGTTCGGCGGCCACTTGCTGGCGTGCCTGGGCGGCGGCCAACGCAGCGTGCGCTTCGGCCACGCCGGCAGTGGCCTGGTCGAGGCGGGCGCGGTAGTCGCGGTGCTGCAGGCGTACCAGCACATCGCCGGCTTTGACGGCCTGGTCGTCCTCTACTTCCACTTTGGCCACATAGCCGGCCACGCGCGCGCTCAAGGCCACCCAGTCGGCACGCACGTAAGCGTCATCGGTGGTTTCCAGGTAGCGCCCCGTGGTCAACCAGTACCCGCTGAATGCCAGCGCTGCCAGCACCGTCAGGCCACCACCGGCGTACAGCGCCAGGCGGCGACGGGTAGGCCTGGGGGCGGTGGCAACTGCCTGGCCCTGGTCATCGGGCAGCGAGTTTTTGCTAACGGCAACATTCATGATTGGCTTCCAGTCTCGGGGGGGGAGCGGTGCACCTGGCTTGGGGCCGGTGCTGGTGACGACTGCCAGCGCCCGCCCAGGGCGCGGAACAGGTTGATCTGGGCACGCGCCAGGCGGCCTTGGGCCACGACGTGGCTGGCCCTGGCCTGGATCAGGTCGCGCTCGCTGTCGAGCAACGCCAATGCATCAACGGTGCCTGCCTGATAGTTGCGTTGCGAAAGGGTAAAGCCACGCTCGCCTTGCGCCAGGGCCGCACCCAGGGCCAAGGCCCGTTGACGCTCACCCTCAAGGCGCGCCAGCGCCTGGCGCACATCCTTGAGTGCCGCCAGCGCTACCCCGCGGTAATGGGCGACCTGCGCGTTTTGCAAGGCCTGGGCCTTGTTCACCCGTGCCCGGTTGGCTTTGATATTGGGGAATTCCCAGCTGATCAACGGCCCGAGGGCAAACATCACCGCGCGGCTGTCACCCAGGTTGGCAAGGTGGTGGTCCGACGAGGTCAACGAGGCACCGAAGCTGACTTTCGGATACAGGTCGGCCTTGACGATATCGACTTCCAGGGCGGCAGCCTGCAGTTCGCGCTCGGCCTTGCGCACGTCGGGCCGGCGTTCGAGCAGGCGCCAGGCGTCACCAGCGGGCAACGGCGCGGCGAGGGTCGGGATGCGCTGGCAGGTGTCAGTGTCGTCCGTGAGCGTTGTCGGGTCCTGGCCACTGAGCATGCTCAGTTCGTACAGCGCCATCTGCCGGTGTGCCTCCAGCATCGGCAGCTGCGCCCGCACCTGCTCGCGCAACCCCAGCAGGCGCACGCTATCGAGCTCCGTAGCGACCCCGGCCTGCCGCTGGCGGTCGCTGAGCTGCACACTGCGCTCCAGAGTGCTCAGGGACTGCCTGGCCGCGGCGATGCGGGCACCGTACACGCACTGGTCGATGTAGGCGCGGGTGGTCTGGCTGACCACGTGCAGCTGCACCAGGTCCAGGGCATCGCGGCTGGCCTCGGCCTGCACCCGCGCCCGCTCGATGGCGGCGCGCACCTGGCCCCAGACATCGACCTGGTAAGCCAGCTCGATGGCTGGGTTGAAGGCCCATTGCGAGGGCGCATGGCTGTCGGTCGCCTCGGCCAGAGTCTGGTCATCGGCGCTCTTGCCATAGCTCGCGCCCATGCCAATGGAGGTGGACGGCCAGCGCCGGGCATCGAACTCGCCAATGCCGGCGAGCATGGCCTGCACGTTGGCTTCGGCCTGCGCCAAGTCCTGGTTGTGCGCCAAGGCTTGCAGCACCCAGGTATTGAGCTGCGGGTCGTGGTACAGCGCCCACCAGCGCGCGGGCAGCGTCTGGTCGCTGACGCCGGCAGGCAGGTGCAGTGCAGGGGTTGCCTGGAATGCAGTGGGGGGCACGGCGTTTGTGGGGTGCCCGGTGCAAGCCGTCAGCACGCCGAACAAGCCGAGGGCGGCGGCGCGCCCGGCAGGGCAGGAAAGGGATCGTATTGGCATCACGCAAAGTCGTATGAGGGGTCGTGAAGCCAGCTTATCGAGGGGCAGGGCGGCCCCGCTGCCGCAAGCGGGACAACCGTGCGCGCAACTGGGACAACCTCAGCCTTGGCGGTCAGTGCGTGGGTGCGGTGCCTGTGCCGAGCACGCTGATTTGCCAGGCGCTGGGGTTGTAGCCAAGGATGCGCTTGAACATCGCGGCGAATGCGCTGGCACTCTGGTAGCCGTGCTCCAGCGCCACGTTCAGGATTGGCTTGCCATCGGCCAGGCACTGCTGGCTGAGGATCATGCGGGTGCGGGCCCGCCACTCGCCATACGACATCCCCACCTCACGCTGGAACAACCGCGCCAGGGTGCGGGCACTCATGTTCAACTGCGCGCCACACTGCTCCAGCGTCAGGTCCTGGGCCGGGTCTTCGAGAAACCCCTCGCACCAGGCGCGCAGCCGCGCATGCTGCGGTACCGGCACATAGGCGTCAATGCGCTCGGCCGTCTCCAGTTCACGCTGGATCAGTGCCCGAGCGTGCTCGCCCAGCGGCTCGTCGCGTTGCAACATCCGCGACCCCGCCAGGATCAACTCGCGCAGTAGGCCGGAGACCGCGATCACATGGCAGCGAGTCACGTGCCACCCCAGCAGCAAGGTGCGCATCGACACTTCGCCTTGCATGCGGACTTCGTGGCTCATGCCGGCTGGTATCCACAGCGCCTGCCCGCGCGGTATCACCCAGTTGCCGCCATCGCTGCACACGCGCATCACGCCGTTGGCGGCATACATCAGTTGATCTTCGGCATGGCAGTGGCTGGCAACCACTTCGCCGTGTCGGTAGTCCATTCCCAAAGCTTGCATGCCAATCTCCTCGGGCCGTGTGTGGCGAGCAGGGGTAACGATTGGATCCAATGCTATCGCAAGGCGTTCAGGCGGGGTTGCTAAGTGTTCGCGTGCAACGCAGAAATATGCGCTGGAATTGCGCTCAGGGTGTAAATCGTGGCTGTTCGTGGCGGGTTGGCCAGCCTTGGTGATGCTGGACCAGGAAGTCCACGAACACCCGCACCCGTGCCGGCATCGCCGGGCCACCGACGAATACGGCGTGTATCGGCTCGCGGTCACCGGGGTTGTAGGCTTCCAGCACGGGCACCAGTTGCCCGTTGTTGAGGTCATCGGCCACTGTGAAGGTGCCGATGCGCGCGATGCCGGCGCCCAGCCTGGCGAATTGGGCCAGTGCCTCGCCGCTGCTGCACTCCAGGTTACCGGTGACTTTCAGGGCAAAGGCCTGCCCGTCCCGGCGAAACGGCCAGTCCGCTTCAGCGCGGCGGAAGTTGAAGCGCAAACAGTTGTGGCGGGCCAGGTCTTCAGGTTCCACCGGGGTACCGCAGCGTTGCAGGTAGTCGGGCGAGGCGACGATCACTTGGCCGGTGTCGCCAATGTAGCGGGCGCTCAGCGAGCTGTCCGGCAGGTGGCCGAAACGCAGCGCGACATCGGCTTGGCCGCCGGCGATGTCGACCACTTCATCGCTTAAGGTAAGGTCGACCAGCACTTGCGGGTACAAGGCGCTGAACTGCGCCAGCAAAGGCACCACCGTCAGCCGCGCATGGCCCAGTGCGGCACTGACCCGCAGCCGGCCCCGCGGTACACCTTGGTCGGTAATGGCATCTTCGACTTCATCCAGGTCGGCCAGGATGCGCCGTGCGCCGCGCAGGTAGGCGTCGCCCTCTGGGGTCAGCGTGATTGCGCGGGTGGTGCGCAACAGCAGGCGAGTGCCCAGGCGCTGTTCGGTACGCGCGATGATCCGGCTGACAGCCGACGGCGTCAGCCCCAGCGCGCGTGCCGCCGCAGACAAGCTGCCTTCTTGCGCCACCTTGGCAAAAATCTCCATCTCTCCAGACCTTCCGGTGAAGTCCATTTGTGCCTCTTGCGCAAAGGTGGTTGGCAAAAATGCAGACTAGTGCCCGCATGAAACGGATCGTAGCATTTCAGGCACAGATAAGGAGCCGTTTCATGCGCATCAATCCACCCCTCGTCGCACTCGCCATCGGTGCCTTTGGCATCGGCGTCACCGAGTTCGCCCCCATGGGCATGTTGCCCAGTATTGCCACCGACCTTGGCGTGTCGATCCCCGCAGCCGGGCTGCTGGTCAGTGCCTACGCCCTCGGCGTGCTGATCGGCGCCCCGCTGATGACCTTAGCCACCGGCAGGGTGCCACGGCGTTACCTGCTGATCGGGCTGATGGCCATTTTCACCCTGGGTAACCTGATGTCGGCCCTGGCGACTGACTACGCCAGCCTGATGGTTGCCCGCGTGGTGACCTCGCTCAACCATGGCGCGTTCTTTGGCATTGGCTCGATCGTCGCGGCCAGCGTGGTGCCGCCTGAAAAACGGGCAGGGGCCGTGGCGGCCATGTTCATGGGGCTGACGCTGGCGACCATCGGCGGTGTGCCGCTGGCCACCTGGTTTGGCGAATTACTGGGGTGGCGTACGGCCTTCTGGGGCATTGCGGGCCTGGGGCTGATTGCGATGACGACGCTGTGGTACGCACTGCCTAATGTGCCGCTGCCGAAAAGCGACGGGGTGATGGCCGAGATCCGCGTGCTAGGCCGTGGCCCAGTACTGGCGGCGTTGGCTCTGACTGTGGTGGGTTCCAGTGCGATGTTTACCGTCTTTACCTACATTGCGCCAATCCTGCACAGTGAAGCCCAGGCCTCCACACCGTTCATCACCGCCATGCTGGTGTTGTTCGGTATTGGCCTGACGCTGGGCAACGTGTGGGGTGGCAAGGCGGCGGACCGTTCGGTTGACCGCACGCTGATCGTCTCGTTGGCGGTGCTGATTGCCGTGTTGCTGGTGTTCCCGCTGTTGATGCCCTGGGCACTGCCTACCGCACTGGCGGTGCTGGTTTGGGGCGCTGCCAGTTTTGCCCTGGTACCGCCGCTGCAGATGCGCGTGATGGAGGCCGCCAAGGAGGCGCCCAACCTGGCGTCTGCGGTGAATATCGGGGCGTTCAACCTGGGCAATGCGATCGGTGCCGCGCTGGGTGGCGCGGTGATCAATGCAGGGCTGGGCTACCCGGCGATTTCCCTGGCGGGTGCGTTGATGGCGGCGTTGGGCCTGGTGATGGTGTTGCTGTTTGCCTGGCGCTCGCGGGCCGTCCAGGCCTCACCGCTGGCCACGCTGTAAGGGGGTAGGAGCAGCCTTGCGCTGCGAAGAGGCCGGTGGCAACACCGTGGATCTTCGCTGCGGGTACGGGCCTCTTCGCAGCACAAGGCTGCTCCTACCTCAATCGCGCCTGCCGCTAGTAGGCAGCGTCCAGTGCAATCTCCACCCCTTCAAATTCCGCCATCGCATCCCGCATCGCTTCGCCAAAATACGCCCACGAAGCCCGGTCAAACAGCAGCTGCAAGGCCGGCACCGCTTCACGCCCGACATTCACCACGATCACATTGATCCGCGCCGCCGATGTCTGCGCCACGGCCCCGACCGGGAACGCCTGGGCACGCAGGTCAACCCCGCATAGCTTGGCCATCACCGCGCTGCAATGCTGCCCCGACAGCTGCAGCCAGGCGTGGCTGTCCTGGCGGGGCAGCAAGTAGTTGCGCTGGGCGTCCTGTACCCAGTCGGCCTCTTCGGCGGCAATCCGCGCCCCTTGGTCGGCGAAACTGCCCAGCAGCAGGTATTCGGTGGCCGACAGCCGCGCCACCCAGCTACCGTCGTCCTGGCGCAGCGCCTGGTTGGGCTGTGGCGGCAAACGATAGCCGCGTGCTTGCAGGTAGGCCGCGGTGTCGGCGCCACGAAAACCCACCCGCGCCAGGTCGGTCAGGTCGGTCAGCGCGCAGGTCAGCAGTGGCTCGGCCTGTGGCTGGGGAGAGAAGCACTGTTCTGTCTTCAGGCTAGTCATGGCTCACAGCTCCTGGCGCAGGTTGTCGGGATCATGGAAGGGCAGTTGCACCACCTTGGCATTGACCATCACACCGCCCTCCACGCGGATTGGGATGTGCATGCCGGGGGTGGCCTGGTGGGCGCCGGCGTAAGCCAGGCCGATGATCTGCCCCAGGGTTTGCGAGTACTCGCACGAGGTGACGTTGCCGCTGATGTCCGGGCCGTCCAGTACCAGGTGGCCTTCCAGTGGCTGCGGGCTGCCCTTGGGCAGCGTGAACCCAACCAGCTTGCGCTTGAGCGGCTGCGCTTCGAGGATCTCGATCGAGCGCTTGCCGACGAAGAACGGTTTCTTGCGGCCGATAGCCCACTGCATGTCGATTTCGGCGGGGTGGGTCATGCCATCGGTGTCCTGGCTGATGATCACATGGCCTTTTTCCAGCCGCAGCAGGCGCTGGGTCTCGACACCGAACGGGCGAATGCCCAGCCCGGCGCCTGCTTGCATCAAGGCGTCCCACAGGCGTTCGGCATGGCGCGCCGGCACATGGATTTCATAGCCCAGTTCGCCGACGAAACCGACCCGCAGGATGCGCGCCGATATACCCGCCACCTTGCCCAGGCGTACGCCCAGGTAAGGGAAGGCCGCGGCCGACAGTTCCACGCCTTCGCACACCTTGGCCAGCACTTGGCGCGACAAGGGGCCGGCCAGGTTGACGGCGGCCAGGGCGGCGGTGACGTTGGTGATGTCGACGTCCAGGCGCCACTGCGCGTTCCACTTGAGCATCTGCTGGTAGATACGGTCGACGCCACTGGTGGTGGCGCTGACATAGAAGTGCTGCTCGGCCAGGCGTGCGCAGACGCCGTCATCAATCACCACGCCGTGCTCGTTAGTCATCAGTGCATAGCGGGTGCGGCCGATCGCCAGTTTGGCGAAGCCGAAGGTGTACAGGCGCTCGAGCAGCTCGGCCGCGTCCGGGCCGCGCACGTCGAGGCCGCCGAGGGTGGAGACGTCGATCAGCCCGACCTTCTCGCGCACATGCCGCGCTTCTTCCTGCATGCAGCGTTCGCGGTCCTCGGGCTTGCCGTAGTAGGCCGGGCGCTGCCAGATACCGGCAGGCATCATTTTCGCGCCTGCTTGCAGGTGGCGGCGGTGTATCGGTGTCTGCCGGTACGGGTCGAAAGCGCGGCCGGCGACATGCGCCAGCTTTTCCGCCTGGAACGGGGGGCGCGCCGTGCTCACGCCGGTTTCGCTGATGCTGCGGCCCGTGGCCTGGGCCACCAAGCGCGCGGTGGGCAGCGCCGAGTGGCGCCCTTGGGACGGGCCCATGCCGACTGTGGAAAAGCGCTTGACCAGTTGCACATCGCGATAGCCGCTGCGGGTGGCGTTGACGATATCGCGCACCTGCAAGTCTTCGTCGAAGTCGACGAAGTCCTTGCCCTTGGGGTGCGGGAAGATCGGCCACGGATGATTGACCTTGGCCTCTGCGACGAAGCTTGCCTGCGCAGGGGCCTCCAGGCCAAGCGCCGCCAGGGCCTCGCTAGCTGCGCGGGTGGCGTCCGTGAGCACATTGCTTAGCACATGCCGGCCGTTCACCGAGCCTGCGATATCCAGCCCCGCCGGTAGGTTGCTGATGGCGAACTCGTCGCGGTTGACGTCATAGGCCAGCTTGCCGCCAGCCTGGCACAGCAGTTGGTACACCGGCATGTAGCCGGCCGACATGCACAGCAGGTCGCAAGCCAGGCGCAGGCCATAGTCGCCGACCTTGCCCTGGCCGGTGATCGGGCGGATATCGACGCCAGTCACATGGCGCATGCCCTTGTCGTGCAGGGCTTCATAGACGGTGCTGCCCAGGTGCAGGGGAATGTCGCGGTGCTTGAGCTCGCTGGCCAGCGCGGCATCGGCGGGCGCGGCGCGCATGTCTATCAGGGCGGCAATGGCCACACCTTGCTCCTGCAGGTCGAGGGCGGCCAGGTAGCCGTCGTCGTGGCCCGTGAGGATCACCGCCCGTTGCCCCGGCTTGACCGCGTACAGCTTCATCAGCCGTTGCGCGGCGCTGGTCAGCATCACCCCGGGCAAGTCGTTATTGCGAAACACCACCGGCTGGTCGAATGAACCCGCCGCCACCAGGCAGCGCGTGGCGCGTACCTTGTACAGGCGCTTGTGCTGAATCACCGGCAGGTAGTTGTCGGTGAACCAGCCGTTGCAGGTGGCCTCGAGCAGCACGTGGATATTCGGGTGGCCCTCGACAGCCGCCAGCAGCTCCTGGCGCAGGCTGGCCGCGCGGGTGCCGGCGATGTCGAAGCGGGCGTAGGTCAGCGAGCCTCCCAGCACCGGCTGTTGCTCGATCAGCAGCACCTTGGCCCCGGCGTTGGCTGCGTCCAGCGCCGCGCGCAAACCGGCAGGGCCGCCGCCGATCACCGCCACATCGACGAACAGATAGGCCTTGTCGTAGTACTGGGGCTTGAAGCCGAGGTCCAGCACGCCGAGGCCGGCCTTCTTGCGGATCAGCGGCTCCCAGACCTTCCACATGCCCTTGGGCTTGTAAAACGAGCGGTAATAGAAGCCCACCGGCATGAACCGCGAAAACGTGCCCAGGTAGGCGTCACGGTCGTGTTCCAGGCTGCCGTTGAAGTTCTGCCCCTCGACCACCTGCCCATCACGCGCCGCCTCCATGTCGGCTAGCACGTTGGGTTCGTCGGGCAGTTGCACCAAGGTGTTGGCATCCTGCCCGGCCAGGCTCAGCGGGCCTCGCGGGCGGTGGTACTTGAACGAACGCGACAGCAACCAGCGGCCGTTGCCGAGCAGGGCACTGGCGATGCTGTCGCCGGCAAAGCCCTGGCAGGCCTGGCCATCGAAGTTGAAACGCAGGGGCCGCTCGCGGTCGATCAGCAGGCCCATGGGCGCGGGGAGGCGAGTGTGGCTGTTCATCCGGCGATCTCCGGGATGGCGGCGGGGGTGAAGTCGACGCGGCGGTCGAACAGTGCTTTCGGGTCGAAGGTGCGCAGCACCTGGTCGCTGACGGTGTGGCGCTCAGCCAGGAACCAGTAGCTGGAGGCGTTGTGCAGCCACCACTCGGTTACTACCCCGGCCAGGTTGTCGCTGTTGAACACGTAGTCGGCCCATTCGGCATCGCTGCAGGCGGCCGGGTCGGGCATGTGCTTGAACTCGCCGCCGTAAGTGAATTCGCTGATGTTGCGCGGGCCGTTCAAGGGGCAGGTCAGGATCTTCATCGTGCGTTCCTTTTAGTGGCTGGCGGCGGTCGCGCCCATTTCGTTGACTTGCTGGAAGCGGCTGAAGCGCTCCAGGGCGAAGGGCGCGATCATCTCTGGCACCTTGCCGCCACTGGCGACCAGCTCGGCCATGGTCTTGCCGCAGATGGGCGTGGCCTTGAAGCCCCAGGTACCCCAGCCGGCGTCCAGGTAGTAGTTGTCGACCGGCGACAGGCCCATGATCGGGCTGTAGTCCGGCGTCATGTCGGTCATCCCGGCCCATTGGCGCATCAGCTTGGCGTTGGCCATGAACGGGAACATCTCGATGGCGTGGGCCAGCAGGCTTTCCTTCAAATCGAGGGTGGAGCGGGTGTTGTACAGCGGGTAGGGGTCGGAGCCGCCGCCGAAGACGATCTCGCCACGGCTGGTCTGCTGCACGTAGCAGTGCAGCGCCGACGAGCTGACCAGCGGATCGAGAAACGGCTTGAACGGCTGGGTGACCATGGCCTGCAGCGGGTAGGTGTGGATCGGCGCACGGATGCCGGCCTTGGCCATCAACAGCGAACTGGCCCCGGCCACGGCCTGCACCACGCAGCCGCACTGCACCGTGCCACGGTTGGTCTTCACCGCTTCGATGCGGCCATTGCGGATCAGCAGGTCCTGCACCTCGGTCAGTTGATGAATTTCGACCCCGCGCTTGGCGGCCTGCTTGGCGTAGCCCCAGGCCACCGCGTCGTGGCGTGCGGTGGCGCCGTCGATGTGCCACAGCCCGGCCAGCACCGGCAGGTGGCCGGGGTCGAGGTTCAGGCTCGGCACCAGTTCGCGGATCTGCTGGCGGTCGATCATCTCGGTGCGCCCGCCAAAGTGCTTGTTGACCTCGGCACGCTGGCGGAAGGCGCGCACGGTGGCGTCG
>Ga0160473_100259_pt1 | contig 44098 bp, 49 predicted proteins | sample HID1975I_E11MG_FD_108217 | JGI IMG/M metagenome (GOLD analysis project Ga0160473, IMG submission 108217) | Enriched soil microbial communities from UW Madison campus, WI, USA - HID1975I_E11 MG | ecosystem: Environmental > Terrestrial > Soil > Unclassified | place: USA: Madison, Wisconsin... | reverse complement strand
ACGGAAGCCCTTCAGCTTCATCTGGGGGGCGACTTCCTTGATCTTGGCGTCGAGCTTCACGTTCAGCTCGGCGACGGGGATGGTCACCGCGATCACGCGGCTGAGGCCTTCGTTCGACTTTTCGACGACTTGCATGGACGGAATTCTGACGCTCTGGGGCGAGCCGGAAGGCAGGCGCGCGCTGGATTGGATAAAGCAAGAAGGGCCGCCCCTTGCGGGAGCGGCGCCTCGGAGCCCGCCCTTATGTCGAGAAGGGCCCGAAAGGTCAACGCAGGCGACGGTTTCGCGACCGGCCCGCGCTCGCTATGTGATCGGCATGAGCCAGCCCGTCTCCCCCATCGGCGTCTTCGTCAGCCCCGTCACCCCGCTGCAGCAGAACTGCACCGTGGTCTGGTGCACGGCGACCAAGAAGGCCGCTGTCATCGATCCCGGCGATTCCGTGGACGCCATCCTGGCCGAGATCACGCGGCGCGGCCTGACGCTGGACGCCATCTGGATCACTCACGGCCACCTGGATCACGCGGGCGGCGCGGCCGAGATGAAGGAAAAGTCGGGCGTCGACATAGTCGGCCCACAGGTCGAAGACCAGTTCTGGATCGACCTGATTCCCGAACAGGGCCGCAAATACGGCCTGCCGAACGCCCGCACCTTCGCCACCGACCGCTGGCTGGACGACGGCGACACGGTGACGCTGGGCGAGACGACGTGGGAGGTGTTTCACTGTCCCGGCCATACGCCCGGCCATGTCGTCTTCTTCAACCGTGCAGCGCGCTTCGCCCAGGTCGGCGACGTGCTGTTCCAGGGATCGATCGGCCGCACCGATTTTCCGCGCAGCGATCATCAGGCGCTGCTGACGGCGATCACGACCAGGCTGTGGCCGCTGGGCGACGACGTGACCTTCGTGCCCGGCCATGGCCCGGCATCTACATTCGGGGCCGAGCGGCGGACGAATCCCTTCGTCTCGGACCAGGCGATGAGCCGCGCGCCCATCGCCCGCCCCGCCAGCGGGCCGTCGTGATTCCCTAGCGGGCGATCAGCAGGCCCAGCAGCACGCCGACGCCGACCGCATAAAGCGTCGCCTTGCGCGGCGATTCGCGGATGGAGTCGCGGGTGAGCTGCGTACGCTCCCGCGCCCAGGCGCGGGCTGCTTCGGCGTCCGATCGCAGCGACTGGCGGATCGACGGCGCATGCCCCTCGACCCGGCCCTGACGCAACAGGGCGTCCGCCTGACGGCCCAGATCGCGTGACGGCGAATCCAGCGAGTCGTCGATATCCAGGGAATCGGGCTCTGCGACGTAGGTCTCGGACATGGTGGTCTCCGGCTGTGGAATGGTGTCGGGACATGAACCATCGCCCTTGGACGCGGTTCCGCCCCCTGACGCGCGCCTGTCCGCATCGTGATCGAACGTCGCGGCGCCCCGCGCGTTGGCTGGGGGAAGGAGACGCCCCATGACCTATATCGAGCCCACGCCCTCCGGCGCCCCCGGTCCCGAGATCGAGCCGCCGCAAACGCCGGATCCGGATGTCGCGCCGGACCAGACGCCGCCCGAGATGCCGCCGCTGGAGCCGGGCGGTGGCGGCCCCGGCGATTCCCGACCGCACGACGGGATCTGATGGCCATGTCCCGCCCTCCCCGGACATTACGCGGAAATGTCACGCCGCCCGGAACCTCACAGGACTCAACGGGTTCACCTGAACAAGCGCCACCGACAGCGAGAAAGGACCCTCAGATGGCCGAAGGTCAGCCCACCAGAGCGTCGGGTGTCTCCAAGCGGGGCTTCGCCTCCATGGACCCCGAGCGCCAACGCGAGATCGCCCGCAAGGGCGGCGCCAGCGTGCCCAGCGAAAAGCGCAGCTTCTCGCAGGACCGCAGCCTGGCCGCCCAGGCCGGCCGCAAGGGCGGCGAGGCGTCCCACGGCTCTCGAAAGACCGAACCGGGCTCGCAGCCCCCGCCCGCGCGCTAGCGCGAACGCTTTCCTCCTCGGGTTTACTCGGGCGACGCGACCTCGGTCCCGTCGCCCGTTTTTTTGGCTGCGTGTTCTGCGTCAGGCCCGCAGCAGGGCCAGGGCGACGGACGGCGCGGGTCCGGCCTCGAACGCCCCCATGCGCCAGCCCGCCGCATCCGCCATGGCGCGCACCGACGCCTCGGTGAATTTGCGCGAGCTTTCGGTGTGCAGCGTCTCGCCGGCCGCAAACTGGAACGTCTGACCGGCCAGCGTCACCGTGGTCGGCCGTGTCGCCGCAAGATGCATCTCCATCCGCGACTGGTCGGCATTCCACACGGCGCGATGCTCGAAGGCGTCCAGGTCGAAATCGGCGCCCAGTTCGCGATTGGCCCGGACCAGCAGGTTCATGTTGAACGCCGCCGTCACGCCTTCGGCGTCGTCATAGGCGGCCACCAGGGTCGCCGCCGCCTTGATCAGGTCGACCCCCAGGATGAACAGCGCGCCCTCGCCCAGCAAGCGCCGGGCCGAGGCCAGGAATGCGATGGCCTCGTCCGGGGTCAGGTTGCCGATGGTCGAGCCCGGAAAGAAGCCGATGCGCCGCCCATGGCCGATGTCGTCCGGCAGGCGGTCCAGATGCAGGAAATCCCCGATCAGCGGCGTCACCTTCAGCCCCGGATAGGCCCGGCCGATCCGCACGGCTGCCTCGCGCAGGGCGTCGGGGCTGATGTCGATGGGCACATAGGCGGCCAGATCATGCGCGGCGTCCAGCAGGATGCGCGTCTTCTCGCTGGCGCCCGACCCGAACTCGATCAGGGTCGTGTCGGGCCCGAACGCCTGGGCGAAACTGGGGGCCAGACGCCGCAGCAGGGCCGCCTCCTGCCGGGTCGGATAATATTCCGGCAGGCGGGTGATATCCTCGAACAGGCGCGAACCCTCGGCGTCATAGAACCATTTGGGCGAGATGGATTTGGGCGTCGCGGACAGGCCCTGGACCAGGTCACGCCGGAATCGGGCGACCTCGGCCTGGTCGGTCACCGCTGTCGCGCCTTCGGACGAGATCAGCTCCATGCCAGTCTCACCCCCGCGAACGCCCACCGCTGATGCGGATAATAGAAGTTGCGATAGCTGAGGCGGCCGTGGCCTGCGGGCGTCGCGAAACCGCCGCCGCGCAGCACCATCTGGTTGGCCATGAATTTCCCGTTGTATTCCCCCGCGGCCCCCGTCAGAGGGCGGAAGCCCGGATAGGGCGCATAGGCGCTGGCGGTCCATTGCCACGCCTCGCCCGACAGATGGACAAAGGCGTCGGGGGTCGTGCGGGCGGCATGTTCCCATTCCGCCTCGGTCGGCAGGCGCGCGCCCGACCACCGGGCGAAGGCGTCGGCCTCATAGAAGCTGACGTGGCGCACGGGCGCTTCCGGGTCGACCGGCGCCCGCCCCGTCAGGCCGAACCGCGACCAGCCGTCGTCATCCGTCCGCCAGTACAGGGGGGCGCTCCACCCTTCGGCCTGCACCCGCGCCCAGCCGTCCGACAGCCACAGTTCGGGCCGACAATAGCCGCCGTCCTCGATGAAGCGGATCCAGTCGCGGTTGCGCACCAGATCGCGGGCCAGGCGGAACGGCTCCAGCCAGACCCGATGGGCGGGCCGCTCGTTGTCAAAGGCGAAGTCGTCACCGCCCGCGCCGATGGTCGCCAGCACGCTGTCGAAGGCCTGCACGCCCTCGGCGCCCGTCTCTGCCGGGGCGCAGCGCGGCTCGACCAGATAGGCGGCCGGCTCCAGCGGCGACCGCGCGAACAGCGCCAGAAGGTCCATCAGGAACAGTTCCTGATGCTGCTGGTCGTGATGCAGGCCCAGTTCGATCAGGCGGGTCGTCGGCTCATCAAGCCCGCCCGCCTCCAGCAGCCCGATCATGCGCGCGTCGATCTCGCGGCGATAGGCCAGGGATTCGTCCAGCGACGGCCGGGTCATCAGGCCCCGCGCCTCGCGCGCGACCCGCTCGCCCAGACTGTCATAGTAGGAGTTGAACAGGGTCTGCAGACGGTCGTCCACGGGCGCATAGTTCGGCTGCCGGCTCAGCACCATCGCCTCGAAGAACCAGCTGGTGTGGGCCAGATGCCATTTGCCAGGGCTGGCGTCCGGCATGGCCTGGGCCGCCAGATCTTCGGGCGACAGACCCTGCGCCAGGGCGGGCATAGCGGCGCGCACCCGTCGGTAACGCTGGATCAGGCGCGCGTCCGGCGCATCCGACCAGCCGGTTTCGGACAGGGACGGACGGGTTCCGACGAAAGAGTGCATGCAGGGAAAAGCTCCTTTCCCGGCAACGCTTTGCAGCCACCTGGGTTCCGGGAATTCGCTGCCGAAAGCGGCGGAACGGAGCCGGATAGCCCGCGTTTCCAAAGCGCACGGGCGTGGCGTCGCCCTCCATCCCTCTCAAGGCTTTCCGTCGATATGACAGACGCCGACGCGTTCTCGGCCAGTGACCAGTCCCCTGCGAAGGGCGCCCCGCGCATCGCGGTCGGGATTGTCGGTTCGTCACACTGGCGCGAAGCGGTGCTGCCTCAGATTCCGTCGCTGCGCGCCTTCGCCTGGTCCCTGTGCCGCAACAGTTCGGACGCCGACGACCTGGTCCAGGACACGCTGACCAAGGCCTGGACCCATCGCAATCGGTTCGAGCCGGGCAGCAACCTGCGCGCCTGGCTGTTCACCATCCTGCGGAACACCTGGTACAGCGCCGTGGTCAAACGACGACGCGAGGTGGCGGACGAGGACGGCCATCACGCCGCCGGCCTGACCACCGAGGCCAGCCAGGACTGGACCATGGCCCTGGGGTCGCTGCGCACCGCCCTGGACCAGCTGCCGCCCGAACACCGCGAGGCGATCGTTTTGGTGGGGGCCGCCGGCCTGTCCTACGAAGAGGCGGCCCAGATCGCCGGCTGCGCCGTCGGCACGATCAAGAGCCGGGTCAATCGGGCGCGGAACCGCCTGGCGCTGCTGCTGGACGTGGACCGCGATCAGGGCGTCTGATCGTCGGCCTCGCCCGACTCGTCCGTGACCAACCGCTCCACATGATCGATCAGCGACGACGGGATGGGCTCGGCCTCCTGGCGGTCCCAGGCGGCCTTCAGCAGGGCGTCGACACCCGCCGCGCCGTCAGCGATGGCGTCATCCGTTTTCGGTTTTTCAGAGCCCATTCGCGTCCCCCGACTCGCGCAGGCTACGTCAGGCTTTGCTGTTGTCTCAAGGCGTTTCACAGTTTCGAGGCTGGCGGAACATTCGGAAAGACGGCCGGTTTTTGTCACGCCCCACCAAGGAGACCGCCATGAACAACCCGTTCCGACCCCGTCCTCCAAACGACCACGATCGAAATCGCGCCTCGGATCAGAATGGAGAGGCGCATCGCGATGACTGGTTCCACATTCCCCGGACCGAAGCCCACCACACACCGGCCGCCAATCCTATCGTCGGCGATATCACCAACGGCGGCGAGGGCCGCAAGCACAAGGACAAAGACCTGATCTGAGGTCCGCGAGACGAAGACGGCCCCGGCGCGAACCGGGGCCGTACTGCTATCAAGCGCGGCGGCCGCCGTGCTTGCCGTATTCCAGGCGGGCGATAGTGCGGTTGTGAACCTCGTCCGGGCCATCGGCGATGCGCAGGGTGCGGACCGTGGCGTACATCTCGGCCAGCGGCGTGTCGCCGGACACGCCGGCGCCGCCGAACGCCTGGATGGCGTCGTCGATGATCTGCAGCGCCATGCGCGGGGCCGCGACCTTGATCTGGGCGATCTCGGACTTGGCGCCCTTGGCCCCGACCTCGTCCATCATCCAGGCGGCCTTGAGGACCAGCAGGCGGCACATCTCGATATTGGTGCGGGCGTCGGCGACGCGCTGCTCCCACACCGAATGCTCGGACAGGGTCTTGCGGAAGGCGGTGCGGCTCAGCAGCCGCTCGCACATCAGCTCCAGCGCCCGCTCGGCCGCGCCGATCACGCGCATGCAGTGGTGGATGCGGCCCGGCCCCAGGCGCCCCTGGGCGATCTCGAAGCCCCGCCCCTCGCCCGCGATCAGGTTCTCGACCGGGACGCGGACGTTCTCCAGCGCAACCTCGGCGTGACCGATCGGAACCTCGTCATAGCCGAACACCGACAGCATCCGCTCGACCCGCACGCCGGGCGTATCCAGCGGCACGATGATCTGGCTCTGCTGGGTGTGGACCGACGCCTCCGGATCCGTCTTGCCCATGACGATGGCCATCTTGACGTTCGGGTGGGCCATGTTGGTCGACCACCATTTGCGGCCGTTGATGACATAGTGGTCACCGTCGCGGCGGATGCTGGTCTCGATATTGGTCGCGTCGGACGAGGCCACGCCCGGCTCGGTCATCAGGAAGGCCGAGCGGATTTCACCCGCCATCAGCGGCTTCAGCCAGCGATCCTGCTGTGCGGCGTCGCCGTACATATGCAGGACTTCCATATTGCCGGTGTCCGGGGCGTTGCAGTTGAACACCTCGGCCGCCCACAGGGCGCGGCCCATCAGCTCGGCCAGCGGCGCATAGTCCAGATTGGTCAGGCCCGCGCCGTGGTCGCCCGGCAGGAACATGTTCCACAGGCCCGCCTCGCGCGCCTCGGCCTTCAGCGCCTCCATGGTCGGCGACTGGACCTTGGGGTTCGCCCGGACCTCGGCCCAATAATCGGCCGAACGCGGCAGCACCCGCTCGTCCATGAAGCGGCGCACGCGTTCGCGCCAGTGCTCGCCCCGCTCGCTGGGTCGGAAGTCCATCGCCTTGTCCCTTGAAAGCAAAACGGCGCGGCCCCGTCGGAGCCGCCCAAACACCTAAACAAAACGGCGCGGCTCCATCGGAGCCGCGCCGCAGAAATCACACTGTCGTAGTCGGGCGCATCAGCCCTTCAGCAGCGGGGCCAGCTTCTGGGCCAGCATCATGTCGCCGTCGATCTTCAGCTTGCCCTGCATGAAGGCCATCATCGGATCCAGGCGCCCCTCGGCCAGGGCGATGAAGTCGTCCCACGCCAGCTTGATCGTGGCGTCGGCCGGCTTGTCCTCGTTGGTCACGGCGTTCGGCACGGACGCGCCGTCGATATAGATCTTGCCCGTGTCGCCCAGATCCAGCTTGAGCGTCTTGCCCAGGCCCGAGTTGTCGCCCACGGCGGCGCGGATTTTATCGGTGACGGAAGCCAGATCGGCCATGTGCGTCTCTCCCAGACGAAGTTGATCCGCTGGCCTAACCCGCCCGCCGAGCGGCGCCAAGATCACGCAAGGGAAAGTGCTGCGGCTTATCCGCCGCGATCAGATGCGGAAGGCGGCTTCCAGCCGGCCCATCTGGCTGAGCACCGGATTGATCTGGGTCTCGACCGGCGCGTCCAGATACATGCGGCGATCCAGATACAGCACCCGGTCATGCAGCTTTTCGGCGCGGACCAGATATTCGACCAGGGCGATCGGCAGGTCCGGATGGCTGGGCGTCGCCTCCGGATTACGGGCCTTCAGGCGATAGCGCGGCTCGCACGCGGCCTCGGGCTCCATGTCGCCTTCGCGCACGGCCCGCTGGACCAGCAGCCATGACGCGATCTGCATCAGACGCGTCGTCAGCTTCATGCTCTCGGCCGCATAGGCCAGGGCCGTGGCGCGCGACAGCAGCTTGGACTCACGACGGCCGTCACCATCCAGATAGGCGGCGGTCTCCTCGACCAGCTCCATGCCTTCGCCGAAGGTGCGGTCGAACAGTTCGGAGCGCGCGAAATCGCGCACGACCATGGGGCGCGACCGGCCGGGCGCGGTCGGGTCGAGCAGATCGTCGCTGGCCATCATCATATCGGGCGTCATCATGAAAAGGCGCGCGGCTCCAGGTCGCTGGCGGCGCGAAATGGCGCCGTCGCCATCTCCGGTGCAACCGTCATGCCACGGATCATGCCACAGCTCATGATCGGAAACTGAACAGGGCGTCCGCCGCGTCCTTGCGCGAGCGCTTCGACTCTATGGCGGCGCGGGCGCGGGCGATCTCGGCGTCCAACTGCTGGATACGGTCCTCCAGATCCTCGACCGAGAAGACATCCAGGTCCTCGCGCGCGGCGGCGATCAGCGAGGCGCCGCGCGCCAGCCGGGGTTCGGATTCATCAAACGTCATCAGCCCCTCCTTGGCCACGGCCCGGCGGAACCTTATCAGAAGCCCCGAACGCTGGCGATGGCAAGCGACGGAGACGGACGAATGCGCGTTATCGAAATCGACGGCGGCGTCGGCCCCGCCCAGGCGCTGAAACCGGCTCAGCGGCCCGATCCGGCGCCCGGTCCGGGACAGGTCGTGATCCGCGTGGCCGCCGCCGGGGTGAACCGTCCCGATCTGGTGCAGCGCGAGGGGAAATACCCGCCCCCGCCGGGCGCGCCGGACATCCTGGGGCTGGAGGTGGCGGGCCGCATCGCCGCCGTGGGCGACGGCGTCACGTGCTGGGCCGTGGGGGACCGCGTCTGCGCCCTGCTGGGCGGCGGGGGCTATGCCGAGCTGGCCGTGGTCGATGCGCGCCACGTGCTGCCCTTGCCGGACGGTCTGAGCGATATCGAGGCGGCGGCGCTGCCCGAGACGATCTTCACCGTCTTCGCCAATGTGTTCGAGGCGGGCGGGCTGAAGGCGGGCGAGACCCTGCTGATTCACGGCGCCACCAGCGGCATCGGCGTCACGGCGATCCAGATGGCCAGGGCGGCCGGCGCCCGCGTCATCGCCACCTCCCGCGGCGCGGCCAAGGCCCAGGCGGCGCTGGCCCTTGGCGCCGACGTCAGCCTGGACGCCACCGCCGACGACCTGGCCGAGGCCATCAAGGCGGCCGGGGGCGCCGATGTGGTGCTGGACATGGTGGGCGCCGCCTATGCCGATCTGAACCAGCGGGCGCTGAAGGCGGGCGGGCGGTGGGTCGTCATCGCCACCCTGACGGGCGCGCGGGCCGAAATCGACCTGGCGCGGCTGATGCTGAAACGGATCGTCCTGACCGGTTCGACCCTGCGGTCACGCCCGGCGGACGAAAAGTCGCGGCTGGCGGCGGCGGTCGAGGCGACCGTCTGGCCCTGGATCGCGTCCGGGGCCGTGCGTCCGCGCGTCGAGGCGACCTTTCCGCTGGAACAGGCCGCTCTCGCCCACCTCCGGCTGGAGGCGGGCGATCACGTCGGCAAGATCGTCCTGACGGTCGATCAGTAGCGGCCGCCGCCGCCGCGCGCGGGGCGCAGCGATGAAATGCGGTCGTTCAGACCAAACTGGGTCAGGCTGGTGACGTCGTTGTTGAACACCTGGCAGCGGCCCCGATAATAGGAGTGTTCGCAGACCTCCCAGGCGCCGCGCAGACGCATCGAGCTGATGACGTCGTTGAGGCCCGCTTGTTTCAGGTCCTCGACCTCGCCGTTGAACGACCGCGAGTCGCCGCGATAGTTGGAGTCGCGATAGACGGTGATGGACTGGCGCCCGTTACCCCAGCCGCCGCCATTGTTCCAGCCGCCGCCGGGCGGACGGCCGCCGCCCCAGCCGCCGCCTTGACCGGGCCGGCCCTGCTCGATGTCGCCGCGATGACGGCCGCAGACCAGTCGCCCGTCGTCATTGCCGATGTCGGCGTCCGCACAGCGGTTCAATTCGATGGACGTGCCGCGCATCTGGCCGCGCAGGTCACGACAGTCGGCGTAAAGCCGGCCCTGGTTGACGTATGAGCCGCTGCACGACTGGGCGTAGCTGCCGCGCGGGGCGACGCGGGTCTGAACCTGGGCCGAGCTGTCGCTCGGGACGCTCCAGGCCATGCCGCCCAGGGCGACGGCGGCGGCGGCCGTGGTGATGGCGAGGGTCTTCATGGCAGTTCCTCCTGTAGTCCGCGCTGAACGCGCCTTGGACGCCAATGTTCACCCAACCAGATGAACCTTCGCTGTATGACATGGTTGGGAGCCGTTTTCTTTTGATCCGAAACGGCCTATATCCGTTTCATCAGCGCCCGGCCGAAAGGTCGGGCGCCGTCGTATCCAACGCCCGGAATTCCGGGCCGAACCCCACCGGGACGAACGCCCCATGACCGACATTCTGATGCCCAAGGCCACCGCGGTCTGGCTCGTCGACAACACCTCCCTTACCTTCGAGCAGATCGCGGACTTCTGTGGCCTGCACCCACTGGAAGTGCGCGGCATCGCCGACGGCGACGTGGCCCGCGACATCCGCGGCGTCGACCCCGTCACCGGCGGCCAACTGACCCGCGAAGAGCTGGACAAGGCCCAGGACGACGAAAACTATCGCATGAAGGCGGTCGTCAGCCGCCACGCCGATCTGCTGAAGCCGCAGAAGACCGGCCCGAAATACACGCCCGTCTCGCGCCGTCAGGACCGCCCGGACGCCATCGCCTGGTTCGTGCGCAATCACCCCGAGGTGACCGACGCCCAGATCGCCAAGCTGCTGGGCACCACCAAGTCGACGATCGAGAGCGTCCGTAACCGCACGCACTGGAACGCGCAGAACATCAATCCCGTCGACCCGGTGACCCTGGGTCTGGTCGGCCAGATCCAGCTGGACGAAATCGTCCGCAAGGCCGCCGACAAGAAGGCCAAGGACGACGCAAAGAACGGCGGCGCCACCCTTCAGGCCGCAGAACCGGAACCCGAAGTCCTGCTGCCCGCCGAAGAGCCCGAGGACGACGGCCGCTATGTCGCCGAACCCACGGCGGAATCGGTGTTCGGCTCGCGCGACTGATCGCGCCGGCTATCTGAACGCAAAAGAACGGCCCCGGACGCTGGTCCGGGGCCGTTCCTGTTTCCAGATTGTGGGATCAGCCTTAGCCCGCCCGGGCCTCCAGAGTGCTGATCTCTTCCTTCAGACGAAGCTTGCGCTGCTTGAGCTCCCTAAGCTCCAGCGAGTCCGCGGAGGGTCTGTTCAGCTCCCGCTGGATCGTCTCATCCAGCGAGCGGTGACGGTTTCCCAGTTCGCGAATACGAGCCTCGATGGTCATGGCTTGCGCCTCCATGTCTAAGGGACCACACAGTGAGCGCCCGGATCGGCAAGACGTTGAATCACATTCCGGTGACGTCCTATCGTCCGGGACGAGCAGAGCCTGGATCCGAATATGGCCGATGATGTGAACGTAGCCGTGGAAAGCCCGCCGCGTCGGCTTGTGGTCGGCGTTTCGGGCGCCTCGGGCGTCATTCACGGGGTGCGCGTTCTTGACGCGCTGCGCGATCTGGGGATCGAAAGTCACCTGGTCGTGACCCGCGCCGCCCTGCTGACCCTGTCGCAAGAAACGGACCTCAGCCCTGACGACCTGACCGATCGCGCCGACGTGACGCACCGGTTGACCGACGTGGGCGCCAGCATCGCGTCGGGCTCTTTCCGAACCCTGGGCATGATCGTCGCGCCCTGTTCGGTCCGCACCATGGGCGAGATCGCGACAGGCGTGACCTCCACCCTGCTGACCCGCGCCGCCGACGTGGCGCTGAAGGAACGCCGGCGGCTGGTGCTGATGGTGCGCGAGACGCCGCTGCATCTGGGCCACCTGCGCACCATGACGGCCCTGACCGAAATGGGCGCGGTCATCGCCCCGCCCCTGCCCGCCTTCTACGCCCGCCCCGCCTCGATCGAGGACATGGTGGACCAGTCGGTCGGCCGCGCCCTGGACCTGTTCGGCCTGGACTGGTCGCCCGTGCGCCGCTGGGAAGGGCTGAAGGGCAGAGCCGCCGAATGAGCCTGTGGGATTGGGCCGTCGCCGCCTATGGCGCGGACGGCGTGGCCGAGGCCTGCCTTGGTCTGCAGGACCTGCACGAACAGAACGTGCCCCTGCTGCTGTGGGGCGGCTGGAACGCCATGACCGGCCGCCGTCCCGACGCCGACGATATCGAGGCCGCCTGCGACGTCGCCCGCGCCTGGCAGGATGCCGCCATCGCCCCGCTGCGCGCCGTGCGCCGCACGCTGAAGGCCGTCATTCCCGATCTGGACGAGGCTGACCGCCTGGCTGTGCGCGGTCAGGTCAAGGCGGTGGAGCTGGAGGCCGAGCGTCGCCTGCTGCTGGCGCTGGAGGGGCTGTCCCCTGCTCCGGCCGGCGCGCCGCGACCGGCCATCGACGGCCTGGTCGAGGTCGCGCGGGCGTGGGGCGCCGTCACCCCGCGCCCGGCCCTGATCCGGCTGGCGGAACGCCTTCCGGCGTGACGATCCGTCCGCTATAAATCCTGCTGTCCGGGGCCTGACGATGAACGACGACGAACCGCTCAGCGAAGAAGAACGCATCCTGCATGCGCGTCTGCAGCTGCTGATTCAGGAACATGCCGACCTTCAGGCCTCGATCGAGGCCCTGAACCAGATGCCCATTCCGGACCAGCTGCTGATCGCCCGCCTCAAGCGCAAGAAGCTGACCCTGCGCGACGAGATCGTGAAGATCGAGGCCCGCATCCTGCCCGACATCATCGCCTAGGAACGGACGCAAGCGGACTACCGCCCCTTCTTGCGCACCCACATGGCGGCGTCGGCCTCGGCCAGCCAGACTTCGGGATCGGCCTGGCCCGTCCAGGCGCGAACGCCGAACGAACCGCCCAGGGTCGCCGTGCGGCCTTCCCACTCGAACGGTCGGGCGGCCAGCGCCTCGGCCAGACGGCGGGCCTTCTCCTGCCCCTCTTCCGGCCCGGCGTTCAGCAGCAGCAGGGCGAACTCGTCGCCGCCCATTCGGCCGACGGCGTCCGATTCGCGAACATTCTCGATCAGCAGTTTCGCCACCTGAACCAGCGCCGCGTCGCCCGCGGGGTGTCCCAGGGCGTCGTTGACCGCCTTGAACCCGTCCAGATCGACATACAGCAACACCGCCGAGGCGCCGTAGCGGGCGCAATAGGCCATGGTCCGGTGCATCACGGCGACAAAGCCGCGCCGGTTCAGCGTCGGCGTCAGCACGTCATGGTCGGCCAGCGCCTCGGCCCGTTCAGCCCTGTCGGTCAGGCCGATGATCTGGGCGCGCAAGCGCTCGACCTCGGCGCGCAGGCGCTCGATCTGGTCGGTCTGATCGCTCAGCAACACGGTCGGCACGGGCGCGAACGGCTCCAGAAAACGGCGACTCACCTGGCCGTCGAATAACAGGATGCTAGAGCCTGATCGGGTGAGATGGAATCGCTTCGCGATTTCATCGATGCCGTGAATCAGGCTCCAGATATCAAGTGAGAGCATGATTCACGCTTCAGCCGGAACCGCTGCGCGGGTCCGTCTAAAACGATCATGCTCTGGCGCGGCCGGTTGCGGGCGCAACGCGTGTGCTGTAACCGGCCGCTTTCCGCGTGGAGGCCACCGCATGGCGACCCCGACCGAAACCGCTCCTGTCGCCATCATCATGGGCAGTCGCTCCGACTGGCCGACGATGAAACTGGCGGCCGAACGGCTGGACCAGCTGGGCGTCGCCTGGGAGGCCAAGGTCGTCAGCGCGCACCGCACGCCCCAGCGCCTCTATGACTTCGCCACCCGCGCCAAGGCCAACGGACACAAGGTCATCATCGCCGGCGCCGGCGGCGCGGCCCACCTGCCCGGCATGGCCGCGTCGATGACCGACCTGCCGGTGCTGGGCGTGCCGGTGCAGTCCAAGGCGCTGAAGGGGCTGGATAGCCTGCTCTCCATCGTCCAGATGCCCGGCGGCATTCCCGTCGCCACCCTGGCCATCGGCGAGGCGGGCGCGACGAACGCCGGAATTCTCGCGGCCCAGATCCTGGCGCTGTCGGACCCCGCACTGGCGGACCGGCTCAGCGCCTTCCGCACGGCCCAGACCGAAGCGGTCGCCGAAAGCGTCGAGGACTGATGCCGACCTTGCCCCCGTTGTTCCCTCTGCCGCCCGGATCGACCCTCGGCGTCCTGGGCGGGGGACAGCTGGGCCGGATGCTCAGCCAGGCCGCGTCGCGCCTGGGCTTCGACGTCGTGATCCTGGACCCCGAGCCCGACTGCCCCGCCGCGCGGGTGTCGCGCGCCCAGATCACCGCCGCCTACGACGATCCCGACGCCCTGCAGGCGCTGGGCGCCCTGTGCGACGTGGTCACCTTTGAATTCGAGAACGTCCCCGCCCAGTCGGTGGAGCAACTGGCGGGGGCCGGCGCCCTGGTCGCGCCAGGCCCCACCGCCCTGGCCATCGCCCAGGATCGGGTGGACGAAAAGACGTTCCTGAACGCCGTCGGCGCGACCACGGTCGACTTCGCCCCGGTGTCGACCCTGACCGACCTGGCCGACGCCATCGACCGCTTAAGCCTGCCCACCCTGCTGAAGACCCGGCGCGAAGGCTATGACGGCAAGGGTCAGGTCTGGATTCGCGACGCCGCCGACGCCGAGGCCGCCTTTGACGCCATCGGCCGACGCCCGGCCATTCTGGAGGCCGCCGCCGTGTTCGAGCGCGAACTGTCGGTGATCGCCGCGCGCGGCCACGATGGCGCCGTGGCCGTCTATCCGCTGGGCCAGAACGTCCACGCCAACGGTGTGCTGAAGACCACTCAGGCCCCCGCCGCCGTCGATCCGGCCACCCAGAACCGGGCGCGCGACATCGCCGCCGCCGTGCTGGACGGGCTGGACTATGTCGGCGTTATGGGGATCGAACTGTTCGACATGGGGGGTGGCGACCTGCTGGTGAACGAGATCGCGCCGCGCGTGCACAACACCGGCCACTGGACCCAGGACGGCTGCGTCTGCGACCAGTTCGAACAGCACATCCGCGCCATCGCCGGCTGGCCTCTGGGCCCCACCGACGCCCACGCCCGCATCGAAATGACCAATCTGCTAGGCGACGAAGTCGACCAGTGGCGCGACCTGGCCGCGGCCCCGGACGCCCGCCTGCACCTCTACGGCAAGGCCGAGGCCCGCCCCGGCCGCAAGATGGCGCACGTAAATCGCATCCTCTAACCCTCTCCCGATGGGAGAGGGCTTGAGCCTCCAAGAGCGAAGCGATTGGTCAGGCGAAAGGGTGAGGGTCGGCGGTCAGCCGTGAAGACACTGCGCATGCAATCTCACCGCTTCAATCAGGCACTCCGCGGGACGACTGGCGCAACACACGCGCCCGGTCGGTTCGCGAGGATGTCATTGAAGGACTGTCCGAGCCGCAAGCCCTAACGGCAAGCGGGCAACCCTCACCCTTTCGCGCAAGTGCGACGGCTACGCCGCCGCGCGCTCAAGCCCTCTCCCATCGGGAGAGGGAACTACGCTTCCTTCGCCCCATAGCGCATCTTCGCCAGCGCCTCGGTAACCTTGCGGACCGGGGCGTCGAAATCCTTGCCCGCCTTCCACTTTTCGAACGCCATGACGTTTTCGATGCGGCGGGCGACGAAGGCGTCGGCGGCGTCCTTGCCGTCGAACCAGCGCAGGGTCAGGGCGGGGATCAGGATGCCGCCCAGAATGGCGCGCTTGGAATAGTGGTTCTGATCCGTGGCCGTGTCGCCGGCCCAGCGCCACAGGTGGTCCGCGGTCTCCCACGCAAGCTTGAAGCCCAGGTCGACGTTGGTCGGCAGCGACAGGAAGCCGGCGCAGCGTTTCGACGCCTCGATGTCCTGGGCGCCCGCCTCCATCCGGGCCGAGACGGCGGCGGCGATTCGCTGGCGGATCTTCAGGGTCTCAGGCGGCGTGGCCTCCAGCGCCCTCAACGCGCGCGCATCGTGGCGCCGCGACAACAGCACGGCCAGGTCGCGCGGACCGTTGGGCAGCAGCAGTTCCTCGTCGCCCAGCGACAGTCCCTCGGCCTCGCAGGCGGCGCGGACCAGGCGGCTGTTCCAGCCCAGCGCGGGCGCGCGGGCGATGGCGGCGTCCAGCACCGCCTGCTCCTTGCGGTCGGCCCAGTTTCCCTGATCGGCGGTATCGGTCATGAGGACACGATAGGCCCGTCCGGCGGGCATTTCGAGCGTTGATGATCAAACGTGACGATCTGGACAGCGCCCGGCCGGTCGTGTATCAGCGCGCCTTCATCCGAGAGCCCTGCTTTCGGAAGACGATTTTATTTGTTCGCCCGTCTCCCTCACAGGACGCGGCGGGCGGCCAAAGGAGAGTTTCACCTGGTTCAGATTTTCGTTCGCGACAACAACGTCGATCAGGCGCTGAAGGCCCTGAAGAAGAAGATGCAGCGCGAAGGCAGCTTCCGTGAAATGAAGCGCCACGTTCACTACGAAAAGCCGTCGGAAAAGCGCGCGCGTCAAAAGGCCGAGGCTGTCCGCCGCGCTCGCAAGCTGGCCCGCAAGCGCGCCCAGCGCGAAGGCCTGCTGCCGGCTCCGAAGCCCCGCACGCCGCGGTAAGATTTCGACTTCGGTCGATGAAAAGGCCGCCCCGGGCAACCGGGGCGGCCTTTTTTAGTTCTCACAACCTCTCCCTCCCCGTCCCGGGGAGGGTGGTCGCAGCGAAGCGGAGACCGGGTGGGGAGGGCAAGGCGACGCAGACGCCGCGCCTGATCAGCCCTGCCGCCCCCACCCGACTTCGGCCTGACGGCCTCAGCCACCCTCCCCCAAGTGGGAGGGAGAGGTGTCGCGACTAGCGTCCCCGCACCGCCCCGACAAAGCTCTTCCAGCTCAGTTTCACGTCCGACAGGGCGCCGGCGCGGAAGGCGCGGCCGGCGATCCAGACCATCAGGGCGGCGGTCATGAACATGCCCAGCAGCGTCAGCACGATCTCGATCATCGGCGGATCGCTGGGCGCGCGGGCGCTCATCAGGAAGGGGGTGAAGAAGGGAATCCACGACAGCACCTTCACCAGCGGCGCGTCGGGCGTCTGCAGCGCCATCTGCATGACCAGGATCGGCACGACCAGGATCATCATGATCGGCCCCATCAGGGTCTGGGCGTCGCGCGGCGTCTCGCAGAAGGCGCCGATGGCCGCGAACAGCACCGCGTACATCAGATAACCGCCGACCATATAGAGCAGGAAATAGCCCAGCAGCCCGCCCTCCATCAGCACCGACGCCACGTCGCGGGCGATGTTGGGCACCCCGGCCGTCAGGCCGACTGCGCCGATCCCGACCCACACCAGCAGCACCGTCAGGGTCAGCATCGCCACCCCCAGCACCTTGCCGGTCAGTATCTCGGTCGCCGAGGCCGAGGACAGCAGCACCTCAAGAATGCGGTTCGCCTTCTCCTCCATCACGCTGTTCAGCAGGATCGAGGCCCCGGTGATGATCAGCGACCATAGCAGGAAGCCCGCCGCCAGGCCGATCACGCCCGGCAGGCGGTCACGGAACGACACCTCGCCCCCCGTCGCGGCGCGGGGCGAGAAGACGGCCACCTCGGGCCGGAACGCCTCGGTCCCCGCGACCACCGTCGGGTCGATGCCGGCGGCGGCGAAGGCCTGGCGGCGATGGGCGTCCTTCAAGGCGTCGCGAATGGCGCTTTCGACCGTCGTATCGGACGTGCGGGCGGTCCAGACGCGGGCGGCGGGGCCCTGCTCCGTCTGGCTCAGGAAGACGACGGCGTTCAGGCGCTGTCCGTCAGGCGCATCGTCGCTCAGGGCCTGACGCACGGCGGCGTCGCGCGCCTGGCCCGGCGCGGCGGCGGTGATGTCGGCGGGCGCATCGACCAGACGCATCGGCCGCTTGGGACGGCTGAACCCGGCCCCGGCGCGCGGCGCCTCGGCCTGCAGGGCGGCCAGGCCGGCGTCGAACCCCTGGCTCTCAGCGACCTTGCGCACGCGGTCGCCGGCCTCGGTCCCCGCCTCGGGGATGGCGGCCATACGCAGGGCGGCGATGTCGCGTCGGCCCTGCTCGTCCTCCAGCGCCTGTCGCACGGATGCGGCCAGACCGGTCGCGGGCGCGTCCTCGACAATGGCCACCGCTCGCACCGGTTCGGCGCCGCGGATCAGGACGGGGATGCCCCCGCCCAGCACCGCGAAGATCGGAAAGGCCAGCAGCGACAGCCAGAAGCCGACGGTGCGGGCATAGGCCATGAACTCACGGCGCGCGATCAGCAGGGTGCGTTTCATCGTGCGCCCTCCCCGGCGGCGGTCTGGGTCGGACTCTGGGTCTGGTCGATGTCCGGATGATCGCCGGTCAGGCCGATGAAGGCGTCGTGCAAGGTCGGCTCGCGCAGTTCGAAGCGCCGCACGTCCAGCCCGCCCAGAAAGGCCGCCTTCAGCGCCTCCTGCCCCGATGCGCCGGGCGCCAGCCCGGCCTTCAGCGTGCGGACGCCCTGGGCCTCGGTCGCCACCGTGACGCCGGTCACGCCGGGCAAGGCGCCGACCGCGGCGGGCGTGATGGCGCCTTCCAGCTCAAGGAAGCGCGGCGAGGTGGCGCGCGCCTCGACCACCGTGCCCTCGAACGCCTTGCGGCCCCGCGCCAGCAGCACGACCTTGTCGCACAGCCGTTCCGCATGCTGCATCACATGGGTCGAGAACAGGACCGTGGCGCCGTCGGCGGCCAACCCTCGGATCATCTGCTCCAGCCCCTGCTGGTTCATGGGGTCCAGGCCGGAAAACGGCTCGTCCAAGATGACGAATTCAGGCCGATGCACGACCGAGGCGATCAGTTGGACCTTCTGGGCCATGCCCTTGGACAGGTCCTTCATCTTCTTTTTCTGCGCGGCGCCCAGGCCCTGGGACTCCAGCATATCCCTGGCGCGGCGGCGGCCTTCGCCGGCGGGCAGACCCTTGAGCGAGCCGAAGAAGGCGATCGCCTCGACCGGCGTCATCTTCTTGTAGAGGCCGCGCTCCTCCGGCAGGAAGCCGATCCGGTCGCGCACCTTGCGCCCATCGTCGGCGCCCAGGATCTCGATCCGACCCGATGTGGCGGGCTGCAGGCCCAGGATCATGCGCAGGGTCGAGGTCTTGCCCGCCCCGTTGGGTCCCAGGAAGCCGCAAATCGAACCCCGCCCGACCTGAAAGCTCAGATCCCGGACGGCCTCGAAATCCCCGTAGCGCTTGCTGATGTGGTCCAGCGTCAGGGCGGCGGGCATGGCTTCTCCTCGGATGACGCTGTCAGCCTAGCAAGCGTCCGCCGATTGTCGCCAGTCGAAAGAGGTTAACCCCTGAAATCAGGCCGGAAAACTGACCCCAATCCTCAAGCCTGCGCGGGCTCGGCCACGATTTCGAAGGTCTGGCCCATGACGCGGGTCGGGTCGACCTGCTGGCCGTCACGGCGCACTTCGAAATGCAGGTGCGGGCCGGTCGAACGTCCGGTCGAGCCGACCAGACCGATGCGGCTGCCGGCATAGACGTTGTCGCCCGACGCCAGGTCCACGCGGCTCAGGTGGCCGTACAGCGTCGTCATGCCGTTGGGGTGCCGCACCTCGACGAAATTGCCGTAGCCGTCCTTGTCATAGCCGCGGCGGATCACCTCGCCCTCGGCGGCGGCGAAGACGCTGGTGCCCTGAGGCGCGGCGATGTCCACGCCCTTGTGGTGGCGGGCCTGACGCTCGAACGACAGCTTGCGCAGGCCGAAGCGGGAATTCACCTCGTAGCCCCGCACCGGGCGCTCGAACAGGATTTCACGCATCACCGGCCCGGCGGGCTCGGCCACGGCGGTGACGGGAGGCGCCTCGGGAAGGGAGACTTCGATCATGCCCCGATCGGCGGGAATGCTGGGCGCGGCGGCCATGGCCAGAACGGCGGTGGCGGCCAGGGCGGCCATCTGGCCAAAATGGATCACATGCGGCCTTACGGCCGGCGGAAGCAGACGCATACTGGTTTTACACTCCGGTCTCGCTCAACCGAGCGGGCGGGAGGCCGTCATGGCCACGCAGGGCGCGGGAGGCGAACAGTAGCGGTCGCCGACAGCCGGTTGACTGCTTTCTGCATCTGCGAAGGGTCAGGAATGGGGCGGCGACGGGCGACAAGGCGTCGCACCCGTGGAACCCGCTGATTTTCCTTTTAGACTCAAAAGGGCCGCGCGACGGATCACGCGGCCCTTCCGACAGATTCCGGGCTGCGCCTAGAGGGGCAGTGACAGCTTGATGGCGCCCATGTGGCTGTCGGCGTTGTCGCCAAAACGACCGCGGTAGCCGAAGCTGACGTTCACCGGCCCGACCGTGCCTTCGACGCCCGCCGAGGCCAGGAACTGGCCCCCGAACGCGTCTTCGATCTGACGGTCCAGCACGTGCGAAGGGCTGCCGGAAATGCCGACGCGGACGGGGTCGCCGCCGTCGTCCAGATTGTCGCGATAGCCGCCCTCGGCATAGAAGCCGAACGGCCCCATCGCGCCCTCGGCCCGCAGAGCGATCTCGGCCGTCACCCCGTCCAGGGTGCGGTCGCCATAGGCGTACTGGGCCGCGACGCCCTGTTCGACGTAGCCGTCGACGTCGCTGCTGGTCCAGGTCACGGCCGCGCGCGGCGAAATCGCCAGCCCGCCCATGTCCATCCACAGGCCGCCCTGCAACCGCGCGCCCTTGCTGAAGCCCCTGGTCGAGCCGGTGTGGGTGACCGGGCCCAGGGCTGTCACGCGCTCGGTGTCGTATTTGTCGTCGGCCACGCCCGCCGCCGCATTGACGAACACATCGCCCGAGCGCCAGCCGCCATAGATGTCCAGCCCGAAGGTGTTCAGGTCGAAGCTGTGCGCCCCGCCCTCGACCTCGGCCCGGCGGTATGTCCCGGCCATGCCGAACCGCCAGTCGGTCGACGGGCCGCTTTCCAGGGCGATGCGGACGCCGTAGCCGTCGCTGTCGCTTTCGGCCACCGAACCGCGCGCATCGGTGCTGGTCCGGTCGATCAGGGCGCCGACCGAGATCGCGGTGCCGGCCGACCAGCCGGCGCGGCCCGACAAGGCCTCGCTGGCGGCGTCCAGCCCGTCCTGGCGGTGACGCGCCGCCGTTTCGGCCTGCAGCGCCGTGCCGGCCCCCAGGTCGCCATAGTACAGATAGTCATTGGCCAGCCGCGCGATCACGGCGTGGCCCGCCGCGGTCGGGTGGACCCCGTCAAAGTAGAAATAGTCGTTCGGATTTGGGCAAACCGTCAGCGCCAGCTCGTTGAAGCACGGCTGGGTGACATTGCTGATGCCGAATGCGCCGGGGTTGCCGGCGATGGTGTCGCCGACCTTGAACAGGTCCATCAGGATGATGTTGGTCCCCGGCCGCGCGGCGGCGGTCGCGAACACGCCGGTCGACAGGGCGCCGTTGAACTGGCCCACCGCGAAATCGGCCAGGGGCGCGGCGGCGGTGCCGCGGAAGGCCGGCGTCAGGCTCAGCTTCGGCAGGTTGGTGACCAGGATCGTGCCCGCGCCGCCCGTTGCGATCGCGCCGACGATGGCGTTCACATCGGCGGCTGCGCCCAGGGCGATGGGGGTCATATAGCCGGTCGGATTGGCCAGGGCGGGGCTGCCGGCCGGCAGGTCGCCGAACGCCTCCAGCCCCTGGAAGATGTTGTTGGCCCCGCCCAGGACGCTGACCAGGTCATTGGCGCCGAAGGTTCCTCCGCCCATCTGATACATGCCCAACTGCGTGCGCATTCCCGGCGGCGCCGTCGAGGCGTCGGTGCGCGCGCCACCGAAGGCCAGGTTGACGCTGCCCGTGACCGGCGCGCCCGCCGTGATCCGCCCGGCGTTAAAGCCCAACAGTTCGGTGAAGACCGGCCCGTTCGAGAACCGTCCCTGCCAATAGATGGGCGCCGGCGGACGGGCGCCGGACGTGATGGCGTACAGGTTGCCGTTGTCGCTCAGGCTGTCGCCGAAGACGACCAGGCGGTTGTAGGTCTGGGCGCTGGCGGCGCCCGTGACGGCGCAGGCGGCCAAGGTCAGGGCCGCGATCGCCGCGGATCGCAGAAGACGTGACATCGATGAATCCTCCCTCGGCCATCAGCTGTGGCCGTTGGCCGCAGTCTGCGCGCGCTGATTACCGACGCGCAAGATGCCGTTAGGGAAACTTGATCCGCCTACTGAAGCATTCGGAAGCGCAGCGTGCCCGCCACGTCACGCAGGGCCTTCAGCGCCTCGGGGTCATAGCCCCGGTCCACGTCGGTGATGACATAGCCGGTGCGCTCGTCCGTCTTCAGGTGCTGGCCCAGGATGTTCAGCCCCGCCGCCGACAGCGCCTGGTTCAGGTCGGCCAGCACGCCGGGCTGGTTGCGGTGGATGTGCAGGATGCGGTGCGCGCCCGTCACCTCGGCCAGTTGCACGTTCGGCAGGTTGACGCAGAAGGTCGTGTCGCCCCGGTTCAGATAGCCCAGCAGCCGCTCGGCCGCGAACTCGGCGATGGCTTCCTGCGCCTCTTCGGTCGAGCCGCCGATATGCGGGGTCAGGATGACGTTCTTCAGGCCCGCCAGCGGACTGTCGAACGGGTCGGCGTTGGTGCGCGGCTCCTCGGGGAAGACATCCACCGCCGCGCCGCCGATCCGGCCCGAGCCCAGCGCCTGGGCCAGCGCCCCGACATCGACCACATGGCCGCGCGACAGGTTCAGCAGCAGCGCCCCCGGCTTCATCCGTGACAGCTCGGCCGCGCCGATGATGGCCGTATTCTCCTTGCGCCCGTCGACATGCAGGCTGACCACGTCCGCCTCGGCCAGCAAGGCGTCCAGGCTCTTCATCCGCCGGGCGTTGCCTAGGGCCAGCCGTTCCGACAGGTCGTGGAAGATGACCCGCATCCCCAGCGCCTCGGCCAGCACCGACAGCTGGCTGCCGATGGCGCCGTAACCGACGATGCCCAGCGTCTTGCCTCGCAACTCGCGCGCGCCGGTGGCCGACTTGTTCCATTCGCCCCGATGCATGGCGACCGACTTGTCCACCACGTCCCGCATCAGCACGATGGTCAAGCCGATGGCCAGTTCGGTCACCGAACGGGTGTTGGAATAGGGCGCGTTGAACACCGCCACGCCCCGGTCGGCGCAGGCGTCGAGATCGATCTGGTTGGTGCCGATGCAGAAGGCGGCGACGGCCATCAGCCGGTCTGCGTGCGCCAGCACCCGCGCGCTGACCGTGGTCTTGGACCGGATGCCCAGCACATGGACGCCCTTGATCGCCCGGATCAGGTCGTCCTCGTCCAGCGCGCCCTTCTGGGTCTCGACGGAATAGCCCGCTTCTTCCAGCCGTTCGACGGCGGCCGGGTGGATGTTCTCCAACAGCAGCATGCGGATGCGGCTGCGCGGATACGAGAACCGCCCCGCCTCGCCCTCGGCATGCAGGACCTCGTCGACGGTGGCCGCCTCGGCGTCGGCGATGGCGACCACCCGGTCGCGCCGCACGACCTCGGTAAAGGCGTAGAAGCGATCGGCGGCTCCGGCCAGCTTGACCTCCGCATCGTTCCAGCCGTCCCCGACCATGACCACAGGTCCGGTCAGGCCCAGCGCCTTGATCACCACAGGCTTGCCGTTTTCGCGCGACAGCGGATTGGCGTCGTCGACGCCCACCACACGCCCGTCGACGTCATAGCGCAGGTCGTTGGCCAGGACGTGGTCGGCCGCGATCCCCAGACGCTCGGCCAGCGGCTGGATGATCTCGCGGAAGCCGCCGGACAGTATGTAGACGCGATCGGCGTTATCGCTGAAGAAGCGGGCGTTGCGGCGCACCGAACCGGTCGCCAGCGAGGTCACCCTGGCCGCCAGCGCCTCGACATGCGCTTGGGTCAGCGGCAGCAGGTCCAGGCGGCGGCGCAGCGCCTCGCCAAAGTCCAGCTCGCCGTTCATCGCCTGGTCGGTCAGGCGCGCGATCTCGGCCCGCACCTCTGCTGCGCCCGCATCGCCATCCAGCGCAAGGTCGGCCAGCGCCTCCAGCGTCTCGAAAGTGACCAGGGTCGAATCGAAGTCGAAAACGAAAAAGGCGGGCGCGCTCATGCGCCCACCTAATCCCACCTTCGCAGATGCAGCAACGGCGCGCGTCGCCTAGAAGCGGGAAATCCCGCGTGTGCGGCCCTCGGCGCGGCGATTTTCAATCGCGGCGGCCCCCACGGCGGCGGCGATGGTCAGCAGCGCCAGAACCGCCCCGCCCTCTTTCGCGTGGTCGCGCGCATAGCCGCCGGCGTGTCGGGCATAGCCCCTGGCCTTTTCGGCGCGGCGGTCGAACTGCACATCGCGCCTGGCCTTGCTGAACCAGCGGCCCGCCTTGTCACGGCCTTCCGCGCCGACATGACCGGCGCGTTCGCCGATATCCTCGACCCCGTCGCGGACGCCGCGCGCAATATCTTCAAAGCGGTGACGCAGCGCCTCGGCGTCGACCCAGCCGCGCGGATTCATCCGCTCGCGGAAATGCTCGAAACGCGTCGGACCGCTGCGCTGATTGAGCAGGAGCGTCGCCAGGCCCACCCCCGCCAGCACGGCGACGGCCCCTGCGACGATCCCGGGATGTTTGCGGGCCTCGGCCAGAACGCTGAACTGTCGAACCATCGGATAATGAACCTCTTCATCGAGGCCGTCCTCGGTCGGGTCATAGAGCCCGTCGTCGAACGGCTGATAGGCGGAACCCCTGTCCCGCATCAGTGAAGGAGCGAACCGGGCGAAAAGTGGTTCCGCCAAGCCTGGCAGGGCCGAATAGAAGCTGGCGATCAGCCGCCCGCCCCCGCCCACGGTGATTTCGCGGATTGGATGGCTGGCGCAATACAGGATGGTGTCCGCCACCACATGGGCGGCATAGACCGGCTGCGGGTTGGCGACGGCGTAACCCGTCAGGTTCCGTGCATGCTTGGGATAGGGCGTGTCCACGGCCGAGGGTTTGACCAGCGACAGGGCGACGGGGCTCTGTTCGCGGATCAGCTCCATCCGCAGAGCGTTGGTGAAGCCCTTCATCGCATGCTTCGACGCCGAATAGACGCCCTGGACCGGCAGCGGCAGGTCCGACATGATCGAGCCGACGTTGACGATCGCCCCGCCGCCCGGGCGACCGCGCAGATGCTCCACCGCCACCAGCGACCCGTTCACCGCGCCCCAGTAGTTGGTCTCGAACAGGCGGCGCTGATCCTCCAGAGTCGTCTCGCGGATGGGGCCATAGATCGACACCCCGGCGTTGTTGACCCAGGTGTCGAAGCCGCCGAACAGTCGCTGGCATTTGTCGGCCGCCTCTTTCATCGCCTCGAAATCCGCCACGTCGGCCACCGCCCAGGCGCAGCGTGCGCCCTCGGCCTGAAGCTCTTCGCACAGCGACTTCAGGTCCTGCTCGCCCCGCGCGATCAGGAACACCCGCGCCCCGGCCCGCGCCGCGCGCCGCGCTGTCGCCAGGCCGACGCCGGACGTGGCCCCGGTGATGACGATAGCCTGCTGGTTCAGGGGCTTGAGCGTGGGTTTTACAGTCATTCTCTGGCCTGGATCACGGGTGGGTCAGACGGAACGGCGGCGACCGCGCCCCGTTCCGGCGCCATCATGGCCGGATCGTGCGCGCCTGACCATGCCCGTCGCGACGCGCCCCCTTACGCAGCGCCGATCGGGCGCCTATCTTGCGCGGCTTCCGTCCGTACCGAGGATTTCCGCCGTGACCGATCACGCGCCCGCCGCTCCCACGCCTGTCGACGACCTGGCCGCCGCCTTCCAGATCGAGGGCTGGCCCGTGCGCGGTCGTCTGGTGCGCCTGGGCGAGACCATCGACACCATCCTGTCGGCCCACGACTATCCCGAGCCGGTCGCCGCCCTGCTGGGCGAGGCCTGCGCCCTGGCGGCGCTGGTGGGATCCAGCCTGAAGTTCGACGGCCGGCTGATCGTCCAGGCCCAGGGCGATGGGCCGGTGCGCTATGTCGTGGCCGATTATGACACCGCCGGGACCATGCGCGGCTTCTGCCGCTTCGACGCGGACGAGGTCGCGGCCGTGTCGCAGGGCTTCGCCCGCCCCGGCGCGCAGACGCTGCTGGGCAAGGGCGTCTTCATCATGACGCTGGACCGCGGCGCCGATTTCGAGCGCACCCAGGGCATCACCCCGATCGAGGGTGAAAGCCTGTCGCTGTGCGCGGAACACTATTTCGAACAGTCCGAACAGGTGCCGACCAAGGTCCGCCTGGCCGTCGGCGAGGTGACGACCGAGGCTGGCCGTTCCTGGCGCGCGGGCGGGGCCATGATCCAGGTCATCGCCGGCGACACCGCGCGCGGCTCGACCGAAGAGGTCTGGGACCGCAGCCGCGCCCTGTTCGCCACCCTGGCCGACGACGAACTGATCGACCCGACCATCGAGCCGCAGACCCTGCTGTATCGCCTGTTCCACGAGGACGGCGTACGGCTTGAAGGCGCGCGGGCGCTGAAGGCGGTCTGCCGCTGCTCCCAGGACCGGATCGCCACCATGCTGCTGTCCTTCCCCGAGGAAGACCGCGCCGAAATGATCGAGGCCGACGGCAAGATCCACGTGACGTGCGAGTACTGCTCGACCAAGTACGAGATCGAACCCGAGAGCGTCCGGAGCCTGTAGCCCCGGCGCCCGGCCGTCAGATCAGCATGAAGATCACATTGCCGAAATTGTGCACCAGGATCGGCAGCAGCAGGCTGCCGGTCTTTTCCCTCAGCCACACCAGCAGCAGCGCGGGCAGGCCCGTGGCGGCCATGGTGACGGCGTCAAACGCGAACGCCCCGTCCGAATAGCTGAGCGCGTGCATCAGGCCAAAGGCGACAGACGTGATGACGGCCGCCCACCCCATCGGCGCGCCAAGCACGCGGATCGGCCGCCCGAACGCCTCGTTCAGCATCAGCAGCAGGACGCCGCGATAGAACAGCTCCTCGTCCAGGCCCGGCATGGTCAGCTGAAACGCCAGACTGTCGGCGTCGAACCCCTGGCCCGGGAAATACAGGGCCAGCCCCACGAATAGGGCGACCAGCACGCCACACAGCGCCAGTGCGCCGGGCAGGCCCTGCCGGTCCTGCTTCAGGGTCAGCCCTGACCGCTTCCACCCCAACAGGGTTGCGACGACAAGCGAGAGCGCCAGGGCCAGCGCCTTGCCTTCCCAGTTCCAACTGGACGAACCGAAATCCAGCGGGATCAGGCCGTAACCCCGCGACAGCAGGGCGTCATAGAGACCCATCAGGGCCAGGGCGCCGAACAGCCAGCCCCAGGATATCCGGCCTCGGCTCAACGCCACCGCCCCCAGGCCCACGGCCGCTACGGCCGCCACCCACCCCATTGTCCACCACACAGTATCCGGCATTCCCGCCTCCCTACGAAAGTCGAGAGGCTAGAGGCCGCCAGGCGGACCAATGGATGCAGATTGCAGATACGTAAGTCGACCTGTCGGTCCTACCCGCCCAAATCCAGCGAATAGCCGGCCGAGCGGACGGTGCGGATCGGGTTGACGGTGCCCTCGACGTTCAGCGCCTTGCGCAGGCGGCCGACGTGGACATCGACCGTGCGCGCCTCGACATAGACGTCCGAGCCCCAGACGGCGTCCAGCAGTTGCTCGCGGCTGAACACCCGGCCGGGGTGCTGCATCAGATGGTCCAGCAGGCGGAACTCGGTCGGGCCCAGGTGGATCTCCAGGCCCGCGCGGCGCACGCGGTGGGCGACGCGGTCGATGACGATGTCGCCGTGGTTGATGCGGTCATCGGCCAGGCCCGGCCGGATGCGGCGCAGCACCGCCCGGATGCGGGCGATCAGCTCGGTCATCGAAAACGGCTTGGTCATATAGTCGTCGGCGCCGGTGTCCAGGCCGCGTACGCGGTCGGTCTCCTCGCCCCGTGCGGTCAGCATGATGATCGGCAGGTTGCGCGTCTCGGGACGGCCGCGCACCCGGCGACAGACCTCGATGCCCGACACCTTGGGCAGCATCCAGTCCAGCACGATCAGGTCGGGCAGGCGCTCGTCGATCTGGACCAGCCCCTCCTCGCCGTCGGCGGCCACCACCACGTGGTAACCCTCCTTCTCGAGGTTGTACTGGAGGAGCGTGGCCAGCGCGTCCTCGTCTTCCATCACCAGAACATAGGGCTGCACGTCGGGCTCTCCGGTCGTCAGTCGTTGGTCGTGTCAGGCGTCGCCACGGACGGCGGCGCAAGCGGGGTGGCGAGATCCTCGGGCGTGGTCGGCGTCCAGCGGGGGCGGTCGCCGATGATCTCTTCGCCGGTGATCTCGTAGTGGATGGTCTCGGCGATATTGGTCGCGTGGTCGCCGATCCGCTCCAGGTTCTTGGCCATGAACAGCAGATGGGTGCAGGCCCCGATCGTGCGCGCGTCACCCATCATGTAGGTCAGCAGTTCGCGGAACAGGGCGTTGTAATGCTCGTCCACCTCGTCGTCGGTGTTCCAGACGGCCAGGGCGCGATCCACCTCGGACGCGGTATAGGCGTCCAGCACCTCGCGCAGGCGGGTCGAGACCAGCCGACCCATCCGCTCGATCGAACGGGTCAGGGGCTGCATCGGCTCGCCCTCGGCCAGGATCAGGGCCCGCTTACCGATGCTCTTGGCCAGGTCGCCGGTCCGCTCCAGATCGACCGCCAGCTTCATGGCGGCCAGGGCGCGGCGCAGGTCGCTGGCCATCGGCTGGCGCAGGGCGATCAGACGGATGGCCTTGCGCTCGATGTCGCGGTGCAGGGCGTCCAGCCGCGCGTCGCGCTCGACCACCGCCCGCGCCAGGGCCACGTCGCGGCGGGCGACCGATTCCACGGCGTCGGCGACCTGGGCCTCGGCCAGGCCGCCCATGCGGGCGACCTCGGCCGTCAGCTGGTTCAGCTCGTCCCCGTAGGCCTTGACCGTATGCTGGTTCATGGCGTCGTCCTCAGCCGAAGCGGCCGGTGATGTAATCGAGCGTGCGCCGCTCGCGCGGATTCGTGAACATCTCTTCGGTCGCGCCGGTCTCGACCAGATTGCCCATGTGGAAAAAGGCGGTCTGCTGGCTGACCCGCGCCGCCTGCGCCATCGAGTGGGTGACGATGACGATGCAGTAGCGCTCGCGCAGTTCGTCGATCAGCTCCTCGATCTTGGCCGTGGCGATGGGGTCCAGCGCCGAGCAGGGCTCGTCCATCAGGATCACCTCGGGCTCGACCGCGATGGCGCGGGCGATGACCAGGCGCTGCTGCTGACCGCCCGACAGGCCGGTGCCGGGCGAGTGCAGGCGATCAGCCACCTCGTCCCACAGGCCGGCGCGCTTCAGCGACACCTGGACCACGTCGTCCAGTTCGCTCTTGGACGTGGTCAGGCCATGGATCCGCGGGCCATAGGCGACGTTCTCGTAGATGCTCTTGGGGAACGGGTTCGGGCGCTGGAACACCATGCCGACCTGGGCGCGCAACAGCACGGGGTCGACCGAGCGGGCGTTGATATCCTCGCCGTCCATCTCGATCCGGCCGGTGACACGGCAGCCGGGGATGGTGTCGTTCATGCGGTTGAAGGTCCGCAGGAAGGTCGACTTGCCACAGCCCGACGGACCGATCAGCGCCGTCACCGACTTGTCCGGCACATCCAGCGAAACGTCGTACAGCGCCTGTTTGTCGCCATAGAAGACCGACACGTCGCGCGCCTGAACCTTGACCGCCTGAGCAGAGGCCTGGGCGCCCTCGCCCGCTCCGCTCGACTGGCCATCGGGGGCCTGAAAGATTTTGGACTTCATGGTCTTACCAGCGACGTTCAAAGCGTCGTCTCAGGACGACAGCGGCGGCATTCATGACGATCATGAAGGCCAGCAGGATCAGGATGGCGGCGGCGGTCCGTTCGTGGAAGGCGCGCTCGGACGCGTTCTCCCAGATGTAGATCAGCGACGGCAGGGCGCCGGTCGGCTCGGTCAGGGCGTGGGGCACGCCGGGCACGAAGCTGATCATGCCGATCAGCAGCAGCGGCGCGGTCTCGCCCAAAGCGTGGGCCATGGCGATGATGGCGCCGGTCATGATGCCCGGCATCGACAGCGGCAGGACGTGGTGGAACACCGTCTGGGTGCGGCTGGCGCCCATGGCCAGGGCGGCCTCGCGGATCGACGGCGGCGTCGCCTTCAGCGCCGAACGGGTGGCGATGATGATGGTCGGCAGCGCCATCAGCGCCAGCACCAGACCCCCGACCAGCGGGCTGGCGCGCGGCAGGTGCATCCAGTTGATGAACAGCGCCAGGCCCAGCAGGCCGTAGACGATGGACGGCACCGCAGCCAGGTTGTTGATGTTGACCTCAATCAGGTTGGTCAGCCGGTTCTTGGGCGAGAATTCCTCCAGATAGACCGCCGCGCCGACGCCCACCGGAATGGCGATCAGCGCCGTCACCAGCAGCATCAGCACCGACCCGACCACGGCGCCCAGCACGCCCGCCAGCTCCGGCTCGGTGGAGTCGCCTTTCAGGAACAGAGCGCTGTTGAAGTGGGCGCGCACCGCGTCGCGGGCCTTCAACTGGTCCAGCCAGGCGATCTGCTGGTCGCTGAGGCGGCGCTGGTCGGCCGGCGTCTCGCGCGAGATTTCGCCCTTGTAGAACAGGTCCGCCTCGTCCGACATCGGCGCGGCGACCGGCACGGTCTGGCCGATCAGGCCTGGTCGGCTCTGAACCAGGTCGGCCACGCGGTATTTCAGCTCGGACGAGAACAGGGCCCGCATGGCGGTGGCGTTCCTGCCTTCGGGGTCGTTTTCGGCGCCCAGGCGGACCAGCGACTGTTCCGCCACCATCTGCTCGATGTTCGAGCCTTGCGGATAGGCGCGGTCGATGCGCGCCGGGTCCAGATAGACGGGCGTGGTCACCGTATGGCTGTAGAAGGCCGTGTGCCCCTGCTCGACCAGCCGGCCGAGCAGCAGCACCAGGAAGGCCAGGGCCAGGGCGATAGCCAGGCCGCCATAGAATTTGAACCGCCGCTCGCGCGCATAGCGACGCTTCAGCCCCGCCTTCAGGCGCTGGGTGCGCGGACCGGCCGGAATGATGTCGGGGGTCGCGTCAGTCATATTGCTGCCGATAGGCCTGGACGATGCGCTGGGCGACGATGTTCAGGCCCAGGGTGACCACGAACAGGGTCAGGCCCAGGCCGAACGCGGCCAGTGTCTTGGGGCTGTTGAACTCCTGGTCGCCGGTCAGCAGGGTGACGATCTGCACCGTCACCGTGGTCACCGTGTCCAGGGGATTGAGCGTCAGCTTGGCCGTCAGACCCGCCGCCATGGTCACGATCATGGTCTCGCCGATGGCCCGCGACATGGCCAGCAACAGGGCGCCCGCGATGCCCGGCAGGGCGGCCGGCAGCAGCACCCGCTTGACCGTCTCGGACTTGGTCGCGCCCATGGCGTAGGAGCCGTCGCGCAGCGACTGCGGCACCGCGTTCAGGATGTCGTCAGACAGCGAACTGACGAAGGGGATCAGCATGATGCCCATGACCGCACCGGCGACCAGCGCCATCTGGTTCTGGACCAGCGCCAGATACTGGCCCAGTCCGTCCAGCGGACCGCCGATCAGCATCAGGCCGACCTCGTTGAAGAAGACGCGGAACGCCGGCCCCACCGTCAGGGCGGCGAAAAAGCCGTAGACCACGGTCGGAACCCCGGCCAGCACCTCCAGCAGAGGCTTGAACACCGCCCGGCTGCGCGGCCCGGCGTATTCCGACAGATAGATGGCCGAGAACAGGCCGATCGGCGCGGCCACCATCATGGCGATGATCATGATCAGGAAGGTGCCGGCGAACAGCGGCAGGGCGCCGAACGCCCCGGACGAGCCGACCTGGTCGGCGCGAATGGCGATCTGCGGGCTCCATTTGGTCCCGAACAGGAACTCCGTGATCGGCACCGAGGCGAAGAAGCGGCTGGAATCATACAGCAGCGAGGCGATGATCCCGATGGTGGTCAGCACCGCCACCGCCGAACAGGCGAACAGCAGGCCCACGACCCAGCCCTCGACCCGGTTGCGGGCGCGCATCTGGGGTCGGATCTGCGTCAGGGCGAACAGCGCGCCCAGAATCCCCGCCAGCGCCAGGGCGGCGATGCCGGCGACGTTCAGTGTGGTGCGGATCTGCGCCGCGCGACGCCCCTCGGCCGGCAGGGTCTCGGCGATGGCCTGGGGCCAGATCTGCTGAGCCGACCGCCCCTGCCCCACCAGCCGCGCGTCATTCAGGAAGGCGTCGCGGCGGAACCCGTCCAGTTGGCTGACCGCCTCGGGCGCGCCGGCGACCAGCAGCTGATGCTCGATCTGCCGTGAAAAGACACCGGCCCCCGCCAGGATGATCAGCGCCGGCACGGCCACCCAGATCATCGCATAGACGCCGTAATAGCCCGGCCGCGAATGCGCGCGCGCGCCCTCGACCGCGCGACGACGCACCATGCCACGCCCGGCGAAATAGGCGGCGATCGCCAGCGCGATCAGCAGAAGGGCGGAAAACCAGATCATCAGGGTCCGGACGGCAGGCGCGGGAATCACAACGCACCGGTGGGCCGATCCGTCGGGGCGGAAACTGCCCGCGATTGGTCAGCGGAATACGACGGCGGCGTGACAGTTCTGTTACGTCGTCAGGCCTCGGACGACGGCGCGGGGGCCTCGTGCGCCATCGGGAAATAGGCCGTGAACGCCGCGCCCTGCCCCGGCGCGCTCTCCACCGCCATGCCGCCGCGGTGGCGATTGACGATGTGTTTGACGATGGCCAGGCCCAGGCCCGTGCCCAGTCGCTCGCCGCTCTTCTGGCCCTCGACACGATAGAAGCGCTCGGTCAGGCGCGGCAGATATTCGCGCGCCATGCCCGGCCCATGATCGCGCACCGTCACCTGGGCGTAGCGCGCGCCCGCCTGATGATCCGGCGTCAGCAGCGACAGGCGCGTACTGCCCGCAATGATCGGATCGGGCGGCGCGTCGATCGAGACATCCCGGCGGACCACCACCTCGACCACGCCGCCCTCGGGCGAATATTTCACCGCATTGTCGACCAGGTTCTGGACCACCTGAACGATCTGATCGCGGTCGCCGATCACCGGCGTACGCATGGCCCCGCCCTCGATCCGGACCCCCACCTTGCGCTCGGCGGTCAGCACGCTGACGGCGTCTGCGACGTCCGAGATCGCCCGCGACAAATCGACCTTGCCCGACGGCGGGATGTGTTCGTTCAGCTCGATCCGGCTGAGCGACAGCAGGTCCGCGACCAGCCGGCTCATCCGGTCGGCCTGGGCCGCCATGATGTCCAGGAAACGATCCCGCGCCACGCTGTCCTCACGCGCATGGCCTTTCAGCGTCTCGATGAACCCCGACAGCGAGGCCAGCGGCGTGCGCAGTTCGTGGCTGGCGTTGGCCAGGAAATCGACGCGCATCAGCTCCATCCGGCGCACGTCCGTCTCGTCTCGCAGCACCAGCAGGGCCAGCGCCTCCTCGCCCTCGGCGGGCAGGGGCCGGGCCAGCGCGCGCCAGTGGCGGTCGTGCGCCCCGACCGCGGCATAGTCGGTCGTGCGATCGACCCCACCGAACAGCGCCTCGTCCACGATCTCCAGCACCCCCGGATCGCGCACCACCGACACCAGCCGCGCGCCCTGGCGCGGAATGCGGAACAGGTCGCGGGCGGCGCCGTTGGCCAGCACCACCATGCGGCCCGCGACATCGTCCGGCTCGCGCCCCGCGACGATCAGCACCGGATCGCGCAGCGCCTCGAAGGCGTCGCTCAGCAGCCCCCCCGCGCCCTCGACCGCCTCGACCGCAGGCTCCAGCGGGGCGGACGGCGGGGGCGCCAGGCGGGGGCGGCTGGCCATCCAGGTCGAGAAACCGACCACCAGCGCGCCCAGGATCAGCCATCCGGCCAGCTCGCGATGAAACACCGCCAGGACCAGCAGTACGCAGATCGCCACGCCGCCGCTGGCGCCCGCCGTCCACAGGCGTGAACTCAGGGACGGCGCGACCGGCGATGGCGAATGCTCATAGGGCATGCTGGGGGGTTCCATCGCGCGACGGGAATCAGCCGTGCGCTCGATCCTCCTTCAAGAAGAGGTTCGCGTCACCCTGATGACAAGGGCCGATCAATCTGCGGCTACGCCTACGCTTTATTCACTTCAATCGGGGATAGTCGGACTCGGAAGGGGACCCGATGGTCGCGGACGCGCTTGGCGAATTCATAGGCCTGTTCGACTGGCGGTACGTCCTGCTGGCCACGGCGGTCTGTTTTGGCGGCTTCTCCACCGGTGTGGAGACGCTGAACCACGCCATGCGCGTGGGGCATCGCGGCCAGCTGAAGGCGGCGATCCTGACCTCGCTGGCTGTCGGACTCAGCGCCTGGGCCGGCCATTTCGTCCTGATGCTGGGCCTGGATACCGGCTATCTGCTCAACTATGCGCCCGGTCGGACGCTGATCTCGTTCACCGGCGCCCTGTCCGGGACGTTCCTGGGCGTCTGCATCTTCCTGTTGGGTCGGAACGAGTGGTGGCGGCTGCTGGGCGTCATGGTGGTCGCGCTGACCGTCGCGCGGATCAACTTCCTGGCCGTCGCGGCGATACGCTCGCCGATCGAGGTGAACTGGAACCTGTGGCTGGGCTTCATCGCCACCCTGGCGCCGGTCGCGGCCTTTGGCCTGGGCTCGTGGCTGAACCGCCGCCTGCCCCGCCTGAAAACCACCGCTGCGGCGGCGGCCGGCGCGCTGGGCTTCCTGGTGCTGCACCTGATCAGCCTGCCGGGCCTGACGCTGACGGCCGTGAACCAGCCCGACCCGATCCTGTTGCACGACACCGCCATGCTGTGGGCGGCGGTCGGCCTGATCGCCCTGCTGGCCCTGGGGGGCGCGGCGCTGGCCACCCTGTCCTACTGGTCGCGCCTGGCCACGCTGCGCGAACTGCGCGAGGCGATCGACGCCATGCCCGACGGCCTGGGCTTCTTCGACGCCAATGACCGGCTGGTCCTGTGGAACGCCAAGTACGCCGAGGTGAACCCCGAATTGCGCTCCGCCCTACGCGCCGGTCAGAGCTTCCGCGAAATCCTGCAGATCGGCATCGACGAGGGCCTGTACGCCGAAGCCACCGGCCGCGAGGAGGAATGGATCGAGGCGCGCATGGCCGCGCACCGCAACCTGTCCAATACGCTGGAGCAGCGCATCGCCGGCGACCGCTGGCTGCGCGTTCAGGACCGCATGACCTCGGCGGGCGGCATCGTGACCGTGGTCAACGACATCACCGACCTGAAGCGCGACGCCCAGGCCCTGGCCGAGGCGCGTGACGCGGCCGAAAGCGCCAACCGCGCCAAGAGCCTGTTCCTGGCCAATATGAGCCACGAAATCCGCACGCCCCTGAACGGCGTCATCGGCCTGGCCCAGGCCCTGTCGCGCACCGACCTGACCCCGGCCCAGTCGGAAATGCTGGCCCTCATCGAATCGTCGGGCAAGACGCTGCAGTCCCTGCTCAGCGACATCCTGGACCTGGCCCGCGTCGAATCCGGCCGGCTGGAGCTGTCCGAGGAAGTCTTTGACCTGGAAAAGACGGTGAACGAGGCCGCCCGCCTGTACGCCGCAACGGCCGAGGAAAAGGGCCTGCGCTTCTTCGTCGAGGTCGCGCCCGACGCGCGTGTCTGGATCGCGGGCGATCCGGTGCGGCTGAAGCAGGTGCTGACCAACCTGGTGTCCAACGCCGTAAAATTCACCAGCGCCGGCTTCGTCGGCCTGAACGTCGGACGCGGCCCGGATCGCAATGGGTCGCCGACGCTGCGCTTCTCGGTCGAGGACACCGGAATCGGTTTCGACAGCGCGACGCGCGAGCGCCTGTTCAGCCGGTTCGAACAGGCGGACGGCGCCATCACCCGGCGCTTCGGCGGCTCCGGCCTGGGCCTGGCCATCTCGCGCCAGTTGGCCGACATGATGGGCGGCGACCTGGACTGCGAGAGCGAACCGGGCGGCGGCTCGGCCTTCATTCTGACCCTGCCGATGAAGATCGCGACGGCGCCCGTTCAGACTGCGCCCGTCGCCGAGCATGGACTTGCCTCGAAATCGGGGGGTCGCCGTATTCTGGTGGCCGACGACCACCCGACCAATCGTAAGGTCGTCGAATTGATCCTGGCCCAGGCGGACGTCGAATTGACCATGGTCGAGGACGGCGCCCAGGCCCTGTCCGCCGCCCGGTCCCAGGCCTATGACCTGATCCTGATGGACATGCAGATGCCGGTGATGGACGGCTTGACCGCCGTGCGCGAAATCCGCCTGCACGAGGCGACAATGGGCCTGGATCGGACGCCCATCGTCATGCTGACGGCCAACGCCCTGCCGGAACACATCGCCGGGGCGATCGACGCCGGGGCGGACCTGCACCTGGCCAAACCGTTCAACGCCGCTGAACTGCTCGGTCTGGTGACGGACCCGCCCCTTCGCGTCGAGGCCGTGGTCGCGGCCTGACGTTCGGCGTCGCCTATTCGTAGCCGTGCGCCGCCTCGTTGATCACCTGTGACGGGATCTCGGAGAAGTCGACGGCCACCGGCTGGGCCAGCCGCGCCCGGAACGTCTTGATGACATGCTCCAGCCGCCGCCGAACCTCGCGCTCGGCCTCCGTCTGGGTGTCCAGGTTCAGCGGCGCCAGGCAGAAGTCGATGATGGCGTCCGGATGGGTCAGGGGTTGCATCGTGTCGTCTCCTCTCTTCATTCGGCTGCGACGAATTGCGCGGTCTCGGTGGAGTCTTTCAGGGCCGTGGTCGAGGACTGGCCGGACGAGATGACGGTCGCCACGTCGTCGAAATAGCCGGTGCCGACCTCGCGCTGGTGGCGGGTGGCGGTATAGCCGGCGGCCTCGTTGCCGAACTCGCGCTGTTGCAGCTCGGAGTAGGCGGCCATGCCGCGGTCGCGATAACCGCTGGCCAGTTCGAACATGCCGTTGTTCAGGCTGTGGAAGCCGGCCAGGGTCACGAACTGGAATTTGTAGCCCATGGCCCCCAGCTCGCGCTGGAATTTGGCGATGGTGGCGTCGTCCAGCTTGGCCTTCCAGTTGAAGGACGGCGAGCAGTTGTAGGCCATCAGCTTGCCCGGGTGCTGCTTCTGGATCGCCTCGGCGAACTTTTTCGCGTCGTCCAGATCGGGATGGCTGGTCTCCCACCACAGCAGGTCGGCGATGTTGGCGTAGGACAGCCCGCGCGCGATGCAGTGGTCCAGGCCGGTCCCCTCCTTCAGGCGGAAGAAGCCCTCGGGCGTGCGATTGTCGCGGTCGATGAACGGACGGTCGCGCTCGTCCACATCCGAGGTGATCAGTTGGGCGCTCTCGGCGTCGGTCCGGGCGACCGTGATGGTCGGCGTGCCGCAGACGTCGGCGGCCAGGCGGGCGGCGATCAGATTGCGCTCATGCGCCTGGGTCGGGATCAGAACCTTGCCGCCCAGATGACCGCACTTCTTCTCGCTGGCCAGCTGGTCCTCGAAGTGAATGCCCGCCGCGCCGGCCTCGATGAAGGCCTTCATGATCTCGAAGCTGTTCAGCGGGCCGCCGAACCCCGCCTCGGCGTCGGCGACGATGGGGGCGAACCAGTCCCGCTTGGCGCCGCCTTCGGCATGTTCGATCTGGTCGGCGCGTTGCAGGGTGCGGTTGATGCGGCGGCACAGTTCCGGCGCGGCGTTGGCCGGATACAGCGACTGGTCCGGGTACATGGCCCCGGCGGTGTTGGCGTCGGCGGCGACCTGCCAGCCCGACAGATAGATGGCCTTCAGACCCGCGCGGACCATCTGCATGGCTTGATTGCCGGTCACCGCGCCCAGGGCGTTGATGTAGGGCTCGCTGTGCAGCAATTCCCACAGCCGGTTGGCGCCGCGCTCGGCCAGCGAATAGGTGATCGGCACGGACCCGCGCAGACGCAGAACGTCCTGCGGGCTGTACGGGCGTTCGATGCCGTCGAAACGGCCCTTGGGCGAGGGAACCAGGTCGGCGAAGGTGGTCATGGTCGATCTCTGATCTGGATGGGCGCGGCCGCAGCCGCCGTCCGGATCAGAAGAACACGCCGAAGTCACATTCGATACATCGATGGGCGAAATCCTCGTGTCGCTTTGTCACGATATGACACTTGCTGTTAAGTCATATTGTGACATCCTGCCGAAATGGACACGACGGCCGATCGCAAACTGTTCCTGGGCGGCCGCCTGAAGCGGCTCCGTCGCGACCTTGCGTTGACCCAGACGGCCATGGCGGCGGACCTGGGCGTCTCGCCTTCCTATCTGAACCATATCGAGCGGAACCAGCGCCCGGTCTCGGCCCAACTGCTGCTGCGCCTGGCCCAGACCTACGACGTCGACCTGCGCAGCCTGGGCCAGGGCGGCCCCGCCAGCGAGTCCGAACTGACCGAGGCCTTGGCCGATCCGGTGTTTCAGGGCCTGGCCGTGCCCCGGCACGAAATCGTCCAGCTGACCGACAATCAACCCGCTCTGGCCGACGCCCTGCTGCGCCTGTATCGCGCCTTCGCCGATGTCCGCACGCGCGAGCGGACCCGCGCCGACGCGCCGGACGACAGTCCGTCCGAATGGGTGCGCGAACACGTCCAGTCGCGCCACAATCACTTCCCCGAACTGGATACGCTGGGCGAGGCGCTGCACGACGCCCTGCGCGCGGACACGACCGCGCCCGACGCCGGTTTCGAGGCCCTGGCCCGCGCCCATCTGGCGTCGCGCCACGGCCTGACCGTCCGCACCCTGCCGGCCGAGGTCATGGTCGAATGGACGCGGCGCTACGACCCGCACCGCCGCCGGCTGCTGCTGTCCGAGACGCTGGGCCCGTCGTCCCGCGCCTTCGCCGTCGCCTATCAACTGGCCCTCAGCGAACACGGCGCGGATCTGGAGGCGATGACCCAGGCCGCATCGCCGCCCGACGCCGCCACCCGCGCCCTGTTGAAGGTGTCGCTGACCAACACCCTGGCCGCCGCGACCCTGATGCCCTACGCCGCCTTCCATCGCACTGCAGAGGACACGGGCTATGACCTGGCTCGCCTACAGGCCCGGTTCGGCGTCGGCTTCGAACAGGCGGCGCACCGGCTGACGACCCTGTCGCGGCCGACAGCGCGGGGCGTGCCCTTCTTCCTGATGCGGGTCGATCAGGCCGGGAACATCTCCAAACGCTACGCCTCCGGGGCCTTTCCCTTCTCACGCTTCGGCGGCGCCTGCCCGCGCTGGCGGCTGCACTCGGCCTTCCGCACGCCCGGCCGCGTCATCACCCAGATCATCGAGACGCCGGACATGGACGGAAAGCCCGGCGGCCGCTGGTTCACCCTGGCCCGCACTGTGGATCGTCAAGGCCACGACGCCTTCACCGAGGGCCACGACCTGGCCGTCGGCCTGGGCTGCGAGCTGAAATACGCCCATCGCCTGGCCTATGCGCGCGGCCTGGACCTGAACGCGCCCGAGGTCACCCCCATCGGCCCCGCCTGCCGCCTGTGCCCCCGCCACCCCTGCGCCGAACGCGCCGCCCCCCCGCTGGGCCGCGCCCTGACCGTGGACGACTGGTCGAAGTCGGTGAGCCCGTACCCGTTCGCCTAGTGTGCCAGCAGCAGGGCCACCGGGCTTTCCGTCAGCAGGGTCTGGGTCACGCCGCCGAAGATCCACTCACGCATTCGGCTGTGGCCCCAGGCGCCGCTGACCAGCAGGCCCGCCTCGGTCTCGCCGACGCAGTCCAGCAGGCGGCGGCCGGTGGAGCGGTCGTCCTGGACCTTGGCCGCGCCTTCGGCCTTTACCCCGTGCCGCAGCAGCCAGGCCGCCACGTCGGCGACATGCAGGTGGGCGGCCTCCACCGCTTCAGGCTCGGCGATTTCGACCACCGTGACCTTTGACGCGGCGCGCAGCAGCGGCAGCGCGGCCTGCACGGCCAGACGCGCCTCACGACTGTCGGTCCAGGCCACCACCGCCGGACTGCCCACCGGCGGACGCGCCGGATTGGGCGGCGCGATCATCACCGGGCGTCCGGCTCGCATCACCAGATCGGCCGCGTTGGGCGCACGCCAGGGCGAGGCCGTCCCCGCGTCCCGCCCGACGATCAGCATGTCCGCCGACCGTGCATGGCGCAGCGCCACGGGCGTCGGCGGCCCCACATCGGCCCGCCATTCCGCAACGATGTCCATCGTCTTCGTCAGGGTGCGAAACCGCGTCTCGGCGGCGGCCAGTTGGCTTTCGGCGCGCTCCTGGCGCACGGCGACGACCTCGCCCATCAGGATGCCCGCGCCATAGGCGTCGCTGAGCGGCGCCACCTCTTCGCAGCCGGACACGCCGATCAGATGGGCGTCCCAGACCCGCGCCAGTTCGCAGCCCAGCGCGATCCGCGCCTCATTGTCGGGTTCATCGTCCACATAGACGACCAGCGCAGCATAGCTCATGACGGCCTCCTCACCTATGCGCAGGAAACGCGCGAGCGGGCCGGCTGGCTTTGATCCTCGTCAAAGATGACGATGGAAACGCCTATTCCAGCGTCAGTCGTCCGGCCGTCAGTCGATAGGCCACGCCCGTTCGGTCGAACAGGCGCGCGATCTCGGCCGCCGGATCGGCCACGCCGGTGTCCAGCATGCGGGCGATACTGTCCGCCGCCGCCGTGTCGCCGGTCGCCCGCGTCAGTTCCGCCAGCCATTCGGCCCGGGTCAGGACGCCATCCTGGCGATCGGCCTCGCGGAAACGGCGCACGATGTCGAACCAGTCGCCCCGGCCGCCGCGCCGGCTGGCCGACTCCATGGCCAGCGACCATACGGCGCCGCAGGCGTAATAGGCCCGATGCTCGCCTCGCCCCTCGGCCGTGGCCACCGACTTGCCGGTCGCTAGCCGCACGCAGTCGTCGATTTCTTTCTGCAGTTCCGCCCGATCGTCATAGTCCGGTTCGATCGCCTTGATCGCACGCAGGGCCATCAGGTCCGCTCCGCCCTCGGTGATCCACGCGTCGCGGCTGAATTGATAGACCAGCCCGTTCTGCCCCATCCAGAAATGCGCCGCCTCGTGGGCGATGAACCAATAGGCGCGAGCCAGCACGGGCGCCGATGGCTGCATCACGCCCTCGCCCTCGAAGCTCATGGTGATCAGGCCGGGCAGGACGCTGCCCCCCATGCTGGTCATGCCGGACGACGGCCCGCTCCAGTCGGCCATGACCATCGGCGGCCGGTCCTCGGCCGCGCCCATTCGCGTCGTGTAATAGTCCATCACGCGCGGTGTGAAGGCGGTCAGTTGTTCGCTCAGCCACGCCGGCAGGCCGGGATCCATGGCAGTGGTCACGCCCCGCCCCTGCCGGATCGGCACGTCGCCGAACAGCACATAGGTGCTGGCTTCACGCTCGGTCGCCATGGGCTGGCGGGCGCCCTTGAACAGCACGGGCCCCGCCATATCGCGCCAGGTGACGATGGAGGGACCACCCGGCGTATCCTGCCCGTTCAGGTCTGCGGGCAAGGCGCGCGCCGCCTCTACGGACGGCAGCGGGATCAGGTTGAACTGCTCGGAATAAAGGGCCACCGCCCCGTTGGAGAAGACCAACGCCGGATCATAGGCCGCCTCCAGATCCCCCGCGCGCGGCTGCATGACGATGCGAACGCCGCGCGGCAGCGGCCCGCCGTCCACGGATCGCAGGATGTCGTAGTCTCCCTGCCGTTCCAGCACGACGCCGGGCGTCTCGACCCGCCACCACGCCGGGCGCCAGGGCTGACGCGTCTCGCGCAGCAGGGCCGACTCGAAGAAGGCCCAGACGGGGGCGTCCGCGTTCAGCTGAAAATCGGCTGTCCAGCTTTGCGCATCCCGCGTCACCGTCACCGCGACCGTATCGGGCGCGCTGATCACCCTGCGCTCTTGGGCGGGCGCCGAGGCGCAGGCGGCCAGCAGGGTCAGGGACAGGACAGGCGCGATCACTCGCATGCGCAGCTCCGGAAAGATGTGACCCACGTGCTAGCCCCGGCCCTGTCCGGCGTCACCTTACGGTTCAGTCAGGCTTGCGGATGGGGTCAGGCGTCGGCCCGGTCCAGAGCGCGCTGGGCGGCGGCCAGTTCCCCGGCCATGACCGCCTTCAGCCGCTGCGGCGCCTCGATCGTCACCTGGTCGCCCCAGGTGAACAGGTGCCAGGCCAGTTCACGCATGCCCGAGGCGCGGAACCGAACCACGACCGAGCCGTCCGCCTGACCCTCGATCGTCTGCGTCGGGTGCCAGCGCCAGCCTCGCGCCTCGGCCGCCCCGGCGGGCGCGACGCGCAGCACCACCTCCTCGATCTCATCCTGATAGATGCCGAACGACTGGCTGGCGAAGGCGCCCAGGTCGAAATCGGCGGGCGGCGTCGCCACCCCCTGGCACGCCGCGACCGAGGTCATCCGATCCAGGCGGAAGGTCTGGATGCGTCCGCTCTCGCGGTCCGCCGCCACCAGATAGTTGGCCCGGCCAAACATCAGGCCGCACGGCGCCACGCTGCGGGTGCGCGCCTCGGCGCCGGGACGGGAATACAGGAACTCCAGCGGGCGCTGCGACAGCACCGCGCCCCGGATCTCGGCCAGCACCGCCTCGTCCGCCGAGGGGCGCGGCCCGGCCTGGACGGCGATGGTCTCGGCCCGCACCAGCGCCTCCAGATCGGGCGCCAGCCGGTTCAGCGTGGTCGAACGCATGGCCGCCTTGACCTTGCGCTCCAGCCCCTCCAGCGCGGCGGCCCGCGCCGGCTCTCCTGCCGCGCGCAGGGCCTGCGCCGCCTTGGTCAGCTCCAGCATCTCGGTCGCGGTCGGCGCCTGCTCGAATCCGGACAGGCCGCCCCGGATGCGCCACCGCTTGGTCGGGGGGTCCGACACTTCCTCCACCTGAGGGAACAGCATAAGCACGGCGTCGCGCATCCGCTCGACGGTACGACGTCCCACTCGCAGCTGGGCGGCCATTTCATCCAGCGTCAGCCCCTCGGCGCTGGCCGCCATGCCGCGCGCCAGCTCGATGACCATGGCCGCCTTGTCGTGGCGCATCGGTGCGATCCTGCAAACATACGTCCGAAACTGACGCAATGCTGTCGCATCTTGTGATCATCAGCAAGAGGCAATCGCTTCAGGAGAGTTCGCCCATGGCCCGCCAGACCCTGTCCGACCGTTACATGATCGTCCCGTGCGAAGCCGCCGGCGCTTCGGACCTGGCCGTGATCTGGGACCGACTGGAGGAGCAGGTGGTCGATGTCATCAGCGCCGCCGCCAGCGCCCGCTATTCCGACGAGGACGCCCTTTGGGACGAGTTCCAGACCACCCCGGCGCTCGCGCCCGAGTTCCGCATGGCCGCCTGATCAGCAGGCGCGATCTATTCCACCGCGCCCTGATCGAAAACGAGCGGCAGCGACAGCTCGACATCGAACCCGCCCTCGTCGCCCTGGCTCAGGCCGATGCTGGCGTCATTGAACAGAAGATCGAGCCGCGCGCGAACCGTCGCCACGCCCCCGGCGATTTCATCCAGAATTTCGCAGGTGTCGCCCGGTTCGCAGGGTTTTCGTCCCGAAAGGATGATGATCAGCTTGGCGCCGTCGTCCCGCGCGGACAGATAGAGGATCGCCTGTCCCTGCGACGGTGCGGCGATGCAGCGAACCGCCCCTTCGATCAAGGGCTGCATCAGCAGAGACGGCGCCATGGCCCGCAGAAGTCGAGGCGGGCAATCGACTTCCAGCGTCAGCCGATTGGGAAACCGCACCGCCTCAATCTCGATATACGTCCGCATGAACGCGATTTCATTGGCCAGGAAGGTCGTGTCCGACCCGCCCTGATCCAGGGATCGTCGCAGGAAGCGCGCCAGATGGCCGATCATCTCATCCGCTTCCTGGGTCCGGCCGCTGACGACCAGAGACGACAGATTGTTCAGCGTATTGAACAGAAAGTGCGGATTCAGCTGCCTTCGCAGCAGTTCCAACTGAGCATCGCGCGCCTCAGCCCGCGCCTCGGCTGCGGCGCGACCGTTTCGGTTGGCCCGCGCCGTGGCGGCCAGCAGTTCGATGACGGCCGCATACAGGCCGAACAGCCAGATATAGATGATGAAGTTGAAGGCGATACCCGGGATCAGCGCATAGGGCGTGACAGACGAGCGATGGCCGAACCAGGCCTCGAACTGGATGAACAGCAAATGGTCAACCGTCGCCTGCAGCAGCGCGACACCCACCAGCAGCGCCGACAATCGCCACCATCGCTGCAGGACCGAATGGTCTTTCCAACGCGTCGCCCATCTATACACGACGTAGGACAGGGGGATGCCCGTCACCGGCAGCAGAGTCAGCCATCCATAGATCCAGCGTGGGAGTGGCTGGGAGGACGGGATCAACAGCGCCAGCGCAAAGGCCAGCACGCTGGCCAGCCATAGCCCCAGCGTTGCTATCAGGACCGTTCTGGTCTGGCCTTGCCGCGAAGGCATTGTGGAAATCCGTGGCTTGTCGCGATCTGAAACGCCGACATAGCTCTCGGCATTCGAAACCAGACGCGCAACGGTTCAGCGTCAGAGTTGCGACGAAGCGCTTTGTGAAGCCGCTTACGCGGCGGCTTGGGTTTCACCCTCGGCGCCATCGGCAGTGATGCCGGGAACTGCCATGAATT
>Ga0160473_100256_pt1 | contig 44387 bp, 49 predicted proteins | sample HID1975I_E11MG_FD_108217 | JGI IMG/M metagenome (GOLD analysis project Ga0160473, IMG submission 108217) | Enriched soil microbial communities from UW Madison campus, WI, USA - HID1975I_E11 MG | ecosystem: Environmental > Terrestrial > Soil > Unclassified | place: USA: Madison, Wisconsin... | reverse complement strand
TTCCCGCCGCTGGAGAAGTTCATCCTGCACCGCCTGTGGGAACTGGATGCGCAGGTGCGCCAAGCCTACGCCGAATACCGCTTCCAGGACGTGGTGCGGCCGGTGCTGGAGTTCTGTTCCGGCGACCTGTCGGCGCTGTATTTCGACATCCGCAAGGACAGCCTGTACTGCGACCGCGCCGACAGCGTGAAGCGTCGCGCCGTCCGCACCGTGATGGACGAGGTCTTCGCCCGTCTGACCGCATGGTTGGCGCCGCTGACGCCCTTCACGATGGACGAGGCCTGGACCACGCGCTTCCCCGACGCGGGCACCAACTGCGCCCGGGTGATGCCGGGGACGCCGGGCGAGTGGCGCAACACCGCCGAGGCCGAGCGGTGGGCCGGGATCAACACTGTCCTTGAGGTCGTCAATGAATCGCTGGAGGCGGCCCGTCGCGACAAGCTGATCGGCGGCGCGCTGGATGCGTGGCCGGTGGTCACGGCTCCGGCCGACCTGCTGGCCCCGTTCGAGGGGTTGGACGCGGCTGAAGTCTTCCGCACGTCGGGCGCTGAACTCCATGCGGACGGCGACGCCGTGACGGTCGTGGTCAACACCGCCGACCACCCCAAATGCGCCCGCTCATGGCGCCGGGTGCCGGATGTCGGTTCGGATTCGGACTATCCGGACCTGTCGGCGCGTGATGCCGATGCGGTGCGGTGGATGGATTCGCAGAGGTAAGGCCTTCTCCCCTTGCGGGAGAAGGTGGGCGCCGAAGGCGCTCGGATGAGGGGTGTGAGCGCCGCGGTCAGGAGATCGCGGCGCTTCTTCGTTTGTGAGAGGAAGGACAGGACGGCGCTGACACCCCTCATCCGTCTTGCTCCGCAAGCCACCTTCTCCCGCAAGGGGAGAAGGGAAGTCAGTGTCTTCTGCGCTTTTCGGCGGACTTCAGCGTGGTGCGCAGGAATTCGGCGGGGGGGTCGGTCTCGGCCAGGACCTGTTCCTTGATGGCGCGGGGCTCGCCGAACAGGTGGCCCTGACCCATGGCGACGTCCAGTTCCAGGATGTCGACGATCTGGCGTTCGGTCTCGACTTTTTCGGCGATGACCTCGACCCCATAACGCCTGGTCAGGCCGGCGAAGTCGGCGGCGCGGATGTCGGGCAGGCTGGTCAGCGGGGCGCCGCCGTCCAGGTCCAGCAACTGTTCGATCAGCAGTTCGGCCGACACCTTGAGGAAACGCACGTCCGAGCGTTGCAGGTCGGCGAAGTCCAGGTCCAGAGTCTGGACCTTGTCGATCGAGAAGCGGAAGCCCAGGTCGGCCAGCTTGGCCATGTTCCGCGCCTCGATCGCGCCGCGCGCGTCGAACGCCGCCTGACCCAGTTCGAAGATCAGCGCCTGGTTCAGGTCGCGGTTCTCGCTCAGGAAATCCAGGAACTGCGGGAAGAAGGTCTCGTCCGCCAGCGAGGACAGGGAGACGTTGCAGAACACCCCGACCTTGCGGTCCTGGCGCGCCAGACGGCGCACGATCTGGGCGCAGCGGAACAGCAGCAGGTTGTCGATGGCGGGAACCAGGCCCTCGCCCTCGGCGATGGACAGGTATTCAGCGGGCATCAGCACCCGGTCGCCCGCGTCGCGCAGGCGGGTGAAGCTTTCGTAGAAGATGGTGCGGCGCTGGGGCAGGCTGACGACGGGCTGCAGATACAGGTCGACGCGGTTTTCGCTCAGCGCCTCGTGCACGGTCTGGAGCAGAGCGTTCGACTGATGGATGCGCCGGGCCTCGAAACTGTTGGCCGGGGGCGTGACGGCGGCGGTGGTCAGCCGTTCGTCGATGCTGTCGCTCATCTGCTGGACCAGGGATTCCAGCATCCGCACCTCGCCGGACAGGGCCTCGGTGGTGGACAGGGCGCCGGTTTCGATCGCCTGAGCCAGTTCGGTCAGGGCGCCTTGGGTCGACTCCATCGCATCGGCCAGCAGGCGATGCGCCTCGCGGACCTGGTCGATCTCGCGTTTCAGGGCGCGGTGTTCGGACGCGCCGGTGACGAAGACGTGCAGGGTGGCCAGCAGGGCGAAGCCGCCCAGACCCGCCGCCATGCCGGCGCCGGCGCCCAGACCCGCGCGCCAGATGAAGGCGCCGACGGTCATCGCCATGAACAGATAGGCGAAGAACAGGAAGCCGGAGGTAATCTTGCGCATCGGTACGGTTCGAGCCGCCTTCCCGGATGGAATCGCCTGAGTATCGGGGTATCAGAGCATAACAGCTAGGGTCCGCGCGAAGAATCGGACCGTGAAGGAGGTTAACGCATGGAATTGTTCGACCTGGCCGGCAAGGTCGCCGTCATCACGGGCTCGTCGCGGGGCATCGGCAAGGCCATCGCGGAACGCCTGGCCGAACACGGCGCCCGCGTTGTCATCTCGTCGCGCAAGGCCGGACCGTGCGAAGAGGTCGTGGCCGCGATCAACGAAAAATACGGCGCCGACCGCGCCATCGCCGTGCCCGCCAACATCGCCTCGAAGGAAGACCTGCAACGGCTGGTCGACGAGACGATGAAGGCCTGGGGCCGGATCGACGTGCTGGTCTGCAACGCGGCGACCAACCCCTATGCCGGGCCGATGGGCGGCATCAACGACGAACAGTTCGGCAAGATCCTGCAGAACAATGTGGTGTCCAACCACTGGCTGATCCAGATGGTCGCACCGCAGATGCTGGAGCGGAAAGACGGCTCGATCATCATCGTGTCGTCGATCGGCGGGCTGCGCGGCAACGCCCTTATCGGCGCCTATAACATCTCCAAGGCCGCCGACATGCAGCTGGCGCGGAACCTGGCGGTCGAGTGGGGGCCGCAGGGGGTGCGGGTGAACTGCATCGCGCCGGGCCTGGTCCAGACCGACTTCGCCAAATACCTGTGGGAGAATCCCGAGCTGCTGAAGCAGGTGACCGAGCCGGCGCCGCTGAAGCGGATCGGCCAGCCGGACGAGATGGCCGGGGCGGCCGTCTATCTGGCGTCCAAGGCGTCGTCCTATATGACCGGCCAGACGCTGGTGGTGGACGGCGGGATCACCATTGCCTGGTGACGGCAAAAAGCACGGGTTCGGCCAGGACATCGCCTGGCGGCTGGAGGCGGTCGGTTTTTCCGGACTGATCGCGGTTCTGCGCATGCTGGGGGTGGATCGGGCCTCGGCGCTGGGCGGCTGGCTGCTGAAGACGCTGGGGCCGCTGACGGGGACGCAGAAGACGGTGATGCGGAACCTGCGCATCGCCTTTCCCGACATGGAGCCGGCGGAACGCGAGCGGCTGGCGCTGGACCAGTGGGAACAGACGGGCCGCACCTTTGCCGAGACGGCTCTGATGGACCAACTGACGCCCGCAAGCGGGCGGGTTGAGATCGTGGGCGCCGAGCGGTTCGAAGCCATCCGGGCGTCGGGCAAGCCAGTGGTGTTCGTCTCGGGCCATATCGCCAATTTCGAGCTGATGGCTTCGGCCATCCTGAGCGCGGGCATCCCGTGTCAGATCACCTATCGACCGACCAACAACCCCTATGTCGACGCCATCATCCGCAAGAACCGGGCGCGCTATGGGGTGAAGCTGTTCGCGCCCAAGGGCGGCGACGGGGCCAAGGAATTGCTGGCCGGGCTGCAACGCGGCGAGTCCGTAGCGCTGATGAACGACCAGAAATTCTCGGAAGGGCCCGAGGTGATCTTCTTCGGCCAGCCGGTGAACGCCGCGCCGGGGCCGACGCGATTGGCCATGCGGTTCGGGACGGTGCTGCAACCCCTGTCGGTGGTGCGACTGGACGGCGCGCGCTTCCGGCTGACGGTGCATGAGCCGATCATCCCGCCCTCGACCGGTCACCGGGCCGACGACATCGCGGCGGGCGTGCAGGCGGTGACCTCCTTTGTCGAGGACCGGGTGCGCGAGCGGCCGGTGGACTGGTTCTGGGTCCACAAGCGATGGCCGGACAAGGTTTACCGGGCGCTGGACTCCGCCGACGCCTGATCGGTGACGCGCCGGAACGGCCCGGCGTATCCTACGGAATCCCGACGGCGGCGGCAGGGGCCGAAATAGCTGTCGGTGCGCACGAAGGGCCGGGGGTGGAAGATAACCGCCTGCATCCGCTGCAACAGGGCGCGCGGGGTGATCGGCTTGACCATGAATTCGGTGACGCCCGCGTCGCGCGCCTCGGTCACGCGGGCGCGTTCGGCGTGACCGGTCATCATGATGATCGGCAGATAGGGATTGGGGCTGTCGCCGGCGTTGCGCACCAGGCGGGTGAACTCGACCCCGTTCAGCGGCGTCATGTTGAAATCGACGATGGCCAGGTCGGCCGGCGCCTCGCGCAGGCTTTGCAGGGCGGCGGCGCCGTCATTGACCTCGCGAATGCCGCGCACGCCCGCCGATTGCAGGATCGCCGCCGTGATCGCCCGCATGTGGGCGTTGTCATCGACGAGCAGGACCTGAAGCGACTGAAGGGCGGACATGGCGGAACCGGACGGAAAGCTTGCGGCCTTGTAGGGGCCAAACGGGCGGGGGTCCATCAGCGCGCGAGGCGCGCCATCAGTTCCGCCGGGCCGAGATAGGGTTCCTGTCGCTCTACCGACCAGTAACGCAGGGCGGGCAGGGGGATTTCGGCGCCGCTGACCACGCAGCGGACGAAGCGCCCGGCCTTCAGGACCGCAAACTCGCCGTCGCCATAGTGCAGGACGGCCTCGACGGGGTCGGTCATGCGCGCCTCAGAACAGATCGCCCTGGCCGGGGGCGGCGGGCTTGGGGCGAGGCGCGGGTCGCGGCGGGGTCGGGGCGGGGCGGGGCGCAGAGCCGTCCCCGCCGTCGATCACCGCGCCGCGTGCGCCGTCGGGGAAGACGATGCTGACGGCCTGGCCTGGCGACAGGGCGGCGGCGGCGGTGATCCAGCCGCCATCCGCATCCTCGACCCGGGCGAAGCCGGGCTTGGGCCGTGCGGGGTCCAGGCTGCTCAGGGCGCGGGTCAGGGCGGCGAGGCGATCCTGGGCCCGTTCCAGCCGGCGCGGCATGACGCCGTCGAGGCGTGTGGTCAGGCCCTCCAGCCGCGACTGGCGTTGATCCAGGCGGCGATGCAGGGGCGCGGGCGACAGGCGGCCGGACACTTGCAGCAGGCGTCGCTCGTGCCTTGCGACGCCGGCCTGAAGCGCGGAGCCCAGGCGATCGCCCGCGGCGCGCAGCCGATCCTGACCGCGCTCCAGCCGGGCCTGCAGCAGGCCGGGCGTCAGGCGACCGGCCGCGACGGCCAGATGCCGCTCGTGCAGGGCGACGTTGCGTTGCAGTCCCGAACCCAGGCGGCTGGCGGCGTGATCCAGCCGTTGCTGCGGCAGGGCCAGCAGGTCTTCGGGGCGGGCCGGCAGGCCGCGCGCGGTGGCGCGCAGACGGGTGCGGCGATCCTCGATCAGGCGACCGCCGGCGTGGATCAGGCGGCGGTCGAGGTCGGACAGGGCGTACCGCAGATCAGCCAGCACGGGCGTCGCCATCTCGGCCGCGCCGGTCGGCGTCGGCGCGCGGCGGTCGGAGACGAAGTCGATCAGGGTGGTGTCCGTCTCATGTCCCACGGCCGAGATGATGGGGATGCGAGCCTCGGCCACCGTGCGGGCAAGGCCCTCGTCGTTGAAGCACCACAGATCCTCGACCGAGCCGCCGCCGCGCGCGACGATCAGCAGGTCGGGGCGGGGAATCGGGGCGCCGGTCGCGGGCAGGGCGTCGAAGCCCCGGATGGCGGCAGAGACCTGACCGCAGGCGGCGTCCCCCTGCACCACCACGGGCCAGACGACGACATGGCAGGGCCAGCGCTCGGCGATGCGGTGCAGGATGTCGCGGATCACCGCGCCGGTCGGGCTGGTGATGACGCCGATGACGGCGGGGAAGCTCGGCAGGGGTTTCTTGCGCGCGGGTTCGAACAGGCCCTCGCCCCGCAGCCGCTCCTTCAGCCGCTCCAGCTGGGCCAGCAGGGCGCCGGCGCCGGCGGGCTCCATCGTCTCGATGACGATCTGATAGCTGGAGCGGGCCGGGTAGCTCGTGATCTTGCCGGTGACGATGACCTCCAGGCCCGCCTCGGGCTGGGCGCCCAGGCTGCGGACCTGACCCTTCCAGACAACACCGTCGATGGCGGCCTTGTCGTCCTTGAGCGTCAGATAGACGTGGCCCGAGGCGTGGCGGTTGACCTTGGAAATCTCGCCCCGCAGCCGGACGTGGCCGAACCGGTCCTCGAGCGTGCGTTTCAACGCGAACGACAGCTCCGAGATCGACAGCGGCGGATTGTTGTCGCGCGCGGGGACGGGCGTCTCTGCAGGGCCCTCGAACACATAGGAGTCGTCGCTCATGGCCCGATCCTAGCGCGGGTTGTCGCAGGCGGGAACGGTGGCGAGCCGCGCTCGTTGCCTTTGCATGTCACCCGAACCGCCCATCATCGATCCGGACGAGCGCAGTCCCGAGGACGAGGCGTTGTCGCGGCGCAGCAACAACCCGACGATCAGCCCCTGGCTGGTGATCGGGGCGCTGATCCTGCTGGGCCTGGTGATCTATGTGGCCTCGGCCGTGCTGGCCTGATCTCTGGAGAGTTTGATGAACCGTATCGCCCTGATCGCCGCCCTGTCGGCCGCCGCCCTGACCGCCACCGCCTGTTCGGACACGACCGACGATGTCGTGCAGGCCCCCGCGCCGGGCGAGGCCCCGGCCCCGGTCAGCGAGACGCGCGCTGACGTCGCCACGACCCAGACCGCCGTCGCCATGGGAATGACGCGCCAGCAGTTGGAGGACGCCGATGTCCTGTCCTCGACCAACACCAAGCTGGGCGAGGTCGAGACCCTGGTGCTGGACCCGGCGGGCCAGGCGACGCACATCGTGGTCGAGCTGGAAGGGCCGGGCGATCCCAAGGTCGTGGTGCCGATCGACCAGTTGCGCTCCATCGCCCAGAACAACGGCACGGACGTCGACCTGACCACCAATCTGACGGCCGCACAGCTGCAGGCGCTGCCGGCCTGGACGCCGAACGCGGCGCGCTAACCCTTTCCACGCCTTGACCCGAGGCGTCTGCGCGGTCATTCCGCCCAGATGAACATCCTCCTCGTCGGTTCGGGAGGGCGCGAGCACGCCCTCGCCTGGAAAATCGCCCAGTCCCCGCTGGTGAAGCGGCTCGTCATCGCGCCCGGCAATCCGGGCATGGCGCGACTGGGCGAACTGCGCACCGACCTGAAGGCGACGGACGCCGAGGGCCTGGCCGCGCTGGCGCGGGATATTCGCGCCGATCTGGTCGTGGTGGGGCCGGAATCGGCGCTGGAGCAGGGGCTGGCCGACCGGCTGGCGGCGGCGAACATCCCGTGCTTTGGCCCAACGAAGAAGGCGGCCCAGCTAGAGACCTCCAAGGCCTTCTCCAAGGGCTTCCTGGAGCGTCATGACATCCCGACCGCCGGCTATGGCGTCTATGGGCGGGTCGATGACGCCAAGGCGGCGCTGGACGTGTTCAAGCCGCCCTATGTCATCAAGGCCGACGGCCTGGCGGCGGGCAAGGGCGTCGCCATCAGCCCCGACCGCGCCGACGCCGAGGCCGAGATCGAGCGGATGCTGGGCGGACGTTTCGGCTCGGCCGGATCGCGCGTCGTGATCGAGGAGTTCATGGACGGCGAGGAAGGCTCGCTGTTCGCCCTGTGCGACGGAAAGCAGGCCCTGCTGTTCGGCGGGGCGCAGGACCACAAGCGCGCCTTCGACGGCGACCTGGGGCCCAACACGGGCGGGATGGGATCGTATTCGCCGGCGCCGGTATTCACGCCCGACTTCGTCAAACAGGCCAACGACCGCATCGTCCAGCCGACCATGCGCGGCATGCAGGCCGAGGGCGCGCCCTATCGCGGGGTGCTGTACGTCGGCCTGATGGCGACGAGCGAAGGCCCCAAGGTGGTCGAGTTCAACGCCCGCTTTGGCGACCCGGAATGCCAGGTGCTGATGATGCGCTTCGCCGGGGACATCGTGCCCTATCTGCTGGCCTGTGCGCGCGGCGACGTCTCGCGCCTGCCGCCGCCGGAGTTCAAGCCGGGGACGGTGATCTGCGTCGTCATGGCGGCCAAGGGCTATCCCGACAGCCCGCTGGAAGGCTCGACTATCCGGGGGGCAGAACAGGATTTCGGCCCGCACGTCCAGGTCTTCCATGCGGGGACCAAGCGCCGCGACGACGGTACGCTGATTGCGGCTGGCGGGCGTGTGCTGAACGTCTGCGCCGAGGGCGCCGACATCACCGAGGCGCGCGAACGGGCCTATGCGGCCATTCGCCAGATCGACTGGCCCGGCGGCTTTTACCGCTCCGACATCGGCTGGCGGGCGCTGGAGCCCCGCTGAAGACGGTCAGGCCGCGGCGAACAGCAGGCGGCCGTCGCCCATGCGTTCGCGCAGGCCGGGCAGGTCGAGGTGGGCGACGGAGAAGCAGCCGTAGCTGCGGCCCAGCTTGCCCTCGCGAGCCAGGAAGTCCGGGTCGGCGTAGTCGGCGCCGTGGATGATGATGGCGCGGTCGCGGGCGCGGTCGTTGGAATGCTCCAGGCCATCCAGCAGGACGTTGGGTCCCTGCTGCGAGCCCCAGCTGGCGCCGGCGGTGGCGAAGGCGCCGACCGAGGACATGTGGGAGTCGGGGCGGTTCGAGAAGTCCTGGGCGAAGCCGGAATGACGCGGATCAGAGCCCCGGCCGTGGCAGGTGCGGAAGGCGGTGACGTCGCCCTTGATCAGGTCGACTTCGTAAAACCGCTCCTCGCCCGAGAATTTCTGGAAATCGACGACGTAGATGCGGTCGCGGTTGGGAAGGCGGCCCTTGTGCGTGTCCAGCGCAGCGCGCGCGCGGTCCAACAGGTCGTTGCGGATGACGCCCTTGGGATCGACCGTCGTGACAGGGATCAGGGTGGGCGACAGGGGCGTGACCGGCAAGGGCGCGGGCGGAACCACGACGGCGGCGGTCGTCAGGGGCTGGATAACCTGCGAGGCCGAGGCGCATCCCGCCATCAGAGCCGCACCGCCCAGAATGAATCCGCGTCGCGCCAGTCGCATCTTACGCCCTGTACCGTTCACCCGATATGACGGCTTGTTTCACGGCGGGACGACGCGGAGCAACCTGGGCTGTGGACAGGGCCAAGCGTCGCAGGGGATGGACGGCTGCGGCCACGCTTGAGCGGCGCGGCCTCATCAAACGCCATTATGGAAACCGGGCGCTGATTTCGTTAGCCAAAATCGATGATATTAACCGATCGCGGTGCGCCGAACAGTGATTGTGCTGTGCGATAAAACTCTCGTGATCCGCGGGAACTTTTATCGATCACGGGTTTAGCAGGCGCGTCGCAACAACTCGCGGAAACCGGCCTCATCGTCAAAGACAGCGCGGACGGGCCAGGACACCGCGCGGTCGCGCCAGGCGGGCGGCAGACGAACCCAGTCCTTTTCCGTCGTGACCAGCCGGGCGCCGAACAGGGCGGCGCGGTCGTCCAGCAGGGCCTGGTCGGCGGGGGAATAGGCGGCGTGGTCGGGGAAGGGGATAAAGTCGGCCAGTTCGGCCCCGGCGGCCTTCAACGCGTGCTCGACCTTCCACGGCTTGGCGATGCCGGCGAAGCCGACCAGCGGGCCGGACGGCGGTGGTCCATCGGGCAGCAGCCGGGCGACGAAGATCGGCAGATCGCCGAAGGTCGCGACCAGTTCGGGATCGGCGTCGGTCAGGTCGGCAGGCAGCAGGATGACAACGGCGTCGGCGCGGGCCAACCCGGCCTCCAGCGGCTCGCGCATCGGACCGGACGGGAAGACCGAGCCGTCGCCGAACGGCCATTCGTCGTCGCGCGTCTCGCCATCCACGACGATCAGGCTGAGCGCCTTTTTCAGGGTCGGGTTCTGGTGGGCGTCGTCCAGCACCAGGGCCTGGGCCCCGGCGTCCACGGCCGCGCGGGCGCCGGCCAGGCGGTCGCGGGCGATCCAGGCGGGCGAGCCCTGGGCCAGCATCAAGGGCTCGTCGCCCACGGCGGCGGCGTCGTGGATCGACAGATCGACGCGGACCGGGCCGTCCAGTCCGCCGCCATAGCCGCGCGACAGGGCGTGGGCGTTGATCCCCGCGTCCCGCAGCAGGCGCAGGGCCTCGCGCGCGACCGGCGTCTTGCCCGAACCGCCGACCGTCAGATTGCCGATGGAGATGACCGGGGCGCCCGGATCGACGGGTGCTGTGCGGGCGATGCGGCGGGCGGTGACGGCGCGCCAGATCCACGAGGCGGGCTTGAGCAGCATCCGCGTCATCGGGGCGTGGCGACGGTCGCGGCGATACCACCAGCGGGGAGTCGAGAGCTTCATGCGCGCCTCCGCTCGGGCGGGGGCAGCAGGGCCGTCAGGGCGAGGATCAGGCGGTCCAGGCCCGAGGCGGCCTCGGCGGCGGCGCGGCGGGCGCGCTCGCCCATGTCGCGGGCGGCGGCGGGCGCGGCCAGCAAAGGGCCGATGACGGCGGGCAGGTCGGCAGGCGCGGCCACGCGCGTCATGCCACCGGACTCTTCCAGCAAGGCGGCGACCTCGGCCCAGTTTGTCGCGTCGGGGCCGCTGAGCACGGGCTTGGACAGGCGTGCGGGCTCCAGCGGATTGTGGCCGCCGACGACGGGGAGGCCCAGCGCCGGGGCGAAGGAGCCGCCCATGACGACCACGTCGGCCAGCCGCAGGAACAGGCCCAGTTCGCCCAGGGTGTCGGCCAGATACAGGCGGTCGCGGTCGGTGATCGGCTCGTTCAGGCTGCGTCGGACGACGTCGCGCCCCGTCTGGCGTAGGCGTTCGGCGATCAAGGCGCCGCGCTCCGGGTGGCGCGGGATCAGGATCAGGAAGGGCTGGCCGGGCAGGGACGCCAGCGCCTCGGCCAGGGCCAGTTCCTCGCCCTCGTGGGTGCTGGCGGCGACAACGACGGAGCGGTCGCCGATGACTGCGGACAGGCGGGCGAACTCGGCCTTGTCATAGGGCAGGGGCTCGCCTGAGAGTTTCAGGTTCACATGGCCGTCCACGCGGGCGCCCATGCCCGACAGGCGGTCGGCGGAGACCTGATCCTGAGGATAGACGCGGTCGAAGGCGCCGGTCAGGCGCGCGGCCAGGGTGGGGAATCGGCGCCAGCCGTCGGCGGTCTTTTCCGTGATGCGGGCGCTGACCAGGGCCAGGGCGACGCCGCGTTTCTTCGCCTCCAGCAGCAGATTGGGCCACAGCTCGCTCTCGACCAGCACGCCCAGCGTGGGCCGCCAGTGGTCCAGGAAGGCGGCGACGGCGCGCGGGCCGTCCACGGGGGCGAACTGATGGATGACGCCGGGCGGCAGGCGCTGGGCCAGCACGTGCGCCGAGGTCAGGGTGCCGGTTGTGACCAGAACCGTCACGTCGGGCCGATCGCGGCGCAGACGCTCGGCCAGCGGCAAGATGGACAGGGCCTCGCCCACGCTGACGCCGTGCAGCCAGACCAGCGGGCCGTCGGGACGTTCGTCGCGGGTCAGGCCCAGTCGCTCGTCGACGCGCTCGGGATCTTCCTTGCCCTGACGCGCGCGGGCGTCCAGCAGGCGGGGGGCCAACGGCTCGATCAGTCGGGTCAGCAGGCGATAAGCGATCAGGGCGGGGCTGAAACCGGGGTTCACTTTAGACGCGCTCCAGCCCGGTGATCTGGTCGGCCTGGACCTCGGCGGCGGTCAGGCGGTCGGTCCAGTCGCGCACGACGGCGTCGATCGGGGCGCCCTCGGGGTAGCGGACGATGTCATAGACGATGGTGCCCCGGCCGAAGGGCAGGGGCAGGACCGCGCGATCCCAGCTGTTCAGCCGGATCGCCGGCTTGCACGAGACGCCGATGAGCATGACGGGCGCGCCGGACAGTTTGGCCAGGACAGGCAATCCCTCGGCCATCTGGCGGGCGGGGCCGCGCGGGCCGTCGGGGGTGATGGCCAGGCCGCCGACCTTCAGCTGGCGCAGCCCCTCGCGCAGGGCGTGCGAACCGCCCTTGGCGCGGTCGGCCTTGTCCTTGTTGGCGGACGAACCGCGAATGGCCGGGAAGCCGCGATGCGCCAGGGCCTTGGCGAAGAATTCGCCGTCTGCGCTGAGCGAGACCATGGCCTTGGTCGGCGTGCCATGAGGCGCCCAGGACGCCGGCGCCAAGGCGATGCGCGAATGCCAGAAGACCACCAACACCCCGCCGCCTTGCTTCCAGATGGCCTCGGCCGCGTCGCGGCCCTCATAGGTCCAGCGGAGGGTGGCGAAACAGAACCCCATCCACCAGGCCAGCAGCCGGGCCAGGACGGTCTGGACGACCGGATTGCGCAGGGGCCTCATGCGACCGTCGCAACGGTGGCGTCGCCGTCCAGCGACTGCTGTTTCGCCAGCCGGGCATAGAGGCCGCCCTTCTTGACCAGGGCTGCGTGGCTGCCCTGTTCGACCACGCGGCCAGCCTCGATCACGTAGATGCGGCTGGCGTTGCGCACCGTCGACAGCCGGTGGGCGATCATCAAGGTGGCGCGGCCCGCCATCAGCCGGTCCAGCGCCGCCTGGACCAGGGCTTCACTTTCGGTGTCGAGCGCGCTGGTGGCCTCGTCCAGCAGCAGGATGGGCGCGTCCTTCAGGAAGGCGCGGGCGATGGCGATGCGCTGGCGCTGGCCACCGGACAGGCGCAGGCCCGCCTCGCCGACGCGGGTGGCGTAGCCGTCCGGCAGGACGGCGATGAAGTCGTGGGCGGCGGCGGCGCGGGCCGCCTCGACGATCTGTTCGGCCGTGGCGCCGGCGCGCCCATAGGCGATGTTGGCGGCGATGGTGTCGTCGAACAGGAAGGGCTCCTGCGTCACCAGGGCGATGCGGTCGCGCAAATCGTGCAGGCCCAGTTCGCGGATGTCGCGGCCATTCACCGTCACCGCGCCCGCGGTCACGTCATAGAAGCGCGGCAGCAGGCTCAGGATGGTGGACTTGCCCCCGCCGGACGGGCCGACCAGGGCGACCGTCTCGCCCGGCTTCACCGTGATCGACACCTCGGTCAGGGTGGGCGCCTCGGCGTCGGCGGAATAGGCGAAGGAGACGTGGTCCAGCGCGACCGTCAGCGGGCCCTGGGGCAGGGGGACGGGGTCAGCGACCTCTCGGATTTCCGGCTGGATGTCCAAGGCGCCGAACAGGCGGCGCGCGGCGGTCAGGCCCTCGGTCATGACATTGGCCAGGTTGGTCACCTGACGCAGCGACTGGCCGGCGGCCAGCAGCAGGCCGATGAAGGCGGCGAACCCCCCGACCGTCATCTCGCCCGACTGGGCCCGGAAACCGGCATAGGCCATGACGGCGGCGACCACGCCCATGGCCACCAGATCGCTGGATGGACCGGCGAAGGCGCGGGCGTCGGCGCCCTTGATGATATGGCGCTGACGGCGGGAAACGACCTCGGCCACGCGGGCCTCCTCGGCCGCCTCACGGTTCTCGATCTTGATCAGGCGGACGCCGTCCAGATTCTCCATCAGGGCGGTGGAGAGGTTCTCGGTCTCGTGCATGGCGCCGCGCGCGGCCTTGCGCGTCTTCCTGCCAAAGCGGCGCAGGATCAGCGCCACGGCCGGGATGCCCAGCAGCACCACCAGCGTCAGCCGCCAGTCGATGAAGGCCATCGACACGATCACCGCCAGCAGGGTCAGGGCATGCTGGGTGTAGTTGACCACGCCGGTGGTGAAGGCCTCGCGCACCATGTTGGCGTCGAACAGGACGGACGAGACGAAGGCGCCCGAATGCTGGCTGCGCAGCCGGGCCAGGTCGGCGCGGATCATGCCCGCGAACAGGCGCACCTGGATATCGCCGACGATGCCGTGGCCCAGCCGGTTGACCAGCGCCGCCTGCCCCAGCGAGGCCAAGGTGCGGAACAGGGCCACCGCGACGATGGCCAGCGGGATGAACAGCAGCGCACGGCCGGGCGGAATCTCGACGATCCCCCACAGGGTCATGGGCGCGCCCTGCTGGACGAACAGGCCGTTCACGGCCGGCTCCAGCAGTTTCAGCAGCAGGGCCGACAGCACGCCGGCCACGCCCGCGCACAGCATCGACACGAACAGCGCCGTCTTGTGCCGGGACAGGTAGTCGCGCCAGATTCGCGCCAGCAGCGGACGCAGGCGGTCGTCGGTTTGCGCGGCGGGCGTAGCGTCGGTCATCGGCCCTCGGTCGAACGGGACGGGCGGCAAGTCAAGCCGGGCGTGGCGCCCGGACGGTGACGGCGGGGGAAATCATCGCTATCTCCCCGCCATGGCGCGGTTTGATCTGACGACTCCCGGAGGCCGGTTCAAGGCGTACTGGGACTATTTCTGGGGCGACCATGCCTTTCTGCGCACGGCCTTCACCAATGCGCACTGGCTGGGGCCGGACCTGGTGCGGACCAACCAGCCTTCGCCGCGCCAACTGGCGTGGTGGAAGCGGCGCGGGATCCGGACGGTCATCAATCTGCGCGGGGCGCGTGACGAGAGCTATTATGCGCTGGAGGCGGACGCCTGCGCGCGGCTGGGCCTGACGCTGATCGATGCGCCGCTGGATTCACGCGATCCGCCCGAGGCGGCCAGGGTGCGGCGGGCGCGCGACCTGTTCCGCACCATCCAGTATCCGGCGCTGATCCACTGCAAGTCCGGCGCGGACCGGGCAGGGATGATGGCGGTCTTCTATCGCCATTTCCATCTGGGCGAGCCGATCTCGGTCGCGATGGCGGAACTGGGCAAGCGAACGCTGCACAGCCGCGAAGGCCTGACCGGGGTGCTGGACTATACGCTGGAGAAATACGTCGCCGAGGTAGAACCGAGCGGCGTCGGCTTCCTGGAATGGGTCGAGAGCGACGCCTATGAACCCAGGGTGATCAAGGCCGAGTTCAAGGCGTCGTGGTGGGGCAAGCTGGTGACGGATCGCCTGCTGAAGCGAGAGTAGCGCTTAGCCCCAGGGGCCTTTCCCGGGGCGGGTCGCATCCTCGGCGGCGATTTCGGCGTCGCGCCGGGCCTTGCGGTCCGCTTCCCAACGACGGAACCAGCGGATATGCGCCCGCTCGCTGCGAAGGGCGCCCAACCACAGGACCAGTGTCGCCAGCAGGCCCGCCAAGGCCGCGATCTGGACGCCGTCGAAGGTGTGGCCGAACAGGGTCATTGCGGAGGACGTTTCTCGTTTGGCGGTGCGGGGTGAACAGTGTCGTTCCACGCCGTGTCCTGATCGCTGTCTATACGCGTGGGCTCGCCGCGTGTCTTGCGATGGGTCACCCAGGCGAGTACGGCGACGGCCACCACCACCAGGGCCAGGGCGATCAGTGTCGGGGTCATCGCGTCTCTCCTTGCATCCAACGGTACAGAAGAAGCGTGCGAGCGGCCCCGCTGTTCCTGAGCGCCCGGCCGAAGCGGCGATCAGGCGTCCTGGCGCGGGTCGATCAGCTTGTGCGCGTGCAGGATGAAATAGCGCATGTGAGCGTTGTCGACCGTGGCCTGGGCTCGGGATTTCCATGCGGCCTTGGCCTCGTCATAGCTGCCGTAGGCGCCGACGAATTCGATCTTCGACAGGTCGCGGAAGTCGCTGGTGGTCAGGTGGCGCAGTTCGCCGCCGATGACGAGGTGGAGCAGTTGCTTGGGATGGACGTCGTTTTGCGCGGTCATGTCGGGTCCGTAAGGCGGTGTGGGGAGGCCCCCTCCCTTATGTGGCCAGCGGGATAGGCGCACAGCGCCGGACAATCAACGGGTGAAGCCCCGGCGCGGCGCAGATCAGGCTGCTTTGTCGCGGATCGGGCTTGTTGAACCGCCAGGCGCCGCCTTGATGGTCTGTCACGATCGCCCCGGCCTCGCCCGCGATCAGGGCCCCGGCCGCCACGTCCCAGTCCCAGCGCGGCGACAGGGCGATGGCTGCGTCGAACGCGCCCGCCGCCACCAGCGCCATGCGATAGGCGATGGCGTTGCGTTTCTCGAACCGCATGGGGGGCCAGGGTTCGGCCCATTCGCGCGCCTCCATCAGGCGCACGTCGGCCAGAACGGCGGCGTCGTCCAGGGTCTCGGCGTCCGAGGCGGTGATGGCTGCGCCGTTCAGGACAGCGCCGCCGCCCAGCGTGGCCTCATAGGTCTCGTTCAGCATGGGGGCGTGGATGACGGCGGCGACCGGTTGGCCGTCCTCGATCACGGCGATGGGCACGCACCACCACGGTTTGCGCTTCATATAGGCGACGGTGCCGTCGATCGGATCGACCACGAAGATGCGTCGCTTAGTCAGGCGGTCGGGCGTATCGACGTCCTCTTCCGACAGCCAGCCGTAGTCGGGCCGCGCCTCCAGCAGCATCGCCTTCAGAAGGTCGTTGACCGCATAATCGGCGCTGGTGACAGGCGATCCGCCGGGCTTGGCCTCAATGTTCAGGCCCGCCTCACGCTCGGACAGGGCCAGGTCGCCCGCCGCCAACGCCGCGCGTCGCAGCAGATCAAGATCGTCGGACAGGGCCGTCATTTGCCGGCGATGGCCACGGCGTCGAACATCAGCGACGGCGCGTTGAAGGCACCCCGGAACTCCAGGTCCGAACCGCGCTGCAACCGGGCGTAGAGATCGATCAGCTTGCCCGCCACGGTCACCTCGCTGACCGGATAGGCGATCTGGCCGTTCTCGAACCAGAAACCTGAGACACCCGCCGACCAGTCGCCGGTGTTGGGGTTCAGAGACGGCCCGAACATCGAGGTGACCAGCAGGCCCGCGCCCGCATCGGCCATCAGGCCGTTCAGGTCGCGCTCGCCCGGTTCCAGATACAGGTTGTGGCTGGACACGCCGGGCGGTCCCGCCAGCCCGCGCGAGGCGTGGCCGGTGGTCTGCATCCCCAACTGGGCGGCGGCGGCGCTGTTCAGCAGCCAGGTCTGAAGCACGCCGTCCGAGACGATCTCGCGCCGTTCGACGGCCACGCCCTCGTCATCAAAGGGGGTCGAACCCAGGCCGCGCGGGCGGAACGGGTCGTCGACCAGGGTCGCGCCGGGCGCCAGCACCGCCTGGCCCAGCCGGTCCTTCAGGAAGGAGACGCCGCGCGCCACGGCGGGGCCGGCGATGGCGCCGATCAGGGGCGACAGCACCTGGGTCGCCAGGCGGTTCTCGAAGATGACGGGGGCGGTGGTCGAGGCGATCTTGCGCGGGCCCAGCCGGGCGACGGCGCGGCGACCGGCCAGTTCGCCGATACCGGGCGCGCCGGGCAGGTCGGATAGGTGGCGGGTGGCGCGGCTCTCGCTGCCCCGCTCCATCGCGCCGTCCTTTTCGGCAATGACGCCGACGCCCAGAGAGAAGACGCTGCCGCGATAGTCGCCGTCGAAGCCGTGCGAGGTCACCAGCCGCCAGTCGCTGGTGGAAAAGCCCGCATGCCCGCCCTCGGACCGGACCACGCCGGGCGTAGCCAGGGCGACGGCCTCGGCCTCCGTGGCGGCGGCCTCCAGTTCGGCGGCGTTACGCTCGGCCGGGTCGAACAGGTCCAGGTCGGGCAGGGGGCCGCGCGCCAGCCGGTCCTGCGGCGCCAGACCGGCATAGGGATCCTCAGGCGCCAGTTTGGCCATGGCCACCACCCGCTCGACCAGGCGGGCGCGTGTGGCGTCGGACAGGTCGGAGGCCGAGACGCTGGCCTGACGGCGGCCGATGAAGACGCGCAGGCCCAGGTCGCGCGATTCCTCGCTCTCGACATCCTCCAGTTCGCCGTTGCGGACCCCGACCGACAGCGAGCGGCGACGGGCGACCACGGCCTCGGCAGCGTCGGCGCCGGCCTTCAGCGCGGCGGAGACCAGATCATGGAGCATGGGGGAGGAGGAGGGCGTCGGATCGGACATGCCCCGATATGGCCGACCCCCAGTCCGGCCGCAACCGCAAGCCGTCTCAGATCACTGCGTAGGCGACCAGGGCGACGCCGCAGACCAGCAGCACGATCCAGGTCAGCAGCATGCCCAGCACCCGCCCCAGCGACGGGCCCTTCTGGAACAGCAGGCCCAAGGCGTGGATGATCCGCCCGGCCAGCATGACGCCGCCCAGGGCGTGGATCAGGGTCGGCGGCACGCCGACGGCGGCCAGCAGCACCAAAGCGACCAGGACGGCGGGGATATATTCGCTTGCGTTGCCGAAGGCGCGGGTGGCGGTGGTCATCTCGGCATGGCCGCCGTCGCCGAAGGCCACCAGATGCTTGCGCCGCCGCACCACCACCAGCCCCGACAGGACCAGTAGCCACAGGATCAGCAGCCCGGCCCACAGGGCGGCGGCGTGCATTGCCAGTATTTGGGGAGCGACGGCCATGGATCAGTTCTCCCGTGCGACCGGATACAGGCGATAGCGCTGATCGTAGAAGGGCGTGCGCTCATAGAACCAGGCCAGGCGCGCGTCACCGTCGGCGGCGAAGGCGGGATCGGCCGCCAGCCTGGCCTCGAATTCGGCCTTCAAGGCCGGATCGGCGGCCAGCATCTGTTCGGCCAGCGGGGCGATGGCGTAGGCCTCGATATATTCGACGCGGTTCAGCACCTCGGGGAACATGCCCCAGGCGAAGAAGCTTTCCGACGACTGCGGCTCCAGCAGCAGGATCGCTACGTCGCCCATGGGCTGGTCTGTCGGCACGCGGACCGAACCGGGCGGATAGGTCCAGTCGCGGGCCTCGGTGCGAACCTCGGTCACCGTGATCGGCACGTGGCCCTCGTTCGTCCGGCCGGACACCTTGGGATCGACCAGGCGCAGCATGTCGACATTGACGGTGCGCGGGACGTCCAACGTCTCCATCGCCACGCCATGGACACGCAGTCGCTCGATCAGATCGGCGCGATACGACGGCACCCAATAGGCGGTCGGGCGCGTCAGCGTCAGGGTGGGTTTGGAGCCGTGGAAGGGGACCTGCCACAACTCGGGGTCGGCGCGGCCCAGCCAGCGCAGCTCCGGGCGGCCCGAGGCGGGGCTGTCATAGGTCTCGTACAGGATGCCCTTGAAGGCGCGGGTGCGGACCGGAGTCTCGTCAGCAACGAAATTGGCCGGCAGCTCCGCTGGACGCAGGGCGCGATCCGCGGCGATGGCGGCGCGCAGATCGGCCGACGTCTCGCCCAGCAGCTTGAGCGCGGATTCCAGGAAAACATAAGTCCCCAGAACGCGTTGTTCGTGCGGCTTGAGGCTATGGTTCTCGATCAGGATTGTCGGCACGTGGGCGGCCGAGCCCCAGCCGTTGGAGAACCGCTCGCCCAGGCCGCCGTCGCTCATGCCCTTTTTCGGGTCACGATCGTCGATGGCGAAGACCAGTTCGCCGGGGATGTGGCCCTGCCCCTCCAGCGCCGCATAGACGGCGGGCTTGAAGGCGTCGTCCAGCCAGCGAGCGATGGCGGGGCTGCGGCTCCAGACGCCATCCTCGCCATTGTAGCCGAAGGTGACGTCGTATTGATAATCGATGCCGTCGGTGACGTGGACGTCGACGTACAGGTCCGGCTGATATTTGTGGATCAGGCCCATGACCGCCTGCATCTCGGCCTGGTCCAGCTTCATGAAGTCGCGGTTCAGGTTCTGGTTCGTCGCCGTGTGGCGCCAGCCCTGGATGCGCGGCCCGCGCTGGTTGGGGCGGGAATAGGCGCCGGACCGTTCGTGCCCATCCACGCTCAGGATCGGGATCAGGATCAGATTGGCGCGGTCCAGCAGGTCCGATTTTCCATACAGGGCGATGTCGCGCAGCAGCATCATGCCCGCGTCCTTGCCGTCGATCTCGCCCGGATGGATGCCGGCCTGCGCCAGCAGCACGGCCTTTCTCGGATCGAAGGCGGCGCCGTCCTTTGACGCGATGACGGCGTAGATCGGACGCCCCTCGGGCGAGGTCCCGAATTGCTCGATCCGGATCAGGTCGCTGGCCTGGTCCAGTCGGTCGAACCAGGCGCGGGTGTCGGCGTAATTCGGGCTGAAGTCATGCGCCGGATCACGCTCGAAATCCGTCGCCCAGCGGTCGCCGGCGTCACGCAGCAGGGCGCGGCTGGCGCCGTTCCATTCCGGCGGGGGCGGCAGGAAAGGCTGATCCCACGGGGCGGCGTTGGCCAGGGACGGGGGCTGACTCTGGGACATGGCGGGACTCGCAAGCACGGCAGACAGGACGACCGGCAAAAGAAGGCGGCGCATTCGGGCGCTCCGGTGAACAGAGCCCCGACCTTAGCCGCATTCGGGCGAGGCGCCAGTCGTCAGTCTTCGTCCGCCGCCAAGGCGGCCGCCGCGCCGTCCTCGATCCACCTGTTCTCGGCCCAGCCATAGTTAGACAGGGCGAAGATCGCGGCGTCCCGCGCCGGAACGCGGCGGAAACTGCTGATGTAGCCGTTCGTGCCGCCCGTATGGCCGTGGATCAGCAAGCCCGATTTCTCGACCGTCATGACGCCCAGGCCATAGCGGGCGGAGGGAACCGCCGGCGCGTTGGGGCGCCCCTGTTCGACCATGGCGCGCCAGGTGTCGCCGCTGACGACGCGACCGTCGCGCAACGCGCGCTCCAGCGCCAGGAGGTCGGCGGCGGTGGCGTGAATCGCTCCGGCGCCCAGCTGGACGAAGGAATAGCTGGTCGCCTCGCGACGGCCGTCCTCGTCCTTGACGTAGCCGGTGACCAGACGTGCGTCCGGGGCGGACGAAGGGTCGCCGCCATCGTGATGCGGAACCGCCAGTTCCACGACAGCGTCGGCCATGCCGGCCGGCTTGAGCACGCGCGCCTCCAGCACCTGGTCAAAGGTCTTGCCCTCGACGCGAGCGGCGGCCTCGGCCAGCAATTCGTAGCCGAAATTGTTGTAGCGCCAGGTCTCACCCGGCGCAGTTGCGGGGGCAGGGGCTGTCTGCTGCGCCGCCAGAACCACTTGCATGGCGTCGGTATGGGTCGTGACGAAGGCGCTGAACACGGCGTTGGTCTCGTCCGGCAGGCCCGAGGTGTGGTCCAGCAACTGACGTACGGTGACGGCGCGCCAGGCGGCGGGCAGATCGGCGATATAGGTGGCGACCGGCGCATCCAGCGCCATCCGCCCGTCCTCGACCAGTGACATGACGGCCAGCGCGGTCAGCAGCTTGCTGGTCGAGAAGATCTTGAAGCGGCTGCCGAGCGTGACGCCTTCGCCGCAGACCTTCTGGAAGGCGACCTGACCGGCCACCGCCACGGTGACCACGCCGCTGTAACGCCCGTCGGCGCAGCGGGCGGCCATCTCCTGCTCCAGCGCCGTGAAGTCGGGCGCGGCCTTGGCCACCGTCGAGGCCAGCAGGGCCGTGGCCGCCGTCGCGGTCGCGATAAATAGCTTCATGCGGTTCTCCTGACCGCCCGGATAGGCCGCAGGAACAATGAGCGCCGCAAGTCTGGCCGTCGCAATTCCGTCGACGGGTCAGGCCCGGGTGAAGTCCATGATCCAGTTCGCCTCCCACGTCGCGCCGCCGTCGTAGGAGAAGGACTGGGTCCAGCGGGGATGGGGCGTGTCGCAGCGGCTCCATTCATAGCGGGCGACGATGGGGCGGCCGGCGTCCGCGTCGGGCCCCTCGAACCGGCCGACCCCGTCCTGGAAACGGCCGCGCACGGGCGGTTGCAGGCGGCCGTAGGCGTCGTTGATCCAGTAGATCGACCATTCGCCGGTCGCCAGATCGAGCGTGCGCAGGGCCATGCCCATCCAGCCGCGAGCGACGCAGACCTGTTCCTCGACATTGGCGACGCCGCCCAGCTGGGGCCGGCAGTGGGAGGTGCTGTCGAAGGCGTCCCAGTCGTCGCAGCCGGCGCCGCGTGCCCGCAGCCGGCGGTGCGCCACGGTCCAGCGGCCGAACTGGAAGTCGAAGTCCGCGATCTGGGGCGGATCGTTGTCGGCGGTCAGGGCCAAAGCCGTCATGGCGTTCTCCTCCTCAAAACGTCGAGGAGCAGGTTAGGTCGCATAAGATGACATCGGATGTCAGGATTTATCAGCTAAGCTAAAAAAATGCGCGCCAGTCGACTGCTTTCCATCCTGCTGATGCTCCAGACCCGGGGGCGGTTGACGGCCGAGACGTTGGCGGCCGAGTTTGAGGTGTCGGTGCGCACCATCTATCGCGACATCGACCAGCTGTCGGCGGCCGGGGCGCCGGTCTATGCCGACCGGGGACGCAGCGGCGGGTTCCAGCTGCTGGACGGCTATCGCACCCGGTTGACGGGCCTGACCGACGCCGAGGCCGAGACGCTGTTCCTGGGCGGGCTGGCGGGCCCGGCGGCGCAGATGGGCTTTTCAGAAGCAGTCGGGGCGATGCAGTTGAAGCTGCTGGCTGCGCTGCCACCCGAACGTCAGGCGGCGGCCGAGCGGATCGCGGGGCGATTCCACCTGGACCCCATCGGCTGGTTCCAGACGGCGGAGGAGGCGCACCGCCTGCCCGCCATCGCCCAGGCGGTGTGGACGTGTCGCCGGATCGTCGTCCTCTATGACAGTTGGAGCGGACGGCGCGAGCGGACGCTGGAGCCGCTGGGCCTGATCCTGAAGGCCGGGCGCTGGTATCTGGCGGCGCTGACGGCGGGCGGTGAGGCGGGCGCCGCCCCGCGCACCTATCGCATTTCGAACGTGGTCGAACTGACGGTTTCGGAAGAGGTTTTCGAGCGGCCGGACGGCTTCGACCTGCCGGATTGGTGGGCCGAGACGTCGCAGCGGTTCGAGCGCGAGCGGTTCACCCAGCAGGCGAGGCTGAGGTTGACGGCGCGGGGGCTGAAGCATCTGGCCATGTTCGGCGCGGAATACGCGCGGCTGGCGGGTGAGGCGACGCCCGGCGCGGATGGCTGGGCCGAGGTCGATGCGCCGTTCGAGGACCTGGGCTACGCGACTTCGGAGTTCATGCGTCTGGGCGCTGAGGCCGAGGTGCTGGCGCCGCCCGAGTTGCGCGAGGCGGTGGTGGAGGCGTGTGGGCGGACGCTGGCCCTCTACGCCTCCCTTCCCCTCGAGGGGGAAGGGTCGAGGATGGGGTGAAGGCAGGACGTGTCGGGTTTGAACGCAAGAGGCGCCGCCTCCCGCGTTCAACGATGACGCCGGTTCACGACCACCCCACCCAACCCTCCCCCTCGAGGGGAGGGTTTTATTTGGGAGACTTCCAGATCGGGGCGCCGTCGCCGGGTAGGCCCAGGCGGTCCCAGATGTCGGAGACGCGGTCGATGACGGCCTGATCCATGCGGATCTCCTCGCCCCATTCGCGCTTCGTTTCCGGCTCCCACTTGTCGGTGGCGTCCAGGCCGATCTTGGAGCCCAGACCGCTCTCGGGGCTGGCGAAGTCCAGATAGTCGATCGGGGTGTTTTCGATGACGGTGATGTCGCGGGCTGGGTCCATCTTGGTCGAGATGGCCCACATGACGTCCTTCCAGTCGCGGGCGTTGATGTCGTGGTCCACCACGATGATCCATTTGGTGTACATGAACTGGCGCAGATAGCTCCAGCAGCCCATCATCACGCGCTTGGCGTGGCCGGGATAGGCCTTCTTCATCGACACCACGGCGATGCGGTAGCTGCACCCCTCGGGCGGCAGCCAGAAATCGACGATCTCGGGGAACTGCTGGCGCAGCAGGGGGATGAACACCTCGTTCAGCGCCTCGCCCAGCACGCTGGGTTCGTCCGGCGGCCGGCCGGTGAAGGTGGTCAGATAGATGGGGTCGCGTCGCATGGTGATGGCGCTGACCTGAAACACCGGGAATTTCTCGACCGAATTGTAATAACCCGTGTGGTCGCCATAGGGGCCCTCTGGCGCATGCTCGTCCAGCAGGACATGGCCTTCCAGCACGATCTCGGCCTGAGCCGGGACCATCAGCGGCACGGTCTTGCAGGGGACCAGCTCGGCCTTGGCGCCGCGCATCAGGCCCGCGAACTGATATTCCGACAGGGTGTCCGGCACCGGGGTCACGGCGGCCAGGATGGTGCCCGGATCGGCCCCCAGAACGACGGCGCAGGGCAGCGGCTCGCGTTTGCCCGCCTTCTTGTGCCGGGCATAGTGCTGGGCCCCGCCGCGATGGGCCAGCCAACGCATGATGGCCTTGTCTCTGCCAAGCACCTGCATCCGATAGATGCCCAGGTTGAAGTCGTCCTCGCGGTCGTCGGACGGACCTTTGGTCACGACGAGGCCCCAGGTGATCAGGGGCGCCGGCTCGCCGGGCCAGCAGCCCTGGATCGGCAGCGTCGTCAGGTCGATTTGGTCGCCCTTCAGCACCACCTCCTGAACCGGGGCCTTCTTCACCGTCTTGGGCCGCATCGACATGACGGTCTGGGCCAGGGGCAGCATCTCCATGGCGTCGCCGAACCCGCGCGGCGGCGTCGGATTGCGCAGGAAGGCCAGCAGTTCGCCGACCTCGCGCAGCTCGCCGGCCGTGGTGCGCGACTTGCCCTCCAGCGTCACGCCCATGGCGACGCGCTTCACCGTGCCGAACAGATTGGCCAGGCACGGGATGGGACTGATCGAGCCGTCCGGCATGACAGGCTTTTCGAACAGCACCGCCGGGCCGCCGTTGCGCAGCAACCGGGTCTGGATCTCGGTCATCTCCAGCGTCGTCGAGACGGGTTCGGACACCCGCACCAGCTCGCCTTCGGCTTCCAGGGTCGTGATGAAATCGCGCAGGGACTTATAGGCCATGCGCTGAGGCTTAGGCGGCGACGGGCCGTCTGTCACGTCCGCTTGGTCAGTACCCCGGCGTGTCCGAGACCAGCGCCCACACCGGCAGGTGCAGGGCGCGGGTGGCGGCGTCGACCTGGGCCATGGGCAGGTGCTCGCGGCCGGCCTCGACACGGCGTAGGGCTTCGGGGGTCAGATCGAGGGTCGCAGCCAGGTCGGCAGGCTCCATGCCCCTGTGCTCGCGCCAGCGACGCAGCCGGGCGCCGATGGCGGCGTCGGCGGGATCAACGCCGGGAAAGCCCAGGACCGAGCCCATGGTCGTTCGCTCCCAATCCGGGCGCGTTCAGACGCGCGCCTCAGGCGACATCCTGATCCCATTGGAATGCGGCGTCCAGCCAGTCGCCCAGACGGCCGTCGGGCCGCGCCAGGGCGCTGATGCGGGCCATGTCGTCCGCGCTGAGTTCGAAGTCGAAGATGCCGAAATTCTCACGCGCGCGGCTTTCCCTGGTCGTGCGTGGAATGGCGATGACGCCCTGTTGAATGATCCAGCGCAGGGTGACCTGGCCCGGCGTCTTGCCGTGTGCGGCGGCGATGGCGCCGATCACGGCGTCGTCGGCGATCTGGCCCTGGGCCAGCGGCGACCAGGCGGTGATGGACGAGCCCAGTTCGGCCGCCGTGGCGATCAGCGTCCGTTGCGACAGATAGGGGTGATACTCGACCTGGTTGGTGATCAGCGGCGCGGCCGACAGGGCCGCGGCCTCGCGGAACAGGGGCGAGGGGAAGTTCGACAGGCCGATATTGCGGGTGAAGCCACGCTGGCGCGCCTGGTTCAGCGCGCCGATGGTCTCGGCCAGCGCCGGCTCGGGCTTGGGCCAGTGTAGTAGCAACAGGTCCGGCGTCAGGCCCAGGCTCGTGGCCGACTCCTGGGCCTGTTTCAGCAGGGCGTCATGCTGGAAATGCTTCACCCAGATCTTGGTGGTGACGAAGATGTCGTCGCGCGTGACCACGCCCTCTGAAATGGCGTCGGCGATGCCCTGACCCACCGCCTGCTCGTTCTCGTAGATCCAGGCCGTGTCGATGTGGCGATAACCGATGCGCAGGGCCTCGGCGACCATGCGGCGGGCGTCTGCGGGCTCCAGCTGCCAGGTGCCGAAGCCGAGCAGGGGGATGGCGACGCCAGATGCGGTCACAGTCGGCTGGTCGGCATAGGGCATGGGGAGGCCTCAAGACGTCGGGGAGGCTCGCATATAGGCGGCGTCGGAGACTTCGCCATCGGCCAGCCAGTCGAACATCTCGTCCCACAGGGTCTCCATGCCCCGTCGGAAGGCGCCCTCGTGGCCGATACGCTTGACCCCGTGGTCAGCCGGGCGGCGCACCACCATGGTGCGGGGGGCAGAGGCGTAGAGATTCAGGATCTTGGGCCCCGATGTCGGGGTGGCGATGGGGTCGTCGGTGAAGATCCACGACCGGATCGGCGCCGTCACCCGGTCAAAGGCGTGAGGCTGCAACCGGCCCTTCAGCTCATCGACGAAATAGGCGGGCTTCAGGCACCAGCGACGCCAGGTCTCATAGACCCCGCGCGGCAGATCCGTGCCCTGCCAGAACAGACCCTTGCGGATATGGCCGTGGCGGGCCAGGTGCACGGGACCCAGCCCGAACCAGAAGAACAGCTCCAGCGGGTTGTAGGATCGGTGGTGGCCGCCCCACCAGCCACTGCCGACCGAGACGAAGGCATGGCGCGCGATCCCGGCGTGGTTGGGCATGAAGCCGGCGAAATGACCCCCGACGCTGTGGCCGACATGGGTGATGGGCAGGCCGCGCGCTTCGACAGTCAGGGCGTCCAGCGCGGCGGGCATGTCCAGTCTGCCCCAGTCCACATAGTCCATCTGCATTGCGGCCAGATCGTCGGGCCGCGAGTCGGCGATGCCCCGGAAATCATAGGTCAGCACCATGGCCCCGCGCGCCGCCAGATGCCGGGCGAAACGGTCATAGAAGCCCTTGGGAAAGCCAGTGCCTGAGGTGACCAGCACCGCCACCGTTGGGTCCGGCGGGGTCAGAAGACGTGCGGACAGGGCGTAGCCGTCGGCGGCCGTCACGATCAGGTCGCGGGCGGTGATGTCGGTCATGAAGCAATAGGTCCGTCCTGTTTCAGGACGCACTAGGACCGATAGGCGGGGGCGTGGTCAAGGCTCCTCGTCGCGGCTTCGTCGACGGATCAACCGCCCTGGTTCGCCTGCCACTCGCGCACCAGTCGTTTTGGCGCGACCTTCATCCAGCGCCGTCGCAGCATGACCTCCAGCCACTGCGGATCGACCGAGGCCAGGCGCGCCAGAACGATGGGGTAGTCGCGATAGTGATCGGTGAAATGAAAGGTCGCAGGGTCCATCTCGATCAGCAGTTCACGCTCATCCAGACTGTCCAGATGCACCACGACGCTGTCGTCCAATTGGGGGCGAAGCCAGGTGAAGAACTTCCCCGCGACCTTGAACGACGGGTCGCCATGGGTCACCGCGTGCTCGGTTCCCGGAAATGACAGGATCAGGTCGCGGACCTCGTCGTAGGTCATGAGCGGCTCCCTTGGTGCGCGACCATCAGGCCATGCCGGCGGGCGTCAGGCAAAGAAAAAGGCCGCGTCCCAGAAGGACGCGGCCCTGATTTGTGTACCGAAGCGATAGCCTCAGGTGATGTCTTCGTTCAGCAGGCCGACCTTGTAGAAGCCCTTTTCCTGCAGGGTGTTCATGACTTCCATGAACTGGTTGTAGCGGACCTCGGCCTGGGCGCGGACGAAGACGCGCTCTTCCTGGCAGGCGCCGCCGCCCAGGGCCGCGCAGACGTCGGCGGGCAGGGTGGCGATCGAGGTCTTCTTCTCGGCGATGTACAGGTCGCCGCCTTCCTGAATCGTGATGTAGACCGGCTCTTCCTGCTCGTCGTTCACCGACGGGGTGGGGGGCGGCAGGTCCAGCTTGATCGAGACGGTGGCCATGGGCGCGGCGACCATGAAGATGATCATCAGAACCAGCAGGATGTCGATGAACGGCGTGATGTTGATATCCGCCGTTTGTTCGATGGTCTTGCCGCCCTGACCCTCAGGAGAGGAAAGTTTCGAAGCCATACGCCGTCGTCTCCAATACGGCCCGCGAGACAAGCGGCGAGCCCTCTAAAGGTATGTTCCGTCTCTTGGCGTCCCGCGAACGGCTTGTAAAGCGGTCTCGCCGATCCGGTGTGTGGAATTCGAGCAATATCCTTGCAGGATGACGATCCTGTGGCGCCCGCCAGGGCGAGGATCAGCCCGAAATCAGCCCTTGGCCAGCTTCAGGAAGCGATCCATCAGCGACGGATCGGTCTTGAAGGCGCCGGTGAAGCGGGTGGTGATGGTCGAGACATGGCGGTGATGCACGCCGCGCGTCGTCATGCACTGATGCTCGGCGTCGATCAGGATCGCCACGCCGGCCGGCTGCAGGTGCGATTCGATGGCGTTGGCGATTTCCTGGGTCAGGGTCTCCTGCGTCTGCAGACGCTTGGAGAAGATCTCGACCACTCGCGCCAGCTTGGAGATGCCGACCACCTTGGCCGTAGGCAGATAGGCGACATAGGCCTTGCCCAAAAAGGGGGCCATGTGATGCTCGCAGTGGCTCTCCACCTCGATGTCGCGCAGGATGACCATGTCGTCATAGCCCTCGACCTCCTCGAAGGTCCGCGACAGCTCCTTGGCCACATCGGCGTCATAACCCTGGAACCAGTCGCCATAGGCGTCGACAACGCGCTTGGGCGTGTCCAGCAGGCCCTCGCGGTCCGGGTTGTCGCCGGTCCAGGCGATCAGGGTGCGGACAGCCTGCATCGCCTCTTCGCGCGAGGGCCGCTGCGGCTGATCATTGTCGCCGACCAGGACGGGTTTGACGGGCGTGACGCTCATGCTCGACTGTAGCGGCTCAGTAGCGCCGGGACGATGGTCCCGGATTGACGCGCGCCGCTCTCCTTATTCTGCATCGCCCCGCTGTTCGCGGACGCGACTGGACGGCTATATGGGCGCCGACCTCGGTCCTGCAAGAAAACTGAAGGCTTCCGCCGCAATATGACGCTGACGATCCACGACACCCTTCGCCGCGAGAAGCGCGTTTTCGAACCGCGCGACCCGAACCGGGTGACGCTCTATGTCTGCGGGCCGACGGTCTATGACTACGCCCACATCGGCAACGCCCGGCCGCCGGTGGTGTTCGACGTGCTGGTCCGCCTGCTGCGCCGGACCTATGGGGCAGACAAGGTCATCTACGCCCGCAATGTCACCGACGTGGACGACAAGATCAACCAGAAGGCGGCGCGTGAAGGCGTGCCGATCGGTGAGGTCACGGCGCGGTACGAAGCCGCCTATCTGGCCGACATGGGCCTGCTGAACGTCTCACCGCCGGATATCGCGCCTCACGTCACCGACCATATCCCGGCCATCGTCGCCCAGATCCAGGCCATCATCGACAGCGGCTGCGCCTATGCGGCCGAGGGGCATGTGCTGTTCGACGTCTCGGCCTATCTGGCCTACGGCGCCCTGTCGGGCCGCAACCTGGACGACATGATCGCCGGCGCCCGGGTCGAGGTCGCCCCCTACAAGAAGAACCCCCACGACTTCGTCCTGTGGAAGCCGTCGAAGGCGGACGAGCCGTCCTGGCCCAGCCCTTGGGGCGACGGCCGTCCCGGCTGGCACATCGAATGCTCGGCCATGATCGAGGAGAATCTGGGCCTGCCCATCGATATCCACGGCGGCGGCATCGACCTGGTCTTCCCGCACCACGAGAACGAGATCGCCCAGGGCGTCTGCGCCCATGGCCACGCCCATGGCGACCAATCCCACGACGAATACGCCCGCTACTGGATGCACAACGGCTTCCTGACGGTGGACGCGGAAAAGATGTCCAAGTCGATCGGCAACGTCCTGTTGCTGCATGACCTGGTCCAAGCCATGCCGGGCGAGGTCGTACGCTGGGCGCTGCTGTCGGCCCACTATCGCCAGCCGCTGGACTGGAACGCGGACCTGCTGGAGCGCAGCCGCAAGAACCTAGACTACATGTACGGCGTTCTGGCTCGCGCCTCGCACGTCGAATCTCGCTCGCTCGACGGGGGGGATGTGCTGCCGGATGGGCACCCGCTCCTCGACGACCTCAATACGCCGGGCGCTATCGCGTTGCTCCTGTCGTACGCCAAGGAACTCGAGACGCTGACGCGCAAAGGCGGCGATGTCGCGATCGCTGCCGCTGGCGATGCGAAGTTTCGCCTCCTTGGCCTGGCCGATGTCCTTGGCGTTCTTCGGTCGGATCCGGCGGCCTGGCTCGTGGGGGAAGCGTCGGATGAACTGCGGACCGAGGTCGAGGCCCTACTGGAGCAGCGTCAGACCGCCCGCGCCGAAAAGAATTGGCCCGAGGCCGATCGCATCCGCGATCGGTTGAACGAACTCAACATCGTCGTCATGGACGGCCCCGACGGCGCCACCTGGCGGGTGAAGGGGTAGCATTGCTCCTCCCCATTTTATGGGGAGGTGGCGCGGACACGCAGTGTCCGTGACGGAGGGGGCAACTCGACGGCTGACCTCTGCGCCGCCCCCTCCACCACTTCGCGGTCCCCCTCCCCACAAGTGGGGAGGATTGAGAAAATCAGCCCGCCCGTCGGATCAGTTCGTCGGCCAGGTCGGCGGTCAGGTAGCCGTCGGGCGTGCGGCCGTTGGCCTGTTGCCAGCGGCGCAGGGCGGCGCGGGTGTTGACGCCGATGACGCCGTCGGCGCCCTGGGTGTCATAGCCCATGGCGGTCAGGGCCTGCTGGGCGCCGATGCGCTGGGCGCGGGTGATCGGGGCGTCGTTGGGCCAGGTTCCGACCAGGCCCGGCTTGCCCTGGGCCCCATCGGCGGTCATGCCGATGGCCAGGGCGTAGCTGACCGAGTTGTTGTAGCGCCGGATCACATAGTGGTTGGGCAGGGCCAGGAAGGCCGGGCCCTTGGCGCCCTGTGGCAGCAGGATGGCCGCGCCCTCGGCGGCCTCGCCCTCGTGCGGGGCGCCGCCGTGGGCCAGGCGCACGCCGCGCGCGGCCCAGAAGCTCCAGGGATGTTTGGGACCCTCGGCTTCCGAATAGTCGAAATTCGCGGGCAGGACGACTTCATACCCCCAGGTCTGTCCGCGTTTCCAGCCCGCCTGGGCCAGCAGGTTGGCGGCCGAGGCCAGGGCGTCGGCGTCCGAGCCCCAGATATCGACCTTGCCGTCGCCGTTCTGATCGACGCCCAGACGCAGATAATTGTCGGGCATGAACTGGGTCTGGCCCATGGCCCCGGCCCAGCTGCCCTTCAGGCCCGCGCGGGCGCGGCGGCCATCGACGACGATGTCGAGCGCGTTCTTCAGCTGGCCCTCGGCCCAGTCGCGGCGTCGGCCGTCATAGGCCAGGGTCGCCAGCGAGCGGATCACGTCATAGTCGCCCTGGACCTGGCCGAAGCTGGATTCCTGGGCCCAGATGGCGACCAGGATCTCGGCCGGGACGCCAAAGCGTTGCGGGACGTCGGCCGGCACGCTTGCCACCCGGCGCCGCGCCTGGGCGGTGCGGGCCGCGCTGACGGCGTTGGCGATATAGGCGCCGGCGGGGCGCGAGAATTCGGGCTGATTGCCGTCCAGCCGCACGACGGAGGGATCGGGCGTCAGCCCCGCCAGCTGACGCTCATATTCAGCGCGCCGGGCGCCGCCGTGGCGATTCAGGAAGCCCTGCTTCCAGCCTTCGAAGCCCGGCTGATCGGGCACGGCGGGGGGCGCCGGCGGGGCCGGGGCGGGCGGGGGAGGGGCCGGGGCCTGAACGACAGGGGGCGACGTCTCCACCGGGGGCGGAGGCGGGGCGTCGGGCAGCATGGGCGCACAGGCGGCGACGCAGCCGATCAGGACAAGACGATAATCGAAACGCATGATGACAGGCTAAGGCCCCCTGAGCCGGCTTCGCAATCAAAAGCGCGCGAAGTGAGATGGCGTTGCGACGAACCTGTCTAAGGTCGCGTTAACCCTGCCTGATCGTTGAACGCTAACCCGGGTGGGACTATAGGCCGCAGGTCTCTATCGCGGCCTGGTGGCGGAGGGGCGACGCGTCGGGCGTGCAAGCCCGAAGACCCTCCGTTCGACTCGGAGGCCAGGCCTCCAGAGCTTTCCGCCGCTTCGCCGTTGACGAGTCGCGGGCGGCTCTCTATACGCACCGCTCCGCCGCTGGTCCGCCCGCGGCTTTTCTGTTTCCGTTCGCCCGTCAGGGCCGTTGCATCTCAGGACGACGACCATGAAGGTCCGCAGCTCGCTCAAGTCGCTCAAGGGTCGCCACCGCGACTGCAAGATCGTGCGCCGCAAGGGCGTGATCTATGTCATCAACAAGACCGACCCGCGCTTCAAGGCCAAGCAGGGCTGATTGGCTGCGCGCCTGACCGGCGCGCGCCATCGATATCCTTGTGCGATATCCACAGGGCCGCGGACGTTGTCCGTGGCCTTTTTCGCGTCCGCCGTTGAGCGTCCGCATCGGACATGGTTAGCAGTATTCCAGTCGCCCTACCGGCCTTCGGCCTGCTTGAGGGCCAAGTCCAAGTCGCCCTGACGGCCTTCGGCCTGCTTGACGGCAAGTTTTTCGCCCCGCTTCCGGCGGGGGCATCCGGAGTATTCCCCGTGGCCGACGACGCCTCCTTCGACGCCAATCCCGACGTCCTGACCGCCTCGGCCCAGGGCCGTCTGCGCACCATCATCGAGCGGCTGGAACGCCTCGAAGAGGACAAGCAGGCCGTCATGGTCGACATGAAGGAGGTCTTCGCCGAGGCCAAGGGCGAGGGCTATGACGTCAAGGTCCTGCGCAAGGTCATCCGCCTGCGCAAGCAGGACAAGGCCAAGCGCCAGGAAGAGGAAGCCATCCTGGACCTGTATCTGTCGGCCCTCGGCGAGATCTGAGGCCTGCGGGCTTGAAGCGCACGCCCTTCACGTCTTCGGGCAAGGGCCTGCGCTCAGGCGGTCCGAAGGGCGACAGCGCCCCCAAGAAACCCGCGCCAAGCCCGTGGGAACAGCAACGCGAGGCGGCGAAGCGCGCCGCGCTGAACGCCCTGAAACGCGCCCGCCGCTCGGCAGAGAAGGCGGGCGTTTCGCTGTCAGAATGGGAGGGCGAATTCCTGGACTCGGTCTCCGACCGCGTGAAAACCCACGGCCGCGCCTTCGCCGACCCCGAAAAAGGCGCCCCCGGCCAGGCCCTGTCCGCCATGCAGGGCCGCAAGCTCAAAGAGATCACCGCCAAGGCCAAGGGCGAAGAGCCGAAGCGGCGCTGGGGGCGAAAGGGGATTGCCAGCCCAAAAGCGGAATCCGACTGACCGTCGACTAACGGCTCATCCACGGCTTGGACTGGCCGGACTTGATGCGGGCGGCCTGTTCGCGCTGGAAGCGGCCGCCGCGCGGGGGTTTGGGGCGGGCGTCGATGGCGACCTGTTTCAGGCGCAGGGCGCGCTGGACGGGCGTCTCGTCCTGCGGAGCGGTCGAGGCGGCGTCGGTCGGCTGGTCATCATCAGGCGTGGTCATGGCCGCACCCTAGCACGTCGGCGCTGCGCACGGGCCGTTATCGGCGGGGGTCAGCCCGCCTCTTTCAGCGCCCCTTCCAGTCCCTGTTCGCGGACCTTGCGGTACAGGGTCGAACGACCGATGCCCAGGCGGCGGGCGATCTCGGACATGTGGCCGGCGTAGACCTCGATCGCATGCTGGATCAGGTCGCGCTCGATCTCTTCCAGTGTGCGCAGGTGGCCGCGGTCGTCCAGCACCCGGATCGGCAGGTCCGGCGCGGGCGGCAGTTCGTGCAGGGCAGGGGCGGCGGCGGTCACGGCCGTCTCGCCCATGTCGGCGGTCGGGATCGGCGCGTTCAGCGGCGCGGCCAGGCCCGAAATGGCCGGGAAATCGTGCGGTTGCAGGAAGGGCGCATCGGCCAGGACGATGGCGCGATAGACCGCGTTCTCCAGCTGGCGGACGTTGCCGGGCCAGTCGAAACCGGTCAGCAGGGCGGTGGTCTCGGGCGTGCAGCCTGCGATCCGCTTGCCTTCCTCGACGTTGAAGCGGGCGACGAAATGGTCGACCAGGGCAGGGATGTCCTCGCGCCGGTCACGCAGGGCCGGGGCCTCGATCGGGAAGACGTTCAGGCGATAGAACAGATCCTCGCGGAAGGCGCCGTCCTTGACCTGTTGGGCCGGGTCGCGGTTGGTGGCCGAAACGATGCGAACGTCGATCTTGACCGGGCGCTTGGCGCCGACGGGGTCGATCTCGGATTCCTGAAGCGCGCGCAGCAGCTTGACCTGCATGTCCAGCGGCAGCTCGCCGATCTCGTCCAGGAACAGGGTGCCGCCGTCCGCCTCGCGGAACTTGCCCAGGGTCTTTTCGACCGCGCCGGTGAAGGCGCCCTTCTCGTGGCCAAACAGGATGGATTCCACCAGATTGACCGGCAGGGCGCCGCAGTTGACCGCGACAAACGGTTTGCCCGCCCGGTCGCTGGCGCCGTGCAGAGCGCGGGCGATCACTTCCTTGCCGACGCCGCTTTCGCCGGTGATCAGCACGGGGATTGAGGATTTGGCCGCGCGGGCGCCCAGCGAACGGATGATCCGCATGGGCGGGCTCTGGCCCACCAGATCGTCGAAGGTGAAGCGGCCCGCAGCGCGCTTCTTCAGGCGGCCGACCTCGGCGGTCAGCGCCTCCATCCGCAGGGCGTTGCGCACGCCGATCAGCAGGCGCTCGACCCCGACCGGCTTGACGAAGAAGTCCTGGGCCCCGGCCTGCATGGCCTTGACCACCGTCTCGATACCGCCGTTGGCCGTCAGCACGATGACCGGGGCGTCGACGCCCGCGGTGCGCATCTCGGCCAAGGCCTCCATGCCGGTCATGCCGGGCATGACGAGGTCCAGCAGGACCACATCGGCGCCCCCGCCTTTTGTCATGCGGTCGATGGCCTCGCCGCCGCTTTCGGCGTGGACCACGGCATAGCCCTCGCGGTCCAGAACCGCCTGGATCAGTCGCCGCTGCGTCGGATCATCATCGACGACCAGAACCGTCTTGGCCATGAAGCCACCCTTCGTCATCACCGTGTCAGGCCGTCCTCGTTCAACCGGGACTGGCTCGTTTCGGGACGGTTTTAGCCCCGGTTGGGTGAAGATCGGGTTGTCCGTCAGGGTGAGTGGGGGGTTAACAGAGGCGACCGGACGGCGTCAGGGAACCCCGCATTCTTCGGGCTGGAACCGCGCCACGCCGCGCTCGCCCAGGCTGATTGAGGGCCAGGTGGGCGGGGTGGGCCTGACCTGACCCGTGCGGATCATTTCGCGCGGATCGGTGCGGCCATGGCCGGGACACAGGTCGTTGGTGAAGGCGCCGACCTGTTTCCAGACGCCGTCGGTTTCGGCGAACAGGGTGAAGCGCCAGTTGTCGGCCAGCAGGATTTCGTTGCGGCCGTCGTTGTTCAGGTCGACCAGCGTCGCCAGGCAGGCTTCCTGGGTGTTGCAGCCATAGCGGGGGTCGCCGCCGGGCACGGGTTTCACGAAATCGGCGGGCAGGCTGGTGTTCGCGGGCCAGGTCGCGATGACGGTGGCGCGCGGCGGGATACGCGGATCGGTATCGCGGCGCAGGTCATAGCTGTTCTCGGCCTTTTGCGCCTCCCTGGCCCGTCGGGCGATCTCGGGGTCGGAGGACGATGCTAGGCGCGCCAGGGCGGCCTGGCCGGCGCGGCCGCTTTCAAACCGCAGGAAGGCGTAGTCGAATTCGGCCGCCTTAACCGCACCGCGTTGCAGGCGGGCGGTCTGGTCCGCCACCGACAGGCGGGCGGGGTCCAGCAAGGGGCTGAACAGGGCCACGATCAGGGCGACCGACAGGACGGCGGCGACGACATTGGTCCGCGCCAGCGGCTGCATCCATGGCTGGCGGCGCCAGAAGGGCGCCAGGGCTGCGAAGGCATAGCCGCCGGCATAGACCACGCCCACGACGGCGCAGGCGGTCGCGACGATGCGGTCCGGCGTCAGCCCGTGCTGGCCGATGCGCAGGGCCAGTCCCCAGAAGGCGATCCCGATCAGCGGGACCAGCAGGACTGCGGCGATCCGCGCCGCGATCCGCAGCGCCAGCGGCGGCAGGTTGTCGGCCCGGCCATCCTGATAGGCGGTGTTGATCAGGATGATCAGGGCGGCGGCGGCGGCCAGCACCAGCGCCGTCGCGCTGCCCGTCTCCCACAGGCCGGTCAGGCCGGTGAAGGGCAGGGCGGCCAGGAAACCGGCCACCAGCACGGTGATGACCAGCAGCAGCCACGACAGCAGCACCAGCGCCACCGTCCGCACGCCCCGGATCAGCCCGTCGCGCACGTCGGTCAACTGCACCGCCAGGGCGAAGGCCAGGCAGGTCAGGGGAATGGCGAACCACGCCTCGCCCAACAGGTTCTCCAGGAAGCTGAGGCCGATCACCTTGAACAGCGCCGCGCCCAGATGCAGCAGGATCCAGAAGGCGCCGGTGAATCCGATGGACAGGGCCAGTTGCACCCCCGCCTTCCAGGCCGTGTCGAAATAGTCGGAGAACTCAGCGATCCAGCGCCGCGCGCGATCCGCCGGGACGACCAGATGGTGCGCGATGAACAGGGCGGCCGCCGCGAAGGCGAAGACGACCGGCCGGACGAAGGGCGCCCCTTCGTGCGCCAGCAGATGCCGCGAGGCCACATCGTGCCAGCCCAGCAGGGCCAGTCCTGCAGCGGCGACAATCGTCCAGATCGCTAGCGTCCGCAGGCGCAGCCGCCCGACCCCCGCCAGCAACATGACCGGCAGGAACAGGGCGATCAGCACCAGCGGCCCGAACAGCGCCGGCTGTGTCGCCGGCCACCACACCTGATCGCCCGGACCGCCGTCAGCGGCGCGATACAGGGCATAGAGGGCCGCGCCCTGGATCACGCCGATGGTCAGACGGGCCAGGGCCAGTCCCCTGCGGCTTTCAAGATGGGCGCGTCCGGTCTGGTCTGCGTCGGTCATGGCGGCTCTCCTTAAGGTAGAGGTTGAGGCCACTTTTCTTTCCCATGCAATGGGGAGGGACGATTGCGCCCGACGCCCTGCGCCACCACTGTGAAGGGCATGAACGCGCCCTTCACACCCCCCGCCGCCGCCCGGCACGACGACGCCCCGTTGTGGGACCTGACCGACCTCTATGCCGCGCCCGGTGATCCGAAGATCGCAGCCGATCTGGAGAAGGGGCGGGCGCTGGTGGGCGAACTGCAGGCCCTCCAGGGAAGGCTGATCGGCCAGCGCGGCGATGCGGCGGCGCTGGGACAGGCGCTGGATCGGGCGATCACCCTGTACGAACAGGCGTCGGACGTGATGGGCGCGCTGGGCGCCTATGCCTTCCTGGCCGCCTCGACCGCGCGCGACGACGCTGTGGCGCAGGGGTTCGAGGCCGATGTGCGCGAGAAGATGACGGCCATCGTCACCCCGACCGTCTGGCTGACGCTGGAACTGAATCAGCTGGACGAGGGCGAGATTGATGCGGCCCTGGCCGCCCACCCCGCCGCCGCGCGCTGGTCGCCCTGGCTGCGCCGGGTGCGAGCCAGCAAGCCGCATGAGCTGTCGGCCGAGCTGGAGACCTTCATCGCCGAACGCATGCCCATCGCCGCCCAGTGGCCGCGCCTGTTCGACGAGACGCTGGCCGCGCTACGGGTGGATCTGGGCAAGGAAAGCCTGACCCTGGCCGAGGCGCTAAACCGCCTGTCGGACCCCAAGGCGGCGCGGCGCAAGGCGGCGGGCGAGGGCCTGTCGCAGGCGTTGGGCGAGCGGGCGCGGACGATGGCGCTGGTGCTGAACACGGTCGCCGCCGACAAGGCGATGGAGGACCGCTGGCGCGGCTTCAAACGGCCCGCCGACAGCCGCCATCTGGCGAATGAGGTCGACGGCGACAGCGTGGACGCGATGGCGCAGGCGGTTGCCGAGGCCTATCCGCGTCTGTCGCATCGCTATTATGCGCTGAAGGCCAGGGCCATGGGCCAGGCGACGCTGAACCACTGGGACCGCAACGCGCCCATCGAGACGACCGCCCCGCGCACCTTCGACTGGACCGCCGGGCGCGCGATGGTGCTGGACAGTTTCGGCGATCTGGGCGGCGATTTCGCCGAGCGGGCGCAGTGGTTCTTTGACCGGCCGTGGATCGACGGGCGGGCGCGGGCGGGGAAACAGTCGGGCGCCTATGCGCATCCGGTGACGGCGGACCGGCACCCCTATGTCTTCCTGAACTGGATGGGCGAGCGGCGAGACGTGCTGACCCTGGCGCACGAGCTGGGGCATGGGGTGCACCAGACGCTGGCGGCGGGGCAGGGTTCGCTGTTGGCCGACACGCCGCTGACCCTGGCCGAGACGGCGTCGATCTTCGCCGAGGGGCTGACGTTCGATCGGCTGCTGGCCACGGCGCCGAAGGCCGAGCAGCGCGGCCTGCTGGCCGGGCGGATCGAGGACGGGCTGAACACCGTCGTGCGCCAGATCGCCTTCCACCGCTTCGAAACCCGCTTCCACGACGAGCGCGCGGCGGGCGAGGTGTCGGTCGAGCGGATCGGCCAGATCTGGCTGGAGGAGATGGGCGCCAGTCTGGGGCCGGCGGTGACGTTGAACCCCGGCTATGAACACTGGTGGGCCTATGTCAGCCACTTCGTCCACTCGCCCTTCTATGTCTATGCCTACGCCTTTGGCGATCTGCTGGTGGCGGCGCTGATGGAGACACGGGCGCGCGATCCGCAGGGCTTCACGCCGCTGTACCGCGAGCTGCTGGCCGGGGGCGGCGCGCGGACCTATGTCGAGGCGCTGGCGCCGTTCGGCCTGGACCCGCGCGATCCGGCCTTCTGGACCATCGGCACGAAACGGCTGGAGCGGCTGATCGATCAGTTCGAAGCGCTGTGACGCCGCAGCGGATGCGCCGAGACTTGAGCGCGCCGCGCCGCCCGCTATAAGGACCGCAAATCCGCGACTCTCTTTTCGGAAGACGACCATGGCCGCCGACGACCACCACTCCGACTATCAGCACGGCTCGATGGATGTCCGCGAGCAGGCCGAGACCTATGCCCTGTTCATGGGCCTGACCAAGTGGGGCTCGCTGGCGACGGCGGTGATCCTGCTGTTCCTGACGCTGTGGTTCGCGGTCGGCGCCGGTTTCCTGGGCGCCTTCATCGGGGCCGCGGTGCTGGCCGGGGCGGGCGTCTTCTTCCTGCGCTCCAAGCCGGCGCACTGATCTTTCGACCGCCGCCTGGCGGTTCATCGTTTCGCAAGGCCCGCCGGACGCCCGCCCGGCGGGCTTTTGCATTTGAGACGAGCCTTTGACGCCCGCTTCCGCTTCGGCCTAACGTCCCGGGACACCCACTGAAGGGGAGGGATTCGCTTGGCCGTCACCATCGCCGTGACCCGCGAGCGCCGTGAAGGCGAAACGCGCTGCGCCGTCACCCCGGAAACGGTGAAGAAGCTGATCGCCATGGGCGCGACCGTGACGGTCGAGGCCGGGACGGGACTGGGCTCGTCCATCCCCGACGCCGACTACGCCGCCGCCGGCGCGACCGTGAAACCGGACACTCGCGCGGTGCTGGACGGCGCCGACGTGGTGCTGAAGGTGCGCGGCCCGATGGCGCAGGAGACCAGCGCCCTGAAACCCGGCGCCGTGGTGGTGGCCATGCTGGACGCCTGGCGCGACAAGGCGACGGTCGAGGCGCTGAAAGGCGCGGGCGTCACCGCCTTCGCCATGGAGTTCGTGCCCCGCATCACCCGCGCCCAAGTCATGGACGTGCTGTCGTCCCAGGCCAATCTGGCCGGCTATCGCGCGGTGATCGAGGCGGCCCACAGCTATGGCAAGGGCTTCCCCATGATGATGACGGCGGCGGGTACGGTCGCTGCGGCCAAGGTGTTCGTCATGGGCGCCGGCGTCGCGGGACTGCAGGCCATCGCCACCGCCCGGCGTCTGGGCGCCGTGGTCACCGCCAACGACGTGCGCCCCGCCGCCAAGGAACAGGTCGAATCGCTGGGCGCCAAATTCGTCGCCGTCGAGGACGAGGAGTTCAAGGCCGCCGAGACCGCCGCCGGCTACGCCAAGCCGATGTCGGCCGAATATCAGGCCAAACAGGCCGACCTGACCGCCGCCCATATCGTCAAACAGGACATCGTCGTCACCACCGCCCTGATCCCCGGCCGCGCCGCGCCGCGCCTGGTGACGGCGGCGCACGTCGCCTCGATGAAGCCGGGCTCGGTCATCGTCGACCTGGCGGTCGAGGCGGGCGGCAATGTCGAGGGCTCGAAACCGAACGAGATCGTCACCACGGCGAACGGCGCCCAGATCGTCGGCTGGACCAACCTGCCCGGTCGCATCGCGGCGGACGCCAGCGCCCTGTACGCGCGCAACCTGACGGCCTTCCTGGGGTTGATGATCAAGGATGGCGATCTGGCCGTTGATCTGGAAGACGAAATCCTCAAGGCGTCGGTGGTCACCCACAGCGGGGCCGTGGTGCATGAAGGAGTGAAGGGGTGAGGAGCGAAGAAGCTCCCTTCCCCCTCGATGGGGGAAGGGTTGGGGATGGGGGTGTAAGGGCTGCCGTCGCCGATCAGGCGAAGGAGGCGTCGCCTTCCCTTGCCAGGAAAGCGTCTGCCCACACCCCCACCCAACCCTCCCCCATCGAGGGGGATGGCTATGAGCGGGACAGGACGCCGCTGGCCACGGTGAATAGAGCGCGTGTGTTACGCACCCAGCTGACCTGGACGGAAGCGATACTGTGGAAGCAGTTACGCACGTTGAGCGTGCATTTCCGGCGGCAGGCTCCGGTTGGGCCATATGTCGCTGACTTCATCTGCCACCGCGCTGCGCTTGTGATCGAGGTTGATGGCGGCATTCATCGCCGTACCGACGTGGCGTTACGTGACATCAAGCGTGACGCATGGTTCGAGAGCCAAGGCTACGTAACGCTGAGGGTGTCGACCCTTGAGGTCGAGGCCGATCTGGAAACTGTCGTGTCTCGCATTCACAGTCTCGCGTCGAACCGAATGGGAAAGGTGATCTGACCATGGAACACGTCGATCCCACCGTCTTCCGGCTGGCCATCTTTGTGCTGGCGATCTTCGTCGGCTATTATGTGGTCTGGAGCGTGACGCCGGCGCTGCATACGCCGCTGATGGCCGTCACCAACGCCATTTCCAGCGTCATCATCGTCGGCGGCCTGATCGCCGCGGCGGCGATGAGCGCGGACGCCACGGGACCGAACGCCTGGATCGCCAAGGGCGCGGGCGTGGCGGCGGTGACCCTGGCCAGCGTCAACATCTTCGGCGGCTTCATGGTCACGCGGCGCATGCTGGCCATGTATCGCAAGAAGGAACGCCCGGTCCCGAAAAGCGAGGTCGCGTGACCGCCGATCCCGTCCAGATGGCCAATGTCGCCTCGTGGGTGGCGACGATCGTGGGCCTGTTGATGGTGGTGTGGGGCTGGCTGCGCGAGCAGGACGCGATCCGGCGCCTGCGGCTGCAGGATTGCGGTCTGGTGCTGGTGTTCGCGGCGGTCCTGACCCGGATCGTGGTGCAGGAGCGGCCGATGTCCGTTTTCGACTGGGCGCTGGTCTTTCTGGGGCCGTTGTTCATCGGCGCCGCCCTGTGGCGCCTGGCCCGCACGGGCGCCCTTCCCAAGCGTTAGAGTGAGACGAATGCGACTGCTGACCTCAGCCCTGATCCTGACCGTCGCCGGTGCGACGCCTGCGCTGGCTCAGGGCGCGCAGACGACGCCGGATAGCGGCCTGCACTGGTCGGTGGCGGCGCCGCAGGGCGCGACCTGGAGCCTGGAGTGCCGGTTCGCGCCGGTGACGATCCAGAACAAGATGCTGAACCGTTTCGCCATCACCGGCACGGGGCCGCAGCGCGGTCGCCTGCCGGGGCAGGACGGCCGCTGCACCCTGACCAGAACCGGTGGCGTGGGGCCTGTGGGCGTCGCCCTGGTCAAGGATGGCCAGCCGACGGCAGCGGGGACCAACGATCCGGCCAAGCCGGCCTTCATCAACGTATTCTGACGGCCGCGACAGCGGGGGAGGGGACGCCATGAACGCATCGATCGCAGCGCTGGCCTATCTGGCGGCGGGTGTCCTGTTCATCCTGTCGCTGCGGGGACTGTCCAGCCCCGTGACCAGCCGGCGCGGCAATACGCTGGGCATGATCGGCATGGCGCTGGCGGTCGGCGTGACCTTGTTGACGCTGGGCACGAGCGGGACGCTGGATCCGCTGACGCTGGGACTGATCGCGGCGGGCGTCGGGGTCGGCGGGGGCGTCGGCGCCCTGATCGCCAATCGCGTGCCCATGACGGCCATGCCGCAACTGGTGGCGGCCTTCCACTCGCTGGTCGGGCTGGCGGCTTGTCTGGTGGCGGTGGGCGCGGTCTATGCGCCCGACGCCTTTGGCATCACCACGGCCGAGGGCGGGATCAAGACCCTGTCGATCATCGAGCTGTCGCTGGGGGTCGCCATCGGCGCCGTGACCTTCACCGGCTCGGTCATTGCGTTCGCCAAGCTGGACGGGCGGATGAGCGGGGCGCCGATCCTGTTGCCGGCGCGGCACCTGATCAATATCGCCCTGGCGCTGGGTCTGGTGCTGCTGATCGGCATACTGATCGGGACGGGCGGCACGGCGGTCTGGGCCTTCTGGGGGGTGTTCCTGATCGCCCTGGTGCTGGGCGCGACGCTGATCGTTCCCATCGGTGGGGCCGACATGCCCGTCGTGGTGTCGATGCTGAACGCCTACTCCGGCTGGGCCGCGGCGGCGCTGGGCTTCACGCTGGAGAACATCGCCCTGATCATCACCGGCGCCCTGGTCGGGTCGTCGGGCGCGATCCTGAGCTACATCATGTGCAAGGGGATGAATCGCAGCTTCATCAGCGTCATCCTGGGCGGGTTCGGCGGCGATGCGGCGGCGGCCGGTCCCGGTGGCGTGGTCGAGACGCGCCCCGTCAAACAGGGCAGCGCCGAGGACGCGGCCTTCATCCTGAAGAACGCGTCCAAGGTGATTATCGTCCCCGGCTACGGCATGGCCGTGGCCCAGGCTCAGCACGCCCTGCGCGAAATGGCCGACACGCTGAAGGAGGAGGGGGTCGAGGTGAAATATGCCATCCACCCCGTCGCCGGGCGCATGCCGGGCCACATGAACGTCCTGCTGGCCGAGGCCAACGTGCCCTATGACGAGGTGTTCGAGCTGGAGGACATCAACAGCGAGTTCAGCAGCGCCGACGTCGCCTTCGTCATCGGCGCCAATGACGTCACCAATCCCGCCGCCAAGACCGACCCGCAGTCGCCCATCTATGGCATGCCGGTCCTGGACGTGGAGAAGGCGGGCACCGTCCTGTTCATCAAGCGCGGCATGGGATCGGGCTATGCGGGGGTCGAGAACGAGCTGTTCTTCCGCGACAACACCATGATGCTGTTCGCCGACGCCAAGAAGATGGTCGAGGGGATCGTGAAGGGGCTGTAGGCCGGGCCTGCCGTCAGTCCTTCAGGCCCTTCAACACCGCGTCTGTATCCTGGCCCAGCCGGGGCGGTGGCGCGTCATATCGGACGGGCGTTTTCGACAGGCGGATCGGCGAGGCGACGGTGCGGACCGGTTCAGCGAGATCTTCGCGCGCCTGTTCGATCACCAGCTTGCGGTGCAGGGCCTGAGGCTCGGCGAAGACCTGATCGATGGTGTTGATCGGCCCGTGCGGCACGCCAGCGGCGTCCAGCATGGCCATCAGCGCCTTCATGCTGTGCGGCCGAGTCAGGTCGGACAGCAACCCGGACAACGCGGCGCGATTGCCGACGCGCGCGGCGTTGGTGGCGAAACGGGCGTCGCTCCCCAGCGCTTCCTGCCCCAGGGCCAGGGTCAGGGCGCGGAATTGACCGTCATTGCCCACGGCGATGATGACCATGCCGTCCGAACAGGGGAAGGGCTGATAGGGCGACAGGTTCGGGTGTGCGTTGCCCAGCCGTGTCGGCGCCTGACCCGAGACGAAATAGTTGCTGGCCTGATTGGCCAGCACCGCCGCCTGAACATCGAACAGGGCGATGTCCACATGTTGACCCTCGCCGGTCGCGCGAGCGTGCCACAGGGCGGCCAGGATGGCGTTGGAGGCGTACAGGCCGGTGAACAGGTCGACCACGGCGACCCCGACCTTCATCGGCTCGGCGCCCGGCGAACCGTCGGCCTGGCCGGTGATGGACATCAGCCCGCCCATGGCCTGGATCATATAGTCATAGCCGGCCCGGTGCGCGTCCGGCCCGTCCTGACCGAAGCCGGTGATGGAGCAATAGACGAGGCGCGGGTTGATCGCGGCCAGCGCGGCGTAGTCGAGCCCGTATTTGCGCAGGCCGCCGGTCTTGAAATTCTCGACCACCACGTCGCAGGTCGCGGCCAACCGGCGCACCGTATCGGCGCCCTCGGGCGAGGCGATGTCCAGTTCGACGGATTTCTTGCCCCGATTGGCGCACAGGAAATAGGCGGCGTCGCCCTTTGATCCGTCGGCGCTGGTGGTGAAGGGCGGACCCCAGGCCCGGGTGTCGTCGCCGACGCCCGGCCGCTCGATCTTGATCACCTCCGCCCCCAGGTCGGCCAGGGTCTGGGTCGCCCAGGGACCGGCCAGTACGCGGCTGAGGTCCAGGACGCGGACGCTGGAAAGCGGGCCGGGAGCGGAGGCGGTCATGATGGTCTCAGACTCCTAGAACGCGGCCTGTCCGGTGATGGCGCGTCCCAGGATGAGGGCATGGACGTCGTGTGCGCCTTCGTAGGTGTTGACGGTTTCGAGGTTCATGGCGTGGCGCATGACGTGGTGTTCGCCGGTGATGCCGGCGCCGCCGTGCATGTCGCGGGCGACGCGGGCGACGTCCAGCGCCTTGCCG
>Ga0160473_100253_pt1 | contig 44500 bp, 38 predicted proteins | sample HID1975I_E11MG_FD_108217 | JGI IMG/M metagenome (GOLD analysis project Ga0160473, IMG submission 108217) | Enriched soil microbial communities from UW Madison campus, WI, USA - HID1975I_E11 MG | ecosystem: Environmental > Terrestrial > Soil > Unclassified | place: USA: Madison, Wisconsin... | reverse complement strand
ATGCTGTCAGTACTCCATGCCCAGAAGTGATTTTCCCGGCGGACTCGATACTTCGACTCCGAATCGATCGGACTAATCCGAGTGGCCTCGACGCCCAGGATGCGGCTGATTTCTACCGGGCGCGTCGTCTGGGAGAAGACGCGGAGAGTGGCGTAGGTTTCGAGACAGGTCATTTGGTTCTGAGGTTTGGCCGAAGTGTCACGCGGTCCAATCGCATCCGCAAGGCGGAATGTCCGCTTCGGGTCGGAAGCGGACCGTGTCAGCGTGTCAATCTGGCTGCAAAAGCTGAAACACATTGCCTTCGGGATCTGTGCCGTCGCACATCAAGTAGGGAAAGCCCTCGTAACGCTTGACCTGGCGCATGGGCACACCTGCTGAAACCATTCTCTCGCGCAGCTCAGTTAGTCCCGAAGCCAGCGAAAAGACAATCTTGCTATTCGACTGTACCGACTCGTGCACTGGTTGTTCGCGGTAGGGCCTCCCTATGCGATGCAGAGCGAGATCCACCGGACCTGCTTTCAACACCGCCCACTCATCTTTGATCTCCTCGGACGCCTCCAGGGCAAGGTGAGTCTGATAGAAGTTCTTCAGCAGGCTTACGTCACGGACGTAGATGATCACGCGAGACATGACAAGTTGCATTGCCCTTCCTTTTCTCCAAGCTGCCTACCGATAACGCAGACCTTCTGTCAAAGATCTCCGCTTTGGGTCGGTAGCGGACAATAGCAACTCCGGGCGCATCCTGCCCCGCGCTTCTTCCAGCACCTCGACGATATCAAGCTGGGATCCAGAAAGCGTATCGCCTGCTTCTGGCATGTCTCCCTGGCCTCCGCGAACGATCACTCCGCCGTTCGACACATCACCCTGTGCATGAAGATCCCCTTCAGGCGGCGACTCATTGGAGAGCGGGCATCGGCACGCTCCGCGCTTCCCGCGTCAGCGAATGGACTCTTTGGGCTCGGGCGTGTACTGCGTCGGGCGCTCGGGCCAGGCGCATGCTTCGTTGAACTTGAACTCCAGGTTGGGTGGCGCATGGCGAGGGGTCAACCCGTTGCGGAACCCGAGCCACATCAGCGCGGCATCCAGAGGCATCTCACTCTCGAATTCCGCACGCACGAAGCATTGGCGGTTCAAGTCGCCTATGGGCACGATGCGCAACTGAGCGGGGCACCCTGGTGCAGCCGCATCGGCCACTTGGCGATCGATCTGAGCCTGCATGGCGTCAAGCATTTCTCCGACCGTGAGCAGATACCATCCCGTGGTATCGATCCGAATCTTGTGCGCCGTTGCGAACTGGCATTGCAGGGATGCGCGCAACGCGGGATCTGTTTGCGCCTGCATTCTGTTCCACATTCCCTCAAGGATGACTACTGAACATCCTTCCGGATCATCATTTCCGCAGGACTTGAGGAGGGCTTCGTTGCCACCCCACAGGCCAAACTGGTTGCGAATGCCTGTTCCGTACCCCATGTAGAGCTGGCCGACGACACTGTCCCTTGGGTTTCGCCGGATCCAGTCGGCGTCATCGGCGGGCAGTTCGCTCAGAAGCCGATCGATGGCTTCATCGACCGTGCCAGGCAAAGAGGCATTCGCCGATGCATCAGGCGCGTGCGGCGCGCAAGCGACGAGCACCAACGAAAGCAGCGCGATCATCGGAATCAAAGCCTTCGGCATCCGTTTCATCCTTGAATTTGCGCGATCGACAAAGCGGCTTGACTCATGAGGGCCGGCCAACTGATGGCACATCCTCAGCCGAAACGGCTCCAGTTGTTCCCTATGGGTCGAAACCGGACATTATCATCACTGGCCGCGCCTACTTCGCTCCGATGTCCGCTATCGGCCACAAGCGGACATTGGCGAATGCCAGAATCAAGCCAAACCGCGATGCAGGTTTGACTCAACTACTACTTCGAATCGCTGCACTACCGACCGGCAGGCCACAACGGCTTGAGGCAGCGCCCATGCGGTAGCTGACTGTATGTCAGGTTCAAGCTTAGTAAGCGCTTCTGGCGCCCAATGCTGACGAACCTCCCCGATTGGGAGGGCATCAACCTCGCATGAGATCGCTGTAAAGGTATCGAAATCAGCATCTCGCTCGTCAACCTTTACCTCCCATCTCAGCGACGCGAGCAAATGGCAGCCTTCGAGCACATCGAGCCTGCCCGCCAGGATGGCCGCGCACGCCTCAACGGCCCGAGCTCGAGCGGAAAGCACATACTCCTCATGGCTCATGTGTTCCGACATTGCGCCTCACAAACTTCCGCTTTGGGTCGACAGCCAACTCCAGCCTCACCGCGTCCGTCAGGCGTGCGAGGATCCGATGTCGGCCAGAACCGGACGCTCGCGCATCCGCAATCATGCCTAGTCAAGGCATTGCCTCCATCTGGTTATTGGCGGTAACCGCCGCGCACAACCGCTCCCACCTGACCGCCAACGCGCGTGTAACCAAGAAAGTGGAGAGAAACTGGAGCGGCGGCAAGCCCAGCCACCAGTAGTCGGCAATGAAACCGGTGACCGTGACGAAGGCCTTCCCATAGGGACGGCCGGCCTCTTGCAACTGAGGCGCCAAATAGATGGTGTAGACCTCAGCAGGGATGAAGAGCGCACACAGCACAAACCAAAAGATCCCGTAGACAAGCGCACCAACGATACCGGTGAACAGCCATGGTCTTGGGAGGCGGGTCTTGCGCCGAAACGCTCTAAACGCCGGCCAGAGGATAGGTGCAAAAGAGAAAAGGAAATACGCCAACGCCACCACGGCCAACAGCGCGCTCAGCTTTGGCCCGAAGATCTCTGTTGCTTCCATGATCCCAACTTCCTTCCATGTCTGCCAGGGGTCGAAAGCGGACGTTAGCAGCCCGGCTGCCGACCGTCACGGCCGAGCGTCCGCTATCGGCCAGAAGCGGACGTTGGCCGCCTGAATTAGGCGCCACCCGAGCCAGCCGTTGGCCGGATGGGCGCCGTGCAAGATCTCCATTCCGGCGACGCGCAACCAGGGCCACAGCACGTCCATGCCGGTCAGGTCGCGTCGTAGCGATCGTGATGGCGCACCCAGGCCATCGGATAAGCCAGCTGATCCTCGTCGCGTCCCTTTGGGGTCAGTTCGAGCAACGCATAGGTATGCATCATCACCTCTACGCCGCGGCCGAAGCGCGAATAGGTGTGGAATACCTGGCCGTGCGCGTCGCGCGCGAACACGCTGATGCCGGGTGCCTCCGGGTGCGGGAAGGCCTGCCGGGTGTAGTTGTAGTCCACGCCGCCGCTCGACATTTCCGCCTCGGTGAAGGAAACGCCGAAGTCGTGGTTGAAGCTGTTGCCATTCGACGAGACCAGCGGGAACGTCCAGCCCATGCGCTGGCGGAAACGTTCCAGGTCGGCCAGCGGCGCGCGGGCGACGGCCACCAAGGCCAGGTCGCGCTGGGCCAGGTGCTGGCGCGCTCCATCATGGTGGTCGGCCATGAACGAGCAGCTCTTGCAGCCCTGCTCCCAGCCGGGCGCGAACATGAAGTGCTGCACCATGAGCTGGCTGCACTCGCCGAACAGCTCGGCCAGGGTCCGGGGCCCCTCGATCGTGTCGAAGACATACGGCAGGTCCACGCGCACCCAGGGCAAGCTGCGGCGCTCGCGCGCAATGTCGTCCTGCAGATGGGTCAACGCCTTCTCGCGCGCCAACAATTGCTCACGCGCGCGGCGCCATTGCGCGCGGTCGACGACGCGGTGCTGGTCATGCTCGGAAAACTTGGCGTCCATGGTTCAAGCCTCCTTGCGTGCGGGCCGGCGAACGACGCGGACCTTGCCGCTGTTGCCGCCACCACAATAGAACAGCCGGCCGCCGTCGCTCTCCAGGCCGCTGACGTTGACGCCTTCGGGCAGGCCCAGGCGGCGCAACACTTGGCCGCTGTCCGGATCGATCTGCCGCAACTCGCTCTCCTCGCCTTCCCAGGTACCGTGCCACAGCTCCTGGTCCACCCAGCTGACGCCGGTGACGAAGCGGTCCGACTCGATCGTGCGCAGCACCTTGCCGGTGTCCGGATCGACCTGATGGATCTTGCGTTGGCGATATTCGCCGACCCACAGGCTGCCCTCGGCCCAGGCCATGCCCGAATCGCGGCCTTGGCCCGGCGCCGGGATGGTGTGGACGATGCGGCCACTGCGCGGATCGATCTTGTCGATGCGTGCTTCGGCAATCTGATAGAGATAGGTACCGTCGAACGCCGTGCCGGCATCGCCGGAAAGATCCAGCTGCTGCGTGACCCGGCCATCCTCGGGATCGAAGGCGACGACCTTGGCCCCCAGCGCGGCCCAGACGTTGTGTCCATCATGGGTGACCCCGGCGACACTGGCGCCGCCGTCGAACGGCCCGTACTCCCGCACGATCTCCACGGGCTCGAGGGTTACCTTGGTTGTTGTGTCCTGCATGGCGCGACTCCGTTGGCGGTGGATGCGGCGCCAACGGCGCCCACGAACGCAATCTAAGCCGCCGGCCACGCGGACGGGAGTAACAAAGCCGTCGTGAATCCAGTCAACGGTGCGGCGAGCCAGCGCTGGGCCCTGGCGCGCCCCACCGAGCGCACCTGGCCGGCAAGTTCCAGCTCGCCCAAGGCACGCTGCACGGTCCTTTGGCTGGCCCCCAGCGCCATGGCCAGCGACGAGGTGGACCAGGCCATGCCGTCGGCCAGCAGTGCCAGCAACGCGCCCTGTTCGCTGTCGACCGGGGGCGCCAGCACGATGATGGGACGCGCCGGGGCCTTGAGCGCGAATCCCTGGGCCGTGGCCTCCACGCGCATCTGCGTGGATACGAGCGCGCGCAACCGGCCAAGCTCGACGCGCAGCCGCGCGCGATGCGTCTCGTCGGGGCGGCGGGTGCGGAAGACGCGCGCGATCAGCGCGTTGCGGTCGACATCGCCGGGCCATGCTTCACCCAGCGCACGCAGCAGCGCGAACAGGACGGGCCTGCGCGACAAGGGCTGCCAGTGCCCGCCCACGTGCAGGCCATGACGGCAGGCGTCGATGACGATCGCATCGGAGGCCAACAGCTTTTCGACTTCGTCGAGCCGAAGCGGATGTTCGTGCCCTGCGCGCAGCGTGCGCGCGGCAGTGAGCTGCAGCGCGGACTGCGCGCGCTCGACTTCGGCCTGGAGGCTTGGCACGCCGGATTGGTCGGCTTCGATCTTCGCCGACTGCAAGCACGCGCGCGCTCGGGTGGTATCCAGTGCACGCAGGGCCAGTTCGGCCTGGGCGAGCGACGACGTCGCGCGCAAGGCGGCAGGCATGGCCGCGCGGTCCAGTGCTGCGAGCAAGCCGCGTGCGGCCTCCAGGCGCCCCAACAGCAGCGCCTGCCGCGCGGCGATCAACCGGGCAAGGGCCGCGTTGTCGCTGTCATGGTGACGGTCCAGCAGTTCGGCCGCAGCGAGCACAACGCGTGGCGACCGAGCCAGTTCGCGCATCGCCAGCGCCACCTCGGCCTCTGCAACGATGCAACGTGCGCGTGCGAGCGCTTCATGTGCGCCGAAGCCACGCGCCGCCTGCCGCAGCAGTTCGCGTGCACGCGCGTACTCCAGCAACTGCGCCATCGCGATGGCACGCAGCGCCAGGGCGGGCGGATCGTGGCGCAAGGCAACGTGCTTCAGCGCCGCCACGGGATTTCCGAGCGTCAGTGCACGGGCAGCGGCGGCGAGGAGGGAATCCATGGCTCGACCTTTCCCGGTCCGCGGCAGAACGGCTCAAAGGGGCGCTTCAAGCGACCTTAGCACGCGATATCGTTCACCGTGCCGGGCCGAACGCCAGCGCCATCACGCGCAGTGCCTCCTTCGACCGACGGTCGCTGAGGCTGCTGAAGAGCACTACGTCCTGCGCGGGGATCGCAGGCAACGACAGGAGATGGCCGACCTCCATCGTGCCCGAAGGCGCGGTGCGTCGGGCCAGCACCGCAATGGCCAGGCCCGCAGCGGCGGCAGCGCCGATGATCGCGGCGCCCTTACCGACAAACACTTCCTCCCAGGCGATTCCCGCCGCATCGAGCGCGCCGACCGCCGCGTTGCGCACGCGGCATCCTTTGCCCTGGGTCGCCAGCGGCAGGGGGTCGCGCCGCAAGGGCAAGCCCTGGGCCGATGAGAACCAGGCGAACGATTCGGCGTAGACGCGCTTGCCCTGCTTGCGGCGGTCATCAGGCCGCAGCAGCCAGGCCGCATCGAGCTCGGCGTCTTCGTACAACGGCAGCAGGTCGCGGGTCGAGCCCACCCGCAGTTCCAACTGCAGGTGCGGATCCTGGGCGTCGATGCGCCGCAACAGGGCCGGCAACTCGCTGCCCACCAATTCGTGGCTGATGCCGACCACCAGCTTGCGCCGCTCGACATCGAACGCGGCCGCCGCGCGATCGTGCGCGGACACCAGTTCACGCGCCACCTCGAGGAAACCCAGGCCTTCGGCCGACAGGCGGACATGCCGGGGCGAGCGCTCCAGGAGCCGGCGGCCCAGCTGTTTTTCCAGCTTGCCCAGCTTGATGCTGATGGTGGACTGCGTACTGCCCAGCGCTTCGGCGGCGCGCGTAAAGCTCTGCAAATCCGCCACTCGCACGAACGCCTGCACCGCAGCGATGTCCAGGGGCTTCATCGTCGATGATTCCATTTCGCAATGACAGGTATCGTCACCAACCTATTTTATCAATAGTTGGGGAGCGCTAGTGTCCTTCGCTGTCCTCCACACGGGCTTGCCGATATGAAACCCCTCCTCAGCATGACGTTCGCCCTGCTCGCCGGCCTGGCCGCGCGCGACACCCCCGACGTTTCCCGCGATTGCCCGTTGCAGGGCACGTGGGAACTGGTGGCGGCGGACAAGCGCTTGCCTGGCGGCGAACGCGTTCCCGATTACGGCAGTTCGCCCAAGGGTCGCCTGTTGATCGACGCCCACGGCCGCTACGCGTTGCAGATACTCAAATCCGAGCGGGCGCCGTTCGCCTCGGGTGACAAGGCGACCGGCACCCCGGATGAGTATGTTTCAGCCGTCCTCGGCGCCAGCACGCACTACGGCGTGCTGGAGGTCGATGCGAAACGAGGTGTCCTGACTTTCAGGATCGAAGGCGCCTCGTTCCCCAACTGGGAGGGCACCGTGCAGAAGCGCGACTACACGCTGCAGGGCGACGTGCTGACCTACCAGGTGCCCGCACGGCCCGACGGCAGCATTCCCTTGTCGGTCTGGCTGAAGCTGGATTGAGGGATCGTTCGCGCGCCTCAGTCGGCGAGCGCTTGGATCACCTCGCCGGACTGCCGCACCAGGCCTATGCGCGGGAAGTACGGGCGCGCTCATCGCGCGTGAGGCTACACTGCCCTGCCATGCGCCTTCAGGCGTCAGATTTCCGAGACAGATCATGCGCAAGCTTCTGGCTGCGGCGGCACTAGTACCGACCTTGGCTGTCGCGTCTCCGCCGCGGGACAGCATCGGCGACCTCTTCGCCGACACATGCATGAAGCACTTCTACTCACAAGATGCCCTGCGGAAAGTGATGAGTGACACAGACGCGCCGGAGGCTTCGCCCGAGAAAGCGGCGTTCTTCCTTGGCGGCAAGCCAGGCAAGGCGTGGTTCGTTACAGGGCCTTCCACCGCCTATGTGGTCGCGCTCCGAGATGACACCGTATGCGCAGTATTCGCTCAGCGCGCCAACGCTGATCAAGCTCGTGCCGGTTTCGCGGCTTTGGTGAGTACGGCGCCTGAACCGCTGGTGGCGGTGGTGCAGGATGCAGATGCATTTGGTCCCAACGATTCGCACACGCGAACCGCGGCATATTCATGGTCGCGACCAGAAGACAAGGTTGAGCTCTTGTTTGTCCTCACCACCTCCGAAAGTCCTGACGCCACCGTTCAGGCAATGGCCTCAATGTCGCTGGTCGGCAAGGCGAACAATTCGCTCAGGGCGACGCCGCTTCGCGGCAAGCCTTGACCCAGGTGTCAGGTGCCGCAAGTGAGTGAATCAACCGAGCCCCGCTTCGCGAGTCGGCTTGACTCGGGCGTTAGACCCGCCATGAAAGTAACCCGCAATCTGGTGATTCTGTCTCTTGGCATCACGCTGAGCGCATGTGCTGCAGCCGATTCACTTCCGAGCTGTCCTACCGGGCTCGCTCCTGTAACTGCAGCTCCACCAAAACTACCGCCGCGGCTGCACAACGAGTTCACTGGCAAAGCCGAGGTTTCGTTTGTGATCAGCCCGTCCGGACACGTGCAGTCGCCCGCTATTGTTTTTGCGCAGTGGCATCCTGTCGGCCGCAGCACCGGGAAACCCATCGGATACAACGAGGCCATTCTTTCTGCGGTCGCCAATTGGCGCTACCCACACAGCCCACAAGCGTGCCGCCATCGCATTCCGGTAGAGCTCCAGGTAGAGGGTTTCAGCCCCGGGGCTGGCAGGGCTAACAGTTCCGGTACAAGTTTCTCCTATTAGCGGCTCAGCCTCCCTGCCGGGCCTTGTGATAAGCCACAAGTGCATTGGCATGACCGTGCCCCATCTTGTGCTCCGTCTTGAGAAACGCCACTTGCTCCATGTGCTTCTCGCCCTGAACGGCATCAAGCACTTTGAACCAGTGCGCCACAGGCTTCCCGTAAGTCTTCTCGATCGAAGGAAAGTAAGAAGCCGGCCCTTTGACTTTCGTATCCGTCGTCATGCGTGATCCTCGCGGTTGAAGTGCGCCACCTTGCCGAGCTGGCAAGGTCTCTACTGTCCGACGAACGTGCCTGCACGAAATCGACAACAGGAACGCCGGCGACAGGGGCCCGGGGCCCGCCCCACCCTGTCGGCGACAGCACGCTTCGTGCGATGCTTGCCCGCTAACTTCTAGCGGGAATCTCCATGCGTCAGCGTTCGCTTCTGTTGGTCGCCTGCCTGGTCGCCACCACCCTCGCCATCCCGGCGAATGCGGCGACATCCACATCGGCCGGCAGCGCCGATAGCCTGGGGGCACTGCTCGACGCCCAGACCCAAAGCGTCGTCATCCACAACCCGGAACTGCGAACGATCCTGGGAATCTCCGGCGACGGCATCGATCTGTCCGGACAGCTCACCGATGTATCGCCCGAACAACGCCAGGCGTTGCTGCAGACACTGCGCGACAACCTCGCCGCGCTCGAACAGCGCGCCGCGCAAGTACCGGTCACCGGACAGGATCGCTGGAACCTCGGCCTTGCCCGTTGGTTCTATCAAACCCAGATCGACATGATGGCGCCCGACTGGGCCCCGGGCTGGCTGCCGGCGGGCGCAACCACCTATGCCGTGGACCAGCTCTTCAGCATTCCGGTGACGCTGCCGCAGTTCATGGAGAACCAGCACAACGTCCGCGACGAGGCCAGTGCGCTGTCCTACATCTCGCGCCTGCATGCCATCGGCACCAAGCTGGACCAGGTGCGGGCCAACTTCGACCTGCAGGCCGCCAAGGGCGTGCTGCCACCGGAAATCGCCCTCACCGGCGCCGCAGCGCAGATCCGCAGCCTGCTCGCGCCGGCGCCGGCCGACAGCCGCCTGGTGGTTGCGCTGCGCGGCAAGCTGGAGAAGACCGCCATCCCACAGGCGCGCCGCGACGAGCTGGTCGCGCAGGCCATCGCCGCGGTGCAGGCCGATGCCAATCCTGGCTACGCGCGGCTCCTGGCCCGCCTTGATCAGGTGATCGCAACGCATCCCGGCAACCACGGCATGTGGGCGCTGCCCGGCGGCGATGCCTACTACGACGCCGCGCTGCGATGGAACACCAGCACCAACCTGGACGCGAAGCAGATCCACCAATTGGGCCTGTCCGAAGTGGCGCGCATCCAACGCGAACTCGATACCAAGCTGCGCGCCCAGGGCATGCGCAAGGGAACGGTCGGCGAACGCTTGGCGGCGCTGGCGAAAGATCCGCGCTTCCAATACCCGGATACTCCGGCCGGCCGCGCGGAACCGCTTGCCGCCATGCAGCATGCGCTGGACAAGCTCGCGCCGCAGGTACCGAAGTATTTTGGCCTCATTCCCTCGCAACCGCTGGAACTGCGCGCGATACCCGTTGCGGCCCAGGCCACCGCACCCGGGGCCTATTACACGCCGCCGGCGATGGACGGCTCGCGTGGCGGCCTGCTGTTCGTCAACCTGGGCGACCGCGAGGCCAACACGCGCTGGAGCCTGCCCACGCTGGCCTACCACGAAGGCTCGCCTGGCCATCACTTCCAGATCTCCATCGGCCAGACGCTCACGGGACTGCCGCTGCTGCGACGCAGCCTCAACCCCAGCGCCTTCACCGAAGGCTGGGCGCTGTATGCCGAGCAGTTGGCCGCCGAGATGGGGCTTTATCAGGACGACCCCTGGGGTGACATCGGCCGCCTGCAGGCCGAGCTGTTCCGCTCGGTGCGACTGGTCGTGGATACGGGGCTGCATCGCAAGCGCTGGACGACGGAACAGGCCATCGACTACATGCATGCGCAGACCGGGCTGTCGCTGGCCCAGGTACGCACCGAGGTGTACCGCTATCTCGTGCAGCCCGGCCAGGCATGCTCCTACAAGGTGGGCCACCTGAAGATGATCGAGTTGCGCGAGCGCGCCCGCCGCGAATTGGGCGATCGCTTCGACATTCGCGCATTCCACGACCTGGTGCTCGGCAACGGCGCGATGCCGCTGGCAGTGCTGGAAGCGGCCGTGGATGACTGGATCGCACACGGCGGGAAAGGCGAGGCCCCCACCGCATCGGTGCAGACGATGCAGCGATAGCAGTGTGCCTCCGGTCGCCCAACCGGAGCAGACGCGCGCTTCCGCACATGATCTGTGCAACGTGGCCAGCGCAGTGGCCACGTTGCCAGATGGAAACACCTGCTCGCCTTGAATGATTGCGGTATTCGCGTACCGCCATGGCCGAGCACGTCAAGACCCAAACGCAGATGCAGCGAGTGAGTGCTGCGTAACGCGCTCACGCCTGCAAACCGACCTGTCTTCACATCCTGGTTCAACGCGCCAGTCAGTAGGTTTACTGAGGCGACAGCGTGCCCAACTGTGGTCAAGTTCACTGCCCTTCATACGATCGCCATCCCGATCATTGGGTGCGCCGATTCATGAAGTGCAGCGCGCACGCCTTGTGCGCCTCGCCTTTACCACACCCCACGCATCTCGCCTTCTTGTCGCGACGTGAAGGCGCCTACGTGCCGCACACATGACAGGAGCGCTGACCATGAGCAAGAAGAAGTTCAACGGCGTCATCAAACTGGACATCCGCGATTCGAAGGCCGACTGGGCGCCCTTCCTGCCGCCCAAAGCCCCTGATGGCGCGCCCAATGTGCTCATCATTCTTTATGACGATACCGGGCAGGCCGCCTGGCAGCCCTACGGCGGCGCGATCAACATGCCGACGCTGCAGAAGCTGGCTGACAACGGCCTGATCTACACGCAGTGGCATACCACCGCGCTGTGCTCGCCGACCCGCTCCTGCTTCCTGACGGGGCGCAATCACCACCTCAATGGCATGTCGGCGATTACCGAGACCGCCAACGGCTTCCCGGGCTGGTCTGGTCGCGTACCCGAAGAGTGCATGTCGGTCGGCCAGATGTTGCAGGACACCGGCTACAGCACATTCTGGATTGGCAAGAACCATAACGTCCCCGAGCAGGACATCTGCGCCGGTGGGCCGAAGTCCGAGTGGCCCTTGCAGAAGGGGTTCGATCGCTACTACGGCTTCCTTGGCGGCGAGACCAACCAGTGGTACCCGGACCTCACCCAGGACAACGTGTTCATCGACCAACCTTACGGACCGGAGGACGGCTATCACCTGTCGCGCGACCTGACCGACCAGGCGCTGCAGATGATCCGCGACCAGAAGGCCTCCAATCCTTCCAAACCATGGTTCATGTGGTTCTGCCCGGGCGCGAACCACGCGCCGCACCACGCGCCCAAGGAATACATCGACAAATACAAGGGCAAGTTCGACGACGGCTATGACGCCTACCGCAAGTGGATCGTGCCGCGAATGATCGAGAAGGGCTTGCTGCCCGCCGGCACCGCCGTGCCGGACTTCAATCCGATGCCTGAGAGCCAGGCCAATCCGGCGGACTACGTCAAGCCGTGGGATTCACTCAACGCCGATGAAAAGCGCCTGTTCGCGCGCATGGCCGAAGTGTATGCCGGGTTCTCCGAGTACACCGATGTGCAGGTGGGCCGCATCATCGACTACCTGGAGAAGAGCGGCCAGCTCGATAACACCATCGTGTTCTATTGCTCGGACAACGGTGCCTCCGGCGAAGGCAGCCCGACAGGCTCGGTCAACGAGAACAAGTTCTTCAACAACTACCCCGATTCACTTGAGGAAAACCTCAAGTACATCGATGTCCTGGGTGGCCCGGAAACCTACAACCACTACCCCACCGGCTGGGCAGCGGCATTCTCCGCGCCATACAAGATGTTCAAGCGCTACGCCGAGTATGCAGGCGGCACCTGTTGCCCAATGGTCATCCACTGGCCCAAGGGTATCAAGGCAAAGGGCGAGGTGCGCAATCAATACCACCACGCCGTGGACATCGTGCCGACGATCCTCGAGTCGATTGGCATCCAGATGCCCGAGACCTATCGCGGCGTGAAGCAGCATCCGCTTTCCGGCGTATCGATGAAGTACTCCTTCGAAAAGGACGGCCCCACGCAGAAGAAGCGCCAGTACTACGCCATGCTCGGCACCCGCGGCATATGGGAGAACGGCTGGAAGGCCGCAGCCGTGCATGCACCGCTGACCAGCAAGGGCCACTTCGACAAGGACGAGTGGGAGCTCTACAACGTTGACGAAGACCGCTCGGAGTCGAAGAACCTGGCAAAGGATCAGCCAGACAAGCTCAAGGCGCTGATCGATGCCTGGTTCGAAGAGGCCGACGCCAACAACGTGCTGCCGCTGGATGATCGCACCGCGGCCGAGGTACTTGGCACCGAACGACCGAGCACCGAGGCACCGCGCGAGCGCTATGTCTACTACCCCGGCACCTCGCCGGTGCCCGAGGGCGTGGCCGTCAACGTGCGCGGCCGTTCCTTCAAGATCATCGCCGATGTCGAGATCAAGGATGCCGATGCCGCGGGCGTGCTGTTCGCCCACGGATCACGCTTCGGCGGGCATAGCCTCTTCATCAAGAACAAGAAGCTTTACTACGTCTACAACTTCCTCGGCATCAAACCCGAACAGAAGTTCGTCTCAAAGACCGAACTCAAGCCCGGCAAATACTCGCTGGGCATGGAGTTCGAACGCACCGGAGCCGGCGAGCACGGCGAATCCCTGGGCAAGACCAAGCTGTACGTCAACGACAAGGTGGAGGCCGAGGGCGACATGAAGACCCAGCTTGGCAAGTTCACCCTGTCCGGCGATGGGCTGTGCATTGGTCGCGACAGCGGCGATGCCGTCAGCGAGGAATACCAGACGCCGGGTGAGTTCAAGGGCGGCGAGATCCTCGGCGTGGGGGTGTCGGTCGAGAAGGCGCAGTACATCGATCTGGAAAAGCTCGCCGCCGCCGCATTCGCGGTGGACTGAGCACGGCCATCCACGGGAGCGGTGCTGGCCCGGCCGGCACCGCCTCCTCCATGGCCCGCCTTCCTGCCGCAGGCTCGTCGACGCCTGGTAGCCTTGCCAACACACGCAGGAGTCGAGGATGAGCAACCTCCAGGAGCTCAAGGACGTACTGGCCCTCCAGCCACTGGCCTTTCTCGGCCTGGAAGTCAGCGTGGGGAAGGCGCTTGCGGGGATCGTGGCGCTGCTGGCCACCTGGCTCATCTCCACCGCATCGCGCCGCGGCCTCAAGCGCTATGGCCTGCGGCATGCCGATTCGAACCAGGCCGCGCTGTATACCTTCTCGCGACTCCTCCACTACACCATTCTTGCGGTGGGTGTCCTGATCGCCCTGCAGGTGGCAGGCGTTCCGCTGAGCCAATTCGCCGTTTTCACCGGCGCCATCGGGGTGGGCCTGGGCTTCGGCCTGCAGGCGATATTGAGCAATTTCGTCTCCGGCCTGATCCTGCTTTTCGATCGGTCGCTGAAAGTGGGCGATTTCGTGGAGCTGGACAAGGACACCCGGGGCGTCGTGCGTTCGATCGACATCCGTTCCACGCTGATCACGACCAACGACAACATCGACATCCTCGTGCCCAACTCCGAGTTCGTGACCAAGCGCCTGGTCAACTGGACCCACGGTTCGGTCAACCGCAGAATTCGCATCGCATTTTCCGTGGACCTTGATGTGGACAAGGAGCTCGTGAAAAAAGCGGCGCTCGAAGCTGCCGAACAAGTGCCTTTTACCTTGGCTACCACGGGTCCGCAGCGGCCACAGGTTTGGCTGGTCGGCGCCGAGGACAGCGCAGTCAACTACATGCTGGCGGTGTGGCTGACGGAGGCGGCCTCGCGCAGGAACACCGCGGTGCGAGCCGCGTACCTGTGGGAACTGGACAGCGCCTTCAAGAAGCACGGGGTGGCCAATGCGCTACCCCGCCGCGAGATCAGTCTCGTGGGGTCGGCGCCGCAGGATTCGAGCGACAGGGTCAACTTTGGCGCCGGGCGCGGCGGCATGGCTCAACGCGATGGGCGGGAACGGCAACAGGCCGCCTTGACGACGGAAGAGCATGAGATGCTGTCCTCGAATGATGCGAAAGAGGAGGCGCAGCGTGAGGTGGAGCAATCCTCGCGTGGGCGTTAGGCAGAGGCAGCTGCAAATGCAGAAGCGGGGTTTGGCATGGCGCATGCAGTGGAGTTGCTCACCTGGTTCGTGATCGTCGCCCTGTTCTTATGGGTGATTGCCTACGTCACATTTTTGTTTTTTGTTCGCCTGCGGAACAAGGAATCCCTTCCGAGATCATTCTTCCGCTGGCTGTTGGATCTGTTTGATCTAATCCCAGGCTAGGGTGCCGCTATGGCTGGCATGTCGATTCCCGACCAACCCGATCGTCGTCCACACATCCCAACCTGCAGAGCTGCCCATGAAATACCTAGGACTGGCCTATTTCACCCCCGAGAAGTTCGCCGCCATGGCGCCGGAGGAGGTCCAGGCGCTGGTCAGCCAGTGCCCGGCGCTGGACGAGAAGATGCAGGCCACCGGCAAGGTGCTGGTATCCGCCTCGCTGGGCGACCTGCCCACCTGGAGCACGCTGCGCCCGGTTGATGGCAAGACCCAGGTCGTCGATGGGCCCTATGCCGAATCGAAGGAGGTAGTGGGCGGCCTTTTCATCATTGAAGCCGACAGCCGCGAGGAGGCGTTGCGCATCGCCGCCATGCACCCGGCCGCCATGCTGGGCGAGGCGGGCGGCTGGGCCGTCGAACTGATCCCCCTGGATTTCTATCTGGCCCGATGAAGCGTTGAGGGTCCACCCGAACAGCACAACGCGCTTGTCCCAGACCGTCGACTAGCGCGTGTCGTTAGCGAGGCAACCGCCGGCCTGAAAACAGGCGGCCAAGATCGACCCGTTCCAGGATGTCGATCCCCCTGTGCCCTGCTCGTCGATTTCGTAACCCCGCAGGTGGAGCACGAAATGGGCAGGCTCATCGTTGAACAGATTGTCAGCGCGGATGGCTACGCTTCCGATCCGGACGGCGGCATCGGCTTCTTCGTGGACGCCCGCGCCGTCAACCAGGCAGACCACGACCAACTGCAGCTGCTGGAACGCGTAGGCGCCATCATCCTCGGACGCACGACCTACCGCATGTTCGCCGATTACTGGCCCGACGCCGACTCAGCGCAGGAGCCGGTCGCCACGCCGCTCAACACCCTCCCGAAATACGTGGTGTCGAACACGCTGACTGCGGCGCCCTGGGGTGAGCGCACCCCTGCCACGCTCCTGCGCGGCGACGGCGTCGCCTCGATACGCACCTTGCGCAGCAACGTCGATGGCGACCTGATCGTCTGGGGCAGCCTGACCTTGTGCGACGCCCTGCTCCGCGCAGGCGAAGTCGATGTGCTACGCCTGCGGGTCGTCCCGGTATTGATCGGCACAGGCCGCTCATTCGCCCCGCCCGATCTCGGCCAGCGCGACCTCACGCTTTATTCTGTCCGCGACTATCCGCAAGGGCTGATCGTGATCGAGTACCACTTGGTGCGCGCATAGCTTCCGCCCCGCTGCAATGACATGCTCCGTCAACGGGGCATGCCGGCCTGGTCGGCCAGATCCATGCGCTACACCCGGGCCGCCCTGCGTCCATACTGGAAGTACCGAGATCAGCATCTACATGCATCGGGGAGAAGGGAATGCGGAATTCGGCCGTCGTGGCGATGCTTCTGGGCCTGGTCGCGTTGTGGGGCGCGAGTCCGCCGTCACGCGCGCAAACTGCGCCCGCCGCTCGCGTACAGCTTGGCCAGTCCGTGTTCCCCTTGAACGGCCCCTGGCGCTTCCACACCGGCGATGACCTTCGCTGGGCGCGGCCGGATTTCGATGACAGCGGCTGGGAACAGGTAGACCTCACGCCCGAGGCAGGGGCGCACGATGGCGACGTAGGCTTACCCGGCTATGTGCCGGGCTGGAGCCAACGCGGGCATGCACGCTACAGCGGCTACGCCTGGTATCGCCTGCGGACCTCGATCGATGCTGCTGGCGCGCCACTCGCACTGGCGGGGCCGACGCTGGTCGATTCGACCTACCAGGTCTATGTCGACGGACGACTGATGGGCGGGCCCGGGGTTTTTTCCGGAGGCACTCCGGTGGTCTACAGCGTCAGACCCACCCTCTATTCGGTTCCCGGGCCAGCCAACGCCACCCATCTGATCGCCTTCCGCGTGTGGATGGATGCAGGCGATCTGGGAACCGAGAGCGGCGGCATCCACGTCGCGCCCACGATCGGCCGCGCGGATGACATGCAGCAGTTGTATCAGGTGCAGTGGCTGCGCACCTTCAACGGATACGTGGTCGATGCCGTAGAGCCGATGGCCTTCGTCATCCTCGCATTGATGGCCTGCGCCTTGATTGCATCGCGCACCGGCAGTGACTATCACTGGCTGGCCGTCGCCCTCGTGCTGCTGGCCTTGTTGCGTCTGAACCAGGTGCTGTACGCCTGGACATCGTGGCAGAGCTTGCGCAGCTACGACATCGCCACCGCCGTCGTGCTGCGGCCACTGGTGCTGGCGGCGTGGACCTTGGCTTGGCGCGACTGGTTCGGGCTCGAAAAGCGGTCGCGCTGGACGTGGATGGTGGGTGCGCTGGCTATCGCCTACGTCGGCGTTGCGCTCGCGGGCCGGCCGTGGTTCCTGCCCGGGGCAGAACGTCTCCATGCTGTGGCCAACGTTGGCGTGGTCGGGCTGCGCCTCGCATTCGCAGTCCTTTATCTGGGCGTGGTGATGGCAGGCGCGGCACGCCTGCGAGGTCCGCTCGCCGCGCTCGGTGGGTTGGCGGCGCTGCTGGTCGGTGTCGGCCTGTTCGCGACGGAACTCAACCAGCTTGGGATTCCGGGCATCTGGTTCCCGTATGGCGTCGGTGTTTCGCGCGGCCAGTTCGCCTATGCGGCATTCGTGGTCGTGATGTTCGGGTTGCTGCTGGTGCGCCAGGCCAGCGAGATCACTGCCGCTCGCCAGCCGGCGCATACCCTTGTCCCTGCGGGGTCGCCGGGCCCGGCCAGTACGCGCGGATAAGCAGCTCGCAGTCGCCCGCTGGCGCAGGCAACCCATTGCTGACCCGGCACTGTCCCGTCGTTCCACTGCCTGGCTGACTGCGCGCCACGCCGGTCCATGGCCGATCCGAGGGCGCACCGGCGTTTGTTGCTAGGTACGCCAGGGAACAGGCTTTCGCGCCGCACGACCGTCCTGGCCGCAGACAGAGGAAGAGGCCATGGCCAAGGTAGCTCGCAAGACGCGCGCCCGGGATGCATTGCAGGTCGCACAGGAATCTCGCCCCCCCGCGGCATCGTTTCCCCCTGCCGTGCGCTGGCCATTGCTCACCGAGCCGGTGCGCGCCATGGCACGCACGATGCGCGCGCCGTTTGATCGCGTTGCATTCGAAACCTTGTTGGGCCGGTTGACCGAACCGCTGCGCCGCCTCGATGAACTGAATGCGCTGGCCGCACGCGCGGTGGCTTCCGATGACCATGCCATCACCGAGCTGCGCGATCGGCTCGCCGAGATCGCTGCACGCGCGCAAGAACCGCAGGCTCGTAGTTCCGGCCAATGCGGCTGCGCCTGCGAGCACACCGTCGTCGTGCCCTGCCAATGCGCGCCGCCCTCGCCATCCGGTGCGGTGGACCAGGCGGATTCGGAAGATCGCCTGCTCGATCAACGCGCCCTTTCCACGTTGTTGCTGGCCGTGGCGCGCGTGCATGCGCACGATGCAGACGCGGTGCGCGAGGCCGCGCTGGACGCCACGTGTGCATTGGCCGCGGCAGCGTGTGATATCGCCAGCGTGGTCGAAGCGTTCCAGCTTGGCGGGGACGCGGCCTTGGTGCGTCAGCTGCAAGGCCTGGCCCTGGGTGGCATGGCAGGCACGCCGATGCGTACGCTGTCCGGTGGCATGCCCGATATGCCGGGCCTGCCTGATCTGCCTGATTTCGACGTACCCGGCTTGCCCACCCCAGGCGACCTGCTGCCAGACCCGTTCGTGGATGAGCTGCTGGCCTGGCTGAAGTCGCGTAAACGCTGGGACCCGGAGATCTGGGATCCGCCGTGGTTCTGGCGCGAGCCGATCCTCTACTACGACCCCGGCCTGAGGCGTCTGCTCGATTGCATGCGGGAACTGCGCCGCAGGATTTCCGAACGCGCCGACATCAAGCCGCCGGCGCGTCCCGCCAATGCGGTGTGGAACGACGGCATCGAATCGATCCGCACCGAAGGCCCCTGCGTCGGCAGCCGCCTGGTGATCCGCGGCAAGAACCTCAAACTCCCGGGCGCGGTTTTGCTGCTCCCCTTCGCAGGCGGTTGCCGGCCGGTCACCGTGCCCGCTGCGGACTGGACCGATACCCGCATCACCCTGGACCTGCCCGCGGGCATCGTCTCCGGCGCAATCGGTTTTGCCGACGGCGCCTACGTGGCGGCGTATGACGCCTGGGCCGCACAGCAGAACAAGCTCGCTGCCGGCATCCAGGATCTCTGGTGCTACTTCGGCCGCAACGCCTTCCCCTGGGTGCCGCCCTTCAGCGAATGCCCGCCGGATATCGGCATCAATCACCTGCGTGCGGGCGCCGCCATCATCAATGCCTTCAATGCGGCGGGTGGGCCGACGGCCGTGGTCGAACCGGGCGGCAAGGTGTTGCTGACCTGGTCGGTGAAGAATGCCGAGCACGTGCGGGTCGAGCGCATGTCCGCCAGTGGGCCGCTGTTCGGCGGCGCGGCCAGCTTGAACGATCCGTTCTGGGCCGTCTTCAGCCTGGGCCCGTTTACCCATACCTCGCCTACGCGCTGCGTCTATCGCCTCACCGCCACCGGCCCGTGCGGCGCAGTGTTCCGCGAGGTGGTGATCTTCGCTTCGCGCCAGCCACAGCTGTCCATCAGCGGCGTGGAGGTGACGCAGAGCATCCAGACGCCGACCAACAGCGTGCGCCTGGTCGACAGCAAGCCCACCGTGGTGCGTGTCACCGTGCGCCATGGGCTGGGCGGATTCGGCGGCAACAACGTGCCCAACGTGCGGGGGCGCATCCGCGTCAGGCGCGGGGGCGCGACGTCGGGGTGGATCGACTGCGCCAACGGCAGTACCCCGATGGGCCCCAATCCCGGCGGTTCGATCACCGTGTCGGCCAATCCCCAGCGCAACAACACCGACGACACGCTCAATTTCCTGATTCCGCCCGCGTGGTGCACGCAGACCGTGTCGTATGAGATCGAAGTGCGCGTGGCAGGCTATGGCGCGTTGGCGGGCTTTGCCGGGTTCTCGCAACAGGTGAAGCGCTACACCGGCAATTTCACCTTCCAAGTGCGGCGGGTCTTGCAGCTGCGCTACATCCGGGTCAACTGGGGCGGCAGCACGCCCACTGCGCAAGTGTGCTTCGATACGTTGCGCACGGCGATCCCATTGCTGCCCACGCCCACCGCCAACATCGCCGCGCTGGCCGGCGTGGCGGTGCAGAACGTGGGCACGACCAATGACGATGCCCGCGACGATCTGCTCGATGACTTCGATGATCGCCACAACTGCTCCTGGTGGGAGGCGATGTGGGAATGGCTGGGCGCCGATTGCCCGGATGACGATGGCGCGATCTGGGTGTTGATTCCCGGCGTGTTCTATCGCGGCCGCGCCTACGACATCCCCAGCAATGTCTGCTTCACGCCGCCCAGCAACGGCCCGTATGCCGCCCACGAGATGTCGCACTGCCTGGACCAGGAACACGTCGGGGTGATGTGTTCCAACGGCCAGCAGGCACAAGGTGGCGATGCCCCGAGCGACTGGCCCAACAACGCGCAGTTGACCGACGTGCCCTTCGACGTGACCCGCAACCGGGCCCTGACCCTGGCCGGCACCGGCGTATTCGACGTCATGACGTATTGCGGCACACCCAACAACACCTGGCCGATGCCGGCGCGTTGGGATGCCCTCTGGAATCATCTCGGTTAGGAGCGCAGTCATGCCCAGCTCACGCCAACAATCCCCGCGCCAGGAAGTGCTGGTGGTACGCGGCCGCCTGGATCGCGCCGGCCAGTTCGTGCTCGGCCGTTGCCGCTCCACGCCTTTTGTCAAAAGTTGGCCGGTGGTGCGCTACAGCGAAGTGCATCTGGAGCTGCTCGACGCCAACGGCCACCTGCTGCACGACGAGCTGGCCGCGGTCACGCCCGATCGCACCTGCGATCCGGGTGACGCGCGCCGCTTCCGGGTGCTCGGCTACATCGGCCTGCGGCCCGACGCGCGCGAGGTCCGACTGGTGCGCGGCGAGATCATCCTGTGGCAATCCGCGCTGCCGGAGGCGCCCACGCTGGAGGTGCGCGCCAGCCCGCGCAGCGCCAGTCGCGACAAGCCCCTGCCGCTGCGTTTGCGCTATAGCCCGCCGCAGGACAACGCGCACCTGACGGTCATTTACCAATGGGGCGAACGTCGCTTCCTGCCGATCTACATCGGCAAGCCGTCGGAAGTGTTCGAGGTGAACCTGGCCGAGCTGCCGGGCGGCGACGCGTGCCGGCTGGTGATGAGCTACTCCAACGGGCTGCGCTCTGCCCAGGCGGCCACGACGACATTCAAACTGCCGTTGTTGGGGCCAACCGTGCAGATCGTTTCTCCGCCCGCGCGCACTGCCGTGGCCGCGGGCACCGCGCTTGTGCTCGAAGCGACGGCCTACGATCCGGAGTTGGCCGGCGGCGCGGATGCGCAATCGCTGATCTGGTCGGTCGACGGCGAGGTGATGGGTCGCGGCTTTATCACCTCGGTCGATGGCCTGGCCGCCGGCCGGCACGAAATTCGGCTGACCTATCGGGGCAGCCAGACGGTCGAGACGTCGGTGCTGGTCAGCGCGAAGGCGTCGGAGGCCGCTCCAGCCGACCAGTGGCCCGCGTGGAATCCGCTGCAGGACTGAGCAGGCCGTTCCGGCATCGGCCCCGACGGCGCGATGTCGATCCGCGATGCGCTCGGTCGTCTCATCATGGGAGCCGGCTGACGGATGCCCGTCAGCGGCTGAGCGCCATGGGAGACAGGAATGAAGCCGACCATCACCGCATTTCGAAATTCACCGGACCGCGGCAAAGGACTGGCGCGCGACATGCGCGTGCGTTGGGCGCTGGAGGAAGTGGGGCAGGCGTATGACGTCCGGCTGCAGACCTTCGAGGAACTGAAGCAGCCGGCCCATCGCAGGCTTCAGCCTTTCGGCCAGATCCCGACCTACGAGGAAGACGGCCTGACCGTGTTCGAGTCCGGCGCGATCGTGCTGCATATCGCGCAGCAACACCCCGGGCTACTGCCTGCCGAAGACCCGGCACGCATCCGCGCCATCAGCTGGATGTTCGCCGCGCTCAATACGGTGGAGCCACCGATCTTCGAGCGGTCCATCGCCGCCATCGTGGAGCGCAAGGAGGTCTGGTATGCACAGCGCGCTGCCCTGCTGGACGAGCGCGTGCGCACCAAGCTTGTGGAGCTGTCCCAGTACCTCGGCGATTCGGCCTGGCTGGAGGAGGATTTCAGCGCAGGCGATCTGTTGATGATCACCGTGCTGTTGCGCCTGCAGGGCAGTGGCATGGTGGAGGTGCATTCCAACCTTGCCGCCTTCGTGGCGCGCGGCGTTGCCCGACCAGCGTATCAACGCGCCTTTGCGGCACAGCGCGCGGTATTCGAACAATCCACCAGCGGCCAGGACGCACAGTCTCCCAAATGAATTCGTGCCTCTGGATCATGGCGCCAATTCATTCCTGCAGGACGCACATTCATCAGTAGATTTACTGGATGTGTTTAGGTACTTGATCGGTTGCCGCAGTGGACTGCGGCGCGCAAGGTCGCTTCGATCAAGGAAGGAGCGTCGCCATGCGCATGTCGAGGAATGCTCTTTGCGCCAGCATTTCACTGGCCCTGGCGCAGGGCGGGGCCGCCACGCTCCTGGCGCCGGTCACCGCGCTGGCGCAGACGCAGGTGGGGCCGGGTTCGCAGACCAGCACCCTCACCGCCAATCCCGGCGATTCATTCCTGGTGGTCGGCAATACCACCATCGACACCAGCGCCGGCAGCACCGACGCGGTGCGCGCCAATGGGGGTGACGTCACGCTCGACATGTCGGCCCCCGCTTCGGCCGGCCAGATCGTCGTCCAGACTGCCGCCGGCATCGGCCTGCACGCGACCAGCGGCACCATCAGCGCGCCCAACGGCCTCAACCTGCGCACCGTCAATGGCCGCGGCATGCTCGCCGACGGCGGCAGTATCTCGTTGAGCAACGGCAATGTGGCCATCTCCGGCATCGGCCTGCTGGCCGGCGCCACCGCCGGCACCATCAACATCAGCAACACGACCTACAACGACCCCTCGCGCAGCCCGGATCCGCAAGGCAACGGCCTGGGCGCCGATGGCACCGGCCAGATCATCGTGAACGGGTTGAACCGCTTCTATATCGGACGCGCCGGCGCCACCGGCAATACGATCGGTTTCGGCGTGCAGGGCCCGAATGCGCGCATCACCGTCAACGGACTAGGCTTCCCGGTCACCTTCAACGGCGCCGGTGCGATGGGCATCTACCTCTACGGAGGGGGCCATCTGGACACCAATACGGCGATCTCGCTGGCCTTCAACGGCGGCAATTCGGTTGGCGTCACGGTGGACGGCGCACCGACCGATTCGGTGCTGCGCAACGTGACCGCGACCTTCAACGACACCGCCGGCGTGGTGGCCGGCACGGGTTTGGTCACGCAGAACGGCGGCCAGGTGGCCTTGGAGAATTTCGTGGTGCAAGGCCCTGGCGTCGGCCTGGGCGTGTGGGTACAGCCAAATTCCACCGTGACGCTGAGCGGCGCCAGCCGCATCGGCGTGACCTCGCAGCGCAACGGCCAGCGCTACATCTTCTCCGCGTCCTCCTCGATGGCAAATTCCCCGATCTTCGGTGGCGCGGGCGCGCCGAGCTGGCGCGCCGCCGCGCTCGTGTTGGGCGGCACACTCAACAGCACGGGCACCACGTGGACCAACGTTACCAACCAGGCGCATGGCATCTACCTCGGCACCAACGGTGCGCTGAGCACGGTCAACCTCAACGGCGACAGCGTGACCACGACGGGCACGCAGTCGGCCACGGTCACCACCTATGCCAACGCCATCTTCAATGCCACCAACACCACGATCCGCAACGAGAATGGCTACGAAGCCTTCAACATGTGGAACTACAACAGCCCCACGCAGGCCACCGGCAACAACGAAGTGCATCTGGTCAACAGCACCGTCACCACGGTGGGTGGGGCCGATGGCGTGGTGTCGGACAACCAGGCCCCGGGATACCCCAACCTCTTCACCATGCAGGGCGGCTCGCTGCAGAGCGCCGGCACCGCGTTCTACGCCTGGGGCCCGCTGACCGCCACGCTCACCGACACCACCGTGGGCGGCACGGATGCACTGCTGTTCGGCGCGCCGCAAGGCCGCAATGGCGATGCCACCCTGGTCAACCTGTCCGCCACGCGCAGCACGTTGACCGGCCTGGCCGGCGGCGGCACCGGCGCCACCACCAATATCACCCTGGCCGACGCCTCGCACTGGACCGGCCAGGCCTGGAACCTGAGCAACGCCACGTTGGATGCCAGCAGTGTCTGGACGATCCCCGCGCTGTCCAACGTGTCCGGACTGGTCAGCAACGCGGGCCGCATCGAATTCACCCCGCCGGTAAACGACGTCTACAAGTCGCTGTATACCCAGTCCTATATCGGTAGCCCCGGCAGCGTCATCGCCATGAACACCTGGCTGGCCGAAGACGATTCGCCGACCGACCAGCTCATCATCGATGGCGGCACCGCCAGCGGCCAGACCGCACTGGAATTCACCAACACGGGCGGCGGCGGTGCGCTGACCCAGGGCGACGGCATCCTTGTGGTGGCTGTGCTCAATGGCGGCACGACTGCGGCCGGCACGTTCAACAACCAGCAAACGCTGCTCGCCGGCCCCTACGAGTACAAGCTCTATCGCGGCGGCGCCACGCCGGCCTCGGAGAACGAGTGGTTCCTGCGTTCCACGCTCGACTGCAGCACCAGCAATCCGCTCTGCCCGCCACCTCCCCCACCGCCGCCACCGCCGCCTCCGCCCCCGCCGCCGCCACCCCCGCCGCCGGATCCACCGACCCCGCCGCCCCCGGAACCGCCGGATCCGGGCACCGGGCCGGAGCCGGAGCCGCCGCCGGACGTGCCGGTGCCGCAAGACAATCCGCCCACGCCGCCGGATCCGCCCGAACCCGGTCCCGATCCGACGCCCGACTACCGCGCCGAAGTTTCGCTGTACACCGCACTGCCGGCGATGGCGCTGCGCTACGGCTGGGCCACGCTCGGCAACCTGCATGAGCGCGTCGGCGAGCAGGAGCAACTACGTGCACGTGCAGACCTGCGCAGCGATCCCTGGTTCAACGGCGCCTGGGTGCGCGTGATTGGCGAAAGTGGCGATGTCGAGGGCGATCGGCGCGGGGTCTATGGCAACGGCGGGCCGCGCTACGACTACGACATCCTGGCCATCCAGGCCGGCGCTGACGTGTATGCCGAAGAGCACGACGACGGCAAGCGCGACCACGCCGGCTTCTATCTGGGCCAAGGGCGCATCCGCAGTGACGTGGTCGAGTTCGATGGGGTCAAGGCAGGCCGCAACGAGCTGCGCGGGACATCGTTGGGCCTGTACTGGACCCGCTACGGTGAGGAAGGCCAGTACCTGGATGCGGTATGGCAAGGCACCTGGGGCACGGGCAAGTCGCGCTCCAGCAACGACATCCTGCTGGACCGCGACAGCTTCGGCTGGGCGGCCTCGCTGGAAGGTGGCTGGCCGAAGCTGTTCCACGAAGACGAAAGCGAGCTGCTCGAACCGCAGGTGCAGGTGATCTACCAGCGCATCAATCGCGATGACGACCAGGACCAGGCGGCCACGGTGCGCTTCCGCAACATGGATTCGCTCGCCGCACGCCTGGGCCTGCGCTGGGCCAACACCTGGACGCTGGAACCGACCGACGAAGGCATCCGCCGCCTGTTCACCGGCTGGCTGCGACTCAACGGCTGGCACGAGTTCCGCGGCCAGCCGGTCACCGAGTTCTCCTCGGCCGACGGCTATGTCCCGTTCGAGGCCAACCTCAAGGGCACCTGGTGGCAACTCAACGCCGGCATGACCTGGCAATGGGGTGCATCGACCACGGTGTATGCGAACGTGGGCTACCAGAAGAGTTTCGACCGCGATTTCGATGCCTGGGACGGCAAGCTGGGCCTGCGCTGGAACTGGTGAGGCACGCCGAACTACAAAGCCACGCGCGTGCCAAGCCTGCCGGGATCGCGAGGAACGCACTACAGTAGTGCGTCCTCTTTGCGCTGGAGCGCTTCATGTCGTACATCGCCGATTCCGCCCGCTACGACGGCCGCATGCCCTATCGCCGCGTCGGGCGCAGTGGCCTGGTGCTGCCGGCCGTGTCGCTGGGGCTGTGGCAGAACTTCGGTGGCGTGGATGTGTTCGAGACCGGCCGCGCGATGCTGCGCCGTGCCTTTGATCGTGGTGTCACCCACTTCGACCTGGCCAACAATTACGGCCCACCCTACGGCTCGGCCGAGGAAAACTTCGGCCGCTGGTTCGCACTGGACTTCGCCGCCCATCGCGACGAGCTGGTGATTTCCAGCAAGGCCGGTTGGGACATGTGGCCCGGCCCTTACGGCGGCCCGAGCGGCTCCCGCAAGCACGTACTGGCCAGCTGCGAACAAAGCCTGCGGCGCATGGGCCTGGATTACCTGGACATCTTCTATTCGCATCGCGTCGACGCCGATACGCCGTTGGAAGAGACCATGGGTGCGCTGGCGCAGCTGCATCGCCAGGGCAAGGCGTTGTATGTCGGCATTTCCTCCTATTCGCCCGAACTCACCCGCCAGGCCGCCGCGATCCTGCGCGCGGAAGGCGTGCCCTTGCTGATCCACCAGCCCAATTACTCGATGCTCAACCGCGATATCGAGCGCGGCCTGCTGCCGGCACTGGAAGAACTGGGCGTGGGCTGCATCGCCTTCTCGCCGCTGGCCCAGGGCATGCTCAGCAACAAATACCTCAACGGCGTGCCCGAGGATGCCCGCGCCAACCGCGGCGGCTCGCTCAAGCAAGGCATGCTCACGGCCAACAACCTGGAAAGGATCCGTGCGCTCAATGCCATCGCCCAGCAGCGCGGCCAGTCGCTGGCGCAGATGGCCATCGCCTGGGTCCTGCGCGATGCACGGGTCACCTCGGCGTTGATCGGCGCACGCACGGTGGCGCAGCTGGACGATTCGCTCGACGCGGTCGCCAACCTGGCCTTCCATGCCGACGAGCTGGCCCAGATCGACCAGCACGCCGGCGATGGTCAGGTGGATATCTGGCGGGTGTCTTCCGGCATCGGGCGCACGACCGGCTGAAGCGCACTTCGCGGGACTGGCTGCTTAAGCCTGGCTGTACTGTTCCGAATTTGCCGAAATTGCATATCGAATTCGACAGAAATTTGTGTGCGTCGTCGCGGAACGCGCGCGGATTGTCCGTATTCACGGACAAAGCCGTCTCAAGGCGATGGAAGGTGGGCCGATAGCTGGGAACCTCAGCCAGCCAATCGAGCTTGCCATGTCACCTTCAAGCCGCACTTCGTCGTCTTCCATGGGCATCCAGACCAAGGTGCTCGGCGCATTGGGTCTGGGCCTGGCGCTGGTGCTGGCCTGTGGCGTTGCAGGCCTGGTCTCGGCGTGGTCGAACCTGGGCACCGCCTTGCCGCCGGAGTTCGCGGCCAAGGCCGCGCACGCGCGCCACGTGCTGGTGATCTTCGGCAGCTTGATGATTGGCGTGGCAATCGTGCTGCTGGCTGCACTGACCGTGTGGCTGCGCCGCTCGGTGATCCGTCCGATCATCCACGCCGCCAACGCCGTGCGCGCCGTGGCCGAAGGCGATCTCACCCGGCAGATCCGCGTGACTACCCACGATGAAATCGGCGCGCTGGCCGAAGCCCTGCAGCGTGTCACGGGCACCTTGCAGCGCCTGATTGCCGAGCAGCGCGAGATGACCCACCGCCACGACATCGGCGAGATCAGCTTCCGCATGGACGAGGCCGCATTTGCCGGCGATTACGCGCAGATGGTGCGCGAGGCCAACGCCTGCGTCGCCCAGCACATCGGCGTGAAGATGCGCGTGGTCGACGTGATCCAGCATTACGCCAGGGGCGACCTGTCGGTGGACATGGATCGCCTGCCCGGCGAGAAGGCCGCCATCACCCGCGCGATGGATGCGGTAAAGCAGAGCCTGTCGGACATCAATGGTGAAATCCGCCAGCTGGCCCAGGCAGCGGCCAGCGGCGATTTCTCCCGCCGGGGCGATGAAAGCCGCTACGCGCACGATTTCCGCGACATGGTGGCCAGCCTCAACGGCTTGATGGGCAGCACGGGCCATAGCCTGGAGGCCCTGTCGGCGTTGTTGCGCGCCATTGCCGAAGGTGATCTCACCCACCGCATGCAGGGTGAATTCCACGGCGTGTTCGCACGGATGCGCGACGACGCCAACTCGACCGTGGCGCAGTTGACCGAGATCGTCGGCCGCATCCAGGGCGCGAGCAGCAGCATCAACCTGGCCGCCGGGGAGATTGCCGAAGGCAATAGCGACCTGTCGCGCCGCACCGAGCAGCAGGCCGCCAACCTGGAAGAAACTGCAGCTTCCATGGAGGAACTGACCTCCACGGTGAAGCAGAACGCCGAGCACGCGCGCCAGGCCAACCAGCTCGCCCTCGGCGCAGCCGCAGTGGCCTCGCAAGGTGGCGCGGTGGTCGGGCAGATGGTCACCACCATGGATGACATCGAGCGTTCGTCGAAGAAGATCGCCGAGATCATTTCGGTCATCGACGGCATCTCCTTCCAGACCAACATCCTGGCGCTCAACGCCGCGGTGGAAGCGGCGCGCGCCGGCGAACAGGGCCGCGGCTTTGCCGTGGTCGCCTCGGAAGTGCGCACGCTGGCCCAGCGCTCGGCCAATGCGGCCAAGGAGATCAAGGGCCTGATCGACGATTCGGTCGGCAAGGTCGCCGATGGCGCGGCGCAGGTGCACAAGGCCGGCACGACGATGGATGAGATCGTCGCCTCGGTGCAGCGCGTCACCGACATCATGGCCGAGATTGCCGCCGCCTCGCAGGAGCAATCGGCCGGCATCGAACAGGTCAACCAGACCATCACCCAGATGGACGAGACCACGCAGCAGAACGCTGCCCTGGTGGAGGAAGCCACCGCCGCGGCACGGGCCATGGAAGAACAGGCCGGCACGCTGGCCGATGCGGTGAGCAGTTTCAAGCTCGACCGCGAACCGGAGATCCGTCGCGCGATCCGCTCGGCAGTCGCCGCGGTCGCATGAAGCATCCGCACCTGTCGCCCGGGAAGGGGCGGCAGGTGCGACAAGACGGCACTACGACCGGCAGGGAGCCAGTCGCCGCGCCGCCTGCACAAGGAAGTGCGCACAGGGACGTGCCGTACACGGATGTACACGAAGGACCGTAGGGGTTTCACCTCGCCGGGGATCGCGGCCGGCACGGAAGCCGGCCGCGAACACGGCTAGGCAGGCAGGTGTGCCAGCAGCTTGTCCAGGGTGATCGGGTAGTCGCGCACACGCACGCCGGTGGCGTGGTAGATCGCGTTGGCCACCGCCGCACCGACGCCGCAGATGCCGAGTTCGCCGACGCCCTTGGCCTTCATCGGCGAGGACATCGGATCGGTTTCCTCCAGGAACACGACTTCCTGGTGCGGGATGTCGGCATGCACCGGCACTTCGTAGCCGGCCAGATCGTGATTGACGAAGAAGCCCAACCGGCGATCCACCACCAGCTCCTCCATCAAGGCCGCGCCGACGCCCATTGTCATCGCGCCGATCACCTGGCTGCGCGCGGCCTTCGGGTTGAGGATGCGCCCGGCCGCGCATACGGCCAGCATGCGCCGCACGCGAATCTCGGCGGTGGCGGCATCCACCGCAACCTCGACGAAGTGCGCACCGAAGGTCGATTGCTGATATCGCTTGGCCAGGTCGCCAAACTCGATGCGGTCTTCGGCCACCACGCGTCCGCCCTTGGCCAGATCGCGCAGCGCGATCTCACGCCCGCCTGCACGCAGGCGACCTTCCGAGAACTCGGCCGCGTCGGCGACCACGCCGGCGCGCTCGGCCAGCATTTGCCGCAACTTCACGCAGGCGGCATACACGCCGCTGGTCGAACTGTTGCCGCCCCATTGCCCACCGGAACCGGCCGAGACGGGGAAGCGCGAGTCGCCCAGCCGCACTGTCACCTGCGAAAGCGGCACGCCAAGCATCTCCGCCGCAGTCTGCGCGATCACCGTGTAGGAGCCGGTGCCGATGTCGGTCATGTCGGTTTCCACCGTCACCGTCGCATCCGGCTCCAGCGCCACGCGGGCGGCCGAGGCCATCGAGATGTTGTTGCGGAATGCCGAGGCCACGCCCTGCCCGATCCACCAGCGACCTTCGCGCGTGCTCGCCGGCTTGGGATTGCGCCGCGCCCAGCCGAAGCGTTGCGCACCGTCTTGCAGGCACTGCACGAACTGGCGTTGCGAGAACGGACGCTCGGGGTGTTCGGGGTCCACCTGGGTATCGTTGCGGATGCGGAATTCCACCGGGTCCATCCGCAACTGCGCGGCCATCTCATCGATGGCGATCTCCAGCGCCATCAACCCGGGCGCTTCGCCCGGCGCACGCATCGCGTTGCCTTCGGGCAGATCGAGCACGGCCAGGCGCGTGGCGGTCATGCGATCGCGGCCGGCATATAGCAGCCGGGTCTGGTTGACCGCGGTCTCCGGCCCACCGCCTGGCAGGTCGCCCGACCAACTCTCGTGGCCGATGGCGGTGATCTTTCCGTCGCGATCAGTGCCGATGCGGATGCGCTGGATCGTGGCCGGCCGATGCGTGGTGTTGTTGAACATCAGCGGACGCTGCAGGGTGACCTTGACCGGGCGACCGACCTGGCGCGCACCTAGTGCGGCGAGCACGGCATCCGCGCGCACGAACAATTTCCCGCCAAAGCCACCGCCGATGTACGGCGAGACCAGGCGCACCTTGTCCTTGGGAATGCCCAGGGTCTTGGCGACATCGCCCACCCCCCAGTCGATCATCTGGTTGGACGTCCACACGGTCAGCGCATCGCCGTCCCAGCGCGCGATCGAGGCGTGCGGTTCCATCATCGCGTGTGCCTGGTCGGGCGTGCTGTAGGTCTGGTCCAGTTGCACGGGGGCCGCGGCGAATGCCGTGGCGAAATCGCCCACCGCGGTATCGGGCGGCCCCTGGTCGGCCGGCGGAATGACCGCACTGCCACGCGCACTGGCCAGGTCGTACTGGCCGCCTTCGCGCTGGTAGTCGATCTGGATGCGCTGGGCGGCAGCGCGCGCCTGCTCGAAGGTCTCCGCCACCACCAGGGCGACGGCCTGGTGGTAGTGCGCGATCTCCGGGCCGCCGAGGAGTTTGGCCGTGTTGAACTTGCCCTTGCCGAGCTTGCCCGCGCTCTGCGCGGTCACGATGCCGATCACGCCCGGCGACTGGCGCGCGGCGGACAGATCCATGGCGCGGATGCGCCCCTTGGCGATGCCTGCGCCCACGACATAGCCATAGGCGGCATTCGGTGCGACATCGTGATGCTCATACGCGTAAGGCGCGGTGCCCGTGGTCTTCAACGGGCCGTCGATGCGGTCTTGCGGGCGGCCGACGACTTGCAGGCGGTCGATGGGATTGGTGCCGGCGGGGGTATCGAATTTCATCTCATGCCCTCGCTTCTGCCAGCATCGCCGCGAGCGTTCGCTCGACCAGGGTCACCTTGAACGCGTTCTGCGCGGTCGGTCGCGCACCGTCGAGCATGCCGGCCGCGATGCGCTTGCCATCATTGCCCTGCTCGGCGCCTTCCACCCGCCAGGGCTGCGGCGCCACACCACCCAGGGCCACGCGTGGATGGCCGTGTTCCGGCACCACGACAGCCACCGCCACCAACGCGAACGCATAAGACGCCCGATCGCGCACCTTGTGGTACGCGTGCACGCCGCGCAGCGGGGGTGGCAGCACCACGGCGGTGATCAACTCGTCGCGTTCCAGCACCGTCTCCAGGTGCGGCGTATCGCCGGGCAAGCGATACAGCGCGGGCAAGGCGAGGCTTCGGGTACGGCCATCGGCGCGCACCGTTTCGACTTGCGCATCCAATGCGCGCATCGCCACGGCCATGTCGCTGGGGTGGGTGGCGATGCAGTGCTCACTGCCGCCGATCACCGCCAGGCCGCGATTGAAGCCGCCGATCGCCGCGCAGCCACTGCCCGGCAAGCGCTTGTTGCAGGCCTGCTGCGGATCATAGAAATAAGGGCAGCGCGTGCGTTGCAGCAGGTTGCCGGCGGTGGTGGCGCGATTGCGCAGCTGTGCCGACGCCCCGGCCAGCAGCGCGCGCGACAGCACCGCGTAATCGCGGCGAACGCGCGGATGCGCGGCGAGGTCGGCATTGCGGACCAGGGCGCCGATACGCAGCCCACCGTCGGGCGTGTCTGCCACGGTGTCCAGGCCCAGGCCGTTGACGTCGATCAGATGGGACGGGGTCTCGATCTGCAGCTTCATCAGGTCGAGCAGGTTGGTGCCGCCGGCGATGAAGCGCGCGCCACCCTGGCGCGCGGCGCTGGCCGCCGCGGCGGCAGGATCGGTGGCGCGTTCGTAGGTGAAGGCTTTCATGCGCCGTGCCCCGCCACTTCGGTGATCGCCTCGGCGATGTTCGAGTACGCGCCGCAGCGGCACAGGTTGCCGCTCATCCGCTCACGCAATTCGGCCGGGTCCAGCGGGGTCGCATCGGTGAGCGATGCGGAGACGTGGCTGGGCATCCCGTCGCGCCACTCTTTCAGCATCGCCACGGCCGAGCAGATCTGCCCGGAGGTGCAGTAGCCGCATTGGTAGCCATCGTGGTGCACGAAGGCCTGCTGCATTGGATGCAGTTGTGCCGGAGTGCCCAGGCCCTCGATCGTGGTGATCTTCGCGCCCTCGTTCATCACCGCCAGCGACAGGCACGCATTAATGCGTCGCCCATCGGCGATCACCGTGCAGGCACCGCACTGGCCGTGGTCGCAGCCCTTCTTGGTCCCGGTCAGATGCAGGTGTTCGCGCAGGGCGTCGAGCAGGGTGGTGCGATTGTCGAGGGTCAGGACGACGGGCCGTCCGTTGACCTCCAGGTGCACCGTGCTGGACGGCACCGCAGTCGATGCGCGCGTGGGCGCGATGGCTTCCGCGGCTGCGGCTGACAGGCCATGGCTGGCGGCGACGCCTGCGGCGGATGCAGCGCCGCCGATCAGCACGCCGCGGCGGCTCATCCTCAGGTGGCTCATATCGGCTTCCGGTCTGGGTGGCCTGCCTAGCCTGCCAGTGTCCGGCTTCGTCGCGAGTGCACGCGACGTGATGAATGCGTGGAAAAAACGCCCGGCCTCACAGTGAGCACCGGGCCAAGGCCGGGGCCGGCCTGCACGCAGGACCGGCCCCGCTGCTCAACGGGTGGGCGGCGGTGGCGCTTCGGCCGGATGCGGCGGCGGGTTCACGCCCTTGTCTTTCAGGCACGCATCCATCTGCTGGCGTTGTGCCGGCGGCGGCGGACCGGCTTCATCGCCCAGCCCCAAGGTCGCCTTGCAGGCCTGGAACGCGGCATCGATGGCCGGGTCGTGCGGGTGCGGCCCGCCATGCGGCGGCTGCACGCCCTTCTCGCGCAGGCAGGCATCGAGGGCTTCGCGATCCGGGCGGCTCGGGCCACCCCTGCCTGGGCTGTCGTCCTGCGGCTTCTGCACGCCCAGCGCCTGCAGGCAGTCCTGCATCGCGGCATCGAATGCCGGATCACGCCCCGGCCCGTCGGGCCGGTGCCCGTGATGCGGCCCCGGCGCTCCCGGTGGCGGCGGAGGCGGCGGCTCGTCGCGTGGGCACATGCCGGCGCAGCCGGCCAGCAGCGATACAGCCAGCAGCAGCGCGCCGACGCGCCGTGTGCTTGCGGCGGATGGAATCTTCATGGTTTTTCCTCTTCTGATCGTCCTTTCCCGCGAAGAATGGCCACCGGGGTTGTCACGGATATGCCGCTCTTCGCCCTGGGCCGGCGTTTCGGTGCCGGCCCTCCCCGAGCAGTAGCATCGTCAGGCGCCTTGCCCCGGGTGTGTTGCACGCTTGCCGTCCCGGCCATGGGCTGACATCTGTTGACAAGAAGCGGCCCGGGGCGCTCCGTATCATGGGATTCCCTCAAGAGCGCCACTGCTGGTGGCCCTGCCGAGACGCACATGTCAGCTTCGATTCTGGTGGTCGACGACGACCCCGACCTGCGCCGCCTGATCGGCGATTTCCTCGGCGAGCACGGCTACCACGTGCGCACCACCGAGAACGTCAATGGCATGCGCCAGGCGATGACCGAGCGCCGCGCCGACCTGGTCATCCTCGACGTGATGATGCCGGGCGAGGATGGCCTCAGCGCCGCGCGCCAGCTGGCCAGCGAACGCACCGCGCCGGCGGTGATCATGCTCAGCGCGCTGGGCGACGATACCGATCGCATCATCGGCCTGGAGGTGGGCGCGGACGATTACCTCTCCAAGCCCTGCAATCCGCGCGAACTGCTGGCCCGGGTGCGTGCCCTGCTGCGGCGCAGCCAACTGCAGGCCGAGCTGGCCGACCATCGTGGCAACGTCTACGAGTTCGCCGGCTGGCGCCTGGACGTCATGCGTCGCGACCTGCGCGATCCCACCGGGGTATTCATCCATCTGTCCGATGGTGAGTTCAGCCTGCTGCGCACCTTCGTCGAACACCCGCAACGCGTGCTCAGCCGCGACCAGCTCCTCGACCTGGCCCGGGGCCGCGACACCGATGTGTACGACCGGGCCATCGACAGCCAGATCAGCCGGCTGCGGCGCAAGATCAACGAGCGCGTGCACACCGAGATGATCCGCACCGTGCGCAACGAGGGCTACATGCTGCTGCCGAACGTGGCCCGGCTGTGAGCACGCCGCGGCCGCGCAAGCGGCTGTCGATCTTCTTCCGCACCTTCCTGCTGCTGCTCGGCGCATTGGTCGTGGCGCAGGGCCTGGGCGTGGCCCTGCTGCTGCTGCGCACGCCGATCTTCGACGTGCCCGTGCATCCGCCGGAAGTGGTGGCCCTGCTGGGCACCGACATGCCGGCCACCGATGCGAAGTTGCAGGTCTCCGTGCAGAAGACGATGCCGCAGCTCGCGGCACGGCAACATCGCGAACCGCGCATCGAAGCGGTGATGGCGCATTGGCTCGGCGTACCCGCCCAGCGCGTGCGCTTCTACAGCAGCCGCGAAAATGCCGAGGGCGGCGAAGGTTTCATGCCGCCGGGCTTTGCCGGCCATGACGATCCGCGCGTACGCCATCGCCAACCGCCCACCGACGCGCCGCAGGCCGAGCCCGGTGCAGACGATCGCGGTACCGTGGCCGGCGCCGTGGCCGACGATGCATCGCCGCCGCCCCCACGCCCCGATGATTTCGGGCCGATGCCGATGCCGCCGCCGGATTTCGATGGCCGCTTCGCACCGCCGTCCGGGGGCGTGCCAGGCGGCTGGCGCCGGGGCGGCGGGTTCGATTCGTTCGCCGGCACCAGTCCGTTCGACGGCTTCACCGCCGCATTGCAGCAGCCCGATGGCCAGTGGCGCGTGGTCAGCGCGCCCGGTCGCCAGCTCAGTGGCGCGTTCAAGCTGCAGTTGGCCCTGCTGTTCGGCGCCGGCCTGCTGTTGATGCTGCCGCTGGCGTGGTGGTTCTCGCGTGCGCTGTCCGCGCCGATCCGGCGCTTCTCCGAAGCCGCCGATCGCCTCGGCCGGCATCCGGATACCGCACCTCTGCCCCTGCAGGGCCCGAGCGAACTCGCCCAGGCGGTGGACTCCTTCAATACGATGCAGGCGCGGCTCAACCGCATGGTCCACGAGCGCACGCAGATGGTGGCGGCGATCGCGCACGACCTGCGCACGCCGCTGGCGCGCCTGGCTTTCCGCATGGAATCTGCGCCGACGCCGCTGCGTGATCGGGTGATGGCCGACATCGACGAGATGAAGACGATGATCAGCGCAGCGCTGGACTTCATCCGCAACGCGCAGCGCCCTGGCCCGCGCGCGCTGCTCGATTTCCGCCTGCTGGCCGAAGGCGTGGTCGACGACCTGACCGACACCGGCGCCGACGCACGGCTGGCCCCGGGCGAATCGATCTTACTGGAAGGCGATCCGATGGCATTGCGGCGCATGGTCGCCAACCTGTGCGAAAACGCACTCAAGTACGGCGGCAACGCGCGCTTGAGCCTGCATCGCGACGATGGCCACTGCGTGCTCTGGATCGACGATGACGGCCCGGGCATCGACCCCGCGCAACGTGAGCAGCTACTGCTGCCGTTCGTGCGCGGCGAGAGTTCGCGCAATCGCGATACTGGCGGCATCGGCCTCGGCCTGGCGGTAGCCAATGGCATCGTCACCGCGCATGGCGGCGAGCTGGGCCTGGACAATCGTGCCGGCGGCGGCCTGCGGGTCAGCGTGCGCCTGCCTTGCCTGCCGGCGACGCCGCCTGCTCAGTAGGCGAACTCGGTAAACACCGGGTCCACGTTGCCCTGCCAGCGACCGTGGTACAGCGCGAGCTTGCGCTCGGCCGGGGTCAGGCCGCTGTCGACGATCTCGCGCAGGACGTCGAGGAACGCGCTCTCGTCCTGGCCATCGCCATTGAGGCGGCCGCGGCGACGCAGGCCGGCGATGGCGATCTCCACCGCACGCGCGGCCAGGTCGCGGACCGTGCCATTGCGGAACGGCAGCTTCAGTGCGTGCTTCGGCACGCCATCGCGCAGGGCGTGACGCTCGGCCAGGCTGAAATCCTTGACCAGGTCCCAGGCCGCATCCAGCGCCGTGTCGTCGTAAAGCAGGCCGACCCAGAATGCCGGCAGCGCGCACAGCCGCGCCCACGGGCCGGCATCGGCGCCGCGCATCTCCAGGTACTTTTTCAGCCGTACCTCGGGGAAGGCGGTGGTCATGTGATCGGACCAGTCACGCAGCGTCGGCAAGGCGCCCGGCAATACCGGCAACCTGCCCTGCATGAAGTCGCGGAAACTCTGGCCGCTGGCGTCGTGGTAGACGCCATCGCGGTAGGAGAAGTACATCGGCACGTCGAGCAGGTAGTCGACGTAGCGTTCGTAACCGAAGCCGTCCTCGAACACGAAGTCGAGCATGCCGGTGCGATCGGCGTCGGTATCGGTCCAGATGTGCGAGCGATAGCTCAGGTAACCGTTCGGCTTGCCCTCGGTGAAGGGCGAATCGGCGAACAGCGCCGTGGCGATCGGCTGCAAGGCCAGCGAGACGCGGAACTTCTTGACCATGTCCGCTTCAGAGGCGTAATCGAGATTGACCTGCACGGTGCAGGTGCGTGTCATCATGTCCAGGCCGAGCTGGCCGACCTTGGGCATGTACGCGCGCATGATCTTGTAGCGGCCCTTGGGCATCCACGGCATTTCATCGCGCCGCCACTTCGGCTGGAAGCCCATGCCGAGGAAGCCCAGGCGCAACTCGCCGGCCACCTCGGCCACTTCGCCCAGGTGGGTGCCGGTTTCCACGCAGGTCTGGTGGATGGTTTCCAGCGCCGCGCCGGACAGTTCCAGCTGGCCGGCCGGTTCCAGGGTCACCGAGGCGTTGTCGCGCAGCAGGGCGATGGTGCGACCTTCCTCTTGCACCGGTGTCCAGCCGAAGCGGGTCAGGCCGGTGAGCAGCGCTTCGATCCCGCGATCGCCGTCAAAGGTCGGCGGGCGCAGGTCATCCAGGCGGAAGCCGAACTTCTCGTGCTCGGTCCCGATGCGCCATTGCGTGGCAGGCTTCTCTCCAGAGGCCAGGACCTCGACGAGCTGGCGACGTTCGGTGATCGGCGTGTCGGCAACGTGGCTGGGGCTCGACAAGGGCGGACTCGCTGGAAGGAGGGGCAAGGAAAGTGCGGCCAATGGCTGGCCGTCACAAGGGCTCGCACTATAGCCTGAGCCCCGTGCGGTCTACGTTGCGGAACTGGCGTTACACATTTCCGTCTGCGCCGCGCATCCCCTCCTTGCGCAGGAAGCACGTCATGGCCACACGACATTCGCCCCTCCCCAGCCGCCATGCCGAAGCGCATCGCGCCGGCCGCGTCGGCTGGCTCCGCGCCGCCGTGCTGGGGGCCAACGATGGCATCGTCTCGGTTGCCGGCGTGGTGGTGGGCGTGGCGGCCAGTGGCGTGCCGGCGCAGGCGGTGCTCGCTGCCGGCTTTGCCGCCACGGTGGCCGGTGCGATGTCGATGGCGGCCGGTGAGTATGTGTCGGTGCAATCACAGGCCGATACCGAGGCGGCCGACCTGGCGGTCGAGCGGCGCGAGCTGCATGAAGATCCGCAGAGCGAGCTCGATGAGCTGACCGCGATCTACCACCACCGCGGGCTAGAGCCGGCCCTGGCGCGCCAGGTCGCCGTCGCCCTCACTGCGCACGATGCGCTGGGCGCACATGCACGCGATGAGCTGGGCATTACCGACATCTTGCGGGCCCGGCCCTTGCAGGCCGCGCTGGCTTCAGCCGCCGCGTTCTGTGGTGGCGCCGCGCTGCCGATGTTGACCGCCTTGCTCGCGCCCACGGCGCATGTCGCCACCGCGACCACGCTGGCCACGCTGGCCGGCCTGCTGCTCACCGGCGCCTGGGCCGCGCAGATGGGCGGCGCCTCGCCCTGGCGGGGTGCGTTGCGCGTCACGTTCTGGGGCGCCGCGGCGATGGCGGCCGCGCGCGTGATCGGCGCGTTGTTCGACGTCGTGGTATGAAGCGCGCGTCGCCTTGTCGCCTGTCGCCATGAATCGCGCTGCCGAACCCACCTTGTTCCTGTTGGCCCAGCTGGCCGGCCTGACCGATTGCGCACGCAGCGAAGGCTTTGCCTGCGTCTGCGCGCGACGCGCGCATGGCGCGCAATCGGTCGACGTATTGCAGCCGCAGCTGGCGATCGTGTTGCAAGGAAGCAAACAGGTGCGCTGCGAAGGCGGGGCGCTGGTGGTGCATCCGGGTGAGGTGATGGTGGTGACGCGCGCATGCCGGATCGATGTTGTCAATGTGCCCGACCCGCACAGCGGCCTGTACCAGACCGTGCTCGTGCCGTTGTGCGCCGAAGTGCTCGCTGCAGCGCGCAGCCTCTGGCAGGAAGCCTTGCCGGCCCCCGGCGATGCCGTAGTGGGTGTGCCGTTGGCGCCCCTGGGCGAGGCGCTGAGCCGCTGGCAGCGGGCGTTGACCGAGGCCCGCTACGCCGAAGCACGGCTGGCGCTGGCAGCGGTCACGCTGGACCTGTGCCGTCGCGGCCATGGCGCCTTGCTACTGCCCCCGCCCCCGAGTTTTGCCAGCGAACTGCGCACGCTGGTCGCCGCACAGCCTGCACGCGAATGGCAGTCGCGTGATTTCGAGCAGGCCTTCGGCGTCAGCGGCGCCACCTTGCGCCGGCGCCTGGCCGAAGCGGGGACGGGCCTGCGCGAGGTAGTCGCCGATGCACGCCTGGCGCACGCGATGGAACTGCTCTACACCACGCGGCTGCCACTGAAGACCGTGGCCGCGCGCGTGGGCTATCGCTCGCTGGGCAGCTTCAGCCGGCGCTTCCACGCGCGCTACCAGCTCGATCCCGCCGATATCGGCAACGCCCTGCGCACGGCCGCATGAGCGCTGCACGATGCAGACTGAGCAGTTCGCGCCATCGTCTCGCGCGACCATGGAGGTTCCGCGGCTTGGCCGCCCCCACAGGAGTTCCACCATGCAAGCCCGTTTGATCGGCCTGCTGCTACCGCTGGCGCTGGCCTTCGCGCCGGCCGCCCAGGCCACCGCACCCGCGCCAACCGATACCCAGGTGCCGGGCGTCTATCGCCAGCAGATCGGCACGCTGCGGGTCACCGCGCTGTTTGACGGCACGGTGGCGTTGACCCGAAAGGAACTGGTCGGCATCGATCCGGCCCGCGTCACCCGCCTGCTCGACCATCGCTACGTACCGGAGGACGCCAAGGGCCTGCAGACGGCGGTCAATGCGTATCTGGTTCAGCACGGCAGCCATCTGACCCTGGTCGATACCGGTACGCAGCAGTGCTTCGGCCCCGGCCTGGGCCAGGTGCTGGGCAATCTGCGCGCCGCTGGCTACACGCCGGAGCAGGTCGATGATGTCGTGCTGACCCACGCCCACCCCGACCACCTGTGCGGCCTGCTCGATGCCCAGGGCAAGGCGGCCTATCCGAATGCCACGGTGTGGTTGTCGCGTGCCGATGCCGACTACTGGCTCGATCCGGCCAGTGCGGCCAGCGCGCCGGAATTCCTGCGCTTCGCCTTCCCGCTGGCGCGCCAGGCCGTGGCGCCGTATGCGCAGCGCCTGCGCCGCTTCCAGCCGGGGGATGCCCTGCCCGATGGCGTCGTCGCACTGGATACGCACGGCCACACCCCGGGCCACGTGTCGTGGCTGTTTGATGGCGGTGATGGGCACAAGCTGCTGGTCTGGGGCGATCTGGTGCATTACCACGCCGTGCAGTTCGCCCAGCCCGATGCCAGCTACGAAGCGGACAGCGATCGCGCCTCGGCCATCGCCTCGCGGCGCAAGATGCTGGCCGACGCCGCCGACCACGGCTGGTGGGTGGCCGGTGCGCACTTGCCGTTCCCCGGCCTGGGCCATGTCCGCCGCGAAGGCGAGGCCTTCGCCTGGGTGCCGGGCGAATTCGCGCCGTTGCCGGCGCACTGAGGGTTCGGGAACGTCGCAGGCTCAGGCCTGCGGCGCTTCTCCGTCCAGGCCGAGCCAGCCGCCGACGATGCCGCGCAGCTCATCCACGCCCTGGCGCGACTCGCCGGAGAACAGCTGCACGCTGACGCTGTCGGCCCACATCCCGGACAGCTCCTTGCGCACCTTCTGCAGCGCCTGGCCCTGCTGGCCACGGCCGAGCTTGTCGGCCTTGGTCAGCAGCGCATGCGCCGGCAGGCCGCGCTCGACCGCATATCCAAGCATCTGCTTGTCGTAGTCCTTGAGCGGATGGCGGATGTCCATCACCACGACCAGGCCACGCAGCGCCTGGCGGGTGCGGAAGTACTTGTCGATGAAGGCCTGCCAGTGCGCCTGCAGCTCCTGCGGCACCTTGGCGTAGCCATAGCCCGGCAGATCGACCAGGTAGCGCTCCGGCTGCACCTGGAAGAACACCAGCTGCTGGGTCCGGCCGGGGGTCTTGGAGACCCGCGCCAGCGCGTTCTGCCGGGTCAGCGCGTTGAGCGAGCTGGACTTGCCGGCGTTGGAGCGCCCGGCAAAGGCGACTTCGTAACCGCCATCGTCGGGCAGCTGCCGGACGTTGTGGGCGGAGAGCAGGTACTGGGCACGTTCGATGAGTTGCGACATGTGCGTAGGATCGCACGTCCCCGGCGGGCCCGGTGCTTCGTTGACCGCCAAGCAAGGCCGACGTGATAATCGGGATCGCTGCGGCCCCCACGCCCCAACGCAGACCTCCAGGTCCAAACGGAGCTTTAGCTGATGCGCCACGCTCGCGTGCTTGCTGTTGCCGCTCTTGCAGTTCCGCTCATTGCCGCAGTTGCCTATGCCCAGACGGCGATCGTGCCCGTGCCCGATAACGCGCCGGTGCGCGTGGCGCAGCTGGAAGTCGATCTGTCCAAGACCCATTGGGGCGATGCCAAGGCCGGCCAGGCCAAGGCCGCGGCCTGCGCCGCCTGCCATGGGCCGGACGGCAATCCCTCGTTGGACATGTATCCCCGCCTGGCCGGGCAAAGCGAGCGCTATGTCGCCGAGCAGATCGCCCTGATCCGCAACGGCCAGCGCACCAGCGGCGCGGTGGCGGCGATGCTGCCCTTCGTGCAGGACCTCACTGCCCAGGACATGCGCGACATCGGCGCCTACTTCGCCACGCAGAAATCCGGCGCCGGCCTGGCCGATGACAGCGTAGTCGCCGAAGGCCCGTACAAGGGCATGAAGTTCTACGAGATCGGCCAGCAGCTGTATCGCGGCGGCGATGTCGCCCGCGGCATCCCGGCCTGCATGGCCTGCCACGGGCCGACCGGCGCGGGCAATCCGGGCCCGGCCTTCCCGCATGTGGCCGGCCAGCACGCCGACTACGTCGCGCGGCGGCTGCAGGAATACCAGGCCGGCACGGCGCAGCACACCGAAACCAAGCTGTCCCATATCATGACGATGGTGGCCAAGCCGCTCACCGCGCAGGAAATCCAGGCCCTGTCCAGCTACATCCAGGGCCTGCACGATCGCGCCGACGACGAAGCCGCCGCGGCACTGGCCCAGGCTGGTGCGCCGAAGTCCTGAACCCCTGGCCGCGCACGCGGTCCAAGCAGGCGTTGTCCCCCACCACGCCGGTCCCCAGACCGGCGTTTGTTTTGCCAACGGAGCAATCATGAGTGTGATGTCCCGCGTACTTCTCGCCGTCCTGGCCCTGGCGCCGATGGCCGCCAGCGCTGCCGACCTGGTGCCCGGCGTCGACTACACGCAGATCGAGGGCGGGCAGCCCTGGGCGCCGCTGGCCGGCAAGATCGAAGTGGTCGAAGTCTTCGGCTACACCTGCCCGCACTGCGCGCACTTCGAGCCGCTGCTGACGCAGTGGGCGGCCAAGTTGCCGAAGAACGTGCGCCTGACCCTGGTACCTGCCCCCTTCGGCGGCAACTGGGATGCCTACGCCCGTGCCTACTTCGCGGCCGACCAGCTCGGCGTGGCCCAGCGCAGCCATGCGGCGATGTTCCAGGCGATCCATTTCAAGAACACGCTGCCGGCGCAGAACGTGAGCCCGGACGAACTGGCGACCTTCTATGCGACCTACGGCGTAGACCCCAAGCGTTACGTCGAAGCACTGAAGAGCGACACGGTGAACGCGAAGATGCAGGCCGCCCGCAGCTTCGTGGAGCGCGAGCAGGTGCCGGGTACGCCGGCGCTGATCATCAACGGCACCTACCTGGTACGCGGCCGCGACTTCGACCAACTGCTGCGCAATGCCGACGCCTTATTGCAGCAGCTGCAGTCCCGCGCTGGAACGCGCTGATCCACTGCTTCAGGCTTCCTTGACCGGGGGGCGTGCGATCATCACTCGCGCGGCCCCTGCCTTTCCGCATTCACGCTGGAGATCCACCCGATGAAGACCCGCTTCGCCCTGGCCCTGATGGCCCTGATGCCGATCCTGCTGGTGGCCTGCAAGGCCCAGGACGGCTCTGCCGACACCGCCCCCGCCAGCGCCGCCGCACCGGCTGCCAGCCCCGACACCGCGCCCGCAGCGCCGGCCACCGACGCCCCCGCTGCCGCCCCGGCTGCGACCGAGCAGGCGGCCGCCCCGGCTGAAGCCGGTCATCAGCCGCCGGTGGCTGCCCAGGCCCCGAACGGCCCGGCCCCGGTGGAAGGCACCGATTACGTGGTGATCGAAGGTGGCCAGCCGTACCAGCAAGCGGCCGGCAAGATCGAAGTGGCCGAAGTCTTCGGCTATGTGTGCCCGGCCTGCTTCCGTTTCCAGCCCCTGATCGGGCCGTGGAAGGCGGGCCTGCCGTCGGACGTGCAGTTCGTGTACGTACCGGCGATGTTCGGTGGCACGTGGGATGACTATGCCCGCGCCTTCTACGCCGCCGAGACGCTGGGCGTGCAGGAGAAGACCCACGACGCCCTGTACAACGCGATCCACGTCGAGCAGAGCCTGAAGGGCGAGCGCGGCAAGGACTCGGTGCAGGACATCGCCAACTTCTACGCCAAGTACGGCGTGGACCCGAAGCAGTTCGCCGACACGATGGCCAGCTTTGGTGTCGCGGCCAAGACCAACCGGGCCAAGCAGTTCGCGGTTCGGAGCAAGGTCAACGGCACCCCGTCGCTGATCGTCAACGGCAAGTACCTGGTCAAGGGCACGAGCTACCAGGACATGCTGCGCATTGCCGACCACCTGATTGCGCGCGAACGCGCAGCGAAGCAGTCCTGATCTAAAAATCGTCGCGAACGTGTCCGGAACCCCCACTCCCACGCGCACGCTGCGGCTGCTGACGGCCAACATCCAGGCCGGCAGCAGCACGCGGCGTTACAGCGACTACGTCACCCGCAGCTGGTCGCACGCATTGCCGATGGGCCGCAAGCGCAACAGCCTGGACACCATTGCCCAGCTGGCGGGGCAGCGCGACATCGTTGGCCTGAACGAATCGGACCCAGGCAGCCTGCGCTCGGGTTTCACCAACCAGACCCATTACCTGGCCGAGCGTGCCGGCTTCCACTACTGGAGCCACCAGCCGAACCGGCGCATGGGCGGCGTGGCGTCGAGCGCCAACGGCTTGCTGAGCAAGCTCGAACCGGTGGAAGTACAGGACCACGCCCTGCCCGGCCGCATCGGTGGTCGCGGGGTATTGCTGGCGAAATTTGGCGATGGCGCGCAAGGCCTGGCGGTGGCGGTAGCGCACCTGTCACTGGGTGCGAACTCGCGCATGTCGCAGTTGTCCTTCATTGCGGAATTGTTGAGCGACCATCCCAATGCCGTATTGATGGGCGACTTCAACTGCGTGGCCGACCGGCCGGAGATGCAGGTGTTGTATCGGAAGACGCGGCTGCAGCCGCCGTCGTGCATCGTGCCGACGTTTCCGAGTTGGCGCCCGGAGCGGGCGATCGACCACATCCTGGTGAGCAACGGATTGGGGATCGCGAATACGGAGGCGATTCCGGCGGCCTTCTCCGACCACCTGGCGATCGGCATGGATCTGGAAGTGCCGCAGATGATGCTGAAGGCGTAAGCGGCTGTGGGACGGGCTTGAGCCCCAACTGCCATCTGTACGTTTGCGATGGGCATCGGTTCCCCGATACAAGCTTGCACCGTGCGGTAGCTTTCGTCGCCTTACGTCACGGGCCCCGACCCCTCGGGGGCAGGCGTTTCGGTTCCGGCGTACGTCCTGTACTCAGTCACCGAACGTAGGCCATCCATGGCCTACTAACGCCTGCCCCCGAGGGGTCGGTGCAAGGCGCGT
>Ga0160473_100250_pt1 | contig 44720 bp, 45 predicted proteins | sample HID1975I_E11MG_FD_108217 | JGI IMG/M metagenome (GOLD analysis project Ga0160473, IMG submission 108217) | Enriched soil microbial communities from UW Madison campus, WI, USA - HID1975I_E11 MG | ecosystem: Environmental > Terrestrial > Soil > Unclassified | place: USA: Madison, Wisconsin... | reverse complement strand
GGCAGATCGTATGCGCGGCAATGCGCAAGCTGCTGCATCTGGTTTACGGGGTAGTGAAGTCGGGCAAACCGTTTGACCCCCAAATTGCTCTTGCGAGGTGAGGGTCAAGACGGTATCTACAAATACAAAGGGCGGCGCGTTTACACCAGCGCCTCGCGCACTTTCGGGTCCAACCCCTCCCCTGCATTGGCCTCGCTCCACGCCAGCAACTGCCGGCGCATCGCCGGCGTCCAGAAGCTCTGGATGTGCTGCCTTACCCCTTGCACCGCCAGCTGCCGGTTCGGTTCGCTGTCAAAATAATGGGCAATCTGGTTGGCCATCTTGACCAGGTTGTCACTGCTCATCGGCGCACCTCGGCTTTCTCTTGCTGCTCGGCAGTACGGCGCTCTTTGAGCAGGCGGCGCTGTTCGTCGCTGAAGTCCTGGTAACGCTTCTGCCATTCAGACGGGTGGAACACTTTCACCACCTCCACCGCCGTGACTTTGTATTCAGGGCAGTTGGTGGCCCAGTCGGAGTTGTCGGTGGTAATCACGTTGGCCCCCGACTCAGGGAAGTGGAACGTGGTGTACACCACCCCCGGCGCCACCCGCGCACTGACCTTGGCGCGCAGCACCGTCTGCCCGGCGCGGCTGCCGATACCGACCCAATCGCCATCGCGGATGCCACGGCTTTCGGCATCGGTGGGGTGCAGTTCAAGGCGGTCGGCATCATGCCAGGCGACGTTGCCAGTGCGGCGGGTTTGGGCGCCGACGTTGTACTGGCTGAGGATACGCCCGGTGGTCAGCAACAGTGGGTAGCGGCTGTTGACCTTCTCGTCGGTCGGCACGTAGCCGGTGAGCATGAAGCGCCCTTTGCCCCGCACGAACTGGTCGATATGCATGGTCGGCGTGCCATCGGGCGCGGCATCGTTGCACGGCCACTGCAGGCTGCCATGGCGGTCGAGCTCGGCGTAGCTGACGCGGTGGAAGGTCGGCGTAAGGCGCGCGATCTCGTCCATGATCTCGGCCGGGTGGCGGTACTGCATCGGGTAACCCAAGGCGTTGGCCAGGGCCACGGTCGCTTCCCAGTCAGCTTTGCCGGCCAGGGGCTCCATGACCTTGCGCACCCGCGAGATACGGCGTTCGGCGTTGGTAAAGGTGCCGTCCTTTTCAAGGAACGAACTGCCCGGCAGGAACACGTGGGCGAACTTGGCCGTCTCGTTGAGGAAGATGTCCTGCACCACCACACATTCCATGGCCAGCAAGGCGGCCGTGACGTGCTGGGTGTTGGGGTCGCTCTGGGCGATGTCCTCACCCTGGCAGTACAGCGCCTTGAAGCTGCCATCCAGGGCCGCCTCGAACATGTTGGGGATGCGCAAGCCTGGGTCTGGCTGCAAGGTCACGCCCCAGGCCCGCTCGAACTCGGCACGCACACCTTCGTTGGAAATATGCCGGTAGCCGGGCAGTTCATGCGGGAACGAGCCCATGTCGCACGAGCCCTGCACGTTGTTCTGCCCGCGGAGCGGGTTCACCCCTACCCCTTCGCGGCCGATGTTGCCGGTGGCCATGGCCAGGTTGGCGATGCCCATCACGGCGGTGCTGCCCTGGCTGTGCTCAGTCACCCCCAGGCCGTAGTAGATGGCCGCGTTGCCACCGGTGGCGTACAGCCGCGCGGCGGCGCGAATCTGCTCGGCAGGCACGCCACAGACCGGGCCGAGTACTTCTGGCGCGTTCTCTGGCAGGCTGACGAAGTCGCGCCAGCGGGCGAAGTCCTCGGTCTCGCAGCGGGCGTCGATAAAGCGCTGGGCCAGCAAGCCTTCGTTGACGATCACATGGGCCAGGGCGTTGAGCATGGCCACGTTGGTGCCCGGGCGCAGTTGCAGGTGCAGCTCGGCGCGGGCGTGGGGCGAGTCGACCAGGTCGATACGCCGTGGGTCGATGACGATCAGCCGCGCGCCCTGGCGCAGGCGGCGTTTGAGCTGCGAGCCGAACACCGGGTGGGCATCGGTGGGGTTGGCGCCGATCACCAGCACCACGTCGGCCTGCATCACCGAATCGAAGCTCTGCGTGCCCGCCGATTCACCGAGGGTCTGCTTGAGGCCATAGCCCGTGGGCGAATGGCACACCCGCGCGCAGGTGTCGACGTTGTTGTTGCCAAACGCCGTACGCACCAACTTCTGTACCAGGTAGGCTTCTTCGTTGGTGCAACGGCTGGAGGTGATGCCGCCGATGGAATCACGCCCGTACTTGAGCTGAATGCGGCGGAACTCGCTGGCGGCATAGGTTACCGCCTCGTCCCAGCTGACTTCTTGCCACGGGTCTTCGAGGCGCTTGCGGATCATTGGCGTGGTGATGCGGTCCGGGTGGGTGGCATACCCCCAGGCGAAGCGGCCTTTGACGCAGGCGTGGCCATGGTTGGCGCCGCCGTTTTTGTCCGGGACCATGCGCACCAACTGGTCGCCCTTCATCTCGGCACGGAACGAACAACCGACACCGCAATAGGCGCAGGTGGTAATCACCGCACGCTCAGGCTGGCCGAGCTGCACCAGGCTTTTTTCGGTCAGGGTCGCGGTTGGGCAGGCCTGTACGCAGGCGCCGCACGACACGCACTCCGAGGCCAGGAAGTTGTCCCCGCCAGCGGCCGCCACCCGCGAGTCGAAGCCGCGGCCAGTGATGGTCAGGGCGAAGGTACCCTGGATGTCTTCGCAGGCGCGCACGCAGCGGCTGCAGACGATGCACTTGCTCGGCTCATAGTCGAAATACGGGTTGGAAACGTCCTTTTTCTCGGCCAGGTGATTGGCGCCGTCATAGCCGTAGCGGACCTCGCGCAGGCCGACCTGGCCGGCAACGGTCTGCAGCTCGCAGTTGCCGTTGGCCGAGCAGGTCAGGCAGTCGAGCGGGTGATCGGAGATGTACAGCTCCATTACATTGCGCCGCAACCCCGCCAGGCGCGGGGTTTCGGTGCGCACCACCATGCCTTCGCTGACCGGGGTGGTGCACGACGCCGGGTAACCGCGCATGCCTTCGATTTCCACCATGCACATGCGGCACGAGCCGAACGCCTCGAGGCTGTCGGTGGCACACAGTTTGGGGATGCTGGTGCCAAGCATGGCGGCGGCGCGCATGACCGAAGTCCCGGCAGGCACGCTGATGGCACGGCCATCGATGTTCAGGCTGACCTGCACCTGGCTGTCGCGTGCCGGGGTGCCAAGGTCGGTCTCGGGGTCGAAGAAATTGATCACTGCGCGGCCTCCGTGTGGGTCAGCCCGAAATCGGCGGGGAAGTACTTGAGCGCGCTGGCCACCGGGTAAGCGGTCATCCCGCCCATGGCGCACAGCGAGCCGTACTGCATCGTGTCGCACAAGTCGCGCAGCAGCAGGGCCTGGTCGTGGCGTTCGGTGAAATCGGTGGTCGCGATCAGCCGATCCACCACCTCCATGCCACGGGTCGAACCGATGCGGCACGGGGTGCACTTGCCGCACGATTCCTCGGCGCAGAACTGCAGGGCGAAGCGGGCCATGCTGGCCATGTTCAGGGTGTCGTCCGCCACCACCACACCGCCGTGGCCGAGCATCGCGCCCATGGCAGCGAAGGCTTCATAGTCCAGCGGTGTGTCGAAGTGGCTGGGCGGCACCCAGGCCCCGAGCGGGCCGCCGACTTGTGCGGCCTTCAATGGCCGGCCGCTGGCGGTACCGCCCCCGTAGCCTTCCACCAGTTCGCGCAGGGTCAGGCCAAACGCACGCTCCACCAGGCCACCGTGGCGGATATTGCCCGCCAGCTGGAACGGCATGGTGCCCAACGAACGGCCCATGCCGAAATCGCGGTAAAACGCCGCGCCCTTGGCCAAAATGATTGGCACCGACGCCAGGGTGAGCACGTTGTGCACCAGCGTCGGCAAGCCGAACAGGCCCTGCAGAGCCGGCAGTGGCGGCTTGGCACGGACGATCCCGCGCTTGCCTTCGAGCGATTCCAGCAACGCGGTCTCTTCGCCGCAGATATAAGCGCCAGCACCGACCCGGACTTCCAAGTCGAAGGCCTGGCCGCTGCCGGCCACGTCGTTGCCCAGGTAACCGGCGTCACGGGCTATGGCAAAGGCCTGGTCGAGCACGCGAATGGCGTCCGGGTATTCCGAGCGCACGTAGATGTAGCCCTTGTCGGCCCCGACGGCGAGGCCAGCGATGATCATGCCTTCGATCAGCAGAAACGGGTCGCCTTCCATCAGCATGCGGTCGGCGAAGGTACCGGAGTCGCCTTCGTCGGCGTTGCAAACCACATACTTTTGCCCGGCCCCGGCATCGCGCACAGTGCGCCACTTGATACCCGCCGGGAACGCGGCGCCACCCCGGCCACGCAGGCCAGAATCAAGCACGGCAGCGACCACTTCGGCACCGTCCAGTGCCACGGCGCGCTCCAGCCCGGCAAAGCCGCCGTGGGCGCGGTAGTCGTCCAGCGACAGTGGCCGGGTCACGCCGGCACGGGCGAACAGCAGGCGTTGCTGGGATTTCAGATAAGCGATGTCTTCAACCGGCCCCAAGGCCAGGCCATGCGCCTGGGGCTGGCCGGCCAAGGCATCGAGTAGCGCCGGCACATCGTCCGCAGTCACCGGGCCGAAACCCTGGCGCCCTTGGGCGCTGTCGCATTCGACCAGCGGCTCCAGCCAGTACAGCCCACGCGAACTGGTGCGCTGGATATCGACCGCCAACTGCCGGCGCTCGGCCTCGCGTTGCAGGGCCTCGGCAACCTGGTCGGCACCCACGGCACGGGCCACCGAATCGCAGGGGATGTACACCTTCAGCATGTTTCGCCCTCCAGGCAACCGTTCACCAGGGCACGCAGGCGCTCAGGCGTGAGCCGCGCGTGCAGTTGGCCGTCCAGTTCCAGCGCGGGCGAGCAGGCGCAGGCGCCCAGGCAATACACCGGACGCAGGCTGATAGCGCCGTCGGCGCTGGTGCCATGGTCGTCCAGTGCCAGTTGGTCGCGCAGTTGCGCGGCCAGGGCCTCGGCGCCACGGCTCTGGCACGACTCGGCCCGGCACAGGCGCAGGGTATGGCGTGCCGGTGCGGTGGTGCGGAAATCGTGGTAAAAGCTGATCACCCCGCGCACCTCGGCCAGGCTGAGGTTCAGGGCATGGGCAATTTCAGGGACGGCGGCATCCGGCACGAAGCCGATGTCTTGCTGAATGGCGTGAAGGATCGGCAACAGGGCGCCGGGGGTGTCCTTTTCACGGGCCAGGATGCTGTGGATCAAAGGCAGATGGAGCAGTTCATCAGGCATACAGCGGACCTCGGCATCACGGACCCTGCCTGTGTTGTTGTAGGGGCAGGTGTCCGGCGTGTTCTGCTGCGGCGTGCCGGCCACGTCACGGTTGCGGGGTGTCGGCAGCCTCCTTGCCCACGGCCGTGCGTCTGCGCGCACTGGTCCAGGAGCATCCTGCAAGCATGGCACTTGTGGCGCCGGAGGGTTGCATGCGAACGACCAGGCGCATCCTGAAACCGACGTGAGGTTCAGGCTGTTGCAGTTGCCCCGCTTTGCAGTCCGTCAACCCAGTACGACATGCGGCACAAACCGCGAACTGTCTTTGGTAATCAGCGAATCATCCTCACGAATCCCCATCCCTGCCGCCTTGTCGCCTACCACCCACGAACCGATCAGCGTGTAGCTGTCGCCAAACCTGGGCAGCGGCGCAAACCCTTGCAGGATGTACGGTGCGTCGTCATAAGGGCCGTCTTCGAATACCCGCTGCCCCGTGCCGGTGCGGATATCGACATTGGCCCCTTCCCGCGAGAAATACGGCTTGCGCACCCACCCTCTAGGCACTGGCCGCGAAGGGTTGTCGTCGACGAAGGCGGGCAACAGATTGGGGTGCCCTGGGTACCACTCCCACAGCAACGGCAAGATGCCCTTGTTGGAGATCAGCGCCTTCCAGGGCGGTTCGACGAACTGCGTGTCGCACCCCGGGATAGCCCTGCCGAAGTCTTCGTGGAAGATATGCTCCCAGGCATGCAGCTTGAACAGCCGCGGGATCGGCCGCCCCTCCAGGTCGACGAAACGCCCCTCGCCATTCAGGCCGATGTCCTCCAGGTCGATGTGCCGGGTATGAATACCCGCGTGGGCGGCCATCTTGCGCAGAAAATCCGTGGTGCCACGGTCTTCCACCGAGCCCGAGATGGTCGAGAAGTAGAACGTGCCCTGCCCCGGCTGCGCGGCAAACGCCTGCACCAGGTCTTCGGCCAGGGTATTGAACTGGCTGGCCTGCGCGGGCAGAACGCCGCGCTGGATTTGTTCTTCCAGCCAGATCAGCTGAAACGCCGCAGCTTCGTACAACGAAGTCGGCGTGTCGTAGTTGGCCTCGATCAGTTTCGCTGGGCCATGGCCGTCATAGCTGAAATCGAAACGGCCATAGAGGTGCGGCTGCCGCGCCAGCCACGACTGCCGCACCAGGTCGAAGAATGCCGGTGGAATCGCCAGGCGTGCCATCAGCGCCTCGCTGTCGACGATGCGCCCGACAGCCTCCAGGCACATCGCGTGCAACGCCTCGGTCGGTGCCTGCAGGTCCCGCTCGACCTGGGCCTGGCTGAACTGGTAGTAACCCCGTTCATCCCAGTAACGCTCGCCGTCGAGGGTGTGGAAGGCAAAGCCTTCTTGCTGGGCTGTCTTGCGCCAGCCTGGGCGCTCTGCGAGTTCGACCTTGCGCATGCTTACCCCCCGAAGAAGCTACCGGACTTGCCGCCCCAGCCGCTTCGAGCCGTCGCCTGGCTGCCAAACCCACCCCGCGAGATGGATGCAGACACCGCCGCGCGCGACGCGCTGCGGCCTGAGGCGCCATAGCTACCGCCGCCGGAGCCACCGCCGCTGCTGCTCTGCTCGTCTTTGTTGCTGCGCTGAATGCCCCCGGCCGTGCCGTAGCGCTGCCCAAGCAGGCCATTGCGCTGCCCGGCACCTTCGCGATACGCATACAGCGGCTGCGCGCGGTAACGGCGGTCGGCGCTGTTGGCCATCTGCCCCAGTAGCATGCCAGCCACCACGGCGGTAGCGACATGGCCATAACCGCCGCCCTGGGCGTGCGCCGCATCGACCTGGGCCTGGGTCACCTCGCCGGTGGTCTCCAACGCGAACCCGCTCATGCGCGGCATGTACCGGCCACCGGCGCTGATCTGGCAGCCATCAGGGGAAAATTCTGCTTCGCACGCGGGCTTGGACACATAGGTCGGCGTGGTACGCCGGTACTCGGCCAGCGCCTGCTTGTAGGCATCGTTGCACGCCTTCTCCGGCACCTTGTCGCTGACACAGGCTTCGACACTGTCGTAGTTCACCTGCTGGCTGACGGTGTAGGTCTCCTCTTGCGGGCTGCACGCGGTCAGGGCCAAGGGCAGCGAGCTGGCCAGCACCAGCTTGACGGAGCTGCGTCTCATTGGGGGTTTCATGGGGGCTCCTTGGGCGTCAGGCCGACGGGGTCATGCAGGCCGAATTGAGAAAGCCGACGCTGATCGCCACGCTGGCAGCGTAGATGGCAGCGGCCAGCTCACCCGCGGCGATACGCCTGGACAGGTCGCGCAGCACCAGGCTGGTAATGCCAAAGGCAATCAATTGAACCACAGCGGCGATCACGACCCAGGCCACGAAGTCCAGGATGCCAACGCTGTAGGCAATGATATTGCTGGCCGGCAGCGAGAAGCCGATCAGCGAGCCGCCCAAGGCAATGGCCGCGGCCGGGTTGTTCTCACGAATGAGCGCGAACTCGCGGTGCGGGGTAAGGCGGGTGTAGATGAACTGGAACAGCCAGAACAGCAACAGTGCCACGCTGATATAGAGGATGAAGCCGGTCACTGCAGAGGCATTGAGCGACAGGCGTAGCGCGTCGAGCATGGTGAGTCCTTGTCAGGTTACGTGAAAGTCCGTGGGGAGCAGGGTGATGCCGAGCGAGGTGGTGAAGATGGCCTTGCCCGCCTCGTCTTCCTCCGCCGACAACAGCAGAAATTCGCGGCGCTCAGGCAGGCCGGTGTCGCGGGCGTAGAGCATTGACAGGTGCTGGATGCCATAACGGGCGTCGGGGCTGACCACCCGCTCGTACAACGGCACCAACCTGGCCTGGCCCGGCTCACGGCCCCACTGGCGGGAATACAGACAGCCGTCGTGTTCGTAGATCGGCAGGCCGACCTTGGACTGGCTACCGACAAGGCGCTGAAGGTGTGCCTCATCGTGGAGAGCTACGGCGCTGTGATAACCGAACAGCACGCTATCGCCCACCTTGTCGCCGTTCATCAGCACTTGCAGCCAGTAGTCTTCGTTGTCCAGGTAATACCGCAGCAGGTGCACCGAATCGCCGAGGTCGACCTCGCCGGTGGCCCAGACCGTTTCCGGGCCGGGAACCTGCAACGCTGAATAACCCTCGAGCAGTGGCTTGAGTGATGCGTCGGGTATGAACCGGCGGCCGTTGAGCAGGCCGAAGGGCGGGTTGGTACTGGAAAACGGCATCGAACCTATCCTGAAGCGGGGCAATCCTTGCGAGGGGCGATACCTTAACGGGTTTGGCCGATTGAGCCAATTCAAGCAGTGTATGCATTGATGTCCTGCCAGGCCTCAGGCCTAACGCGCCTACATTGACCGCTTACGCTGAGCAGTAATCAACCACAGCAAGTACCCGCCCCCCAACACCCCGGTCACCAGCCCGACCGGCAACTGCGCCGTGGCGGCCAGGCGCTGGCTCAGCCAGTCGGCGACCAACAGCAAGGTTGCCCCCATCAAGGCGGCGCACACCAGCGGCGCGCTGGCCGTACGCGTCAGCCGCCGCGCCAATTGCGGCCCCGCCAGGGCAATGAACGCAATCGGCCCGGCAGCGGCAGTGGCAATGGCCGTCAGCCCCACGGCGGCGAGTACCAGCACCAGCCGCGACCGCCCAACCGCCACCCCCAGCTGACTGGCCGAGTTATCGCCCATCTCCAGCAGTGCCAGTTCGCGGCCGTGCAGCAGCGCTATCGGCAGGATCAGCGCAAGGCCCAGCGCGGCAGGGACGACATGCGCCCAAGTCCGGGTGTTGAGCGAACCGGCCAGCCACAACTGGGCAAACAGTGCCTGATCAAGGTCCCCCGTGACCAACAACAGTTGGTTAAGACCTGACAGCGTGGCGCCCATGCCAATGCCCACCAGCACCAACCGGTAGCCCTCGCTGCCCTGCCCCCGGCGCGCGAGGAGTAAAACCAGCAGTGCCGTGAGCATGCCCGCCGCCACCGCCGCCAACGCCGTGGCCAACGGGCCGGCGTCGAACACAATGATCTGCACGATGGCACCGCTCGCCGCACCGGTGGTAAAGCCGATGACGTCGGGCGAGCCCAGGGCATTGCGGGCAATCGACTGGAAGATCGCCCCGGCCATACCCAGCGCCGCACCCACCAGCAGGCCGGTGAGCACCCGTGGCAGGCGCACCCGTTTGACGATGCGCTGGGTCATGTCACTGTCCCCCTGCCCCAGCAAGCTGCCCAGTACTTGCCCGGCACCAATCGGCAGGCTGCCGGTGCCCAGCAGCACAATCGCCAAGCCCAGCACCAACAGCAACAACGCACTGCCGACCAGCACCGCCCGTGGGCTGAAACGCACGCTGAACGGGCCACACCTGAGCACGCGTGGAGTAGTCAGAGATGGCATAGTCGAAACCTGCTTATCAGCACGATGAACGCCGGCCCACCCAGCAACAGCGCCAGGGTCCCGGCAGCCAGTTCTGCCGGCGCGGCAAGCACCCGCCCCAGCAGGTCGGCGCCCAGCAAAAGCAACGCGGCAATCAGCGCCGCATAGGGCAGCATGCGTCGGTAGTCCGGGCCAACCAGCAAGCGCGCAAGGTGCGGGGCGACCAGGCCGACGAACCCGATGGGCCCGGCGATCGCCGTCGCGCTGCCGGCCAGCAGCATCAACGCGACACAGGCCAGCGCCCAGGTCAGGCGCACGTTCACCCCCAGCGCCCGGCCCAGGTCCCGCCCCAGTGCCAGGGCGTTGAGCTGCGGCATGAGCGCCGCCGCAAGGACCAGCCCCAGGGCAATGGCCAGGGTTGGCAGCAGCAATGTGGCCGTGCTGCTGCCGGCCAGTGAGCCGGCGGCCCAATGGCGGAAGTGGTCATAGACTTGCGGCGGGGTGTTGAGCACGACGATACCGGTCAGCGACGCCAGCAGCATCGTCAGCCCGGCCCCGGCCAGCACCAGGCGCACCGGGTTGCTGTCATTGGCACCAGCCTGGCCGAGCAGAAACACCGCAATACCGGCAACGCCAGCACCCAGAAAGGCCAGCAGGATGTACTGCCCGACCTGCGTCAGGCCAAACAGCGCGACCCCCAGGATGACCGCCAATGCAGCGCCAGCATTGACGCCCAGCAGCCCAGGCTCGGCCAGCGGGTTACGCGTCAGCGCCTGCATCAGGGTGCCCGCCGCCCCTAGCGCCAGCCCGGCCAGCAGCGCCACTAGGGTGCGCGGCACCCGCAACTCACGCACGATCAGGTGCTGATCATTCTGCAGGTCGGGCTGGTAGAGGGCGTCGAACACGACATGCATGGCGATGGGGTGCGAACCGATCAGCAAGCTGGCCAACGCTGCCACAAGCAACACCAGCACGCCCAGCAACAGGCCCTGGCGCGGCATGCCACGCACCCAGCCAGCAGCCCGTACGGGCTGGGTCGACAGGTTATGCATGATCAGCGGAAGTAGCCGGCGACGGTATCGAGCATTTGCCGCCCCGAGTAATAGTCGATGCGAAACGAACTGGGCCCCAGCGGGTAAATCCGCTGATGCTGTACCGCGGGCAGGTTAGCCAGCACCGGGTCGCTGCGAAACGCCTGGACATCGCTGTCATCGGCGCTCAGCAGGAATACGTCGGCATCGCCAATCGCGGCGGCGAGGTTCTCGCGGGAAATGAACTGGAACTCGGTGGCCCGGATCACCTGTCCGGCCATCGCCTCGGGCAGCTCACGGACCTGGAAACCGAGCGCTGTGAGCAGCCGCGCCTGCGGGCTGATGGCACGCCCGATGGAGTAACTACCACCGATGTTGTAGCCCACCAGCATCACCGGCCGCGGTGAAGGCTGCAGGCGCGCGGCGGTTTCACGGGTGTAGTCGTCAAAACGCTGGATCACCTCCTGCGCTTGCCGTTGCAGCCCGGTTTGCGCGCCCAGCTCGGTGGCCAGCGCCTGCCAGGACTGGTTGGAATAGTTCACGACCAGCGTAGGGATGCCCTGGGCGCGGAGCTCGGCCAGGTGCGGCGCGGCACTGTCGGCACCGGTGGCAGACACCACCAGCAGGTCGGGCGCACTGGCCACCACGGCTTCGATGTCGAACTGCAGGTTGCGGTACAGCACCTGCACATCCCGCTGGTCCGCCACCGTCGCCCATTGCGAGAAGTAGCCTTTGCCATCGGTCAGGCGGCTGGGCGTGGCCGCGGCGCTGGCCACCAGCGGCGCATTCATCGCCAGAAGGATGCCGGTAACACTCGGCGTGGTGGACACGATGCGCGTGGGCGCGGCCGCCACCCAAGGGCCAAACAGCATCAGGGCAACTGCGGTCAGTGCTGCGCAAACACGTAAAGGCTTCATCGACTGGCTTCGCTCGAAGGGAATCAAGGTGCGCATGATAATACTTCTCATGAAGTTAATTCCATCATGTAGAATCCATTCCGCAAATTCCAGCCTTGCCAAGGACCTTCGATGAGCTCTCGCCTGCATGCCCGTGCATTGACCCTGCGCCGCGACACCCGAACGCTGTCGCAAGACCTGTCCCTGGAAATCGAGGATGGCGCTTTTACTGTCATCGTCGGCCCAAACGCATGCGGTAAATCGACTCTGCTGGCAGCATTGGCGCGGTTGCTGGCCCCCAGCTGCGGCCAGGTGCTGCTCGATGGCCAGGACATCCAGCAACGCCCTGCCAAAGACGTCGCCCGGCGCCTGGCCTTGCTGCCCCAAAGCGCCACGGCGCCAGACGGCATCAGTGTCGCCGAGCTGGTTGCGCGCGGCCGCTACCCGCACCAGAGCCTGTGGCGCCAGTGGTCAACGGCCGATGAGCACGCCGTGCAGCAGGCCATGCGTGCCACCGGTATCGAAGCGCTTGCCGAACGCCCGCTGCAAGCACTGTCAGGCGGCCAGCGCCAGCGTGTGTGGATTGCCATGGTGCTGGCCCAGAACACGCCGATTTTGCTGCTCGACGAGCCCACCACCTACCTGGACATCGCGCACCAGTTCGAGCTGCTGGAGCTGCTGCGCGATTTGAACCAGCAGGGCCGCACCATCGTGGCCGTGTTGCACGACCTCAACCAGGCCTGCCGCTACGCGAGCCACCTGGTAGCCATGCGCGACGGCGCGATCGTGGCACAGGGTGCGCCAAGCGAAATCTTCACTGAAGCGCTGGTGCAGCGCGTGTTCGGGCTTTCGGCGCTGATCATCGAAGACCCGGTCAGCGGCACCCCGCTGCTGGTGCCACGCGGGCGTAGTGAGCCCGCTTAGTCCGGCAGCACCGGCGCCGGTGCGCCGAGCATGCGGCCACCGGTGGCCTGGTTGACCAGCCCGGCCTCATGGAACAGCGCCTGGCGGTCTTCAGGCGCACGCAACTGCCCCAGGTCAGTGACCGTGGTCATCACGCAGACGATTTCCTGCTGCGCGTCGAACACCGGCGCGGCCTGCCCGGTCACGCTCGACAGCAAGTGGCTGGTCAGCTCAGCCCAGCAATGCTGACGAATCTGTTCCAGCACCTTGGCACTGGGTGGGGTGCCGCGAAAATGCGCCGGCTGCAACTTGCGCGCGGCATCGATCGTGGCCTTGGGCAGAAACGCCTGGAACACCAGCCCGCACGCCGTGTTGTCGATCGGCAGGATGTCGCCCAGGGCCAAGGGGTTGATCGAGAAATAGGCGCTGCGGTACCAGCGCACCAGGGTCGGCCCGCGGTCGGTCCAGATCGCCACGCCACCGCTGGCGGCATGCCGTTGCGCCAGGGCCTTCATGTGCTGGGCGCCGATGTCCACTGCATCCACCCGTTTCAGGGCGCCAATGCCGATGCTCAGGGCCGCCGGGCCGAGGTCATACAGCGCGCTGGCCGGGTCCTGCCTGGCCAGCCCTTCTTTGACCAGGCTCTGCAGATAGCGATGCGCTGTGGAACCACCGGTGCCGGTACGACGGGCGACCTCGCCCAGGCTCAATTCACTCTCGGCATTGGCCAGCACATTCAGGAATCGCGCAGCAATCGACACCGACTGAATGGTGCCGGAACGCTTCTCGCCGGGGCTCTCCGGCTCCGCATCGGCAGGGGACTGCAAAGTGTTCAACGGGGCTATCTCCTCATTTCTGATTATCTGGCCAAGCGGCAGCGCCACGCCCGGCACGCGCGGCTGCCCATCATACCGCCAGCGGCCCTCGCAGGGTGCGAATGCACGTGCAGGGCGACCACGCCATACCACTTCGAGGAATTGATTCTTTATTGCGGAACGAGATGGCACCGTGATACCTTCCGTCGCAAACGAGGATCGTTCTCATTTGGAGGTTGTCTTGAAGTACCCCGCGCAACGCTCGATCAGCCAAGGATTCGGTGTGCTGACCCTGTCCACCCTGCTTGCCGCCCCACCCGTCCTGGCCGAACAGACGCCAGCCGCCGCCCACTCGCAGCTGGTGCTGGCACCGGTGCTGGTGAGCGGCGAGAAGGTCGAACGCGACCTCAAGAACACTGCCTCGTCGGTGTCGGTGAAGAACGCCAGCGAGATCGACACCCTCAAGACCGGTAACGCCTCCGTGCACGAAGTGCTCAACGATGTGCCCAACGTGATCTACACCGACTCGGTCGGCGCACCGATCATCCGCGGCCAGGACAGCCAGGGCCCGAACAACGGCGCCAACGTGTTCTGGGGCGGCACGGTACCGCGGGCCACGATCAACCTCGACGGGCACTACCTGAACTACAACGAGATGTACTTCGGCGCACCGTCGGTGTGGGACGTCGACACCATCGAGGTCTACCGCGGGCCGCAGACCACCAGCCAGGGCGCCAACGCCATTGCCGGGGCCATCGTGGTCAAGAGCAAAGACCCGACCTTCACCCCGGAGGCGGCCTACCAGGCAGAACTGGGTAGCTACCACGCCCGGCGCAGCTCGCTGGCGGTCTCCGGGCCGCTGACCGACAACCTGGCCGGCCGCCTGGCCCTGGATTACGCCGCCCGCGACACGTTCATCGACTACACCAACCCGTCCTTTGCCAGCCACGGCACCGACCAGGACTTCCGTTCGCTGAACCTGCGCGGCAAGTTGCTGTGGCTGCCCGAAGCGGTGCCCGGCCTGGGCCTGAAATACACCTTCGCCCACGGCGACTCCAACCGCCCCACCCAGGAAGCCGCCTCGTACCCGTTTCACAAGCTGAACCACACCGGCGCCACCATGCCCAGCTGGCACCAGCAGACCAACACGCATATCGTCGATGTCGATTACGAACTGGACAACGGCATGAAGCTGTTCAACCAGACCCAGTACTCGCTGTCCAACGTGCACCGCGTGCTGGGCGTGGCCAACAGCGGCGATGCCGATGTCCGCCAGAAGAACTTCTCCAACGAAACGCGCGTCACCTTCGGCGAGCAGCAAGACACCCTCAGCGGCATGGCCGGCCTGTACCTGGCTCGCACTGACTCCGATGAAATCCTGTACTACGGCGGCATCTCCGACTTCGACGACACCAAGCGCAACCTTGGCGTATTCGGTGAAGTCAGCTATCGCCTGAACGACCGCTGGACCCTGACCACGGCCTTGCGTTTCCAGCAAGACCAGGTCCAGCGCGAGGGCACCTCGCCTTTCGCCACCGATGGCCTGGACTACGACAAGACCTTCAATGCCTTCCTGCCCAAGGTATCGCTGGCCTACGCCCTGACCCCGGAATGGACCGTGGGCGGCATGGTCAGCCGCGGCTACAACCCCGGCGGTGTGTCGCTGAACATGAGCAGCAAGCGCTTCGAGCAATTCGACGACGAGCGCATGTGGAACTACGAACTGTTCGCCCGCGCCAGCCTGCTGAACGACCGCCTGCACGTGAACGGCAACCTGTTCTACATGGACATGCAGGACGCGCAGTACAACATCCCCGTGGTGCTGGCCTCCGGCCTGACCCAGTCCTACACCATCAACGCCGAAAAGGCCCACGCCTATGGGGTCGAGCTGTCGGCAGACTACCGGGTACTGGACAACCTGACCCTCAAGGCCAGCGCTGGCGCCCTGCAGACCCGCATCGACGACATCGACGCCAACAGCAGTTATGCGCATAACGAGTTTGCCCGTTCGCCCGGCTACACCGTCAGCTTCGGCCCGAGCTGGGACATCACCGACCGCCTCAACCTCAACGCCCAAGTACGCCACGTCGATGGCTACTACTCGGATATCGCCAACACCAAAAGCTATGCCATCGACGGTTACACCGTGGCCGATGCACGCATGAGCTACCGCTTCAACGACCAGGTCCAGGTGTACACCTACGTCAAGAACGTCTTCGACGAGCGCACCGCGACCTACATGCAGACCAACCGGGGCATTGGCGGGATCGAAGCCAGCATGACCGAGCCGCGCACGCTTGGCGTGGGCGTCAAAGGCGCGTTCTAAGCCACCCCTGCTGGCCGGGAAGCACCGGCCAGCGCTTATTTGCCAGCCACTGGAGAACCGACCCTGATGACTCATCAACAAGGCCTGCACATCGGCATGTCGCTGGCCCCGACCTGGCTAAGCGGCGAAGGCTGGCGGCGCCCGGACAGCCGCGTCGAAAGCCTGTTTGGCAGCGACTTCGCCCTGGACATCGCACGCCGCTCAGAAGCCGCGCACCTGGACTTCGTGTTCCGCCCCGACGTCAGTTGCGTGGTCGCCGACGCGCTGCAAAGCGGCTCGGGCTTCACCAGCCTCGACCCCACCGTGCTGCTGGCCGCGCTCACCCGTGAGACCACACACATCGGCCTGGTGTCGACCGTTTCGACCACGTTCTTCCCGCCGTACCTGGTGGCTCGCCAGCTGCAGTCACTGAACTGGCTGAGCAACGGCCGCGTGGGCTGGAACATCGTCACCGCGTTGCAAGGGCACGAAAATTTCGGCCTGCCTGCCATGCCCAGCGCCGAAGAGCGCTACGCCCGCGCCGCCGAATTTACCGAGGTGGTGCAGCGGTTGTGGCGCAGCTTCCCCAACCAGGCGCTGCGGATTGACCGTGACAACGGTGTCTATGCCGACCCGGCGCAGGTCCAGCCGATCGACCACCAGGGCGACTTCCTGCAGGTAAAAGGCCCGCTCAACCTGCCGGAACAGGGCAGCCGCATTCCACTGATCCAGGCGGGCGCCTCTGACAGTGGCCGCGACTTCGCTGCCCGGGTCGCCGACATCGTCTTCGCCCCCACGCCCGACCAGGCCGCCGCCGCCGAGCTGCGCCGTGACCTTTCACGACGGGCCGAACGCCATGGTCGCAATCCCGCAGACATCCGCCTGCTGCCGGGCCTCAGCCTGTTCTTGGCGCCCACGCGCGAGCAAGCGCGCGAACTGTTCATGGACACCCATGCGCGGGTCGACAAGGCACGCAAATATGCTGCCATCGAAAAGATGATCGGCATCGACCTGGCGAACTGGCCAAGCGACCGACGCATTCACGCTGCCGACCTGCCACCACTGCAACTGCTGCCCGGTGCCAGCCGCACGCATGTGAGCTTGTTGCGGCGCTTGATCGAGCGCGAATCGTTGCTGCCTAGCGAGCTGTTGATGCGCCCAGAAGTGCTCTCGGCGGCGCACTGGCAGGTGATCGGCACGGTCGACGATGCGGTGGAAGAAATTGCCGACTGGGCCGAGGCGGGTGTAATGGATGGGTTTATTGCGGCGCCGGGGGGCTCGTTCGGCTCGGTGTATTGCTTCCTCGATGAGGTGGTGCCGCGGCTGGTGGAGCGCGGGCTGTTCCGCGGGCAATACCAAGGCGCTACCTTTGCCGAGCACCTGCAACGCTACTAGCCACTACCTCGCCCCCTGTAGCGGCCTTGCCGGGGCGCCGGACCGGTCGAAAAGGGCTGCACCACGATAATCGCCGGGGCTGTGTGGGAGCGGGCTTGCCCCGCGAACATCGGCGCAGCCGATGCCATGCACCGCATATTCTCATTCGCGGGGCAAGCCCGCTTGTATGGTTAGACTTGAAGGGGTGGTGGGACTAAATGCCCGATTCTGACTGTTCGCAGCAGTACAGACCATGGGAGACATCGCCCCACCCCTTCCACCAAAGCGCCGATAAAGAATGCATCGTTTGCAAGCGACGATAGAAGCAAGCCAGCGCCTCTTGGTGAAACCCCTTCAAGCCTAAAAACCTTAACGTGGAGATCAGTCCATGGCAATGCAGGCAGGTAAGTTGATCGTGGGCGCCGACGTTGCAAAAGCCGAGCTGGTTATCCATCACGACGGCAGTGATGAGGTGATCAAGCTGAAAAATTCAAAACCCGACATCAAGCGATGGCTGAAGCAGCAACCCCTTAACACTGCCATCGCTGTTGAGGCGACCAATGTCTACCACTTGGACTTGGTCGAGCTAGCTCACGGGCTAGGTTTCAGTGTTTATGTCATTGACGGGTTCCAACTGAGTAACTATCGGAAAAGTGTTGGAGGGCGGGTCAAAACTGACCCTTCTGATGCGCGATTACTGTCTCGTTTTTTGAAAAACGAGGGGGAGGATCTTCGTCCCTGGAGCCCGCCTCCAGCCGTCTACGGCAAGCTGCAAAGCCTTCTACGACGCAGAGCTGCACTGGTATCGGCTCGCACAGCCATGACCCAGAGCTGGGCCAATGAGAGCCTTTTGAAGAGTGCCTTCGAGAGCTTCGTCAAATCGATAGATCGGTTGGATCTGTTGATGCAAAAGAAGATTAAAGAAGTGCTGAGAGAGGCGGGGCTGCATGATCAGGTTGCTCGCTGTCAGGCAGTAGAAGGGATTGGATTCCTGACTGCAACGGCACTGGTAATGGCTTTTGTCAGAGGCGAATTCAAAAACAGTGATGCATACATTGCGTTTCTTGGAATGGATCTGCGAGTGAGTGACTCTGGGCAGAAAACAGGACGACGCCGACTGACAAAACGGGGTTGCTCAGAAATCCGTCGCTTGCTGCACAATGCAGCGATGGCCGCGAGCAAGTCCACCGCCTGGAAAGGCGTCTATGAACAGCACCGCAACAGCGGCAAAGCAACCACTCAGGCTCTGGTGATCCTGGCAAGAAAGCTTGCACGGGTAGCATTCGCCCTGATGAAAAATCAGGACGAATATGTCACCAAAGCAAGCAAACTGGCTTGCTGAAAACCATAGAATCTCCCACACAGCAGCCTCACGCCACCGCTTTTTCTACCCGGCGCCCGGCCTCCAGCTCACGCACCAGCGGCAACACATGCTCACCGAAGTACGCCACCTCCTCCTGGAAATGCAGGAACCCTGAGAGAATCAAATCCACCCCCACCGCCTTCAGCGCGACAATGCGCTCGGCAATCTGCAGCGGTGTGCCGATCAGGTTGGTCTTGAACCCATCGTTGTACTGCACCAGGTCCTCGAAGCTGGACGTGGCCCAGTTGCCCTCGCCTTCCGGGCTGGCCGCCCCGGCGTTCTTGACCTCATGCCCAAACGCCTTCACCGCCTCGGGGTTGGCCTTGTCGATGATCTCCTGCAACACCGCCCGCGCCTCTTCCTCGGTGTCGCGGGCAATGATGAAGGCATTCACCCCCACCTTGATCGCATGGCCGTTGGCGGCGGCCTTGGCACGCAGATCGTCGACCTGAGCCTTGATCCCCTCCACGGTATTGCCATTGGTGAAGTACCAGTCCGACACCCGCGCCGCCATGTCCCGCGCTGCACGCGAACTGCCACCCTGGAAGATTTCCGGGTGCGGCTGCTGCAGGGGTTTGGGCTTGAGGGTGTAGTCCCGGAAGCGATAGAAATCGCCGTTGAACGTGAAATTGTCTTGGGTCCAGATGCCCTTCAACGCGCGGATGAACTCCTCTGAACGGCGGTAGCGCTCGTCATGGTCCAGCCACGGTTCGCCGATAGCGTGGAACTCGCCCTTGAACCAGCCCGACACCAGGTTGATGGCGATCCGCCCGTGGGTGAATTGGTCGATGGTTGCCAGCTGCTTGGCCGCCAGCGCCGGGTTCCATGGGCCTGGAAGGATGGCCGCGATGACCTTGAGCTTCTCGGTGGCGGCCAGCAGCGCATGGCTGATGGTGACCGACTCGTGCTGGTTGTCAGCGCCGTAACCGGCGGTGAAACGGATTTGCGACAGGGCGTAGTCAAAGCCCGCCTTTTCGGCGATCTGCGCCAGTTTGCGGTTGTAGTCGATGTCCCAGCTGGTGCGTTGCTCGATGGTGCTCACCACCAGGCCACCGCTGACGTTGGGGACCCAGTAGGCGAACTTGATTGGGGCTTGGCTCATGGGGAGGCTCCTTGGCTGTCCTCGAAGGGTTGAGGAGACAACGCAGCAACCGTGCCAAACGAAAATAGCGTTGAGCCTCAATGGGATAGCCAACAGCGCAGACGGGGCGCGGTGCCCTCTGCGCAGCAGACTGTCGAAACACTGTTGCCGAGGCAACACGGCTAGCAGCGACTGGGAGGGTTCTTGCCAATACCACCTTCGGCAAAGATCTTCATTGTTTACCCCTCACTGTTGAGCGCTGACGCATCAGCGGTGCTTGCGCATGCCCATGTGCGCATCGTCCATCAGCGCCTTGGCCATTTCGCAAAGAAAGTGCGAGGCCCACACCAGCACAGGTTCGTCGTCCATCACCCCGATGAACGAGGCTCGTCTTGAGCAGTCCATCAGCACCGACGCCTGCTCGATGGCATGGTCGCAGCAGTTGCCGGGTTCTACGCGAAACAGGCGCTTGCCCTGTATCACGCCGTCCAGGCACGACGCGGAGCCTATGGTCAAACCCAGCGTGCCGGTGCCTTCTGGTAATACCTTGTCCATTGCATATCTCCCTGCGCTGTCGCGCTTAAAACAACGTTCGCAAGCGCGTCGACGCCCCCTGTAGGAGCGGGCTTGCCCGCGAAGGGCTGCAAAGCAGCCCCGGCATCGGTGAACGTCAATGAAGCGTCTGCATGTGCGGCGTGGCCGTGAGTTGCACCTGCGCAACCGCCGATTCCAGCAATGTGCGCACAGCTTCCATTTCGTGCATGACGGCCAGGGTCATGATGGAGGCAGGCGACTTGGGGAGCGTGGAGACTGCGTGGTGGGCGACGGCCAAGGCGCAGAGTACGTACTCCGAGGCTTGGATCAGGGTGTCTTCGAGGTGATGGGGTGTATCGGGGGAGCATGGTGGGTCGGGGACGATCTTGAGCATGGCGAGTCTCTCTAGTTGCACTATTCAGATCGCCACCTGCTCACTTGCAGATGATTGGGTGGCGGCTACATACAGGCCTGCAAGGCCGGGGGCAACTAGAGAGAATGCCCGGCTGGTCCGAGGACCACCCGTACGTAGCCACCATAAAGCGCAGCCGGATGCAAAGCATCTGTGGCTGATGGTGGACTCTTCCTAGTTGACCCTACAGGCTTGCAGACCTGGTCGTTGATTTCTCACCGACGCGGCCAGACTAGAAGGCTCTCCCCCTCACTTCAATGACGCAATGGCCTGCAAAGAGTTATTCAGAAACGCCCTACAAGGAAGAGCCAAAATCTGATCATTTCCGGTAGCTCTGTATCAATTTCATGCCGCATTTTTCCCGCTTGCGCTAAACATATGGAAATCCGTATATTCGATTATCCATATGTAAAGAGCACCTCCATGATCACCCCACCCGAGGTCTTCAAGAACCTGGCCGACGAGACGCGCGCTCGCGCCACCCTGCTCATCGCCAGCCTGGGCGAGCTCTGCGTTTGCGAGCTGATGTGCGCGCTCGACGACAGCCAGCCGAAAATCAGCCGCCATCTCGCCCAACTGCGAAGCAGCGGCCTGCTGCTGGATCGCCGCCAAGGCCAATGGGTGTATTACCGCCTCAACCCAGACCTGCCCACGTGGGTGCACGACATGCTGCAGGTGACGTTGCAGGCCAATGCCACCTGGCTGCAGGCGAACACAGCCCGCCTGCAGCACATGGCCGACCGCCCCGTCCGCGCAGCCGCCTGCTGCTGAAGCCGCCACCCCGCGAGAGAGCCTTCCAATGCAAGTCCTGTTCATGTGCACCGCCAACAGCTGCCGCAGCATCCTCAGCGAAGCGCTGTTCAATCACCTGGCACCGCCAGGCTTCGCAGCCGTCAGTGCCGGCAGTTTTCCCAAAGGCCAGGTGCTGCCGCGCAGCCTCACCACCCTGCAGCAGGCCGGCATTTGCACAGAAGGCCTGCGCAGCAAAGGTAACGATGCCTTCGCCGCCAACCCGCCGGACATCGTCATCACCGTCTGCGACAAAGCCGCCGGTGAACCCTGCCCCGTGTACTTCGGCCCGGCCCTAAAAGCCCACTGGGGCCTGGAAGACCCTTCCGAGGTCGAGGGTGACGAGGCTGCGATTGACGCCGCGTTCAACGCCACGCTAGCCATCATCGAGCGACGCTGCAACGCCCTCTTCGCCCTCCCCTTCAATACCCTCGGCCACGACGAGCTCCAGCGCGAGCTGGACCGCATCGGCACGCTTTAAGGAGGCCCCATGTCCGAGCAACTGCCCAACCTCGACCTGTCCCTGTTCGACGCAGCCCCAACCGCGCCCCGTGCCAGCGAGCACAAACCGCGCATCCTGCTGTTGTACGGGTCGACCCGCGAACGCTCCTTTAGCCGCTTGCTGACCGAAGAGGCCGCCCGCCTTCTGCAGCATTTCGGTGTCGAGACGCGCATCTTCGATCCCTCTGGCCTGCCGTTGCCTGATGACGTGCCGGTAGAGCACCCCAAAGTGCAAGAACTGCGTGACCTGGTGCTGTGGTCCGAAGGCCAGGTCTGGTGCTCGCCCGAACGCCACGGCGCCCTCTCGGCCGTGTTCAAGGCGCAGATCGACTGGGTCCCCCTGGCCCTCGGCGCCGTACGCCCCACCCAAGGCAAGACCCTGGCCGTGATGCAAGTGTGCGGGGGTTCGCAGTCGTTCAACGTGGTCAACCAACTGCGCGTGCTGGGCCGCTGGATGCGCATGTTCACCATCCCCAACCAGTCCTCGGTGCCCAAGGCGTACCTGGAATTCGACGATGCCGGCCGCATGAAGCCATCGCCCTACTACGACCGGGTGGTCGACGTGATGGAAGAGCTGGTGAAGTTCACCCTGTTGCTGCGCGACCGCACCGAGTTTTTGGTGGACCGTTATTCCGAGCGTAAGGAAAGCGCAGAACAGCTTACGGCGCGGGTCAACCAGCGTTCGATCTGAATCAATCGCGGGGACAGCGAATTTTCGAGCCTGGGCCGTTAGAGGAATCGTTCCTGAGCTAAGCGCAGACGATTCTCTTGCTCGTTTTCTAGCGTGCGCTGATCGATGCCACGGGAACTGCTACACCCCATTTATCAACCACCAATGCCTTTCAGCCGACCATTTCGCCATGCTTGCCGATCGATAGCCTCAGTCAGTCAGCGACTCGTTCTTGAGCGGGAAGGAAGCGATGGACATCGGTCAGCGCAGCATTGAACATTGCACAGGCCGTGATCTCGCTGCTTTAGGCCTTTTCTCGTAATTTCATGGAGCAGAACCTGTGACCTTATTGCTTTCAGACGCACGCCCTGCCCACGTTGACACCAGCAAGCCGCTCGGACAAGCAGTCGTTGCGATGTTCAAAGGAGTCCAGGAAGAGCTTGAGGGGTATCCAGCAGGCTCAGTGAAAATCATCATTTTTGGCGGTATCGCTGTACATCTATACACTAATCACCGCGTTTCCGTAGACATTGACGCCGAGGTATTTCACTGCGATGGCTCGTTAAGTAAAAATGAGCTGATTGAAAGCCTGGGTGCGACACCTGAGTCGTTCATCGATCCCAGCACAGGACGGACCCTCGCACTTAACTATGACTTGACGTTCTCCACGGCGCTCGGGCCGCTGCATGAGGATTACCTTGACCGAGCTATTCGGCTTGAAGAATTTGGTAAGGACTCGCCGATCCATATTATGATTGCTGCCCCCGTAGACCTCGCGATCTCTAAGCTCGGACGAGCGACTGACCAGGACATCGGTGATATTGAAAAGCTGCTTCGACACGGTCTAATATTGACCACAGATCTGAATCGACTAGCTTTACAAGCGATTGACGTATACGTTGGCAACCAAGAGCCACCACGCTCAATTCTTCGCAGCATCATTGCAGATTTTCTGGAGACCGCCGATGACGAAGCGCCATAGCGCCAACGTCCTCTCGACTGAATTGGACCTGCTGGCGAAGCAGCCCCTTGATCAAGCGGATGACGCAGTACTCGTTCGAGCTGCGCGCGCTTTTTGGTATTCCGCTGACAACCTAGAGACGGCACTTAACTCATTCCTGCGTAAGCAACCGCGCAAGGATGTTGAGGTCCGGCGGGTTGGATATTTGCTGGAGCGCCTGACTCAATTTACATGCGCAACAGATGCACGCGTGTTCGAAGCCAATCGTGCGCTTAACCTCGTTGCATCCCGCAAACCGGACAATGTTGTCGCGAAAGGCCGTGTTGATCGTCTTGCACTGTCATGGGGCCTTGACAAAGGCTTGGGCTTGAAAGTCCAGGCTCTCATGCCTTACCAAAATCGCCATTTCGAGGCCACTCAGCGGCAAATGCAAGTGGTGTGAGTAATTGCGAGTTTCAGAAGAACCGGCCCCCAGTGGCCGGTTTTTTGTGCCTGCTGGTCTGAGGCGTCATTTGTCGTCAACGTCGTTCTTAGCAGGGAAAAAAGCTCAGCAACGTCGGCAGCTTCCCAAGCTGATACACACGCGAAATACTGATCGCCGCGCCCCTAGGCTACCGCGGTTAGGGTTATAGAGGCCTCATGTCGCACCAACAGCATCCGAAGGACCTGTTTCCGGACGAACCGCGATTTCTCTTGGTAAACTAGCCGTCTTCCACACTCACGCGAACATGGCCGATGTAGCGGGCTTAGCAATCCGCCTCTGCGTGCGCGGCTGCCACGGGAATTTGCTACACGTTGCCGCCCGGTTGCTACATCGCAGCCACCACTTGCTGAAACCGCCCTGAAAACCCCGAATCCGGTACGAAACACGTTGAACGAAATGACTGCAAAATCAGGCTCTAACCCAGTAGCGACAAGGCCTGAGCCGTCGCGCCGGTTCTCCGTTGCGCCGATGATGGACTGGACAGACCGCCACTGCCGCTTCTTCCTGCGCCTGCTCTCCAAGCACACCCTGCTCTACACCGAAATGGTCACCACCGGCGCCCTACTCCACAACGACGCTCACCGTTTCTTGCGCCACGACGTGTCCGAGCACCCGCTGGCCCTGCAACTGGGCGGCAGCGTGCCGGCCGACCTGGCGGCCTGCGCGCGCCTTGCCGAGGAGGCGGGCTACGACGAGGTCAACCTTAACGTCGGCTGCCCGAGCGACCGGGTGCAGAACAACATGATCGGTGCGTGCCTGATGGCCCACCCGGCGTTGGTGGCTGATTGCGTCAAGGCAATGCGCGATGCGGTGTCGACGCCGGTGACGGTGAAGCACCGTATCGGCATCAATGGCCGTGACAGCTATGCCGAGCTGTGCGATTTCGTCGGCCAGGTGCGCGAGGCTGGGTGCCGGAGTTTTACCGTGCATGCGCGGATTGCGATTCTTGAAGGGCTGTCGCCCAAGGAGAACCGTGAGGTGCCACCTTTGCGCTACGACGTGGCGGCGCAGCTGAAAGCGGACTTCCCGGACCTTGAGATCGTGCTTAACGGCGGGATCAAGACGCTGGCGGAATGCCAGGCGCACCTTGAAACGTTCGATGGTGTGATGCTGGGGCGTGAGGCGTATCACAACCCTTACCTGCTGGCCGAGGTGGACCAGCAGTTGTTTGGCAGCGAGGCGCCGGTGATCAGCCGCAGTGAGGCGCTGGCGTTGTTGCGGCCTTACATCGTGGCGCACATCGAGAGCGGTGGGGCCATGCATCACGTCACCCGGCATATTCTGGGGCTGGCCCAGGGCTTCAAGGGGGCGCGGCGGTTCCGGCAGCTGTTGTCGGCGGATATTCACAAGGCACCAGAGCCGTTGGTGGTGTTTGATCAGGCGGCGGAGTTGATGCAGGGTCATTGATGAATGAACCAGGGATGGATTGGCAATGAAGAAAAGGCGCACGCGTTCGCAGGGCAGCTTGGGCGTGGCAGTGGCGATCTTTGCCCCGGTGGGCATCATTCTGGCGGTCGCCTCGCAATACCCGACGATGATCGAGCGCAGGGTTGAAGCGAGAAAGGCGCAGGCGCGTGCGGCACAGCCGGCGCCTCGCCCTGCGGGGACCACGCTGGAAATCATCATGCCCGACGGCCAACGGCTCCAGGAAGGGCAATCGGGCACCTTGGGCGAAGCCCTGAAAAGCAGGTAGTCGGCAGCCTTGGGAACCTCGGGGCTGTGGGTGAATCGAATCATCACCTTGCGTAGAACTTCAGGGTCTTGCCTGCCGTTTTGGGCTGAGACCTTGGGTCTGCTGCGCAACCCATTCGCGACGCAAGGCCGCGCCCACATGCGGTTTGCCCGAGCGGCTTCGACGGGCCTTGAGCGGCCGCCGGGGCTCGGGTAATGTCGAGTCATTGCACAGGACAGAGCACGCCCATGACCTCCAAGCTGGAACAACTCAAGCAGTTCACCACCGTGGTCGCCGACACCGGGGACCTGGACGCCATCACCCGCCTGAAACCGGTCGATGCCACCACCAACCCGTCGCTGCTGCTCAAAGCCGCCGCCATCCCCGGCTACGCCGACCTGCTCAAGCAGGTAAAGGGTGATGCCAAGGGCGATGTGGACCTGGCCTGCGACAAGTTCGCGGTCGCGGTCGGTTCCGGGATCCTCAAAGTCATCCCTGGCCGTATCTCCACCGAAGTGGATGCGCGCCTGTCGTTCGATGAGCCGGCCCTGCTGGCCAAAGCCCGACAGTTGATCGCCTTGTACGATAAAGCCGGGGTCGGCAAAGACCGCGTGCTGATCAAGCTGGCCTCGACCTGGGAAGGCATCCGCGCCGCCGAGAAGCTGGAGAAGGAAGGCATCCAGACCAACCTGACCCTGCTGTTCTCCTTCGCCCAGGCCCAAGCCTGCGCCGATGCCGGGGTGTTTCTGATCTCGCCATTCGTGGGCCGTATCTACGACTGGTACAAGAAGAGCACCGGCAAGGAGTACGTCGGCGCCGAGGACCCGGGCGTACAGTCGGTTACGCGCATCTACGACTACTACAAGACCAATGGCTACAACACGGTGGTCATGGGTGCCAGCTTCCGCAACATCGGCCAAATCGAGCAACTGGCAGGCTGCGACCGCCTGACCATCAGCCCCGAATTGCTGCAGCAGTTGAGCGATGCCCAGGGCGAACTGCCGCGCGTGCTCAAGCCGGGCAACACGGGCGAGGCCAAGCAGGTATTGAGCGAGAGCCAGTTCCGCTGGGCGATGAACGAAGATGCCATGGGCACCGAGAAGCTGGCCGAGGGTATTCGCCAGTTCGCGCGGGATCAGGAGAAGCTGGAAAAGTTGATGGCTGAAAAGGCCTGATACATTTTGGGTTTGCCTGACGGGCGGGAAATGTTCAGCATTTTCCGCCCGTTTTGGTTTGGCGCTAAGCTGCGCCAGGCTTCTGAGGTATTTTGAATTCGATGGCCTATTCGCGGGCAAGCCCGCTCCCACCGGTACCGTGCTGCGTGAATGGGCTGTCTAGCCACCAGAGCTGTTGATGACCTCTTCCCTACCCCTCGTTCTCGCCGGCCCGGTACTGCGCCGCCTGGAGCCACACCGCCTGGCCATCTGGCTGGTCGCAACGCAACCCTTGCAACCTGAATTCGCCCTTGATGGCGTAGAGCACTCGGCCAAGGTCACTTGCCAGGTGATCCCGATAGGCCAGCACGCGTTTATTCATTTGCTGGACATCCACGTTGCCCAGCCGCTCCCCTGCAACCAGAGGCTGGGCTACGACCTGCGCATCAATGGCCAGGGCATCGCAGACTGGGCACCCCACATGCTCTACCCCGGCGAAACGCGCCCACACTTCGTGTTGCGTGATCGCCTCGATCATTTGCTGCACGGTTCTTGCCGCAAGCCGCACCACCCCGCCGCCGACGGCCTGCTCTGCGCCGACCGTTTGCTGCAACAGTGCCAACACCCCGAACAACGCCCCGCGGTGCTGCTGATGACCGGCGACCAGGTGTATGCCGATGATGTCGCCGGGCCCATGCTGCGCGCGATCCACGTGCTGATCGAACGCCTGGGGCTGTTCGACGAACAACTGGACGGTGCAGTCGTCGCCGACAGCGCGGCGCTCTATCGCCACCCGGCCAGTTACTACCACCGCGCCGACCTGCTGCCCGCGCAGGAACGTAACGACAGCCTGCGCGAGCGCTTTTTCGGGGGTAAACGCAAGCCGATCTTCTCGTCCAGCAACGCCGACAACCACTTGGTAACCTTCGCCGAGGTCATGGCCATGTACCTGCTGGTGTGGTCACCCGAACCCTGGCGGCTGGTCAACCTGGACATGCCTGCAGGCCTCACCGATGAACGCCAGGCGCGTTATCGGCAGGAGGTGCCACTGATCGAGGCCTTCGCTAAAAACCTCGGCCAGGTGGCGCGGGTGATGGCACACCTGCCGTGCCTGATGATCTTCGACGACCACGACATCACCGACGACTGGAACCTCTCGGCCCAGTGGGAAGAAACTGCCTATGGCCACCCGTTCTCGCGGCGGATCATCGGCAATGCGCTGCTGGGCTACCTGCTGTGCCAGGCCTGGGGCAACGACCCGGATGGCTGCGGGCCGCTGGTCGAACGCTGCCAGGCGCTGACGGGTGCGCCACTGGCCAGCCAGGCACAGGATGAACTGATCGGCGAGCTGCTGCGCTTCCAAGGCTGGCAGTTCAGCCTGCCCAGCAACCCACCCTTGCTGGTGCTCGACACCCGCACCCGGCGTTGGCGCAGCGAAACCAGCTTGGCCAAGCCTTCGGGCCTGCTCGACTGGGAGGCGCTGAGCGAATTGCAGCAGGCACTGCTCGATCATCCTTCAGCGATTATCGTGTCGCCGGCACCGATCTTCGGGGTAAAGCTGATAGAAACCGTGCAAAAGGTATTCAGCTGGATGGGCTACCCGTTGCTGGTGGATGCCGAGAACTGGATGGCCCACCGGGGCGCGGCACAGGTGATTCTGAATATCTTCCGCCACTCGCGCACGCCCGGGCATTACGTGGTGCTCTCAGGGGATGTGCATTATTCGTTCGTCTATGAGGTGCTGATTAGACACCGCCAACGCAGCCCGCACTTGTGGCAGATCACCAGCAGCGGAATCAAGAACGAATTCCCCAGGCGTTTGCTGGATGTGCTCGACCGGCTTAACCGCTGGCTGTATTCACCGCGCTCGCCGCTGAACTGGTTTACCAAGCGGCGGGAGATGGAAGTGGTGCCGCGTACGCCCAGCGGTAGCAAGGCGGGTGAGCGGTTGTGGAATGGTGCGGGGTTGGGGCAGGTGTTTTTTGATGAGCAGGGGCGGCCGGCACGGGTGTTTCAGTTGGATGCCGGTGGGCGGGATGTGACGGAGTTTGTTGGGCCGGAATGAGGGAGTTTTTAGCCTGTAGCGGCCTCTTCGCGGGGCAAGCCCGCTCCCACAGTTGAGATTTAGCGAAGAACCTGTGGGAGCGGGTTTACCCGCGAAGAGGCCGGTACAGGTTTAAAGCGTACTCAAGACCGCTCCAGCGCATTCACCAGGTCATGAAACGCTTCGCGGTTGGAGTCATTGAGCCCCATGAGAATCTTGTGGGCCTCCAACACCTTGGAGCGCACCACTTCTTCGTTCTGGTCCTGCGACGGCAAGTCGGTCAGGCACTCTGGGCACGGTATCGGGCGATCGACGATGTTGAACACCTGATCGAAGCCCATGGACTGCAACAACCGGGAAATGTCCGGGTTGGTGGTGACCACGGTCGGCAGCAACCCCACTTTCTGGCGCGACAGGATCGACAACTTGGCCAGCAGGCCCAAGGTGGTGCTGTCGATGCTCTCGGTTTCAGTCAAATCGATGACGATGGCCGAGAAGTTCAGCGCGGTGAAAATCTTCTCGATCGTCGCATCCAGCGCCGAACACAGGGTCAGGCGCACTTCACCGACGAATTTCAGTACAAAGGTACCGCTTTGCTCGGCGAACTGAATTCTACCGGTACTCATTGAAGGTTCCTGCTCAACACCAATAGGGCGATATCATCCGGCATCTCCCCAAGCGTAGCCAATCCAAATCGTTGCCGCAGCCCATCCAGGCTGCCACCCGCTGCCTTGACGATTTCTGGCAAGGCGGCTTCTTTATCTTTGAGCGTGTCACCTGGCAAAAGGTCCAGAATGCCGTCGGACATCAAGCTGAGGCTGAACACTGGCGGCAGCTCCACCACCAGGTCCTGGTAACTGGCCTCGTCGAACAACCCCACCGGCAGGCCGCGGCCTTCCAGGTAGCGGGTATTGCCCGGGGTATACAGCACCGGCAGCGGCAGGTGGCCGCCCACGGCATAGGTCAACAGCCCGGTGTCTTCGTCGATCACGCCGCCCACCATGGTCACATGCTTGCCCAACTTGCAGTTGATCAGCCCGCGGTTGATGTGGCTGAGCACTTGCGAGGGCTTGAACTCACGCATCTTGCTCCCGCGCTTGAATTCGAACAACAGGCGCGTGGTCATGAACTTCAGCAACACCGTGACGAATGCCGACGAGGCGCCGTGCCCGGAGACATCGGCGAGGTAGAAGGCAATGCGCCGATCATCCACGCGGAAGTAGTCGGCAAAATCGCCCGACAGGTACAGCGACGGGATGATCTGGTGCTCGAAGGCAAACTCGCCGGCCACCCAAGGGCTTTCCGGGAGCATGTTCATCTGCACCTGCCGGCCGGCGGTCTGGTCTTCCTGCAACAGGTGCAGGCTGGCCTCCAGCTCGCGGTTGGCGGCTTCGAGCTTGTCGCGGTAGCGCTGGTTTTCCAGCACCAGTCGCGAACGGTCGAGGGCTCGGCGCACCGAGTGCTCGAGCACGGCAAGGTCTTCCAGCGGCTTGATCAGGTAGTCGGCTGCGCCCAGGCGCAAGGCCTCGACCGCATCGCTCATCACGCCGGCACCCGACACCACGATCACCGGCAGCTGCGGCGCGCGCTCGCTGATCTGGCGGATCAGTTCGAGCCCGCCCATCTGCGGCATGCGCAGATCGCAGATCACGAGGTCGGGCTGGTGTTCTTCGAAGACCTGAAGCCCCTGCTGGCCATTACCGGCCTGGAGGACGCTGAAACCACTGTCTTCAAGATAGGCGGCGAGGCTCGCACGGACCACGTCGTCGTCATCGATGATCAGCAGCGTTGCACTGGTTTTCTGCATGTGGGCGAACGGCGCCGATTTAGGTTGGTGCAGCGGTGTCGGCAAGGCTGACGGCCAGCTACGGGAATACTCTGTGGTAACACTCTACTTGAGTTGTAGGACAAGAAGACCCGCCCGGCAACTGTCAGAGGTACCCTGTAAGGCGCAGACGGTACTCCCATCCGCCAGGCGTTTCAAGCGTGCAAGGGTCGAGCTCGATGCTCTTTACAGGGCAAATCACCGAGAGTTATAAGAAAGCCGACCCGCGCAACCTAAAGGGAAGGATGCAGCATGCACCAGACACCCTCCAGCCACAGCGAAAAACGCGATTTCATCCGCATGCGCATCGACACCGACATCAGCCTGTTGCACCAAGGCCAGGTGATTGCTGCGGTGTGCCTGGACCTGTCCAGCGGGGGCATGCAAGTGCAGGCGCCGCAGCGGTTTCAGGTAGGGGATACGCTTGAGGTGAGGATCGATTCCGATCACAAGGCGCTGAAAGGCCTGCATGCCAGCACCGAGGTGGTGTGGATCGCCGACCAGCCCGACGGGCAGCAGAAATTCGGCCTGCGCATCCTGGCGATGCACTGACGCTGGGGCTGCTTGGCAGCCCCGTGGCTTAAATCAGAAACAATCAGAAATCATCTTCGACTTCGCCGTCCTTTACCTTGAACTCGCGGTTCTGCAGGTAGGCGTTGCGAATGAAGATGTACTTGTCACCCTGCATCAGCTTCTCAGCCGACAACAGGCTGGCACGGGTATCGACGACGTCAACCGCGAGGCTCGTGTTACGCGTCGGTACGTGGTTGATGTAGCGGTAGGGTTCGGTGTAGCTGTCCGGGTACTTGGCCAGGCCGTCACGCACGGTGCTTGGGCCCAGCAACGGGATGACCACGTAAGGGCCGCTGCCCACGCCCCAGTAACCCAAGGTCTGGCCGAAATCTTCGTCGTTGCGCTGCAGGCCCATCTTGGTGCCGACGTCGAAGAAGCCACCAAGGCCGAAGGTGGTGTTGACGATCAGCCGCGCCGTGTCCACACCCGCCGCATGCGGTTTGAGCTGCAGAATATCGTTGGCCAGGTTGGTGACATCGCCCAGGTTGCGGAAGATGTTATGGATGCCATCTTCGAGGAACTGCGGCGTCACTGCCTGGTAGCCCTTGGCCAATGGCTTGAGGGCATAGGTGTCGACCGTATCGTTGAACCTGAAGATCGGGCGGTTGACCGCCTCCCAAGGGTCTTCCTCGGTGGCCGCTTGGGTGGCCGCCACGGGCGCCAGCAACAAGCTGGCGCAGACACAGGCCTGGGTGACTCGTTCGATCACACCGGCACCGATCCTACGCATAGATGTCTCTCCATCGAATTTCTTGGCCGCAGCCGCACCGGGCGTGCTGCTGATAAGGCGCAAGTATAAGGGCTTGCGGGCTGATCACCAGCATTACACATTTTTGCTCAAGATTTTGTGAACGTATGTTGCCTCGTCATCGGCTGGTAACAATAGCGGCCTAGCCTGCGGACTATTTCAGGGAAGTTGCCATGCACGATGCGTCCGCCTTCACTGCTGTGCTGTTTGGCCTGCGTGGCTGCCTGGTCCAGGGTGCTAACGGCAACCCCCTGCCCGCGCCCGGCGCCCTGGCAACGCTCACCAGCCTGCGACAGCGCCAAGTGCCCTGCATCTGGCTGGACGACCTGAGTGCCACACAAGGCAAACGCCTGGCCACTGTGCTGCCCGACTGGCTGCCGGGGCACGCGGTCAACGGCGTGCGCTGGCCCGCGCCAAACGCCTGCTGGCAGGCGCTGATGGCACTGGACAGCGCGCGCCTGGATGGCTGCGTACTGGTCAGCGGTGACCCTGCGCTGCTGCAATCGGGCCTGAACGCCGGCTTGTGGACCGTGGGCCTGGCGGCCTGCAGCCCGTACTGCGACCTCAGCTCCCGGCATTGGCAAGCCATGAGCCAACAGGAACAAGACCTGGCCCGTGGCAAGGCCACCCTCGCGCTGTTCAGCCTGGGCGTGCACTCGGTGATCGATCACCTCGAAGCCCTCGACACCTGCCTGCAGGACATCGCCCAGCGTCGGCGCAAAGGCGAAAAACCCTGATACAGCACCTTTGACGCGGATCATGCAAAGCGGCTGCGAGTGGATTACATTGAAAGCAGGCCAGAACCTTTGCCGCTTCGCTGAGGTCCATGGCTTGCCAAGCCATTGATGGAGAAAAGCCAATGCCTGCCCGCGAATTGCAAGAGCGACTGAACAGCTTGCGCGAGCAACTGGACCGTAACGTGCCGCTTTCGGAAGAGGAGCTGGCCGAAATGCACGAAGAAGCGCGCCAGATCGAAGCGCAACTGAAGCTTGAGGAAGCCACGCCTGACAACAATCTGGTAGACGGGGTCAATCTGGCGATCGATCGTTTTGAGCTCGACCACCCGGACTTAGCCGCTACCCTGCGCAATATTTTCAACTCATTGCACAGCATGGGTATCTGAATAGCTGGGGGCGCTTCGCACCCCTTTCGCGGGCAAGCCCGCGAATGGGGCGCGAAGCGGCCCCAATGGCGGTAATTTTACTGCCGAACCAGCCGCCCATTCACCGGACTGATCGCCCCCATGCTGCGGTACGGGTTGATATCCAGCCCACCCCGGCGCACATACCGCGCATACACCGTCAAGTGCTCCGGCTGCAGCAGGTTCTTCAAGTCCAGGTAAATCCGCTCCACGCACTGCTCATGGAAGTCGGCATGCTGCCGGAAGCTGATCAGGTAAGTCAGCAGGCTGGCAGGGTCCAGCGCCCTGCCCTTGTACTCGACCACCACACTGCCCCAATCCGGCTGGCCGGTGACGGGGCAGTTGGACTTGAGCAAATGGCTGTGCAGGGTCTCTTCAACCACACGCTGCGCATCGCAACGCAACAACTCCGGCTGCGGCTGCTCATAGTTGCTGATGGCCACATCCAGCGCATCGATGCACTGCCCCGGCAATGCCACAACACCCTGAGCCTCCACCTCGGCCAACGTGCGAACCTTGATGCCGACCGGCTTGCCAGCCGCCGCAGACAAGTCCTTCTCCAGGCAGGCCTGCAGCTCGCCAATCGAGGCAAAAACCGTTTGGTTCAGCGAGTTCAGGTACAACTTGAACGACTTGGACTCGATGATATTCGGCGAGTCTGCAGGAATGGCGAACTCGCCGATCGCCACCACCGGCTTGCCCGACGGCAGCAGCCACGACAGCTCGAAGCAGTTCCAATAATCCACGCCCTGCCACGGCAGGGTCTGGGCAGTAACGCCCAACTCGGCCCACTTGGCGGTACGCGGGATCGGGAACAGCAGCTCAGGGGAGTAGGTAGCGATGTATTCGCTGGACTTGCCCAGCGGGGAGTGTTCGGCGGCGGGATGCATGGAAACTGACCTGAAGGTTCGAAATGCCCCTAGTCTACCGTTTTTGCGCCCCGCCTTGGGCCTGATGTCACTCGATGGTCAATGGCCCGACCATCCCCGCCTGGTAATGCCCAGGTACGTTGCAGGCAAACTCGATGGGTGCCGACTTACGGAACGTCCACGTCAGTTCGGCACGCTGGCCAGGCGGCACCAGCACGGTGTTGCCCCCGCCGTGGCCGTGGCCTTCGCCGTGGTTCATCTGGCCGTGGTCCATGCCTTCATGGTTCATGCCTTCATGGTTCATGCCTGCGGTGAACAACTTGCCTTGCATCGCAATCATTTCTTTCTGGTGCTCGGCATGCATGGCCTTGTCGCCCAGGTTGAATTCGTGGGGCAACTTGCCCTCATTGATCAACACGAAGCGCACCGTCTCGCCCGCCTTGACCTCCAGGCTTTTTGGTTCGAAGGCAATGTCCTTGAGCACCACCTCGACCGTACGGGTGGCCTTGCCAGCCGGGGCAGGCTCGCCAAAGGCGAAACTGTCAGCACTGCCCGCAAACGTGGGCAGGCTTACCACGCCAAGGGCGGCGGCGATGAACAGGCGTTTCATGATGACTCCAAAATACACAACGTGATGAGAGCACCTTAATCAGGTGGGGCTGGCGGCTACCTGACGGGAAGATTACAACTTTGTCAGTTTGGGCGAGCGCCGACATCGTCACGTATCATTTCCGGTAGCCGCCGCGCACCCTTCCAGAACTGTGGACACTGCATGAAACTGTTGATCGTTGAAGACCAGGCCCGCACCGGCCAGTACTTGAGCCAGGGCCTCAGCGAGGCAGGCTTCGCCACCGAACTGGCAGCCGATGGCGAAACTGGCCAACACCTGGCACTGACCGGCGACCATGACTTGCTGATCCTCGACGTGATGCTGCCAGGCCGCGATGGCTGGCAGATTTTGCACGCAGTGCGTCAGGCCGGCCTGGACACCCCCGTGCTGTTCCTGACCGCCCGCGATGCGGTAGAAGACCGTGTGCACGGCCTGGAGCTGGGCGCCGACGATTACCTGGTCAAACCATTCGCCTTTTCCGAACTGCTGGCCCGCGTACGCAGCCTGCTGCGCCGTGGTGCCAGCCCGAGCCAGGACACCACCTTGAGCCTGGCCGACCTGCGCCTGGACCTGATCCGCCGCCGCGCCGAGCGCGCCGGCCAGCGCATCGACCTGACCGCCAAAGAGTTCGCCCTGCTCGAATTACTGCTGCGGCGCCAGGGCGAGGTGCTGCCCAAATCGCTGATTGCCTCGCAGGTCTGGGACATGAATTTCGACAGTGACACCAACGTCATCGAAGTGGCCATCCGCCGCCTGCGCCTGAAAATCGACGACCCGCACACCAGCAAGCTGATCCACACCGTACGGGGCATGGGCTATGTGCTGGAGGAGCGTCAGGATTGATGCGCCGACTTTCCCTCGGCAGCCGCCTGGCGCTGCTGTTCGCGGCCTGCACCGCTGCCGTTTCGTTGGGGGCTGGCGTGCTGTTCAGCCGTGCCAGCGAGCAGCACTTCATCGAACTCGACCAACAGTTGCTGGAATCTCGCCTGTCGCTGTTTCGCACGCAGCTGGCCGGCGTCGTCGTGCCCGCCGAACTGGGCGCCCGCCTCCCCGCCCTGCGCGATGAACTCAGCCACCAGGCCGACTTGGCCCTGCGCATCAGCGGCCATGACGGTAGGCCGTGGTTCGACAGCCGCACGCAATTGCCCGACACCACGCCGCCCTCTGGGCTTGCCACTTTGCACACCGACGGCGCCGACTACCGCAGCCTGGCCATGCCCCTGAACCCGGCCGACCCGCAGTCTGCGCAGCTGACCCTGTACCTCGACATCACCCACCATCAGCACTTCCTGCAGGGCATGCAGCGCCTGATCTGGCTAACGGTCGGCCTCTCGGCCCTGGTCACCGCCCTACTCGGTGCCTGGGCCGTACGCCGGGGGCTGAGGCCGCTGCGGCAGATGGGCCAGGTTGCGGCCAGCGTGTCGGCCCGCTCGCTGACCACCCGCCTGCCAGTGGCGCAGATGCCGGAAGAGCTGGCCGAACTGGCCACCACTGTGAACGCCATGCTGCAGCGCCTGGACGATGCCTTCCAGCGCTTGTCGGCATTCTCCGCCGACATCGCCCACGAACTGCGCACACCACTGTCCAACCTGCTGACCCACACCCAGGTCACCCTCACCCGCCCGCGCAGCCTTGAGGAATACCGCGAGGCCTTGCATGGCAACCTGGAGGAGCTGCAGTGGATGGCGCAGATGATCAACGACATGCTGTACCTGGCCAAGGCCGACCATGGCCTGCTGGTGCCTGGGCAAGCCGCGCTGGCACTGCATGAGGATGTCGATGCATTGCTGGAGTACTACGCGCCGCTGGCCGAGGACCGCGACGTGACGCTGCTGCGCGAAGGCCAGCTGCTGCTGCAGGGGGACCGCCCCATGCTGCGCCGCGCATTGTCGAACCTGCTCGACAATGCCTTGCGCTTCACCCCACCCGGTGGGCAGGTACGCGTGACGCTGGAGCCTGGGTTACGGGTTTGCGTGGCCAATACCGGGGCGGCAATCGCACCGGCTGCATTGCCCCGCTTGTTTGACCGGTTCTACCGGGTGGACCCGGCGCGGCGCGAAGGCAGCACGGAGCACGCCGGGTTAGGGCTGGCGATTACCCGGTCGATCGTGCAGGCGCATGGTGGGCGTATTCGGGCAGAGTGCGAGGGTGGCTGGACGCGGTTTGTGATCGAGTTACCTGGCAATCAATAGAGCTGCAGCTCCTGCATAGGCGTGTAGGAGCAGCCTTGTGCTGCGAAGAGGCCGGTGCAGGCTGCAGCAATCTGCTTTGCCTGCACCGGCCTCTTCGCAGCACAAGGCTGCTCCTACAATCAACGCGGATCAGCGCTTCAAACCGCCAGGCCAATCGCCGGCTGCACCTGCGATGCCCGGTACGCCGGGTAAATGGTCGCCAAGAAGCTCATCACCAACCCCGCCGCACAGATGATCACCACATCGCCCCACTGCAGTTCCGACGGCAGGCTGCTGATGAAGTACACGTCCGAGGTGAAGATATGCTGGCCGCTGACCCGCTCCAGCCAGCCAACGATCTGGCTGACATTGAACGCGGCAATCACCCCCAACACACCGCCTATCAAGGTCCCGACAATACCGATCAAGCTGCCCTGGACCATGAACGTACCCATGATCTGCGCAGGCGTGGCACCCAGGGTGCGCAGGATGGCGATATCCGGCCCTTTGTCGTTCACCACCATCACCAGCGTGGCAATGATGTTGAACGCCGCCACTGCGATGATCATCATCAGCAGCAGGCCGATCATGGTCTTTTCCATCTTCATGGCGCTGAACAGGCTGCCCTGGGTGTGCGACCAGTCATCGGCACGGTAGGCATCGCCCAGGCCCGCCGCGATGGCTTTGGACACCTGCGGCGCCGCATACAGGTCATGCAGCTTGAGCCGCACGCCTTGTACCTGGCCCGGCGCCCAACGCTGCATTTCGCCCGCATCGGCGACGTGAATGTACGCCTGCGAGCCATCCAGCTCTGCACCGACTTTGAAGATACCGACCACGGTCAGGCGCTGCATGCGCGGGGTGATGCCACCCGGCGCCTTGCTGATTTCCGGCACGATCAGAGTCAGCTTGTCGCCCGTGTTCAAGCGAAAACGCCGTGCGCTCAGCTCACCGAGCACCACGCCGAACTCACCTGGCTTCAGGTCCTGCAGGCGGCCCTGGACAATATGCTGGCCGACAATGGAAACCTTGCCTTCCTCTGCCGGGTCGATGCCGCTGACCTGGATCGGCTGCATCGCGCCCTTGTAAGAGAGCATGCCTTCCATCTCGGTGATTGGCGCCGCGGCCATCACCGCCGGGTCCTTCAGCGCGGCATCGGCGACTGTGCGCCAGTCATCCAGCGGCTGCACGCCAAGGATGCTGGCATGGGGCACCAGGCCGAGGATGCGCGAGCTCATCTCACGCTGGAAGCCGTTCATTACCGACAGCACCACGATCATCGCCAGCACGCCCAGCGACAGGCCGATCATCGAAGTCATCGAGATGAACGAGATGAAATGGTTGCGGCGCTTGGCACGGGTGTAGCGAGCACCAATGAACAAGGGCAAGGGTCTGAACATGTAAAACACCCAATGAAAGAGTTGCGGGGCAGCTCAGGCCACCCCGTGCAAGCGGCTCAGATCGCCACCAGGTGACCGTCGTCGAGTTTCAATACACGGTCCATCTGGCGCGCCAGGTTGAGGTCGTGGGTCACCACCAGGAACGCGGTACGCGAAGCGCTGGACAGCTCCTGCATCAGTTCCTGAATACCCTGGGCGGTGTGGTGGTCGAGGTTACCGGTGGGTTCGTCGAGCATCACCAGGCCCGGGCGGTTGACCAAGGCGCGGGCGATCGCCACACGCTGGCGCTCACCGCCGGACAACTCGGCAGGCTTGTGGTGCAGGCGGTGGCCAAGGCCGACGCGCTTGAGCAGGGCCTCGGCGCGCTCACGCGCCTCGGGGATGGCGGTGCGGCCGATCAACAGCGGCATGCACACGTTCTCCATGGCGGTGAACTCAGGCAGCAGGTGGTGGAACTGGTAAACGAAGCCCAGTGCCCGGTTGCGCAACAGGCCACGCGCGCGCTCACCCAGGGCCGACAGCTCCTCGCCCGCCAGCCAGACACTGCCCTGGGTAGGCGTGTCGAGACCGCCAAGCAGGTTGAGCAAGGTGCTCTTGCCAGAGCCCGAGCTGCCGACGATGGCCACGCGTTCACCCGGGTGCAGCTCCAACTGCAAGCCAGACAGCACCTGCACCGACTCCGGGCCCTCGTCGTAGGACTTGCCCAGGTTGCGGCAACTCAGAACGGCTTTATCACTCATGCGCGACTCACTCATAACGTAGCGCCTCTGCAGGCTGGGTGCGGGCCGCACGCCAGGCCGGGTACAGGGTGGCGAAGAAACTCAGGACCAGTGCCGCGGCACAGACCATGTACACGTCATTGGCCATGATCTGCGACGGCAGGTAATCAATGAAATACACATCGGCGTTGAGGAACTTGTGCCCGATCAGCTTCTCGATGCCGGCAATCGCCGCACTCACGTTGAGCGCGGCAAGAATGCCGACGCCAGCGCCGATCAAGGTGCCAATCACCCCGATCACCGTACCCTGCACCATGAAGATGGCCATGATCTGCCCAGGCGTGGCGCCGAGGGTGCGCAGGATCGCGATGTCGCCGCGCTTGTCGTTGACCACCATCACCAGGGTGGAAATGATGTTGAACGCCGCCACCGCCACGATCAGCAGCAACAGCAGGCCGATCATGGCCTTTTCCATGCGGATCGCCTGGTAAAGGTTGCCATGGGTGCGGGTCCAGTCACGGCTGTAGAACTCCTGCTCGCCCAGCTGTTGGGCGATAGACCAGGCCACGCGCGGCGCCTGGAACAGGTCGTCGAACTTCAGCCGCAGGCCTTGCACCTGGTTCGGTTTCCAGCGGTGCAGGCGGGACAGGTCGCTGATGTTAGTCAGGCCCAGGTAACCGTCGATTTCGCCGGCGCCCACGTGGAAGGTACCGACCACGGTAAAGCGCTTCATGCGCGGGAACATGCCGGCCGGGGTCACGCTGACCTCGGGGGCGACGAAGGTCAGCTTGTCGCCGATGGCCACACCCAGCTTGGCGGCGGCCTTGTCGCCGATCATGATGCCCCACTCGCCCGGTGCCAGCTGGTCGAGACGGCCTTGCTGGACGAAGTTGTCGATGATCGACACCTCGCGCTCGCGGGCCGGGTCGATGCCATTGAGCAGCACCTTCTGCACCTTGCCTTCATGGGTCAGCAGGCCCTGCATCTGGGTGAAGGGCGCTACCGCCACCACCTGCGGATTCTGCTTTACTTGTTGGGCAAGCGCAGGCCAGTCGTCAAGCGGCTGGCCGCTCTCGAGCGTGGCATGGGGAATCATGCCGAGCACGCGGGTACGCATCTCGTGGTCGAAACCGTTCATGACCGAGAGCACCACGATCATGACCACCACGCCCAGGGCGAGGCCGATCATCGAGGTCAGGGAAATGAACGAGACGAAGTGATTGCGACGTTTGGCACGGGTATAACGCGTGCCGATGAATGCGAAAAGAGGTCTGAACATGTCGGGGCTTGTTCGGATGAAAGGGAACGTCCTTGTGGCGGGGCGCTTACGGCGGCTTTACACTCGGACCACCGCCGCTACCATGGGTTCGCCATGACGACATTAGACGAAGAAGATCGCCGCGAATACTACCGCATCGCAGATCGGATCGCACTTCAAATCAACCCCTTGAGCGCGGCTGAAGCCCTTGACCCAGAAGTGTTGCAGGATGATTCGCCGCTGTTCAACCTGCTCAGCGAGCTGCACCTGTCCGACTTCGAAGCCCAGCACCTGCTGCGCCAGCTGAGTGACAAGGACCGCACCCTGGCGGCGTTTTTACGCGCGCAAAGCAAACGCCTCGACCTGCTCAGCGCCGTGGTCGCGCAAACCCTCATCGGTGAGGTCGGCCAGCCGCAGGCAGTGGTCATCTCCGAGGGCGGCATCGAGTTCACCCAAGCCCAGGCCATCGCCCCCGACACCCGCGTGAAGGTGAAGATGGTGCTGATGCCCCGCGCCCACGGCCTGCTGCTGCGCGGCAAGGTCACCCACTGCGACCCACGCCCTGACGGCGGCTTTGAGGTCGGCACCGAATTCATCGACATGACCGACGCCCAGCGCCAACTGCTGGCCCGATACATCCTGCAGCGCCAGCAACAACAACGGCGCCAGCAGCTGGAGCAGAATGACCCTGCCTCCTGAGCCTCTTCCCCTTGAATTGAAGGAACGAACGTGACCCTGATCTACGGCCATCGCGGCGCCAAGGGCGAAGCGCCCGAGAACACCCTGCACAGCTTCCGCCAGTGCCTGTCCCACGGCGTCAATCGCTGTGAGCTGGACCTGCACCTGTCGGCCGACAACGAACTGATGGTGGTCCACGACTCGACGCTCAAGCGCACCACCGGCCGACGCGGCAAGGTGGTCGAGCACCCGGCAGCCGACCTGGTCACCTACGACGCACGCAAAGGCGGCCCGGGCCATGTGCAGCCCTGCCCTATCCCGAAACTGGAAGAACTCTTCGAAAAATGCGCCTTCGAGCATTGGCAGCTGGAGGTCAAGAGTGCCTCGCGCACCCGCGCCGCCACCACGGTGCTGGCCATTCGTGAACTGGCCCAGCAGTACGGCCTGCTGGACAAGGTCACCATCACCTCGAGCTCACGCGACGTGCTGGGCGCCGCACAAGAGCTGGTACCCGACGTGTCTCGCGGGCTGGTGGCCGAATACGCCTGGCTCGACCCACTGAAGGTCGCACAAAACTACGGCTGCGAGTTGCTGGCCTTGAACTGGACACTGTGCACCCCAGAGCGCCTGCTCAAAGCCCAGGGCCAGGGGTTGCATGTGTCGGTGTGGACAGTCAACGAACCGGCACTGATGCGCCGGCTCGCTGATTTTGGCGTGGACAGCCTGATTACAGACTTTCCCGGTTTGGCCAAGACCACCCTCGGGTAGGGCTGAAATCGGTATCCCCGACCGGCTCAGGCCACCGGTCGGAGCCGCTTAAAAAAGCCGGTTCAGGCCGTCGTAGGCAGCTACCCGATAGGCTTCGGCCATGGTCGGGTAGTTGAACGTGGTGTTGACGAAGTACTTCAGGTTATTCAGCTCGCCCGGCTGGTTCATGATTGCCTGGCCGATGTGGACGATTTCCGAAGCCTGGTAGCCGAAGCAATGCACGCCGAGGATTTCCAGGGTTTCGCGGTGGAACAGGATCTTCAGCATGCCCTGTGGCTCGCCGGCGATCTGCGCGCGGGCCATGCCCTTGAAGAAGGCCTTGCCCACTTCGTACGGCACTTTGGCCTGGGTCAGTTCCTGCTCGTTCTTGCCGATCGAGCTGATCTCCGGAATGGTGTAGATACCAGTCGGCACGTCATTGACGAAGCGCCAGCTGCCGTTGTCGACGATGCTGCCCGCTGCCGAACGGCCCTGGTCATGGGCGGCACTGGCCAGGCTCGGCCAACCGATCACGTCACCGGCACCGTAGATGTTCGACACGGTGGTGCGGTAGGCCTCGTCGACCTCGATCTGGCCGCGGCTGTTGACCTTGATGCCGATGTTTTCCAGGCCCAGCTTGTCGGTGTTGCCGGTACGGCCGTTGCACCACAGCAAGGCGTCGGCCTTGATCTTCTTGCCCGACTTCAGGTGCAGGATCACACCGTTGTCCAAGCCTTCGACCCGGTCGTACTCCTCGTTGTGGCGCACGGTGATGTTGTTGTTGCTGAAGTGGTAGCTCAGCGCCTGGGAAATTTCCGAATCCAGGAAGCTCAGCAACTGGCCACGGTTGTCGACCAGTTCGACCAGCACACCCAGGCCGCTGAAGATCGATGCGTATTCGCAACCGATCACGCCGGCGCCGTAAACGATCAGTTTGCGCGGGGTGTGGCTGAGGCTGAGGATGGTGTCGCTGTCATAGACGCGCGGGTGGTGGAAGTCGATATCGGCCGGGCGATACGGGCGCGAGCCGGTGGCGATGATGATCTGCTTGGCGTTGAGCTTTTCGACCACACCGTTGGGACAGACCACTTCGATGGTCTGCTCGTCGGCGAAGCTGCCGGTGCCGAAGAACAGGTCGACACGGTTGCGGGCGTAGTAGCCGGTGCGCGAAGCGACCTGCTTGGCAATGACCTTTTCGGCGCTCTTGAGCACGTCCGGGAAGGAGAACCAGCGCGGCTCGCCAATGGCGCGGAACATCGGGTTGGTGTTGAACTGCATGATCTGCCGCACCGAGTGACGCAGTGCCTTGGACGGGATGGTGCCCAAGTGGGTGCAGTTGCCGCCGACCTGGCGACGGCTGTCGACCATCGCCACCTTGCGCCCTGCTTTGGCGGCGTTCATTGCCGCGCCTTCTCCGGCCGGGCCGGAACCCAGCACCACTACGTCGTAGTTGTAGACAGCCATGCGTACTCCTTCAGAACTGGCCCGCGAGTCACGGTGGCTCGCGGGGCGCGATCATGTCGCCGGGGCGCCATGAGAAAATTCGGTTGCAGTCTAATCAAGCGTGAACGCCGCGCACATTAACCCTTGGTCGCGTCGTAGGCCAATTTTGCCTGCACTACATGTGGTTCACCGATTCCCTGGCGATCATCCATCCTTGCGCTTTCACTCGCCTTTCATTGCCCGCGCAAACGCTGGGGTCGCTCGGGAGACGAAGCCACCCTCCACCCGAGTCACCAATACGGCGGCAAGGTTGTGGCTGACGGCGAAATCCCAGCCGCGCTCGGGGCCGAGAATCAGCAGCAGGGTCGAGAGCCCGTCAGCCTTCAGCGCCGAGGCGTCGAGCACAGTGGCCGCAGCCAGGTCGTGCGCGACCGGGCGCCCGAGACGGGCATCGAAGGTGTGCGAATAGCGCCGGCCATTCTGCTCGAAATAGTGGCGATAGTCACCCGAGGTCGATACCGAAAGGCCATCCACCGGGATGACTTGGCGGGCGATCTGGCGGTCTTCACGGGGCAGCTCGAGGGCGATGCGCCACGGGCTGCCATTGGGTTTGCGGCCAACCGCCTTAAGCTCGCCGGTGGCTTCGGCGATGAAACTGCTGATGCCCATGGCCTGCAGGCGCTGGGCGATCAGGTCAACCGCGTGGCCGGCGGCGATGCTGTTGAAATCCAGCTCTACCGGGGCATCCTTGCACAACGCTTGGCCTTCGATGCGCAGGTGCTGGTAGCCCACGCGCAGGCGCGCCTGGGCCAGGGCTCGCGGGTCGGGCACCTGCTCGTGGCGGGCCTGAGGGCCGAAGCCCCAGAGGTCGAGTAGCGGCTCGACAGTGAGGTCGAAGGCGCCGGCACTTTGCGCCGCCAACTGCTGGCCGAAGCGGACCAGGTCGAGCATGTCTGATGGCAAAGCCAGGCATTGATTGGCAGGCAGCTGGTTGAACTGGCTGACAGTGGAATCGCTGCGGTAGGTGGAATAGTGCTGGTCGATGCCCTGGAGGATGGTTTCGACGGCTGCCTGTACCTGGGCTGGGGCCGGGCCACCGGGGGCGCGGACGTACTGGATGCTGTAGCTGCTGCCCATGGTCGGGCCGCCCAGGCGCTCAAGGGTCGGGCCCTGGTTGCAGGCGGTGAGGAGCATCAGGATGAACAGGAGGGCTGTGCGCAAATTCGGACTCTCGGTCGCCGACACTGGCCTCTTCGCGGGTAAACCCGCTCCCACAAGGTATTGCACCGCCCTCAAGGACGCAGGCGAACCTGTGGGAGCGGGTTTACCCGCGAAGAGGCCAGTAAAGACAACATAAATGCTAGGCAAAAAAAACGGGAACCCGAAGGTTCCCGCTTTTTCATTGCCTTACAAGCGAATCAGCGTGGAAACGCTGGCGGGTTCACACCGGCCATGTCTTCCATCACACGAACCACCTGGCAGCTGTAACCGAATTCGTTGTCGTACCAAACGTACAGCACAACGCGGTTGTCGTTGGCGATGGTCGCCTCTGCGTCAACCACACCGGCGTGGCGCGAGCCGACGAAGTCGGTCGAAACCACTTCCTGCGAGCTGACGAAGTCGATCTGCTTGTGCAGCTCCGAGTGCATGGCCGTCTGGCGCAGGTACTCGTTGATCTCTTCGCGGGTGGTGGGCTTTTCCAGGTTCAGGTTCAGGATAGCCATCGAGACGTTCGGCGTCGGTACGCGAATCGCGTTGCCGGTCAGCTTGCCCTTCAGCACGGGCAGTGCCTTGGCGGCTGCAGTGGCGGCACCGGTCTCGGTGATAACCATGTTCAGCGGCGCGGCACGGCCACGGCGGCTGCCCTTGTGGAAGTTGTCGATCAGGTTCTGGTCGTTGGTGAACGAGTGAACGGTTTCGACGTGACCATTGATGATGCCGTACTGGTCG
>Ga0160473_100248_pt1 | contig 44998 bp, 54 predicted proteins | sample HID1975I_E11MG_FD_108217 | JGI IMG/M metagenome (GOLD analysis project Ga0160473, IMG submission 108217) | Enriched soil microbial communities from UW Madison campus, WI, USA - HID1975I_E11 MG | ecosystem: Environmental > Terrestrial > Soil > Unclassified | place: USA: Madison, Wisconsin... | reverse complement strand
TCAGATGGTCAGGCTGCCGACAAGAAGGGAAAGGGCCTTCCCGAGGGTGGTAAAGGAGAGGCCCTGGAGGTACACCACAGCCCCGAAAAAGGGCCAGTCAGTTGCTTAACTGACTGGCATTACCTGTCTGGCTGGGATTTTTTCGCAGGGCAAGACAGACGCAAACGTTTTCGTTTATACTGCGCGCAACTTTTTCAGGGGGAATAGTATGACTCTTTTAGGAACCGCGCTGCGACCGGCAGCAACGCGCGTAATGCTGCTGGGTTCAGGTGAACTGGGTAAAGAGGTGGCCATTGAGTGCCAGCGCTTAGGCATTGAAGTCATCGCCGTCGATCGCTATGCCGACGCACCGGCCATGCACGTGGCTCACCGGGCGCACGTCATTAATATGCTGGACGGTGACGCCCTGCGCGCGTTAATCGCGCTGGAGAAACCGGACTTCGTGGTGCCAGAGATCGAAGCCATCGCCACCGACACCCTGCTGGCGCTGGAGGCCGAAGGTCAGCGCGTGGTGCCCTGCGCCCGTGCGGCAAAACTGACCATGAACCGGGAAGGTATTCGCCGCCTGGCCGCAGAAGAGTTGTCTCTGCCGACCTCCCGCTACCGTTTTGCCGACAGTCAGGCCGATTTTTTACAGGCCGTGGCGGAAATTGGCTACCCGTGCATCATTAAGCCGGTGATGAGCTCCTCCGGTAAAGGCCAGAGCTTTGTGCGCAGCGCCGACCAGCTGGATAAGGCGTGGGAGTATGCCCAACAGGGCGGCCGCGCGGGTGCCGGACGCGTGATCGTAGAAGGCGTGGTGCAGTTTGATTTCGAAATTACTCTGCTGACCATCAGCGCCGTCGACGGGGTGCATTTCTGCGATCCGATTGGTCATCGCCAGGAAGATGGCGACTACCGTGAGTCCTGGCAGCCGCAGCAGATGAGCCCGCTGGCGCTGGAACGCGCCCAGGCAATCTCGCGCGAAGTCGTCCTGGCGCTGGGTGGCTACGGTCTGTTTGGCGTCGAGCTGTTCGTCTGTGGCGACGAGGTCATTTTCAGCGAAGTCTCTCCACGTCCGCACGATACCGGGATGGTGACCTTAATCTCGCAGGATCTCTCCGAGTTTGCGCTGCACGTACGCGCCTTCCTCGGTTTGCCAGTCGGCGGCATTCGTCAGTATGGCCCGGCGGCCTCGGCGGTGATCCTGCCGCAGTTGACAAGCCAGAATGTCACCTTTGCTAACGTCGAGGCGGCGGTCGGCGCAGGCCTGCAGCTGCGTCTGTTTGGCAAACCAGAAATTGAAGGGTCGCGTCGTTTAGGCGTGGCGCTGGCGGTGGGTAACACCACCGATGAGGCGGTCGAGCGGGCCAAAAAAGCGGCCGCGAGCGTCCAGGTCGCAGGATAAAAAAACGGGCCGAATGGCCCGTTTTTTGTCAGTTCGATAACCTTACTGCTGCGCGCCTTCAACGGCATCGCGCGCCAGTTTGGTAATGCGATCCCAGTCGCCTGCTTCCAGTGCATCCGCTGGCACCAGCCAGGAGCCGCCGATACAGAGCACACTTTTCAGCGCCAGGTAGTCACGGTAGTTAGCCGGAGTGATGCCGCCAGTCGGGCAGAAACGGACCTGCGCGAACGGACCCGCAATCGCCTGCAGCGCTTTGGTGCCGCCATTGGCTTCAGCCGGGAAGAATTTGAACTCTTTCAGGCCGTAGTCCAGACCCAGCATCAGTTCAGACACGGTGCTGATGCCTGGGATCAGCGGAATAGAACCTTCGGTCGCGGCTTTCAGCAGCGGCTCGGTCAGGCCCGGGCTAATCGCGAACTGTGCGCCCGCTTCGGTCACTTCAGCCAACTGCTGTGGGTTCAGCACGGTGCCCGCGCCAATGATCGCTTCCGGCACTTCTTTGGCAATGGCGCGAATAGCATCCATTGCACAGGCGGTACGCAGGGTGACTTCCAGCACGCGGACGCCACCGGCAACCAGCGCTTTCGCCATCGGTACAGCATGTTCCAGCTTGTTGACCACGATAACAGGCACTACCGGGCCAGTTTTCAGGATTGCTTCTGCACTTGTATTCCAGTTTTTCATCAGAGTTTTTCTCTCACCAGATCGATTATTCTTGTCGTCTTAAAACGTAATACAGGTCGCGCCCTGCTCCGCGCCCGAGAGTTTCTCGCGCAGCGCGCTGAACATTTCGCGCCCCGTCCCCACGCGCGATGCGCTCAGGTCAGGAATATGCGGCTTACGAGCGGCAAGTACCGCTTCGTCGACCAGTAAGGTTAACTCACCCGTCTGGCCGTTAACGCGGATCATGTCACCGTCGTACACTTTCGCCAGTAATCCCCCGTCGTAGGCTTCCGGGGTCACATGGATTGCCGATGGCACTTTACCTGATGCGCCGGAGAGGCGTCCATCGGTAACTAACGCAATTTTGAAACAGCGGTCCAATAATACACCAAGCGGCGGCATTAGTTTATGTAATTCTGGCATCCCGTTCGCTTTTGGTCCCTGATGACGCACCACCACCACACAATCTTTGTCCAGCAGACCCGCTTCAAAGGCCGGCAGAACGTCATGCTGGCTTTCAAAAACAATCGCCGGAGCTTCAACGATCTGGTTTTCTACCGGCACCGCAGAGGTCTTCATCACCGCGCGACCGAGGTTACCGTTTAGCACTTTGGTGCCACCGTGGTGAGAGAATGGCTCATCGAAGGTGGCGATCACGCTGTCATCCAGCGATGCCGTTGCCCCTTCACGCCAGTCGAGCACGCCGTCGTTCAGCCAGGGCTCCTGGAGATAACGCTTAAGGCCGAAACCGGCAACAGTATTGACGTCTTCATGCAGCAGGCCGCCTTTCAGCAGTTCACGCATCAGAACCGGTACGCCGCCCGCAGCCTGGAAATGGTTGATATCCGCCGGGCCGTTCGGGTACAGGCGGGTCATCAGCGGGACGACTTCTGAGAGATCGGAGAAATCATCCCAGTTGATCTGGATCCCTGCCGCACGCGCCATCGCCACCATGTGCATGGTGTGGTTGGTGGAACCGCCGGTCGCCAGCAGCGCCACGATACCGTTCACCACCACTTTTTCATCGACCATTTTCCCGAGCGGCATCCATTCGTTGCCGTTTCCGGTCAGACGCGTGACCTGCCGCGCCGCGGCGGCCGTCAGCGCTTCGCGCAGCGGGGCATCCGGATGGACAAACGACGAGCCCGGGAGCTGCATCCCCATAAACTCCACCACCATCTGATTGGTGTTAGCGGTGCCGTAAAATGTACAGGTGCCCGGCGCATGATAAGACGCCGCTTCTGACTCCAGCAGCGCCATGCGATCGACCTTGCCTTCGGCATACAGCTGACGAATGCGCACTTTTTCTTTGTTCGCCAGACCGCTAGCCATTGGGCCTGACGGCACAAACAGCGCAGGGAGATGACCAAACGACAGCGCCGCCATCGCCAGGCCCGGGACGATTTTATCGCACACGCCAAGGTACAGCGCACCATCAAACATGTTGTGCGACAGGCCTACCGCCGCCGACATGGCGATCACTTCGCGGCTCAGCAGAGAAAGTTCCATGCCGTCCTGACCCTGTGTCACGCCGTCGCACATAGCCGGCACGCCGCCCGCCACCTGCCCAACCGCATTGGCCTGGTGCAGTGCTTTACGAATGATGTCCGGGTAGGTCTCGTACGGCTGATGCGCCGAGAGCATGTCGTTATAGGAGGTAATAATCGCGATATTGTTACGCAGCATGCTTTTCAGCGAAGCTTTATCTTCAGGCTGGCAGGCAGCAAAACCGTGCGCCAGATTCCCGCAGGCCAGCTGCGAGCGATGGACCGTATCGCTCTTCGCCTGCTGGATGCGTGCGAGGTAGGCAGAACGGGTCTCTTTTGAGCGCTCAATAATGCGCTGTGTTACGCGTAACATTTTCGGATTCATAGAAGCTCCTGTAATTTATCTGTCCGCGCTCTGGATTTAACAAAACGTTTAGCGGGCTGAAACATCCCTGAAACGCTTGATGGCCGGAGCTCTGGGGCAAAATCGCTTCAGCCAGTGTAATAAAAAAAGCTCCGGGTGGAAATCCACCCGGAGCTTAAATGATTAATTATTGTGCGCTGGCCTGAGCCAGATCATGTTACCGGTAAAATACCTCGTAGGGATTAACGATACACCTTACTCAAACTCGTTCCAGGAACGGCCGTCGCGGGTGATCATCGCTACCGAGGCAACCGGTCCCCAGGTGCCTGCCTGATACGGCTTAGGTGCATCCTGATCGGCGGCCCAGGCTTCGGTAATGGAGTCGACCCACTTCCACGCCTCTTCCACTTCATCACGACGGACAAACAGCGCCTGAATACCGCGCATGGTTTCCAGCAGCAGACGCTCATACGCATCGGCCAGATGAGTCTGGTTGAAGGTTTCGGAGTAGCTCAGATCCAACTTGGTGGTCTGCAGGTTATGCTTATGGTCGAGGCCCGGCACTTTGTTCAGCACCTGAATATCTACGCCTTCGTCCGGCTGCAGACGGATAGTCAGTTTGTTCTGTGGCAGCTCCTGCCAGGACTCTTTGAACAGGTTCAGCTCCGGGTTCTTGAAGTACACCACCACTTCAGAGCATTTGGCTGGCAGACGTTTACCGGTACGCAGGTAGAACGGCACACCCGCCCAGCGCCAGTTATCGATATCGACGCGGATCGCCACGAAGGTCTCGGTGCTGCTGGTTTTATTGGCACCCTCTTCTTCCAGGTAGCCCGGCACTTTCTGGCCCTGAGCAAAACCGGCGGTATACTGGCCGCGAACGGTTTTTTCGCGCACATTGGAACGATCGATGCGACGCAGCGACTTCAGCACTTTCACTTTCTCATCGCGAATACTGTCCGCAGACAGATCGGACGGCGGTGCCATGGCGATCATGCACAGGATTTGCAGCAGGTGGTTCTGAATCATATCGCGCATCTGACCGGCCTGGTCAAAGTAACCCCAGCGCCCTTCGATACCCACCTCTTCCGCCACGGTGATCTCCACGTGGTCGATTGTGCGGTTATCCCAGTTGTTGACGAACAGGGAGTTGGCAAAGCGCAGCGCCAGCAGGTTCAGCACCGTCTCTTTACCGAGGTAATGGTCAATACGGTAAACCTGGCACTCTTCAAAATATTCGCCGACCTGGTCGTTAATTTCGCGGGAGGTCGCAAGCGACGTGCCCAGCGGTTTCTCCATCACCACGCGAGCCGGTTTGGCATTCAGTTTCGCCTCGCCCAGACCTTTGCAGATGGCGCCGAAGGTGCTTGGTGGCATGGCAAAATAGTTGATGGTGACGCGATTTTTCTGATCGAGCATCTCACCCAGTTGGGTAAAGGCAGTCGTATCGTTAACGTCCAGGTTACAGAAATCGAGACGTCCACTCAGCGTATCCCACAAACTTTCATCGATTTTCTCTTTCATGAAAGTTTCCAGCGCTTCGCGCACGACTTTGGTATACGCGTCTTTATCCCAGTCCGCACGGCCCACGCCCAGAATGCGCGTATCCGGGTGGATTTGACCCGCTTTTTCCAGTTGATACAGGGAAGGCAGCAATTTACGGCGTGCAAGATCGCCTTTCGCGCCGAAAATGACCAGGTCACATGCCTGGGCTGTTTGCGTTACCGCCATGTCATTCTCCTCAGTTGGATATCCTGGTGCTTTTGCCAGATTACCGTTGTAATTTTATTACAATGCACTGTACTGCTTTTACGTCATTCCCGAAACCATTAGCACTTATCCTGTCGTGCGAAACGGCGGTTTTTGCCCCCGGATTGCTTTGAACGCGGTTGTGACGTAAAAGCTGCTGAAATTTTGTACTGCCTGAACGTTGCTAAAATCCGACAGCGATCAAGTAATGAAAAAAAACAACAACATTTTTTTCAGGGCTTGCCCTTTTCGGTCGGTCACAGGCGTATATTCTTGCTAATTCGAATCGCGATTTCACCCATTAATGAAATCGTTTCCACCGATGAGTGTCGTGTTAATAATGAACATGCTGGAAAAAATCCAGTTTCAACTGGAACACCTTAGCAAATCCGAACGGAAAGTGGCTGAAGTAATTCTCGCCACCCCCGCTCAGGCCATTCATTCCAGCATCGCCACTCTGGCTCAGGAGTCGGGGGTCAGTGAACCAACCGTTAACCGATTCTGCCGCAGTATGGAGACGCGTGGCTTCCCTGATTTTAAACTGCATCTGGCGCAAAGTCTGGCGAACGGGACGCCTTACGTAAATCGCAACGTCGATGAAGACGACAGCGTGGAGGCCTACACCGGCAAGATTTTTGAATCAGCGATGGCGACGCTGGATCAGGTTCGCCAGTCGCTGGATATGGCGTCGGTGAATCGCGCCGTTGATTTGCTGACCCAGGCCAAGAAGATTGCGTTCTTTGGGCTCGGCTCGTCGGCGGCGGTCGCCCATGATGCCATGAACAAATTTTTCCGTTTTAATGTGCCGGTTATCTATTCCGACGACATTGTCCTGCAACGCATGAGCTGTATGAATTGTAACGATGATGACGTGGTAGTGCTGATTTCGCATACCGGACGCACCAAAAGTCTCGTGGAGCTGGCCCAGCTGGCGCGTGAAAACGATGCCATTGTCATTGCCCTTACCACCGCCGGTACGCCGCTGGCGCGGGAAGCGACGCTGGCAATCACCCTCGATGTGCCGGAGGACACCGACATGTATATGCCCATGGTGTCCCGTCTGGCGCAGCTGACGGTGATTGATGTGCTGGCAACCGGCTTTACTCTGCGCCGTGGCGCTAAATTCAGAGATAACTTGAAGCGAGTCAAAGAAGCGCTCAAGGAATCGCGTTTTGATAAAGAATTGTTCATCAAGGGTGATGTTCCCTGATCGTCAATTACAAGGTTGTTACCTTTTTCAGTATTCGGTATTTTCCTTGTTCGTACAGAGCAAACAGAGTGCCGAATAATCGTTCACGCAACACCAGGTTGTTTCAGTCAATGGAGTATTACATGACCAGAAGGCTTCGCAGAACCAAGATCGTTACCACCTTAGGCCCGGCTACAGACCGCGATAATAACCTCGAGAAAATCATCGCCGCAGGTGCCAACGTGGTACGTATGAACTTCTCCCACGGTACGCCGGAAGATCATAAATTACGTGCGGATAAAGTCCGTGAGATCGCGGCAAAACTGGGACGCCACATCGCTATTCTTGGGGACCTTCAGGGACCTAAGATCCGCGTCTCAACCTTTAAAGAAGGCAAAGTCTTCCTCAATATCGGGGATAAATTCCTGCTCGACGCCAACATGAGCAAAGGCGAAGGCGATAAAGAGAAAGTGGGGATCGACTACAAAGGTCTGCCTGCTGACGTGGTTCCGGGCGACATCCTGCTGCTCGACGACGGTCGCGTACAGCTGAAAGTGCTCAGCGTTCAGGGCATGAAAGTGTTTACCGAAGTGACCGTTGGCGGCCCGCTCTCCAACAATAAAGGCATCAACAAGCTGGGCGGCGGTCTTTCCGCTGAAGCCCTGACCGAGAAAGACAAAGCCGATATCATCACTGCAGCCGAGATTGGCGTGGATTATCTGGCGGTCTCTTTCCCACGCTGTGGCGAAGATCTGAACTACGCTCGCCGTCTGGCACGCGACGCAGGGTGTGATGCCAAAATCGTCGCAAAAGTAGAACGTGCGGAAGCGGTCTGCAGCCAGGATGCAATGGATGACATCATCCTCGCCTCTGACGTGGTGATGGTTGCCCGTGGCGACCTCGGCGTTGAGATTGGCGACCCGGAACTGGTCGGGATCCAGAAGGCGCTGATCCGCCGCGCTCGTCAGCTGAACCGTTCGGTGATCACCGCCACCCAGATGATGGAGTCGATGATCACCAACCCGATGCCAACCCGTGCAGAGGTGATGGACGTGGCAAACGCCGTGCTGGATGGCACCGATGCCGTGATGCTGTCAGCGGAAACCGCCGCAGGTCAGTACCCGGCAGAAACCGTGGCCGCGATGGCGCGCGTCTGTCTGGGTGCCGAGAAGATCCCAAGCATCAACGTCTCCAAGCACCGTCTGGACATTCAGTTCGACAACGTGGAAGAAGCGATTGCGATGTCCGCGATGTACGCGGCCAACCACCTGAAAGGCGTCACGGCGATCATCACCATGACGGAATCGGGCCGTACCGCCCTGATGACCTCTCGTATCAGCTCCGGTCTGCCGATTTTTGCGATGTCCCGTCATGAGCGCACCCTGAACCTGACCGCGCTGTACCGTGGCGTTACCCCGGTTTACTTCGACAGCACCAGCGACGGTGTTGCTGCGGCGAACGATGCGGTGAACCTGCTGCGCGACAAAGGCTACCTGGTCTCCGGCGATATCGTCATCGTGACCCAGGGTGATGTGATGAGCACCATCGGCTCCACCAACACCACCCGCGTGATGACCGTCGAGTAACAGGTCTCTCCCCTCTTCCTGTCGGAAGAGGGGCATTTTTACTTCCTCGGATATAACTCTTTGCGCTGATACGGCTCAGTTTCGCCGGGCTTGCGCGTCTTCAGCAATTTCAGGATCCAGGTGTACTGCTCCAGATGCGGTGCCACCAGAATCTCGACCTCTTCGTTCATCCGCCGCGCGATGGTTACATCGTCAGCGGTCAGCAGATCGTCCATCGGCGGGCGCACTTCAATCGTCAGACGATGGGTTTTGCCGTCGTAAACCGGGAACAGCGGGATCACTCGCGCCCGGCACACCTTCATCAGGCGGCCAATCGCGGGCAGCGTCGCTTTATAGGTCGAGAAGAAATCAACGAATTCGCTGTGCTCTGCACCATGATCCTGATCGGGCAGATAGTAGCCCCAGTAGCCCTGACGCACCGACTGGATAAACGGCTTGATACCGTCGTTACGGGCATGCAGACGCCCGCCAAAGCGACGACGCACGGTGTTCCATACATAATCGAAGATTTTATTCCCCTGGTTATGGAACATTGCCGCCATTTTTTGGCCCTGCGACGCCATCAGCATCGCCGGAATATCCACGCCCCAGCCGTGCGGCACGAGGAAAATCACCTTTTCGTCGTTGCGGCGCATCTCGTCGATGATCTCCAGCCCTTTCCAGTCGACACGCTGAGCGACTTTCTCCGGACCGCGTAACGCCAGCTCGCCCATCATCGCCATCGCCTGCGGCGCAGTGGTGAACATCTCGTCGATGATCGCCTCACGTTCCGCCTCGCTCTTTTCCGGGAAGCAGTAGAGCAGGTTTATCTGTGCGCGACGACGGGCGCTTTTACCGAATTTGCCCGCGAGACGCCCCACTTTTCCCAGCACCGGATCGCGCACGGCAGCAGGAAGCAGTGCAATACCGGCAAAGGCAAAGACCCCAAACCAGGCACCCCAGAAGCGCGGATGGCGAAAGTTTTTTTCAAATTCAGGAATGTATTCAATGTTATTTTTTTTGGTTTCCATGCTTTTTCCAGGGCGGGTGATGCACAAAAGAGTCAGGCATTAGTTTAGCGAGGCCGTGCGCCAGGCACAAAAGAAAAAGCCGGCGCATCGTCTGCACCGGCTTTGGTCGCCCGGAAATTAATCCAGGCCGAGTTGCGGAATAACCTCTTTGACCTGCGCCAGATAATCGCTACGGTCTTTGCCGGTCAGCCCTTCGGTACGCGGCAGTTTCGCCGTGAGCGGGTTGACGGCCAGCTGGTTGATCCACACTTCGTAGTGCAGATGCGGACCGGTAGAGCGGCCGGTATTGCCCGACAGCGCAATGCGATCGCCCCGTTTCACCTTCTGGCCAGGCTTCACCAGCAGCTTGCGCAGGTGCATATAACGGGTGGTATAGGTCCGCCCGTGACGCACGGCAACGTAATAGCCTGCGGCACCGCTGCGTTTCGCCATCACCACTTCACCATCACCGACGGCCAGCACCGGCGTACCCTGCGGCATGGCGAAATCGACGCCACGGTGCGGCGCAACGCGACCGGTAACCGGGTTCAGACGACGCGGGTTAAAGTTCGACGACACGCGGAACTGTTTTGAGGTCGGGAAGCGCAGGAAACCTTTTGCCAGCCCGGTACCGTTACGGTCGTAGAACTTACCGTCTTCGGCGCGGATCGCGTAATAGTCTTTACCGTCCGAGCGCAAACGCACCCCGACCAGTTGGCTTTGCTCACGCTTGCCGTCAAGCATTTCACGGGACATCAGTACCGACCAGGCATCGCCTTTTTTCAGCTTACGGAAATCCATTTGCCACTGCATGGCTTTGATCACCGAACTGATTTCACCGCTGGTCAACCCGGCGTCACGTGCGCTGGCGACAAAGCTACCGCCGCCTAACGTGCCTTTCATCGCACTGTTGACCCAGTCGCCCTGCTGCAGTTCGCTGGTCATCTTGAAACCGTTTTCAGTACGATCGTAGGTACGGGTTTCACGACGCGACATTTCCCAGGTCAGGCGCTGTAAATCACCGGCATCGGTCAACGTCCAGGAGAGCTGTTGGCCGATTTTCAGGTTACGCAGCTCTTTATCCGAGGCGGCAAGCTGGCTGATATCGCCCATTTCAATGCCGTACTGGTTAAGAACGCTGCTGAGCGTATCGCCGGTGGAGACCACATATTCATGAACACCGACTTCAGCTTCAGTCTTGTCATCAAGTTCATCCTGCGGGATCGCTTCCTCTTCCTGCGCAGCCTGATCGATAGGTTCACTGGCTTCGGGCAATAACGACCGGACGTCACTCTTCTCCAGTTCGATAGTCTTGACAATAGGTGTAGAGACTGGATGGTAAATATAGGGCCGCCAGACGGCGACCGCTAAGGTGAGTACTGTAAGCGACCCCAGCATGACGCGGTGGGGCCGGGGCAGATTATTAAATGCCAGAGCGACAGAGCGGGCTATCTGTTGCACGTATTCACTTCCTCGTTAATCTCCTTTCAGGCAGCTCGCATACTGGTTCGCCAGTTGGCTGAGGAACTGAGAATAGCTCGCTTTGCTCAACTGGATAGAGGTTCCAAGCGGGTCAAGGGTGCCCATACGGACGGACGTTCCCCTTGCCACGGCTTCAACGACCGCTGGCCTGAACTGTGGCTCAGCAAAAACGCAGGTCGCTTTTTGCTCAACCAACTGTGTTCTGATTTCATGTAAACGCTGCGCACCAGGTTGAATTTCAGGGTTTACGGTGAAGTGGCCAAGCGGCGTGAGACCGTAGTGTTTTTCGTAGTAGCCGTAGGCATCATGAAAAACGAAATATCCTCTACCTTTCAATGGTGCGAGCTCGGTACCTACCTGCTTGTCGGTTGTGGCAAGTTGTGCCTCAAAATCCTTCAGGTTGGCGTCTAATTTGGCTCGACTTTGCGGCATAAGTTCCACTAATTTTTCGTGGATTGCAATCGCTGACAGGCGGGCGATCTCAGGCGAAAGCCAAAGATGCATATTGTACTCGCCGTGATGGTGATGCTCGTCACCTTTTGCCCCCGCGCCATGATCGTGATCATGCTCATCCCCGTCATCATCGTCGCCTTTCATCAACAACGGTTTGACACCTGAAAGATTAGCGATGGTAACCTGTTTGGTCTCAGGCAACTGACCTGCTGACTTTTGCATGAAGGCTTCCATGTCCGGGCCAATCCATACTACTAAGTCCGCGTTTTGTAAGCGTTTTACATCGGAAGGGCGCAGAGAATAATCGTGCTCTGAAGCCCCGTCCGGCAGTAAAACCTGAGTTTCTGTAACACCATCAGCAATGGCTGAGGCGATAAAACCGAGCGGCTTAAGCGAAGCGACTACGGCGGCGTTAACATCTTGTGCTGCGGAACCCCAAAGGGCAGCGGATAATGCTGCGAAAAGAAGCGTATTTTTCTGTAACATAATGCGACTATTCATCGTAATGAGTGTGTGGAATGTGATATTATAACATTCGATAACTTCTGCAAGCATAAATTGACATGACGACTTTGGTATCTCTCGAAAAAATTTCGGTTTCATTTGGCCAGCGCCGCGTCCTCTCTGACGTGTCCCTGGATCTGAAAGCCGGTAGAATTTTAACGCTGCTCGGCCCGAACGGTGCGGGCAAATCAACGCTGGTGCGCGTGGTGCTGGGTCTGGTCGCACCGGACACCGGTATTATCAAGCGTGACGGCAAGTTACGTATTGGCTATGTCCCGCAAAAGCTGCATCTGGACGCGACCCTGCCGCTGACCGTGAGCCGTTTTTTACGTCTGCGCCCCGACACCCGTAAGGAGGATATCCTCCCTGCACTCAAGCGGGTGCAGGCCGGGCATCTGATCGAGGCGCCGCTGCAAAAGCTGTCCGGCGGTGAGACACAGCGCGTTTTGCTGGCCCGGGCGCTGCTCAATAAACCACAACTGCTGGTGCTCGACGAACCGACTCAGGGCGTGGATGTCAATGGTCAGGTCGCGCTGTATGACCTGATCGATCAGCTGCGCAAAGAGTTGGGCTGCGCCGTGCTGATGGTCTCTCACGACCTGCATCTGGTAATGGCGAAGACCGACGAGGTGCTGTGTCTCAACCAGCACATCTGCTGCTCCGGCACACCCGAAGTGGTCTCCATGCATCCGGAGTTTATCTCGATGTTTGGCCCACGCGGCGCGGAACAGCTCGGCATTTATCGCCATCATCACAATCACCGCCATGATTTGCAGGGCCGCATTGTTCTGCGCCGGGGAAACGGTAACTCATGATTGAATTATTATTACCCGGCTGGCTGGCCGGGATGATGCTCGCCTGCGCGGCGGGTCCACTCGGCTCGTTCGTAGTCTGGCGCAGAATGTCTTACTTTGGCGATACGCTGGCGCATGCTTCTCTGCTGGGTGTGGCCTTTGGCTTACTGCTGGATGTCAATCCGTTTTACGCGGTCATTGCGGTCACGTTGATGCTAGCAGCCGGGCTGGTGTGGCTGGAAAAGCGCCCGCACCTGGCAGTGGATACGCTGCTCGGGATCATGGCTCACAGCGCCCTGTCGCTGGGGCTGGTGGTGGTCAGTCTGATGCACAACATCCGCGTGGATCTGATGGCCTATCTGTTTGGCGACCTGCTGGCAGTAACGCCGGACGATTTGATCGCCATAGCCATTGGCGTCGTGGTGGTGCTGGCTATCCTGCTGTGGCAGTGGCGAAACCTGCTGGCGATGACCATCAGCCCGGACCTGGCCTTTGTTGACGGCGTGAAGCTGCAGCGGGTCAAGCTGCTGTTGATGCTGGTCACCGCGCTGACCATTGGCGTGGCGATGAAGTTTGTCGGGGCGTTGATCATTACGTCGCTGCTGATTATCCCTGCCGCCACCGCACGTCGTTTTGCCCGTACGCCGGAGCAAATGGCCAGTGTCGCCGTTGGGGTGGGGATGCTTGCGGTGACCGGAGGACTCACCTTCTCAGCGTTTTACGACACGCCTGCCGGACCGTCAGTGGTGCTGTGCGCCGCGATGATGTTTATCTTCAGTATGATGAAAAAGCCCGCCAGCTGAGCCATGCCCCGGTGGCGTTTCGCTTACCGGGGTGACAGTGGCTATGGCATTGCGGGAGGGGTAATACCGAAATGGTTCCACGCCCGCACGGTCGCCATGCGGCCGCGCGGGGTACGCTGGAGGAAGCCCTGCTGGATCAGATACGGCTCCAGCACGTCTTCAATGGTGTCACGCTCTTCGCCAATGGCGGCGGCCAGGTTATCCAGACCCACAGGTCCACCAAAGAATTTGTCCAGCACCGCCAGCAGTAGCTTGCGGTCCATATAGTCAAAGCCTTCGGCATCGACGTTCAGCATATCCAGTGCCTGAGCGGCGATATCCAGCGAAATGGTGCCGTCGTGCTTCACCTCCGCAAAGTCACGCACCCGACGCAGCAGGCGGTTGGCGATACGCGGCGTGCCACGGGAACGCTTCGCCACTTCAAAAGCCCCCTCTTCGCTAAGCTCAAGGCCCATATAGCGCGCGCTGCGGCTGACGATGTGCTGCAGATCGGCCACCTGATAAAATTCCAGCCGCTGCACAATGCCGAAACGATCGCGCAGTGGCGAGGTTAACGAGCCCGCACGGGTGGTGGCACCAATCAGGGTAAACGGCGGGAGATCGATTTTAATCGAGCGCGCCGCCGGACCTTCACCAATCATGATATCCAGCTGATAGTCTTCCATTGCCGGATAGAGCACCTCTTCCACCACCGGTGAAAGACGATGGATTTCATCGATAAACAGCACGTCATGAGGTTCGAGGTTGGTCAGCATCGCCGCCAGATCGCCGGCCTTTTCCAGCACCGGGCCGGACGTGGTGCGTAAATTGACGCCCATCTCATTGGCGACAATATTCGCGAGGGTGGTTTTGCCAAGCCCTGGCGGGCCGAAGATCAGCAGGTGGTCCAGCGCATCGCCGCGCAGTTTTGCCGCCTGGATAAAGATCTCCATCTGCGAGCGGACCTGCGGCTGGCCGATATACTCATCCAGCAGCTTCGGGCGGATCGCCCTGTCTACCAGATCTTCTGTCTGAACGCTGCCTGCCGACACCAGACGGTCTGCTTCAATCATCCTTTACCTCACAATGCGGCGCGCAGCGCTTCGCGAATCAGGGTTTCACTGGAGGCGTCAGGTCTGGCAATTTTGCTGACCATACGGCTCGCTTCCTGAGGTTTATAGCCCAGCGCCACCAGCGCAGCAACCGCTTCCTGTTCCGCATCATCATCAGCCGGACCGGCGGGCGATGTCAGCACCAGATCGGCAGCCGGAGTAAACAGATCGCCGTGCAGGCCTTTGAAGCGATCCTTCATTTCAACAATCAGGCGCTCTGCGGTTTTCTTACCAATACCCGGCAGTTTGACCAGCAGCGCCAGCTCTTCACGTTCGACGGCGTTCACGAACTGCTGGGCCGACATGCCGGAGAGGATCGCCAGCGCCAGCTTCGGACCGACGCCGTTAGTTTTGATCAGCTCTTTAAACAGCGTCCGCTCTTGCTTGTTGTTAAAGCCAAACAGCAGCTGGGCATCTTCACGGACGATAAAATGGGTGAAGACAATCGCTTCCTTGCCCGCATCCGGCAGCTCATAGAAGCAGGTCATCGGCATATGCACTTCATAGCCCACGCCTCCCGCTTCAAGCAGCACTATCGGGGGTTGTTTTTCAAGGATGATGCCTCTGAGTCTGCCTATCACGTGACGCTCCTGCGTTAAGGGCTAAAAGTTACCGCTGCCATCATAAAAAAAGGCTGGATAAACATCCAGCCTGATTTTTATATTTAGCGCAATCGACCTCGCGCCAGATTGAGCCGAGAGTCGCTTATTTGCATTGCGTTCTGACTGACGTGGCAGTGCGTTATCGCAATCGCCAGCGCATCGGCCGCATCCGCCTGCGGATTGGCTGGCAGCTTTAACAAGGTACGCACCATGTGCTGCACCTGGCTTTTGTCTGCACCGCCATTCCCCACTACGGTCTGCTTCACCTGCCGCGCAGCGTATTCAAACACCGGCAGATCCTGGTTGGTTGCCGCGACAATCGCCACGCCTCGCGCCTGACCGAGCTTCAGCGCCGAGTCGGCATTTTTCGCCATAAACACCTGTTCGATAGCGAAAAAGTCCGGCTGGAACTGGGTGATAATCTCCGTCACGCCTGCGTAGATAAGCTTCAGACGCGACGGCAGATCCTCTACTTTGGTGCGGATACAGCCGCTGCCAAGGTAGGTCAACTGACGCCCGACCTGGCGAATAACGCCATAACCGGTGATGCGCGAGCCCGGGTCAATACCGAGAATAATGGTCATCACGCCTCTCCGGCTGTCGGTTTATGGTGGGCCATTACAGCGTAGCCGCAACCTCGTCGGAGATTTCACCGTTGTGATACACTTCCTGCACGTCGTCGCAATCTTCGAGCATGTCGATCAGACGCAGCAGTTTCGGTGCGGTTTCTGCATCCATGTCCGCTTTGGTGGACGGGATCATCGACACTTCAGCCGCGTCGGCTTTCAGGCCAGCCGCTTCCAGCGCATCACGCACTGCACCCATCTCTTCCCAAGCGGTATAAACGTCAACAGCGCCGTCGTCATAGGCCACCACGTCTTCAGCACCCGCTTCCAGCGCAGCGTCCATGATTGCATCTTCGTCGCCCGCTTCGAAAGAGATCACCCCTTTCTTGCTGAACAGATACGCCACGGAGCCGTCGGTACCGAGGTTGCCGCCGGTTTTGGTGAACGCATGACGCACTTCTGCCACGGTACGGTTACGGTTGTCGGACAGGCACTCGATCATCACCGCCGTGCCGCCAGGACCGTAACCTTCATAAATGATGGTTTCCATGTTCGCGTCGTCATCGCCGCCAACGCCACGGGCGATGGCACGGTTCAGCGTGTCACGCGTCATGTTGTTAGACAGCGCTTTGTCGATCGCCGCACGCAGACGCGGGTTGGACGCGGCATCGCCGCCGCCCAGACGGGCTGCAGTCACCAGCTCACGAATAATTTTGGTAAAGATCTTACCGCGTTTGGCATCCTGTGCCGCTTTGCGGTGTTTGGTGTTGGCCCACTTACTATGACCTGCCATAAAAAGTTCTCCAAAAAGCCGCCCTCTCAGGCGGCGTTAATTACAAATTCTTCAATCGCCTGCCGGTTGCTCCATGACTTGGTGAGCGCGGCGGCATCCGTCGCATTCACCCAGCGGTAGGTCAGATGTTCGGTGAACACGATCTCCCGCTCGTGAGGGAGCGCGAGACAGAACCACGATTCTGTGTTGCGCTCAATTCCCGGGGCATAGCGATGACGTAAATGGCTAAAAATTTCAAACTCCACCGTGCGCTGACAGTCCATCAGGGTCAGTTGCTCGTCGGCAACATCAATCAGGATCTCTTCCTTTACTTCACGCGCGGCGGCCTGCAATGCGGTTTCACCCTCTTCCAGGCTGCCGGTGACCGACTGCCAGAATTCAGGATCGTCGCATCGCTGCAGCATCAGCACCCGCTTCGTGTCCTGCGCATAAATGATAACTAAGACAGAAACGGGACGCTTAAATGCCATATCAGTTCTTCTCTTCCTTTTTCACCACTTCGATACCCAGCTCGCTCAAGGAGGTAGGGTTAGCGAAGCTTGGCGCTTCGGTCATCAGACACGCCGCGGCGGTGGTTTTCGGGAAGGCAATAACGTCACGAATGTTGTCGGTACCGGTCAGTAGCATGGTCAGGCGATCCAGACCAAACGCCAGGCCCGCGTGCGGCGGAGTGCCGTACTTCAGGGCATCCAGCAGGAAGCCGAACTTCTCGCGCTGCTCTTGTTCGTTGATGCCCAGAATGCCAAACACGGTCTGCTGCATTTCGCTGCTGTGAATACGCACGGAACCGCCGCCCACTTCGTAGCCGTTGATGACCATGTCGTAGGCGTTGGCGATAGCCGTTTCCGGCGCGGCCTGCAGTTCAGCAGCCGTCATCTCTTTCGCGGAGGTGAACGGGTGGTGCATAGCGGTCAGGCCGCCTTCACCGTCGTCTTCAAACATTGGGAAGTCAATAACCCACAGCGGTGCCCATTTGGCTTCGTCGGTCAGGTTCAGGTCTTTACCCAGCTTCAGACGCAGTGCGCCCATTGAATCGGCAACCACTTTCTTGTTGTCGGCACCGAAGAAGATCATGTCGCCATCCTGCGCGCCGGTGCGCTCAAGAATGGATTCTACGATTTCAGCGTTGAGGAATTTGGCCACCGGGCTGGTGATCCCTTCAATACCCTTCGCACGCTCGGTGACTTTGATATAAGCCAGGCCTTTCGCGCCGTAAATCTTAATGAAGTTGCCGTAGTCGTCGATCTGCTTACGGCTCAGGCTCGCACCGCCCGGTACGCGCAGGGCAGCCACGCGGCCTTTAGCATCGTTAGCCGGGCCGGAGAACACCGCAAACTCAACCGCTTTCAGCAGGTCAGCCACGTCCACCAGCTCCATCGGGTTACGCAGATCTGGCTTATCGGAGCCGTAACGGCGTTCCGCTTCAGCGAAGGTCATGATCGGGAAATCGCCCAGATCCACACCCTTCACGTCCAGCCACAGGCTGCGCACCAGCGCTTCCATCACTTCACGCACCTGTTCGGCGGTCATGAAGGAGGTTTCGACGTCGATCTGGGTAAATTCAGGCTGACGGTCAGCACGCAGATCTTCGTCACGGAAGCATTTAACGATCTGATAGTAACGGTCGAAGCCAGACATCATCAGCAGCTGTTTGAACAGCTGAGGAGACTGCGGCAGCGCGTAGAATTTGCCTTTATGCACGCGAGAAGGCACGAGATAGTCACGCGCGCCTTCTGGGGTGGCTTTGGTCAGCATCGGGGTTTCGATATCGAGGAAACCGTGATCGTCCATAAAGCGGCGCACCAGACTGGTAACTTTGGCGCGGGTTTTCAGGCGGTCAGCCATTTCCGGGCGACGCAGATCCAGATAGCGGAATTTCAGACGCGCTTCTTCGGTGTTGACGTGGTTGAAGTCAAGCGGCAGCGATTCTGAACGGTTGATGATGGTCAGATCGGAGGCCAGCACTTCGACCGCGCCGGTTGCCATTTCGCTGTTCACGTTTTTTTCGTCACGCGCACGCACGGTGCCGGTGACCTGAATGCAGAACTCATTACGCAGTTCAGAGGCCAGTTTTAACGCATCGGCGCGATCCGGATCGAAAAATACCTGCACGATGCCTTCACGGTCGCGCATGTCGATAAAGATAAGGCTGCCAAGATCACGACGACGGTTGACCCAACCACACAGGGTCACCTGCTGCCCAACGTGGGACTGACGCAGCTGCCCGCAATATTCTGTACGCATGAGATATCCCTTAACTTAGCCGCAGGCTATTAGGTCGCAGCTTTATGTATGTCAAACTGGATGAAAAAAGGGGGCTATTATACTGGAAATTCCGCCTGACGATAAGAGAGAAGCGCGCCAGACGCGCGATTGCTGCGCGCATCTTGCATATTCTCACAAAATTTAACAAAAATATCCGACCCACACGCAGCCTCTGCAGCGTAAGGTGTCACCGACGCTCACTCTTTAACAGGAATAAACATGTTTACACTCGACGCCGCCAGAACCGCCCTTGTCGTCATTGATTTACAGGAAGGGATCCTGCCGTTCGCCGGGGGGCCGCACAGCGCGCAGGATGTGGTCAGCCGCAGCGCGCGTCTGGCGGACAAATGCCGCACCAGTGGCATTCCGGTAGTGCTGGTGCGCGTCGGCTGGTCGGCTGACTTCGCCGACGCCCTGAAGCAGCCGGTGGATGCGCAGACGCCTGCCCACGCCCTGCCGGACAACTGGTGGACGTATCCGGTCTCACTCGGCAAACGTGACAGCGATATCGAAGTAACCAAACGCCAGTGGGGGGCATTCTACGGCACCGATCTCGAGCTCCAGCTGCGCCGTCGCGGAATCGACAGCATTATCCTGTGCGGGATTTCCACCAACATTGGCGTCGAGTCCACCGCGCGTAACGCCTGGGAGCTGGGCTTTAACCTGGTGATTGCCGAAGACGCCTGCAGCGCGGCCTCTGCCGATCAGCATCAGGGCAGCATGACCCATATCTTCCCGCGTATTGGCCGGGTGCGCAGCACTGACGAGATTATCAACGCGCTATGATCTATCTGGGTCTTCCCCAATGGTCGCACCCGAAATGGGTGCGGCTGGGTATTACCAGCCTTGAACAGTATGCCCGCCATTTTAACTGCGTGACGCGGTAATTTTTCAAATCACTAAAGAACGCCCAAGAGCATGTGTTTTCTTTAGCTTAATCAATGCATTATAAACACGCATCATACGAAAATCGGTAAAGTTCGTATGAGTTAAAATGTCCCAATCATGCCCCAAAGCTGGTATTTATGCCCCATCCCTGCCCCAAAAACCTCCTTAAAAAGCTATGCACCCCATCGTTGAAACTGTATAAAAAAACAGTGTAAATTGCGTACTAAATCATTGTTGTTTTGGAGGCGTTATGTTCGTTGAGTTGGTATACGACAAACGGAATGTAGAAGGATTATCAGGTGCCAGAGAAATAATTCTCAATGAGCTGACAAAGCGGGTACACCGGATCTTTCCCGCTGCAGAGGTGAAGGTTAAGCCAATGCAGGCGAACGGTTTGAACAGCGATGCCAGAAAAAGTGATTGGGAGAAGCTGAATCGGATGCTTGAGGAGATGTTTGAAGAAGCCGACATGTGGATGGTATCGGACTAAACCTGTAAAGATGGACAAAGGTAATGCGGCCACTGGAGGCCGCTTTGTGCTGTGAGTTCAACGGGTCGATGCAACGCTATCCTTAATCAATGGGGGGGCGTTGCCATGAAACGAAGATGAGGTCACAAGATCTTAAAAGCGTGTTCTGATATACGTTCAGGGGTATTTTCTTCATCAACTGACTTCCCGCCAGCGCGGCAAGCTCGTCGATGAGATCCTACACTATCGTGATGGGCAATTACTGATTCTGCTCCCACTGACACTAATGAAACATTCCATTGACGAATACCCGGCTCCATATCTTATGATCCAAAATTACGTTTCCACGCACCCAGAGAATTTATGTCTGCGTATGACAATATCTGAATAGACTGAGGACATCATTATGATTCAAAAAAAAATACTACTTTACCTGTCTTTAGCATCCTTCCTCAGTACTCCTGCCTGGGCAATTAATAAAGAGTACCGGCAAAAACTGGAGCAATCCGGCTGTACGCAAGTGTCCGAAGCCCAGGGGTGTGATATCAATAAAACGAAAGCAGAAAACATTAGGGCTGGATTCGTCAATGACGATAGCAGCAAGGCCTCTACTGCAAGCCCTTATACCGGTCAATGGCAGGCAATGAGCGATAGTGGGGCTGCCGTAGCCAACATCAGTATTGACGCAAATGATAAAGTGACGATTAATGGTAAGGGCATTAAGGCTAAGAAACTGGATGGTGGCCTTCAGTTTAAACAGGGTAAGATTATTTACACCATTCAGGGTGACCGACGCCTAGAAGGCGAAGATGTCTGGCGGGATACAGATGCCGGCACACAAGGAAAAATCCTCAAAAGGTAAACCTGTAAGCGAGAGAATACAGCATGTATTCTCTCGCTATTTTCAGTAAGGCGTCGACCTTATCACTGTCTATTTTTGTTCTTTACCTGTTTTCTTCGGTCAAGAACTAACGTCCCCCTTCGATTAAGGATAGCGTTGCATCGACCCATTGAACTCACAGCCAAGAGCAGACTTAGCTCATCGACAACGTCAGTCCAAAAAAGAGTTATAATTTTTAGACTAATTTTTTGAAGGCCATATTTTAGACAGTGTGACGGGACATCAGATGACTAAGACAGTAATGATTGATGAACTTCTGGTATTGACCAGAATGGCTAAAGCAGCATACGACACACCCGTTAAGTTCATGGCCCAAAATGAAATAGATGTGGTCACGCGTTTTACTAAAACTTTCACACCACGTCTGGTTGAACAACTATGCCTCAGAATAATTGAACTCGAGACTGAAGCTCGTGATCAGTTGAGTCTGCATAGGTTAAAAAGACATCCAGAACAAGATTGAAGGCTTTACTGAACAAAACCTCTTTTAATTGCTGATATTCGCTCATAGCAGAAATAAAACCTTCAAAGTGAAGACCGCAGGCCTTTCGCATTTGACGTGTAACCGCGCACCACTATTTATACGGGCAGGTCGTCAGCATCTGTACTATTGATGAAGAACGTCACCCTGCCCAGCACCTCGACTTCCTCCGCAGCAACCCCCTCTATCGCCTCGCCGTCCTCCGTGATTAACGCCTTTCCCAAGAAGCGTGCGAATTGAGTCTGGCCGCAACTAAGGATCAGCAGAACCTGCCCCTTTACCAACCGGGTAACCGGCTCGATAACAGCAAACCCGGATGACGTTTCCAGGATGCGGCTGTCTGGCGTCATGCATATGTTCGCTGGCGTAAGTCGCTGCTCGATATAGCCGGTAGCCGGTGAGGCGAAGCCCATTAGTGAACCCTCCCCATGTTACGCAAGATCCAGTAGCGGTTCTCGCTATGGTCTGTCGTCCTGTCGGCGAAGTCAGGCTGATAGCGCTCTATCCACTCGTTAGCGTCGTTCTGGCTGAAATGCCAGTGTACCTTCGCCAGTTCGCGGATGAAGTCGGCTGTGCGTAACCACTGATAGCCCTTCGGGTTTTGCTGTATGACAGCCACAAATGCGGCATGAATTTCGTATGTGCGGGGCATGATCTGCACTCCCTTTACTGTTTTTATATACAGTAGTTTTAAAGGGGCTGCAGATCAATGCGGGACTGCCTATCAATCATTCCGACAGAGGGATTTCCGGCCACTCAGTGGTCGGCACTTCAACGCGCATTAGCTGAATTCGATACCGCTTCCAGTTAGCCAGTTCTTTGGCCTCACCTTCCGTTGCGATACCAGCATCTACAGCATCCTGCCTCCACGCAATTTCTGTATCTGCCCTGGCGCGTAACTGCTGTCTTTTGTGCTGCGCCAGTTCAGTTTCCTCCTCCAGTGTAGGGGGAGGAATATCTTTCCATTCCGGCATTCCACCATCCCCAGCAACCCTGAACTTTCCAGGTGGCGGGCTCTGCATATATTCAGCTGCAACATCTGCGGAAACACTCACGCCATCCTGTGGCCAGGTTCCCGCCATTTCATAATCCTCTTGTAATGACAGCGGGAAAAAAGCATTTACGGACGGGCTATAAATATATTCGTTCATTCAGATTATCCTATTGCGAACCAGAAGAATGCGCTGGCAGAGGCAGCCATAGACGACCCATCATACTGCAGGTTTCGTACGGTACACCCGGTAGTGGTTAGCGTCGTGTCATTAACGACAATAGACTGCATAGCCGATGGGAAATTAGCCTGCCTGTATCCCGCCCCAACAAAATATGGGTTCTGCGGAAATGCGATAGGAAAGCCAATGTTTGTACTCCCGGATGTCGGAGCGGCGTTGCCCCACTGAAGGATTAATCCTCCAGGTAATTTCTGCCAGCCGTTTGCAGACTTGTTACCTGTAAATGACGCCATGTCCGGGATCTGGTTAGCTCCGGTACCCACATCGCGCTGCGATGCGCTTTTCAGATTAAGACCAGTGAGAAGCGCCCTGATGGCTGTCAGAAGCTGATTGCGTTTCGATTTATCCAGCGCGACGTTTGTGTATTCAACAACTGCGGCCAGTTCCTCCTGAAGCATATCGAAATAATCATCATCAAGATCTGTGGCTGGCGTGCCAGTTTGTGGATTTCCGCGGGTAAAGCCGTTCTTTCCCGCGCCGAATTTATCCTTCTGCGCAGTAGGCGTATCAATACGATGCATAGTGTCTCCGGTTACGGATATTTGAAAAGTACGTAGGTATGGGACGGGCAGAGTTTGCTGATCACGCATTCAGCGACTGTGTCACCCCAGTAACGAACTGGTGTATCGCAGTCATCTGTGCAGGTCATCCAGGTGGCATCCGTCGAGGCTGGCATATTGACCTGCCAGTAATAACGCCATTCGGTGGAGTAAACAGCGTCAGTACAAGCTGACGTGCATTTAAACGGCCCCTTGTTGTAGCGGGTGATCGTCGCCCCTGGCTTACCCAGGGCAGCCAGCTGCTCGAGATAAAACGCCTCGTTGATGCCACCAATCAAATTGACCTTTGCGTCCAGGCGCTTCTGGCGCTGCAGCAGGGTCTGCGTTCCGGATGGTATGCACTCATCCGGAAGCCCGCAGCAAGCTTCCCAGCGGCTGATCAGCTCTGTAGTTGTGCGCGGGTCAACCTCCAGCATTAAGTCGTTTGCGCGCTGGTGAACCCGTCGTAATGATGGCGCCGCCCCACTAATCGCAGGATCCTCCACTGACCACGCGGGGCCTGGTGGCAAAAGGGCGGACAGCAGATTGATATAATCGTCATCAGTCACGTCCATAACAGCGTCCCCAGTATGGCCAGTTCATTTTTCGCGATTGTAATATTGGCTACCGGCGCGACCAGTACATGGCTGTGCTCACCTGCGGCGATTGAAATGGCCTCGTTCATCCTGGAGATATCAAGCTCACCTTGCGGATAGCCATCTCTCAAGAGAAATGATCGTAATTCTGCGGTGACTGCGGCCCTGACTGCTGCGTTATCTGGCGTAAGCCGTATTCTGAAATCGATGTTATGTGCGACCGGTGCGAACGGATAAAGGTCAGCACCCGCTACAGGGGCTAGCGGGGCAATATGTGCTTTTACCGCAGCAACAGTCGCGGCGCCGGGGATAGGGTTAACAGGGTCATCACTGGCTACCATCACGCCAACGGTGCCAGCCCCCATCCAGTGCCGGTAGGTCCACGCCCGGGTCACGCCCTGCACTTCTTTGGCCCAGACGATATAATCCCCATCCGCACCGCCCTGTGGCGTCCAGTAGTAGCGCTCCAGCACGCGGGCGCGCCAGGTCTCCAGATCTTCAATATCAAATCCACCAGAAACAGAGTCAGCCACGCCAGAAGACGGCAGGCCATTAACCGGCGTTACCAGATACAGCGCTACGCCATCATCAATTTCACCCACGATCCCGCTGACACTGCAGACCATTGGCGCGCGCAATACGCCGCCCGCGCTGATCGCGTCTGCCGTGGTTGTATACTGGATCAGGTCGTCGCGTTGAATCACCGCTCCGGCCTTAAGCGTAATGCCGTTTGTCACGCCATCCCAGCGCATAAACCCTGCTGATGCTGTTGGGCTTTTACGGGGGCAGCGCTTCATGGCCGCATGCCTTTCCAGCCAGGCTTCATCACACTTATCCGGCAGCAGATTCAACGCCAGGAAATCGATATAGCCGTACACGGTATGCAGCGCGGCCGCATACACTTTCGCCCTCACGTCTTCATCCATACGCCTGATGGTGTCGCTCACGTCCAGGCGGGAAAAGAGGTCGGTGCGTAGCATGCTGATATTTTCTGCCAGCGTCGGGCGCTGGAATTCGCTGTCAGCCATTAGTGATCGCACTCCATAGATCGTCAAAAGAAATCGTCGTGGGCTGGTTGTAACGCCACAGCGTGATGCTGTTACCCAGTTCGTTAATGCCGGTACGCTGAATGAGGAGGTCAATCTTTGATACAACGCCGTCGTCAATCATCCACTGCAGCGCTTCGGTGATATAGGTTCGGGCGACCAGCGCGGTCTGGTTCGTCATCTTCTGACGCTGAAGCAGCCAGAGGCGTGAGCCGTACCGGTCGTTCTGAACAGCTGGCCAGGTATCGCCCCACCACCCATTGGGCTGGTCGGCGTTGTCATCCGGCTGCGCGCGGCGCCAGGTGAAAAGAGAAATCACAACTGAGCGGGTGAGTAAATCCAGTGGGGCGTTTGCTGAAACGCTTACCCCATTTACGGTTAGCAAGAGGTCCATATTTACGTCCCCATCTGTTTATCCGGCTCGTCTGTGTTGTTACCGTTTTCTTTGTGTTTATGGCCGTTGTAAGCCAGGCGCATTGCCGCCATAGTGACGCCGGTTGAGTCGCAATGGTCTTTGATCTGGCCTGTCGATTCGATGTCCATTTCGAACCGGGCTTTCGGCGCGTTCCGGAAGGTGATGGGCTTTCCGGCACCGTCGACGACAATACCGGTTCGCGTCATTGTGACCGACTGCCCCAGATCGTCGTAGATAGCGACCTCACCGGGATTAAGGGACCGGATGCGATAACGGCGATCAGACACCGTGACCGCTACAGCATGCGAGCGATCGGCGTCAGGAAAAAGAACCAGAGCTTCAGCACCCGCCTTAGCGTGTGAGGTAAACCCGTAAGGCTCAAGGTGCTCAATGCCGCCTTTTTGTTCACCCGCCAGCAGTTCGACATCCACGGCCTGACATTTAGAACCAGGCTTAACGCTGCTGACGACCGCGCGACAAATCAGGTTAAGCAGCTGCCGCTGCAATTGTTGAAAATTACCCATCAGAAAGGGGCCTCCGCAGCTTTTTTCTTCTTCCGCTGTTTAGGATCGGCAGGTTCCGGCAGATACGCATCAGTCGGCCCGACGCGCAATTCGGTTATGGTGCCGTTGCTGTCTTTGGTAAATGACACCTCAGAAATCAACAGCTCACGATTGTTAAACCCACACACCGGGTCAAAGACGATTACACGCTGGTTAGGTTCCCAGAGAGAGCCATTACCCTGGCGCCATCCCCACACTGTGTACGTTGTTTCATCAGTGCGGGCGGCACGCTGCCGCGCTTCGAAATCAGCACGCGCAATACAGCTGGCTCCCGTCGCCTGCCCTGTCTGCTGAACGGCCATTGGCCGGTACCGCCCGATCCCGGCGTCTTCCGTTTTTGCCCGAAGAGCGGTTGTGGTGGCCGCGCCGAAGTCGTCATCATTCCCGGCGCGCTGCCCGGATACCTGATACGTTGAAAAACGGTCCCTGATACTTTTTTCCGTATCGCAGGAAAGGATGTTCTGCCCGAGAACGAGCGCGGTATGCGCCCGCGTCGACCCTACCCCACCAATCACCAGCCGTCCCTTTGGATCGTCATAGGCCAGCGCCTGCTGCTGGCCCAGCATCTTATTCAGCACCTCAATTACCGTTTCGCCGTGATCCGGCTGCACACCCGGAATAACGTCAGCGGGCGCGCCAGAATTTACGACTTCAATACCAAATGGTTTTGCCAGCGCGGCAGCCACCTGAACCAGCGACTGCCCATTGAACTGTGTCGGTTCTGCGGCACAGTCGATCAGGTCTGCTGTCAGGCTGCGCCCACTGATGCCAACGCTTACAGAGCGGGCGTCGTAGCGAACGGGGGTAGCCTCCACCCAGCCAGTGATCACCAAATCGGTACCAATCAAAACCTCTACCCGGTCACCACCTTTTACTTTTGGCCGGAGAGAATCGCCGTTCTCACCGGGCCACTGCCGGGTAATTTCGACGCTGAAATCCCGGGCCAGTCGTTCTACGCCCGCGCCGATCCTGACTGAGGTCCAGCCTCCCCACTCCTTACCATTGACCCGCAGAGTTACGTTGTCATCCATAATCAGGCCCAGACGCGAGCAGGTGTTTTCGGGGTCACAACGAAGCCATTTAGATTGGATAAATCGATGTCGTCGTTAATAACGCGCAGATTGACGTGATAGCCGGGTTCGGTGACATATTCCACCGACTCTGCATCACCAGTACTGGTAGTAATAACACCGACCAAATCCAGACAAATATCAGGATGAAATAAACCTCCCTGATCGTCGTTATTCTTAAAACCGAATGCATTTAACTGCTGTTGCGCCTCGCCATTACTCGCGAAGCGCAGATATATATCTTTCATCAGCGGAGTCCTTTAATTTGAATCGGCGTTAATAGGCGGTGCCAGATGCGGAAATTGCGGATGTGGTGAACAATATTCGAGTTTCCCTGAAATCTTAAAGCTGTTCCTGCTGAGCTTGGATCTACAGGGCCACCACTCATAGTAGAACTACTTTTCCCGTCAAAATAATTTGCAACCTCGTTGTTATTGTAAGTATCAATGGTTTGCGCATATATTTTACTGCTTAAAGGGAATGTGACATTCGATATTGTTGGCCCAGAACTACTTCTATATGCTCTGGCAGTGTTCCCGGTAAATCTTAGAATGATGTCATTCTTCGCTCCCCAGTTGGCAAGAACATCCACATATCCAACTGTCGGATTTACGAATCTATTTACTGTAATTTCAAAAGCAAGCGAGCGGGCGAAAGAATCCCCAACTAAACGGTATCCAACATTTCCTAATGGGGATATTTCTAAAAAATCTCCTGCACGTGTAACCGCCGAAGATCCAGTCGGGATGTAGCTGGTAGCCACTGGGTTTTTTTCTACCTGCAGCATCTGTATATAAATTACCGTACCTACCGTGAGGTTTGCGTTACCTCTTAGCCAAACACCAGCACTCACCACGCCAGCGCTTGGAGCTGTATATGTTGCGGTCAGGTATGCGTACCCATCACTTCCCAAAGCCGTGGTGTATGTAAGGCCAGCGGTAGCACTGATGAATTCCCCGGTTATCGCGTTAAAAAAGATATTCGCGATATCTGTTCCATCAAGTGTAAATCTGAAGCGAACAATATCCGATGAGGCCTTTGCACGTGCCGATATCGTGACGGTATCGCCTGCATTAACAGAAATATTCGAGCTGACCGTGGCCTGATGATTGGCGCTGGTAGCAGCGTTTACCGTACCGGTGTAGGTGATCGCCTGTGTAGTTCCATCCACGATTGATGCCTTGGTCAGAGTGCTATTGCTCTGCCATTGAGTAGGATCATCGCTATTGAGAACATAATTAGTGCTTTGCCCCTCTATCAAAAGACCTTCGCGCTCAAACCGTGGCTCGTTTATCGCAGCAGTTTTGAGAACACCAGATTTATCGATATACCTCGCGGTCGTTGAGCGGGTAAACGTCATCGACTTATCGGGCGGAGCAAACCCGGCGAGCAGGCGAAGGTCATCAGACAGCGGCGCCCAGACGTCAGGGAATGGTGCATCAACGTATCCGGTGGCGGCGGCTGAGTTCGCAGCATCAGTTGCGCTCTGGGCGGCGGCCTGCTGCGCGGTCTGGGCTTGCTGAGCCGCTGCCGTTGCCTGCGCAGCGGCCTGGGCGGGTTTTACAGTGACGGCATCGATAGCGCGCTTTAATCTTTCGGCCAAACTTGGCTGAACTGCGCCTACTGGCATTTCGACCACCGTACCTTCCGGCTCGGTCAATACTTTTTCAAACGCCGTTACGGCTGCGCTCAGTCGGTTAACCGCTGAATCGGCTTCAGTAAACTGGGACATGCTGACTCCTAAAATCCTAATGAACAGGCTTTCTCCACAGCGATCGCCCACCGCAACCAGTCGCTGGTCTTGGCCGTATAGAGCTGGTCCTGATCGACTTGTTGGATGACTCGCCACGCCAGTTGGCGCGTTGACAATTTAAGCGGCTGCAAAGGTACGAATCCGGGGTGCGCGATACCGTTGCGCTGGATAATTTCGGAGGCGCGGCTGGCATCGTCGTAGACACGCGCCGCCAGAACGACGGCAGGCTCTATTCCTATGGGCAGTACCGTTACGGTTCTGTCTGTCTGCCTGAGGCGTTGCGTCAGGTCGGCATTCAGATCTGCCTTGAGACGTCGCAGTGCTGTGAATACGCGATCGTCAGTCGTCCGCTCCATCTCTTTCACAATCGCCTGGTTAAGTGTGTCGCGAACTACCGTGAGTTCATCCCACGACGGTGCATCAGGAGTGACTGTGTTTGTCGGCGCGTTGTTCAGCGCAGGATGAGAGACATTCGCCACTATCGCAGGGCTTTGTCCGGAAGAGCTGGCAGAGGTAATAGCAGACGGCGCAGGCAGGCTGGTGACGGTGTAAACCGCCTCGCTTAAGGCTGTGGTACGAATAGCGCTCGCAACATAGTTTCGCTGCTCTGTTTTTGATCTCGTGCTCTGGCTGTCGGTTTTCCACACGCCTCTGGGCGCCAGGTCTTTTCCAAGACTGATGCCTGAAAGAGTTTTTGCCATCGTGATCAGGTCGCTGGCATTGCCGTACAGTCGGTTGCCAGTTCGCCACATTTTTTGCAGCGACTCGATAAAGCCCTTCCCTGATGATGGAGGGGGAAGCAGCACCGAAATATCCCCCTGCAACAAACGTGCGCCCGCAGAAACACCTTCATCAACCATGTTCATGGCATTAGAAACGTAGCCAACCATTTCGCCAGCCTGTCCAATGACGTCGCCCTGAATAAAGTCAGCCAGACCATCCATGCCAAAGTCATCGAACGCGTCGCTGATACAGCCATCAAGTGCAGAACATGAAGACTCCAGCACCTGCGCAGTGGCGGATCCTGATGTCGGATAAGACAGCTCACCTTCCTCCACGAACCGGAGGTCAAAGCGGACCATGCGGCCCTCAGTCTTGATTGTGCTGATCCTGATCTCGCCATCAACACAAACGCTGAGTTCACCGAAGGAAGGATGAATCAGCGTGCCAGGGCCCGATTTATTCAGCGCCTCCTTCAACGCGTCGCGCTGCTCGTAACAGTCATCCCCGATCACATAAGCTGTAATGGACGAACGAAACGTTACCTTTCCGAGGTCTTCTGTATAGGGCTTGTCGCGATTTGGGTATTCGTGGGTTTCAACCCGGCGCCCGCCGGTAGAGTCTTCATCCTCAACTTTGAACGGGACGCCGCGAAACGAGGCGTTCTGCAATCGGTCTTTCCACGCCATACCATCTCCAGAAACAAAAAACCCGCCGATTGGCGGGTTTGGTTGGTCATTATGAAAATACTAAACAGGCTTAACTATTTTGCACCCAATCCAGTTGATGCCAGATTGACCGTTCTTATTCACGCCCGCTCTTGATTTCCCATCTTTGAAAATATCAACGAAAAATTGACCCTTAGGCAGTTTGAAAATGAAGCTCATACCGATGATCTCTTCTGAGGCGAAGTTATCATCCGGATACATGGTTACCAAAGTGGTCATCTGAGCCTGTTGCTCGCTTAGGTCTTTGAAAACAAAAATACCATTAGACGAGTTAATTTCATAAGAGGCTTTCGAAATAATAAGTTTTCCACTGGCAGTCGGTACAGGGCAATCGATATCAATCGATGCCTGAACAGATCCATCAGCGTCTGCAGCCTTTTTAACCTGGTTAACAAAATCTAAAGCCTGAGTGTCTTTTGCAAACGAAATAGATGGTATTGCAAGAACGGCAGCTAAAAGCAGCGCACTTTTTTTCATTGAATTTCCCTTATTTTTAACGTACGTACGGACCGTTAAGGATTTTATTTCAGGAGAATATAATTATCACCCTCCCATTCCAGTTTTACCGATCCTTGTATAACCCACGTCATGATTGACATCTATACCTGAGGCACGGCTATCGGTAACACTCATTCCCGGCGGGGCATCCTTAAACTGGACGGTGATCGTACCTTGAGGTTTTGCTGCTCCACCCTGCTGAATTTGATAGGGGTTATAACCTGCACCAGCAACACCAGCACCGTATGCCCCATATCCACCAGCACCCCACTGCGCTGCATTTGCCGCAGCAACCGTTTCGGTGGCTCCATCTGTAAACCATTCGATTATCGGCTTAAGTTTTGCCCACATATCCTGGAACCATTGCACAACAGGTCCCCAGTTATTGATGACCATACCGAGGGGAGTCCAGCTGAAAACATTCTTAAACAGCTCCCACCCCGCATTAAAGTAAGGTCCTAACGTTTCCCACAGCTTTTTGAAATATGGGCCAATTGTATCCCAGTTCGCAATAATCAACCCGGCAGCCAGAGCAATTCCACGAACGATAAGCCCAATCGGAGAAGCACTGGCGACGAATGACATCACTTTTAAGGCTGCGCTGGCCCCCATTACTGCCAGCCTAAGCGTTGCAAAGCCAACAGCAGCGCCCAGCAACGCTCTAACCATGCCAGAATTCCGGGAAACATAATCCGTCACCTTATTTATGAGCGGCATCATCCCCCTGGCACTAGCGTTAATTTGCGGCAGCAGCGCGTTACCAAGCGCAACACCAGCATGAGTGGCCTGATTGCTAAGTAATTGCAGCTGGTTCGCAGTAGTTGCCGCTCGCGACTCATATTCTTTCTGCATCGAGCCGGTGTACCTTGAAGCGTCACCAACCATGCTGAAATTCTTCTTCAGAAGGTCCAAATTGGTGAGAAGGGGAGCTATCGCACCGATCGACTCCTTGCCGAATAACGCATTAAGCGCAGCTGGTTGCCGGGCCTTGTCCAGTTTTGAAATGCTCTCGAGTACTTTTAACATCGTGCCCTGAGCATCGGCCTGCATATCCTTGGCGAGTTTTTTTGAAGAGAATCCAAGATATTTGAACGCTTCCTGCTGCTGTTTCGAACCGCCAGTGATCGCCAGCATGAAGTTTTTAATACCGGTAGCAGCAATTTCCTGCTCGACCCCAACACCGGCAAGTGTTGCCCCCAAGGCGGCAATTTGTCCGGAAGCGATCCCCGCTACGGCACCTAGAGGGCCGATCCGGGTAACGATATCGGAGATTTGCTGTGCGTTCGCAGCGCCGTTGTTGGACAGATAGTTGATTTTATCGGCCAGCGCTACTACCTCGCCCTGGGTCATTTTGAACGAAGTTCGCCACTTCGCCATCATGTCGCCTGACTGATCGGCTGACTGGTCAAATGCAACGCCCATTTTCAGGGCGTCTTCAGCAAATTGTTTGAGTTCCTGACGGGCAATGCCAGCCTGTCCGCCAGCAGCAACCAGCTTAGCAATATCGCTGGCTGCCATTGGTAAACGATCGGACATTTTTAGAATGTCCTCTCCCATTTCAGCAAATTGCTTCGGGGTGTCAAAATCCACCACTTTCCGCACGTCTGCCATCTGGGATTCAAAGTCAATCGCGGCTTTAGCCCCGGCAATAAATGGAGCGGCGAGAGCCCCGCCACCCACCAGATCTCCAACCGAGAAATCCGCCAGCCCGCTGGACTTAATCCCCTTCTGAAAACCTTTAATCTTCTTCTGCATTGAGGACAACGCAGGAGACAACTTATCGACCCCGGTGATCAGGGCTTTCAGTTCAAATTCAGCCATTGGATTCTCTGTTAATGCGGTTGGCCTGGGTGGCGAGAAGTTCTAACACCGAGAATGGCTCAGCGAGTAGAGCAACTGGGTTTATTTGCCAGTACTTCGCACAATCGAAGTAATGGTTTAGGAGTTCTCCTGCGCTGATGCCCCGAGGAAAAAACCAGCCACGTCCCAGCTGATGCTGTTCAGATCCGCAGGGGACATTGCGTCAACTGAACTCAGCGGGATGCCTGCCAGCCGGGAAACATATTTAGCAATGACCCCTGCATCAAGTTTGATTCCCGCGTCGCCGGTCGTGACGTATGGGAAGCCAAGCTCCCGAACGTCTTTCCCGGTAGGCTCGCGAAGCTCGAGCACAAACAAATCCTCGCCGTGGGCCCGCACTGCGGTTGTAAGCTGGATCTCTTTCATTACTGGTAACCCCCATCTTCACCGTGGAATTCGAGGTCGGCTATGCCTTCCTCTGCGTTGTGGTTTGCCTCGCCATGCAGCCATGCCGATGACAGAACGTAAACCTGCCCGTTTGCCAGTTCAGCAGTGATCGTCATCTGGTCTGAAGTCGTCACCTTATTGACCGGGAAATCCTTCGGCACTTTGAAAGTACCCTTCACATAAGGTGCGCGGTGCGTCTCTTTACGGTCGACATCACCCGCCAGGCCAATGACGTCATCATTGACCCTGGTGTTCATTGGCACCTCGATACCACCGGTCAGCGACAGCTGCTGACCGTCAATCTTGAAATAACAAGTACCAGCAATGCGCGCCATTATGCGCTCTCCTCTGCATACTGAAGTCGGAACTGGTTAAGCAGTGCGAAGACACGCAGCTGGTTAACGTAATCAGGTGGGTAAAGCACGTTGATGCGGGTCGGGTCATTCGCATCACGCTCAACGATCAGGTGCGCTTTAAACAGGTCGTAGTTTTCGACAATCCCTTCGCGCTCCATCTGTTTATACGTCGACAGCAATTCCCCTTTAATTACCGCCGGGGTGACGATTGCCTGACCGGGGCCGAAGCGGGTACCGTCGTTCGCCAGCTTATGGCGCCCGTACTTACTGGTGATCACCGTCTTCAGGCGACGCAGGACGTATGCGCTGGTATGCAGCGTTTCACTGTCCAGGTAACTGTTATCAGCCACGCCGTACGCATTTTTCTTAAAGGTGGTGATGTCACGCTGGATGCGCAGCACGCCGCCTTCGGTGTAGGCCGTCGCGATCCCGTGCGTTAGCAGGGATTGCTGCTCGGTCTTGATGAAACGCTTACCGGTTGGCGGCGGCAGCATGCCTACCAGTTCGCCGGTCTGCGTCGGGCGGGCCGGGTCGATACGCAGAAACACTGCGGCGCGGGCGGTACGGCTGGCAGCCAGTTCGTCTGCACACGACTGCACTGTTTTCTCGTAACCGGCAATCGTCAGATGCGGATCGTTAAACATATCCCCCACGGTAATGAGGTCGCTCACGACTGCAATTTTGGCTGTGTAAACGTGGCCGTAAATCTGGCGCAACCAGCTCCAGCGACCGCTGGTATCGTTCATTTCCTGGCTGATCGTGTTAACGGACGCCGTATCGTTAAACGGGTGGCCGATGTAATCGAAGGCCTCATCCCCCATAGCCGCGATCGTTCCGGTCAGTACTGGTGCGCCTGTCCCGGCGACGCCAGTGGCGATCGCGATATTCACACCAGATGGCAGGGATTCACCACCGCTAAACCCGTAGTAGTTCAGCGTCACCGGGATGTCGTTCGCCCAGGTGCCCTTATGGCGAGCCGTCAGGGTCACAACACCTGCAGCCGAAGCAGCGGTAAACGGCGTACGCCCGTCAGCGGTAATGGCGCTGGCAATAGAAGAAGCGATCGCCGCGACGGCGTCACTCGCACTTACCGCCGCCTGAATGCGGCGATTGCCGATATATAGCGTGACCACACCAGCGGCCAGGGCAGAGCCCGTTACTGTCAGGGTGAATGTTGCCGCTGTGCCAGTTGGTTCCGGTACGGCAACAACCCACAACTCACCGAACGGGTCAGTCTTACGGTACGCCTCGACCATGCGCGCCAACTGACTACCCGCACCGGCCACGCGGATCGCGTAATCAGCAGTAGGCATGAAAACCAGCTGATTGGTGGCGATGCTGGCACCAGCATTCGCATGGCCGATCAGCAACGAAGGGGCGCTGGTCTGGGCCGTGTTTGCCGCGCTGTTGTCCATCTCGGCGTAGAACAACGGAACGCGCAGATCAGACGGGATAGAGTTCATTGAAACGGTCATTTAGCGCTTACCTTCTTTTCCGGTTCGCCGTCTTTCACCGGCTGAACAATTTCAATATCCCCGTCGATTTCCCGACGGTACCAGTACTGGCTCTCTTCAACGTTTCGCCCTTCCTCAGGCAAAAGGTCGCCTCGGACCGGGTCATGCACTGACCGTCCGTCTTTGGGTTTTACAAACATGGTTTTCCTCAGGTGGGAAGGTTTATTTCAAGGTGGTGTTCGATCTCACCGTCTGGCCCCTGGCCCGGATCGATTAAATCAACATCGATGGACAGGGTTTTGAAATCGTCCAGGTCGTTCAGCTCGTCCTGCTGTCGGGTGTCGTCTTCCGAAAGTTCGGTGTTAACAGTGAAGTCGAACTGATAACTAAGCTCGTGGCGATTAACGTCCAGCAGGACACCGCCTGCGTATGTAATGGGGTTGCCGCGCTCTTCCGGGTTCCAGCCTAACAGCGCCTTAAAGAGCGTCTGTCTGACATCATGAACCACGTCGTATGACGCAAACTGGCCGCGTTCATCGCGCCCGTTGCTCACGAAGACGATCACAGAAAAACTCTCGGTCAAATCCTGCCAGTAATCCGTCTGGCTTTTCTGCTCTCCAGGAGAATCATCACCGGGTACTACATAGGCAGCCGGCAGCAGCATCTTTCCGACTTCAGGCAAGTCTTTGAACTGCGCGGCTCCCGCCACGCGGTTCTGAAAGTAGGTACAGCGCGCGCGTAGCGTGGCAATTATGGGGGTGAGTTTCATCCGCGGCGTTTCTCCGGTTTAAGTGAGAGGCGCAGCTCGCGTGCCAGATAGTAGCGCGTCCACGAGCTGTTTCTCTGTAGCGTTTCGACCATGAAGTTGTTACGTGGTGCCAGCCGCCAGCCACTCCCTCCGGATGCGCCCCGATGGTGACCGCGCCGACGTTTGGCTCCGCCACGCACCCCGTAGAATAGAAACGCCGGGTAGAAGTCGCCGGAGATAAGCCGGTTGCCCTGCCCGTTGCGCTGGTTTGGCGCGATACGTGTCATAAACCCCGGGCGGTTCTTACTGGCCCTGGGCACCATGTATCCGATGGATTTAGCCAACCGCCCGCTCTGGTATCCCGGATTTTCGCCAGGCTCTGACCTTCCTCGTTTCATCACCAGGCGACGGGCGTCACGCATGTGGCGCTGGCCGATATGGATGAAGGCACGACGGACACGCGCCCGGTTGAAACGCATCTCTTTGGGTTGCTGAATATCAACGTGAAAAAAGGGAGTTGCCATTACTGTTCCCTCCGGTTGTCGCTGGTTCAGTGCCCAGTTCGGTACACTCGAGCAGCAGGTAACGCCGCTTACTGTTCAGGTCGCGGGCACGCTTGACGCGGTACACCTGATCACCCTGCACGACTTCAAAATCACAGGTGATCCCACGTCGCCAGCGAACAGTGATGTAGTGAGTGATCACGTTGTCTGTCTGGGCCGTTTCCTGATAAGTGGTTGCGCTGGTCTGAACTACCTTTGCCCAGGTTCTGAATGACACCGGGTATTCTGGTTCGGTACCTAAATCAGCGGTTGGCACATCGACCCGTTTACGGATCAGCACCCGCTTATCCAGCTCACCAGGATCGGGCAGCAGGTATGTCGCGCTGGTTTGCGCCTGGCGAAGTTTCATTGCGGGTAAATCCGGTGGGGTCTGGCAAGCCAGGTGAATGCCATCGGCAGCTCCACCATTTCTACTTCACTTACCGTTGACCGATTTTCATAAAAGTGAGTAACCAGGAATAGCAGCGCCAGGTGAATAGACTTGGTCATGACCATGCCATTAGGATCGGTTGGTGGTACCGTTGCACCCTCTCGATAAATATTCCGGTTCAGGTAATCCGACAGTCTGGACTCAGCTGCTTCACCTATCAGTGTGAGGTAAGCGTCTTCCTCGCTGTAATCTGACTCAAGACGCAGCTGGCTTTTTATATCCTCTAACGTAATTAGCATTGCCATCACCCGTAAAAAAACCCGCAATGCGGGTTATTTTTTTGAATTCTTTTGCGGCTTCTCATCCACAACAGAGGCAGGATCTGCCTCAGCAACAGTTTTTGAGTCTGATGGCGGAGCCGGCGGGGCTTCAATAACAAGAATGCCGATCTGCTCTGCAATCTCAATCGCTCGGGCCGGCAGTTCTTCATGATCTCCCGCTTCGATGATGTCAATCCGGCAACCGTCCGGCGACCATTTCAGTGGTTTCAGAAGTTTGACCATTTTTAATCCTTAAGGCGAGCTATTGCCCGCCATCAGTGTGAGGTTATGGAGCTACCGGAGCACCGATCTGCATGATTTTAATAGCCTGCGAATCCGTCAGCATGCCGCCGGTACGTTTGGTGGTGTAGAAACCAACAAACGGTTTGTTGGTGTACGGGTCACGCAGAACGCGAGTACCCAGGCGATCAACAATCGTATAGCCGCGCTTGAAGTTACCGAAGGCGATCGCCTTGGCATCAGCGGCAATATCCGGCATCTGCTCATTCTCAGCGATACCGTAGCCTACCAGCATTGATGGCTGGCCGAGTTCCAGACCCGGGCGCCACAGGTAGTTATCTTCTTTATCTTTCAGGATACGGGCGGCGAAAAGCGTATTGTTGTTCATCATGAACTTGGCACCGTTGCGATGTACTTTGCGCAGCGTATAAATCAGCTTGATGAGCGCATCAGAAGTCAGCGCGGTGGCTGCCCCGGAAAGGATATGCTGCAGTGTTCCGAACGGTCGGGTTTTGTCATCAACCAGAGTTGACGCATAGGCCAGAAAACCTTTCGGCTTGTCGCTACCATCGCCTGTGGTAAACGCAATCTCCTCTGCTTCTGCGAACCCCAGCGCAAGCTCGCTGTTGATCCACGATTCGACATCGAAGAAGGCATCATCAAGCATGGTTTGCGTGGCTTGAGGGTTAGCGTAAATCTCACCCATGAATGGTTTGATCTGCGCCAGAGTCGGCGTATCTGTCGCAGGGCGCGCATGTGTTTCGCTCACCCAGGCCGATTTAGCGCCGCCGGTGTTAACCACCTTGCGATATTCTGATGTTCCCAGCGAGATGACCGTAGATTCCTGGCGCATGACGACTTCATCTTTGAGCAGATTGAGTAGACTGCGATCCAGTTCCTCAGGAACTGCGTAACCACCATCTGCATCAACGCCAACTTGCAGGGCTTTCTGCTCAAGTTCACGCAGGCCGTCTTCATTGCCCTTACGGACAAACTCCATAAAGGCCGTTTTGTGCTCAGTTACTGATTTACCCTTTGAGCCGCCGCCCGGGCGTTTGGATGCTGCAAGTTCTGCTTCCAGATCGGACTTGAGATTATCCAGCTCGGACAACTTGCCGTTGAGCGTTTCGACCTGACCCGCTAGTGCACCTTTTTCGTTTTCGATAGCATCAATTCGTTTATCGTTTTTGGCTTTGAAGTCTTCAAACTTCGCCTGCAGCTCCTGCGCGACCTGCTCGACATCTTTAATTTCGACTGCCATTTTTTTACTCCAGATTAAAATTTGAGGTTTTTAAGTGCATTCAAAGCAGAGTCCACATCATCAGCGTCGCGCAGATTCAGTGTGCTATATCCCCCGGCCATGAATGCCTTGGCCTGGGTTCGTGAGAGTCCAACGTCGCGCAGGACTCTTTCGATACTTTTTTGTGACGGCATTTCGCCGCGGGCAAACGCGCTTTTCACATCGCTGATCCGTGCCTCGTCATTTGACGGGAACGTCACCGGGCTGACTTCCCAGAGATCGATTTCCTTGAGAAGAAACACCTCTTTGGTCCGGTCGTACTCCCAATCCTTGAGCATGTAGCCAATAGAAAGGCCGGTTAAAGAACCGGCCTTCATATGTGCATGAGCGCGCCTTGCAAGAGGATCATCATCAATAAGGAGTCGGCCCTTAACGTACAGCCCGACATCATCCTCTTTCATGTCGGTGTAAATACCGATTGGCTCATCCATCTGATGCTGCCAGAGCATGGCAGGGAGAGACTTTTTCTCGCGCCATACCTCCAGCGATTTACTGAATGCGCCCGGAACAACCACGTCGTCATAGCTGTCCTTTACACCAAAAACAGAGCCATAGCCTTCAAACTCGCCGTTGTCACTGACGGATTTCAGTTTCAGCGGTATATCCAGCCGCTGTTTAGTCATCGGCATTTCGTTGTTCCTCGATTTTGGCTTGCTTGCTGCCGTCAGATGGTTTCGTGGTCATGTTCATTGGCGTGAGATAGACCTCACCACCATCACGCGGATTGAGATCTTCAAGTTCACGACAGTCATTTGGTGAGTAGATCCCCCAGTTGATGGCGGTGGCGTAGGAATCAAATCGCGATTTCATATCCCCACGAAGCAGCGCACCTGCATTGAATTTCGCGTAAAAGGCGCCCTGTTTAGACTTTCTGACCAGTCCGATATTGATGCGCTGTTCGATGCGAGTGAAATAAGGCACCAGGGCATAGTTAATAAACCCGATGCCGAGGTTCTCAATATTGCTAAACGTTGCGCGATCCGTGTTCTGAACCATGTGCATTGGCACGCGGAACAGGCGGCAGATTTCCTCAAGCTGAAATTTTCTGGTTTCCAGGAACTGGCTGTCCTCTGCGTTCAGGGCCATTGATTTCCAGTCCAGCCCCATTTCAAGGATCATAGGCCGATGGGCATTACCCAGCCCCTGATGCTTTTCTTCAAAATCAGCTTTCAGGCGGGCGTATGCAGCATCGCTCAGTTCGCTGTCGGTTCTCAGCACTCCCGATGTGACAGCACCATTGCCAAAAAGCCTGGCGCCATGTTCTTCAGTGGCCAGGCCAAGAGATATCGCCTCTCTGGCATAGGCTATTGGATTAAGCCCAACGAGCCCGTCAAGAGTCATGATGCGCACATGCCAGATTTCATCCTGGCCGAGAACATCCGTGGTGCCGTCCGGGAAGGTTACCTGATAGACAGGCTCCCAGTTGCTGTTGAGTTTTGGCACTACGCATCCGGGGTCAATTGGCAAAATTTCGACTACTTCCCCCAGTGCTTTGACCTTATAAGCATAAAAATTGCCCCTCAAACAGAGGCACAAGATCACCAGTTCCCAGAATTCCTGAGGCGTCATATACCCATTGGGTTGTAGAGAAAGAAGCTTATGCAGCCGTTCGCCAGTCGCCTTTTTTTTGCCTGTCGCTGTGGTCTGATACAGACTGCAGGGTAGCATTCCAATGGATTCAGCCAGCACTCTGACACAGCCAAAAACAGCAGTGAGTCGCATTGCGCGCTGGCTGTTAACTCGCTTGCCGGTATAGGTGTCGTAAGTGAGTCCAATCTCCTGCGCCAGATCGGCGGGAGTGGTAACTGGTTGGCTACTTTTGGTAAACATGCCGGGGAAAAACATCATTCACCCCCAGTGTGCTTAGGGGGCGCAGACAGAAATTTAGCCATCAGCCAGGACCATGACAGGCACAGCGCACCTCCGGCGATATAGCCTGCGGGGGGATAAATCAACCACGCCCCAAATGAAAGCAAAAGCGCTCCCAGCACTCCGATCAAAGGAGTGAGTATTGTCAGGATCATAAACGCCTCGGTTAAAGTGAACGTATGCCGCGTGTTTCTATGCGCTCCGAAATTGAGTCGACTTTCTCGTAAAGCATCGAACGTCCGATAGCCATAATCAGCGCAACCGCGCCGTCGATTTTGTTTTCGTTCTGCTCTTTGATGGGTTTAACAACATCGTCGTTGCCAGGCAGATACTTCCCGACGACGTTACTGATACACCAGCTCATGATCGGGTTACCGTCGTGATGAAAGCGGCCCGACTCAATGGCGGCTTCCAGCTCCTTCATCGGGTCAGACATGTTGGTGTAGTTCTGGACGATCGTGACAGGGTTCAGTGATTCATCGGCCAAATCGTGTGAAAGGCCGGTGGCGCCGAACGGGTCAATCGGTGATTCACTGACGGGATTCAGCTTACTTGCGGCTTTCGCCTCCTCAAGGATGTAGCGGTAATCAACTTCTGCCCCGTCAGTCAAGCTCAGCACCTCCATCTCAACCCATTTCTGGAAGCGCTCGGCAGTTCGCCGATCCTCGTTTTTCTCGACGCTGTATACCGTGTCATACGGCACCCAGAACCGCGGCGCCACGCAGTAGTAATGCGTCTTCCCGTCAATTTCGCGGGTAAACAGGCGCGCCATGCTGTTCATATCCAGTTTGCGCGCCAGGTCGAACGCCAGCACGCAGGGCTGCCCCTCGAACTGCTCCAGCGTCAGCGTCTTGTCTTCGCAGTTCTGCCAGGAGATAAGGTTGAAGAATGCAGCGCGGGCAGCAACCCAGATGTTGAGATGCTTCGTTTTGAACACACCCGCCTGGCGGGCGTTATTCATTGCACGCTGTTGCTGGCTGAGCAGGAAGTCACGGTAGACCGACACGCCCATGTTCGGGTTTGCCTTCTCAAGCACCTTCGGGTCGGTCCAGTCGTCCCCTTCATCGACCGTGAAAATGACGCCGAATAGTTCCTCGTTTGGTACCGAGCCGTTCAGCATCTCGATCACTTCGCGCCGTTTGTCGTAGCACGGACCTTCTATGTTGTATCCGGCTGTGGTGATCGCCCACATCAGCGGCTGCCGACGCGCGCCCATACCTGTCAGCATCGTGGTATACAGCGCGTCGGTCGGGTGTTCGTGATATTCATCAACTATCGCGCAATGCGGCGAAGCGCCGTCACCAGGATTACCGATCAGCGGTTCGAAGCGGGCACCATCCTCCGGACGGTTGAGATTTGAAGCGTTTACCTCAATACCAAACGCCTCCACCAGCAACGGGGTGCGTTTGCACATCAGGCGCGCAGGCCGGAAGACTTCCCACGCCTGCTTTTCCGTTGTGGCGCCAGAGTAAACCTCGGCGCCGAACTCGTTGTCACAGGTGAAGCAGTAAAGCGCCACACCTGCAGATATCGCCGATTTGCCATTCTTGCGGGGGATCTCGGTATAGACCTCCCGGAAACGGCGAAGCTTCGACCCCTTCTGCACCCATCCAAAAGCACAGCAGATAATGAACAGCTGCCACGGCTCCAGGGTGATCGGCATCCGCTTGAATGCCCATTCCCCCTTTGTGTGCGGCAGCAGCTGAATAAACTTTGCGGCCTTCTCCGCCATGTCTTTGTCAAAGCGGTACCGGAATTTGCGGCTCTTCTCCTGGGCCATATCATCGATATGACGCTGGCAGGCCTGAATGACATACTGGCACGCCGGTGTTTTCCCCCGCACAACGTTGCGGGCATACTGATTCGCGGCGTTAACGTTGGGGTACGATTTCCGAGTCATGCGTTGATCATCTTCAGGAATGGGTTGGAGGTTTTCTTCTGGCCGGCGAGCCCGACCAGACGCTGGCGGCTGCTGGGGTCGAGGCCCAGCATCGAACCGGTAGAGCTCATCTCCGATTCCTGCTCTTTCTTCGCGGTCAGCTCAGGGTTCTTGATCTTGCCGCCCATAGCACCCGTTATGGACATGCCTTCCGCAGCAATATTCTTCACCGCCCGGCGCCAGAATTCGTATGCGACACACCAGCGCTCGAGTACGGCGAGATCGGTAACGCATATTAGGCCCTGACCGCACAGCTCCTTTGTGGTCAACTCCCACATGATCGCCGCGAGCGGGAGGTCATCTTCTTCAAACCAGTCCGGTGGGGCCACGCCCTTAATGGGAGTGAACACCGGCTCTTCTTTATTCAGGGCTCGCTTACCGGGGTTTCCGGCCAGCTCCTTGCGCGCCGTTGGCTTTGGGCGGCGCCCGGAACGCCCCGCCGTTCCAGCCATAAGCGACACTCCTGGTTAAATTTCATTTTTCGCGGGTATAAAAATACGAGGAGGCGGGCAGTCCGGAAGGCGTCCGGTCGCAGGGATTTGACCACCCCCTCCCCCCGCCCGACGCAAACGAGAATTGATCTCACTTGATGCGGTCGCGCGCGGTCTTCCTGGCATGGCATGACCAGCACAGGCTCTGCAGGTTGGAGTCGGCATCAGTGCCGCCATGGGCCTTTGGGATGATGTGGTCAACGCAGGAGGCTGGCTTAACTACGCCCTGCATCAGATGCTCCTGGCACAGCCCTTTATCACGCTTCAGGATCCGGGCACGGATGATCTCCCACTTCGTGCCGTAACCGCGCTGGTGCCGTGTCTGGCCTGGCTTGTACTGCTTCCAGCCCTCACCCTTGTGCGCATCGCAGTAGCCCGATGGGTCAGTTGTTGTTGATCGGCAGCCGCGAACGCGACAGGCCTTAGGTGTGCGTGGCGGCATAATCTCAGACTCCCTTTTAACCCCTACAGGGTATATTTATGATTTATCCGCTACAGCCATTACGATGGGTTTGCCCATTGTGATGGCAATAAAAAACCGCCCGGAGGCGGTTATATTCAGCAGGTCAGCATGTTATCTGTGAATGACAAAAAGTGATTTGCATCTAGGGCAGAGCAAGGCCTGCTCCTGGCGTACTTTTGTTGCTGGGTGATTAGAGTCATGACCGCATATCGGGCAAGTCACTATTGTTTTGGTCGCCGCTTCAACGCGTTTAAGTGCGTAATCGAAGAATGACATATTTTTAACCCCTCTAAGAATGAGGTCTATCATACCACGATTGATTATTTTTTAATCTAAAGCAGCCACAACTTAGCACTTAATCACCGAGTTAATAAACTGCTATCGGTTGGTTGTTTGCAGTTCGCCTGCCACGATTTGTTATGAGCCAGTATGTCGCGCTTCGTCTGGCGATCCATCACTTCGATGTCGTGCTCAGTGAGGCGAATCGCACTCACCCAGTCGCAGCCAGTGTCGATGACCTCAACCTTTGCGGGTCCAGTTTCCGCGCAGCTCACGATCAACATCGTCATCAGGCATATGGCTAACCGTCTGCTGTACATTGTTGGCCTCCTTGGTTACTTCAACGCGTCGTTCTGCGGCAGCTTTGATGGCGGCGGCGTTCTCTTCAGTACGCTGCTGGTCTGCTTTCGATTCCGCTTTGCTGGTACCGCGCAAATGCCCAATACCAAAACCACCAGCTGCGGCAGCCAGTACCGCGCCAATAACGCCGATAATGATTTCAACAATGCTCATGCGTTTACCTTCGGTTCAAAAGAGCGCACGTTGATAGGTCCACCGAACGGGAATGCACAGTTGAACCAGGTGAAAATCTTTAACTCACACATACCGTCAAAGACCTCACCCGGATCAACGTCGTGATAGCTGCAGACGATATGGAGTTCATCTCCTACCGTCTGAAGAACGACAGTATCTGTTTCCCAGTGCGGGAGAAGGATGCGAAGCCATTTCTTCATTCCAGCACCTTTTTCGCATTAGCGAAGCGAGCGCGACGATCTTCAAGCCCGTTCGTGCCGCCGTTGATAATCTGCGTAACGCGAAGAATATCGCCGGAATACAGCAGGCAACCCCGCAACGCAAAGTACCAGGCCGCAGAACGGGCAGCGTGGCGCTCCTGCACCAGCAGCTCTGGCGTACTTACCAGATCCAGTTTCAGGGCGGCACCGCATTTGGTGTAATTCTCGCGGCCGGTGATCTGAAGCAGGCCACGACCGCGATACTTCCAACCGTCGCCCTGAGTGTTGTTGCCCATGCGATCACCGTATACCAGATTGGCAATCTGCGGCTGGTGAGCGGTCTGCTTACCATTGACCCGGCCAAGCATCTCGCACTGATAAGCAGTCAGGCGTTTACCGAAGGTTTTCTTCAGGCCATCGACCGAATAGTTGAAGTTCTCCACCAGCGAGGTAAAGCCCGCTGACTCATGGCCCAGCTGCGCAATGAACATGGCCTGATCGTTAGCCGTGGTGATGCCAAACTCATTCATCGCATCACTGATTGGCTGAAACCAGCGCGCAGCTAACCCGGCGCTGATCCCAGCCGCCTTCTGAAATTGTTCTTTATTCATGAGGATATTCCCCGAAAGGGTTTATTTACTTACTTAAAGCAATACGACCGGCAAAATGTTGCCAGTTGTAAATGTTTAACTTAAGGTGCGTACCTCAGTTCCTACTAACACCAGACCGAAAGGGTAAGAGCTCTATTGTGCGGGGAGGATTGATGTCTTTCCCCGCGATTTTTAATGACGTATCGCATCTAAAAGTCTGGCTACATTCCCCCTCGCCCATAACACCGCCGCGCATATCAAAATATTGACCAGCACTACAAACCAGTGCGATTCGCTGTACAGGCCGAACAGATATCGGAAAGGGACGCTGGCATATACCAGCACCGTGAGATAAGCCATCAGCGATAT
>Ga0160473_100244_pt1 | contig 45690 bp, 42 predicted proteins | sample HID1975I_E11MG_FD_108217 | JGI IMG/M metagenome (GOLD analysis project Ga0160473, IMG submission 108217) | Enriched soil microbial communities from UW Madison campus, WI, USA - HID1975I_E11 MG | ecosystem: Environmental > Terrestrial > Soil > Unclassified | place: USA: Madison, Wisconsin... | reverse complement strand
TGCTTGCGCGGCGAGCGATCGCCACCCGGCAGTTCGGCCTTGCCCGGCGCGCTGTTGCCCCAGCGGATCGGGGTCTGCGGCTCGAAGCCCGGCACGTCGCGGATGTCCATGTCCTTGTCGAGCAGGCGCACGATCTGGCGCAGCAGCTTGGCCTCGTCCTGGGCCACCAGCGAGATCGCCTGGCCGGTCGAGCCGTTACGGCCGGTACGGCCGATGCGGTGCACGTAATCCTCGGCCACCATCGGCAGGTCATAGTTGATGACCTTCGGCAGCTCGTTGATGTCGATGCCGCGCGCGGCGATATCGGTGGCCACCAGCACGGTCACGCGGCCGGCCTTGAAGTCACCCAGCGCACGCAGGCGCTGGCCCTGGCTCTTGTTGCCGTGGATCGCCGCGGTCTTGATGCCGGACTTGTCCAGGAACATGGCCAGCTTGTCGCAGCCGTGCTTGGTACGGCCGAACACCAGGGTCTGCTCACGGCTGTCCTGGGCCAGCAGGTGCAGCAGCAGCTCGCGCTTGCGCGGGCCATCGACCGGGTGCACGCGGTGGCTGATGTTCTCGGCAACGGTGTTCTTCGGCGTGACCTGGATCTGCTCCGGGTTGCGCATGAACTCCAGCGCCAGCTGCTTGATGCTCTCTTCGAAGGTCGCCGAGAACAGCAGGGTCTGGCGGTTCTGGCGCGGCAGCTTGGCGAGGATCTTCTTGATCGACGGCAGGAAGCCCATGTCGAGCATGCGGTCGGCTTCGTCCAGCACCAGGATTTCGATGCCGGAGAGGTCGACGCTGCGGCGCTCGATGTGATCGATCAGGCGGCCCGGGCAGGCGACCAGCAGGTCCACACCACGGCGCAGCACGTCGAACTGGTTGCCCATGCCGACGCCGCCGTAGATGCAGGCGCTCGGGATGCGCAGGTACTTGCTGTAGCCGCGCAGGCTGTCATGCACCTGGGTGGCCAGCTCGCGGGTCGGGGTCAGCACCAGCGCACGCGGGCGGCGCGGGCCATCGACGGCCTGCGGGTTGGTGCCCAGGTGCTGCAGCAGCGGCAGGCCGAACGCGGCGGTCTTGCCGGTACCGGTCTGTGCGCCGGCCAGCAGGTCGCGGCCTTCCAGGGCGAGCGGGATGGCCTGCTCCTGGATCGGGGTGGGGGTTTCGTAGCCCTGCTCGGCCAACGCGCGCAGCAGGAACGGGGCAAGGCCCAAGGATTCAAAAGACATCGGGTGGAAGCTCCAAAGACAAAGTAACGCCAGGCCGAATGGCCGGACGCGAGGCAGATCAATGTGATCGGCTGACTCGGAGCGTTCCCGTAAACCGCGCTGCGAGAATTGGGTGCAGTCGACGCGGTGCGCAGACTGGAATGCATGACGAATGGCGTCGGAGTGGGGGCGGGCGACGGATCGTTTGATCCATATCGCCGGCGATCCCGAAGGGAAACGGACGGCCGCTGCAGACCCGGATAGTCTAACGGATGTTTGAGACCCATACCAAACCCCCCTGTTCAGCTTGGGAGGAGGGGGGCGGAACGGTAGAGCCACGCCATGCGTGGCTGCTCCTGCGCGTAGGCAATGCATTACGGTAAGGCGATGCGGCGGTGCAGCTGGTAGGCCCGTCAACCATTTGATTACACTTGAAACCTATTTTCGCGATCCCGGATACCCACCCATGAAGCTTGGTTCTTTGAAGGAAGGCGGCCGCGACGGCACCCTGATCGTGGTCTCGCGCGATCTGCGCCAGGGCGTGCGCGCCACCGGCATCGCCGCGACCCTGCAGCAGGCCCTGGAAGACTGGAGCCACCTGGCGCCGCGACTGAACGCCCTGTACGAATCGCTGAACGACGGCGACGCCGACGGCGTGTTCGATATCGACCTGCAGGCGCTGGCCGCCCCGCTGCCGCGTTCCTATGAGTTCTTCGACGGCAGCGCCTACCTGCCGCACGTGGCCCGCGTGCGCCGCGCCCGTGGCGCCGAGGTGCCGGAAAGCTTCTACACCGATCCGCTGATGTACCAGGCCACCAGTGCCGGCTTTTACGGCCCGCGCGATGCGGTCAAGGTGGTCAGCGAGGAATACGGCATCGACCTGGAAGCCGAGCTGGTGGTGATCACCGACGACGTGCCGATGGCGGTGACGCCCGAGCAGGCCGCCGGCCATATCCAGCTGATCGGCCTGGTCAACGATGTCTCGCTGCGCAACCTGATCCCGGGCGAGCTGGCCAAGGGCTTCGGCTTCCTGCAGTCCAAGCCGCGCTCGGCGTTGTCGCCGGTGTTCGTCACCCCCGATGAACTCGGCGAGGCGTGGCAGGACAGCAAGGTCCACCTGCCGCTGGTCACCCACATCAATGGCACCTGGTTTGGCGCGCCGGAAGCGGGTGTGGACATGCAGTTCAACTTCGCCCAGCTGGTCGCGCACGCGGCCAAGACCCGCCCGCTGGGCGCCGGTGCGATCGTCGGCTCGGGCACCATCGCCAACGAAGACACCAGCAAGGGCGCCTCCTGCTTCGCCGAACAGCGCACCGTGGAAACCCTGCGCGACGGCAAGCCGAGCACGCCCTTCATGTCCTTCGGCGACGTGGTGCGGATCGAGATGTTCGATGCGGCCGGCGACAGCATCTTCGGTGCGATCGAGCAGCGCATCGAGCAGGCGGCCAAGCCCTGAGCGCCGCGGCGGAGACCGTTATGGAACCGATCGAACTCTTCAGTTACTGGCGGTCCAGCGCGGCCTACCGCGTGCGTATCGGGCTGAACCTCAAGGGCCTTCCGCACCGGATCACCCCGGTGCACCTGGTCCGCGAGGGCGGTGAGCAGCACAGCGCGGCCTATGCCGCGCTCAACCCGCAGGAACTGGTGCCGACCCTGCGCCATGGCGATCGGGTCCTGCAGCAGTCGATGGCGATCCTGGAGTACCTCGACGAGGTGTTCCCGGCCACGCCGTTGCTGCCCAGCGACGCCGAGGGCAGGGCGCGCGTGCGTGCGCTGGCCCAACTGGTGGCCTGCGACCTCCACCCGCTCAACAACCTGCGGGTGATGCAGTATCTGGAGCGCACGCTGCAGGCAAGCGCCGAGGCGCGCACGGCGTGGACGCTGCACTGGATGGCGGAGGGCTTGGCGGCGATGGAAACGCTGCTGGCCGATCATCTGGCGACGGGTACGTTCTGCCATGGCGACCAGCCCGGGCTGGCCGATGCCTGCCTGGTGCCGCAGCTGTACAACGCGCACCGGTTCGGCCTGGTGCTGGCGCCGTACCCGACCCTGCAGCGGATCGAGGCGGCGTGCCTGGCGCTGCCGGCCTTCGACGCGGCGCGGCCCGAGCATCAGATCGACGCAGGGTGATGGGTAGGCATCGACCGTTGGTCGATGCGCCTGGCCCATTGCCCCCGCCAACGGTGGGGGCTTAGCCGTCAGAACCCGTGGGTGATCGACGCCGGTGCGCTGTTGGCCGAGAAATCCGCGTACGGATCGTGCTCGCCGCTGCCGCCTTCGGACAGCCGGAACTTCAACGCCAGGCCATCGCGCGAATCGGCCGCGCGCAGCGCTTCCTCCTGCTCGATGATGCCGTTCTTGGCCATCCGGAACAGGCACTGGTCGAAGCTCTCCATGCCTTCTTCCAGCGAGGCTTCCATCGCCGCCTTGATCTCGTGCACCTGGCCGCGGCGCAGCAGGTCGCGGATCATCGGCGTATTGATCAGCACTTCGGTGGCCGGCAGGCGGCGCCCGTCCTTGCCCTTGACCAGGCGCTGGGAGACCACCGCGCGCAGGTTCAGCGAGAGGTTCATCAGCACGTTGCGATGTGCACTCTCAGGGAAGAAGTTGAGGATGCGCTCGATGGTCTGGTCGGCGTTGTTGGAGTGCAGGGTAGCCAGGCACAGGTGCCCGGTTTCGGCGAAGGCGATGGCCGCTTCCATCGTTTCCGCATCCAGGATTTCGCCGATCAGGATGACATCGGGCGCTTCGCGCATCGCGTTCTTCAACGCGTCGTGGAAGGTGTGCGTGTCCAGCCCGACCTCGCGCTGGTTCACGATCGACATCTTGTGCTTGTGCAGGTACTCGATCGGGTCCTCGATGGTGAGGATGTGCCCGGTGGTGGTGCTGTTGCGGTGGTCGATCATCGAGGCCAGCGAGGTGGACTTGCCCGAGCCGGTCGAGCCGACCACCAGCACCAGCCCGCGTGGCGTCATGATGACGTCCTTGAGCACCTGCGGCAGGTTGAGCTCTTCGATGCTGGGGATCTTGCTGCGGATCGCACGGATCACCATGCCGACCTCGCCGCGCTGCTTGAATACGTTGACGCGGAAGCGCCCGGCATCGGGCAGGGCAATGGCCATGTTGAGCTCGAGCTCGCGCTCGAACTGCGGGGCCTGGCCTTCATCCATCAACGAGTAGGCGATCTTCTTGACCATCCCGGGCGGCAGCCCGGTATTGCCCAGCGGATAGAGTTTCCCCTCGATCTTGATGTATACCGGTGCTCCGGTCGTCAAGAACATGTCCGACGCGTTCTTTTCGGTCATCAGCTTCAGGAAATAGCCGATATCCATGCGAAATGTTTCCCCAACAATCAGCGGCTTGCCATTGCAAGCGCACCGCAGGCTTCCGACAATGGCCGTGCACACAACTTCTGGCGACGGCACCCCCAATGAAACCTAGCTTCGCACAAATACGACGGGCCCTGTATGTGACGGTGTGCGCATTCGCGCTCTCTGGTGCCGCACAAGCGCAGGATGGCGCCCTGGAGCTGATGCAGGCCCAGCAGGCGGTCGACAAGGCCACCCAGGCCGATGCCGACCAGTACGCCCCGGACCTGATCGCCGTGGCCCGCCAGGGCCTGGAGCAGGCCCAGCGTGCCGCTGGCGACCGCCGCGAGCGCAAGAACGCGCCGATACTGGCCGTTCGCGCCACGGTCGATGCCGACCTGGCCCGCGCCCGCAGCGAAGAAGCCACCGCCACCGCGCAGCTGCAGCTGCGCCGCAATGAAGTCAGCCAGCTGCAGCGCCAGTTGGCCACCGGGGAAGACCGCTGATGATGTCCACCAAGATGCGCATGCCCTGCCTGCTGCTGGCCGCCAGCCTCAGCCTGCCGCTGATGGTCCAGGCCGCCGATGACCCGGCCGTGGCCCAGCTGACCCAGCGTCTGATGGCGATCCAGTCCAACCCGGATGCGGCCCAGCTGGCCGCCTTCGAGCGCTTGCAGGCCCAGCAGGCCGTGGCCGATCTGGCCAAGGCCAAGCGCCGCGACCAGGACCAGGCCCGTTACCTGGCCGAGCGCCGGGTCGAGATCGCCGAGACCAGTGTCCGTGCCGCGCTGGCCCAGCGTGAGGTGGATCAGCTTGAACGCACCCGCAGCGAGCTGCTGATCGAAGCCAGCCGCCGCGATGCCCAGCGTGCCCGCCAGGAAGCCGAGCGCCTGCGCGTGCAGGCCCAGATCCAGGCCGAGGAAAGCGAGCGCCTGCGCCAGGCGGCCGAGCAGGAAGCGCTGGCCCGCCAGGATGCCGAGACCGCGCTGACCAGCGTGGCTGGCAAGCAGACCGCGCGACTGAGCGCCGCCCAGCAGAACGCGGCCAAGCTGGCCCGTGAGGAGGCCGAGCTGGTGGCGGGCAGCAAGCTGCCGGGCTCCAAGTTCGACAGCCGCGGCGAAGTGTTCACCTTCAACGGCGATGCTTTCGCAGCCGGCAAGGGCAGCCTGTCCAGCGGTGCCAAGGGCCAGGCCAAGGCCTTGGCCGAGTACCTGAACATCGGCAAGAAGGGCCGGGTCCGGATCGAGGCGTACGACGCCGCGGCCGGTGTCGGCCAGCAGCGCGCCGAGGCCCTGCGCGATGCGCTCGTGGCGGCTGGTGTCAGTGCCAGCCGGCTGCAGGTCAGCGGCAAGAAGGCCGCCGCGACCAAGGCCCGCTCGGCCGAGGTCATCATCGCGCCCTGATGCCGGACCGATGCTGCGTCATGCGCGGGGGTCATGACGCAACTGGTTGTTTTTGTTTAATTTTCGTTGTTCTGCGCGTTCAGCCTGAACCCCGCTTAGGCGGGGTCGACGATATCGTTTGAAAGGGTTGAACCGGCCCCGAAGCAAGCGTAGGGTCAGTTGTCCGGGTCGCCTTCCGCGGCCCGGACGATAGGAGGGCCGGCAATGCACCAGCGCCACGAATCACAGCAGTCCGAGGTCCAGTCCCTACTGGCCGCCGCTGCGGGTTCGCAGGTCAGGGTTGTCCGGCACTCCGCCCCAAGCAGCGCCCCGTGCCGTCAGGCCGGGGCGTTCTTGTTTCTGCAGAAGCGATAGGAGGTTCATCATGTTTGAAGGTCAGCCCCAGAGCGATATCGACGCACGGCGCAAGCAGGATCCTGAGTTCAAGGCGCTCTACGAACGGCACCAGAAGTTGAACAAGAAGTGCATGGATGCCGAGCTGGGTGTGCTTCCGATAGACAGCCTCACCCTGGGACAGATGAAGCGTGAAAAGCTGCTGGCCAAGCAGAAACTGGAACGGATGTACGCCTCCCCCGTGCACTGACCCCCCTTGCTGCCCTACGTCGCGGGCGGTTCCGGTCTCCTCGTCGACCGGTGCCGTCCGCGCCGCTTGATGAACGCGGCAACCTGACTTTCGCCGCCAACCGTCGGATAATCACCGGTCCGGCCGCATTGCGGCGCGAATCGATGTGAACCGATGGCAATCCACTCCTCCGTACTCGAACTCATTGGCCAGACCCCGATCGTCAAGGCCCAGCGCCTGGATACCGGTGTCTGCGAGCTTTACCTGAAGCTCGAGAGTGCCAATCCCGGAGGATCGATCAAGGACCGCATCGGCCTGTCGATGATCGAAGCCGCCGAGCAGCGTGGCGACCTCAAGCCGGGCGCGACCCTGGTCGAGGGCACCGCCGGCAACACCGGCCTGGGCCTGGCGCTGGTCGCCCAGCAGAAGGGCTACAAGCTGATCCTGGTCGTGCCGGACAAGATGAGCCGCGAGAAGATCTTCAACCTCAAGGCGATGGGCGCCGAAGTGCGCCTGACCCGTTCGGATGTGGCCAAGGGGCACCCCGAGTACTACCAGGACATGGCCAAGCGCGTGGCCGAGGACACCCCCGGCGCGTACTTCATCAACCAGTTCGGCAATCCGGACAACCCGGCCGCGCATGAGTTCGGCACCGGCCCGGAAATCCTGGCGCAGATGGACGGCGACCTGGACGCGATCGTGTTCGGCTGTGGCAGCTCCGGCACCATGACCGGCCTGTCGCGCGCCTTCTCCACCCTCTCGCCGAAGACCGAACTGGTCCTGGCCGACCCGGTCGGCTCGATCCTCGCCGAGTACATCAATGACGGCGTGCTCAACGACAAGTCGGGCAGCTGGCTGGTGGAAGGCATCGGCGAGGACTTCCTGCCCTCGATCGCCGATTTCAGTCGCGTCACCAAGGCCTACGCGATCAGCGATGCCGAGAGCTTCCATACCGCGCGCGAGCTGCTGGGCAAGGAAGGCATCCTCGGCGGCTCGTCCACCGGTACCCTGCTGGCCGCGGCGCTGAAGTACTGCAAAGAGCAGACCACCCCGAAGAAGGTGCTGGTGCTGGTCTGCGACACCGGCAACAAGTACCTGTCCAAGATGTACAACGACTACTGGATGCTGGACAACGGCTTCCTGGAGCGCCCGCAGAGCGGCGACCTGCGCGACCTGATCCTGCGCCCGTACGGCCAGCGCGATACTGTCGTGATCGGCCCGAACGACCTGCTCACCACCGCCTACCAGCGCATGAAGCTGTACGACGTGTCGCAGCTGCCGGTGATGGACGGCGACCAGCTGGTCGGCATCGTGGATGAAAGCGACGTCCTGCTGCATGTGTACGGCGACGAAGCCCGCTTCCGCGACCCGGTCGCCACCGCGATGGTCAGCAAGCTGGACCGCCTGGACGTGAAATCCCCGATCGAGGCCCTGCTGCCGGTGTTCGACCGTGGCCAGGTCGCCATCGTCATGGATGGCGCCAACTTCCTCGGCCTGATCACCCGCATCGACCTGCTGAACTACCTGCGCCGACGCGTACAGTAAGCGTCTGTGTCGCAATGAACCCATGTTTATCCGCGTCAACGGCCGATTAAGCCAGCGCTGATAGACTTCCGCTCCTTTTGCGGGGCCCCCCATGGGGGCTCCTCTTGCTGGGAAACAACATGTCCGATCACGCTTCTTCCGGGCACGGCGACCGCTCGCTCGCCCTCGCTACCCTGGCCATCCACGGCGGCCAATCGCCGGATCCGAGCACCGGCGCGGTGATGCCGCCGATCTATGCGACCTCCACCTACGCCCAGTCCAGCCCCGGCGAGCACCAGGGCTTCGAGTACTCGCGTACCCACAATCCCACCCGCTTCGCCTACGAGCGTTGCGTGGCCTCCCTGGAAGGCGGTAGCCGCGGTTACGCGTTCGCCTCGGGCATGGCCGCCAGCTCCACGGTGATGGAGCTGCTGGATGCCGGCAGCCACGTGGTGGCGATGGACGACATCTATGGCGGCACCTTCCGCCTGTTCGAGCGCGTGCGTAAGCGCACCGCCGGCCTGCAGTTCAGCTTCGTCGACCTGACCGACCTGGCCGCGTTCGAGGCCTCGATCACCCCGCAGACGAAGATGGTCTGGATCGAGACCCCGACCAACCCGATGCTGAAGATCGTGGACATCGCCGCAGTCGCTGCGATCGCCAAGCGCCACAACCTGCTGGTGGTGGTCGACAACACCTTCGCCTCGCCGATGCTGCAGCGCCCGCTGGAGCAGGGCGCGGACCTGGTCCTGCACTCGGCCACCAAGTACCTCAACGGGCACTCGGACATGGTCGGCGGCATGGTGGTGGTCGGTGACAACGCCGAACTGGCCGAGCAGATGGCCTTCCTGCAGAACTCCATCGGCGCCGTGCAGGGGCCGTTCGACAGCTTCCTGGCCCTGCGCGGCCTGAAGACCCTGCCGCTGCGCATGAAGGCACACTGCGCCAACGCGCTGGCCCTGGCCCAGTGGCTGGAAAAGCACCCGGCCGTCGAGAAGGTCATCTACCCCGGCCTGACCTCGCACCCGCAGCATGAACTGGCGACCCGCCAGATGAATGGCTACGGCGGCATTGTTTCGATCGTGCTCAAGGGCGGTTTCGAGGCGGCCAAGCGTTTCTGCGAGAAGACCGAACTGTTCACCCTGGCCGAGTCGCTGGGGGGCGTGGAAAGCCTGGTCAACCATCCTGCGGTGATGACGCATGCCTCGATCCCGGTCGAGCGCCGCGAGAAGCTGGGCATCAGCGATGCGCTGGTGCGGCTGAGCGTGGGGGTGGAGGAGTTGGGGGATCTACAGGTGGATCTGGAGCGGGCGCTGGGTACCGAGGCCGCTTGAGATGGGCATCCTGTCGGTATTCGGAAAAAACCGCTCGCTTGCCTACGAACTGACCCAGCGTGAAGTGCTGGGCCGGTATCGTGGCGCGAGCTTCGGCCTGTTGTGGTCGTTGATCAGTCCGTTCCTGATGTTGCTGGTCTACACGCTGGCGTTCGGCTTCGTGATGAAGGGGCGCTGGCCAGGCTCGAGTGGTTCGACGACTGATTTCGCGCTGATCCTGTTTGCCGGCTTGACCGTCCATGGGTTTTTTGCCGAGTGCTTCATCCGCGCGCCGCAGTTGATCGTCGGCAATACCGGTTATGTGAAACGCGTGGTGTTCCCGCTGGATATCCTGGTGTGGAGCATGACGTTCTCCGCGCTGTTCCACCTCGCCATGAACATGGTGGTATTGCTGATTCTGTATCTGTGCCTGAAAGGCAATATCCACGCCACTGCGCTGCTGTTGCCGCTGGTGCTGGCGCCCTTGGTGATCCTGACCGTTGGCGTCGGCTGGGCGGTATCAGCGCTGGGCGTGTACCTGCGCGACATCGGGCAGATTGCCGGCGTCGTCGCAACCGCCATGCTGTTCCTTTCCTCGGCGATCATTCCGGTGGAATCGGTGCCGGAGAGTTATCGCATCGTGTTTGAACTGAATCCACTGACCTTCATCATCAACCAGGTGCGTGAAGTGGTGATCTGGGGCCGCCTGCCGGATTGGACAGGACTGGCGATCTACACGGTGATCGCGTGCGTGGTCGCATTCATCGGACATCGCATTTTCACCAAGCTGCGCGTGGGGTTTGCCGATGTCCTCTGAAGTCACTGCGGCAGAAACCGTCATCGAGGTCCAGGGCGTCGGCAAGGCGTACCACATGTACGAGCGGCCCTCGCATCGCCTGTGGCAGGCGCTGGCCGGCAAGCGCAAGTCGTTCTACAAGGACTTCTGGGCGCTGCGCGGCGTCAGCTTCTCGATCCGCCGCGGCCAGACCGTGGGTATCGTTGGCCGCAACGGGTCGGGCAAGTCGACCCTGCTGCAGATGATCGCCGGCACCTTGAACCCCACCGAAGGCCATATTTCGGTGAAGGGACGGGTCGCCGCCCTGCTGGAACTGGGCAGCGGCTTCAACCCGGAATTCACCGGGCGTGAGAACGTGCTGCTCAACGCGACCATCCTTGGGCTGCGACGCGATCAGATCGAGCAGCGGATGCAGAGCATCCTGGCGTTCGCCGACATCGGCGAGTTCATCGATCAGCCGGTGCGCAGTTACTCCAGTGGCATGTCCGTGCGCCTGGCGTTCGCGGTGATCGCCCACGTGGATGCGGACATCCTGATCATCGATGAGGCGCTTGCGGTCGGTGATGCGTTCTTCTCGCAGAAGTGCATGCGCTTCCTGCGCGAGTTCCAGAAACACGGCACCCTGCTGTTCGTGAGCCACGATGCCGCGGCCGTCACCAACCTCTGCGAGAACGCGGTATGGCTGGAGAACGGCAAGATGCGCCTCGCCGGGACCTCGCAGGAGGTGGTCGAGGCCTACATGACCGAACAGCACGTCGTCGGCCGGCGCGAGGCAGGGTCCGAAGACATCGTCGTGGCGGCGAAGAAGAAGCCCCGCCGGTTGTCGACCGATCATGCCGATTTCCGCCAGGACGCCTTCAATGAAGCGGGCGTGCAGAATCGCATCGCGTTGTTCGAGTTCGATCCGGACAATGTCGGGCAGGAGTTCGGCGCACAGGGCGCGCGTATCGTCGACGTCCGGCTTACCGACACTGAAGGCAACCGGCTGTCGATGCTTGAAGGCGGAGAGTTGGTCCGGCTGGAACTGCGCGTGGCACTGCAGGAGCCGCTGGAAAACCTGATCGTCGGCTTCTACGTCAAGGATCGGTTGGGCCAGCGCCTGTTTGGTGACAACAGCCACTTCGCCTGCAAGGATCAGCCGGTGTCAGGCGTGGCCGGTGAAACGGTGGTGGGAACCTTCCTGTTCCGCATGCCGATCATGCCGTCCGGGTCATACATGATCGATGCAGCGGTGGCTTCGGGCGATCAGCATGATCACACCCAGCAGCATTGGATTCACGATGCGCTCGAGTTCCGCGCGACAGATGAGACCATGCGGTTCGGCCTGGTTGGCCTGCCGATGCTCTCCATTACTTTGGAAAGTGAGGGCGTCGCCTAGCGTTAATGCTACTGCTACTGCTACTGCTACTGCTACTGCTATTGCACGGCGCGCTTCAGCGCACGATTCGATATATCTGCTACAGACGCGATTGAAGTCCTCCTTGAGACCCCGGGTTGGATGATCAAATCAATCAGTGCGCGGCGTGAAAATACTAGAGGGAATGAATTGATGGTTTCGGTGAGCGACGAAAATACGGCCGTGGGGATCGATCCCACCATCTCGGTATTCCGGCATGGGGCTATGTTCATGGTGCCGGAGTTCCTGGAGACTTCCGGCTGGCTGGAACATGTACCGTTCGCCTTCTGGCTGATCGAGGCTCACCAGCCGCGTTCGGTCGTCGAGCTGGGCTCGCACCGCGGTATCTCTTACTTCGCCTTCTGCCAGGCAGTCAAAGCGCTCAAGCGACAGACGCGTTGCTATGCCGTAGACACGTGGGAGGGGGATTCCCAAGCCGGTTTCTATGACGATTCCATCTATCAGAGTGTGGTGGAACGCAACGAACGCAGTTATGGAGACTTCTCCACGTTGCTGCGAATGACCTTCGACCAGGCGTTGGATGAAGTTCCCGACGGGTCGGTCGACCTGCTTCACATCGATGGTCTGCATACGTTCGATGCGGTGAAGCACGATTTCACCACTTGGCTCCCGAAGATGTCGCGCCGAGGCGTGGTGATCTTCCACGATACCAATGTACACACGGAAGGTTTCGGTGTGCAGGCGTTCTTCGCACCACTGCGCGAGCGCTACCCGAGCTTCGAGTTCCTCCACGGCAACGGACTGGGCGTGATCGCTGTTGGTGAGGACATCGGTGACTCAATGTCGGCGTTGTTCGCTTGCGCCCATACCTCCGACGCTGAAGAGCGGGTGCAAGGAGCTTTCTCACGGCTGGGGGCGTCTTGCACGGCAACGGTCGTGGCCGACGAAGCTCTGGCAGCAGCACGTGAGCTGACTGCCGCAAAGCAGGATATGTATCGTTGGGCGTTGTCGCTGGAGGAAGACCTGGCGCGTGCCAGGGCCGATTACGCGAGACTGGAGAGTGAGTTCAAAGAGCGGACGCGCTGGGCTCTCGAACTGGATGAGATCGTTCGCAGCGCGGCAGATTCGACTGCGCTGGCGACGGAACGAGAATACCGGCATCTGCAGCAGCATCTGCAGCGCACTCGAGAGCTTGACGAGGAGGTCTCAAAGGCCCGAGCTGATTTGACTACAGAGCATGCGCGCGCCCGTCGTCTCGAGGCCGCGATTGCAATGCTCTGGGAGACGAAGCTGCAGCTCGAGGCGGAGCTGTCCGAGCTGCTGGGCCACGCCCAGAATGATCTGCAGCAGCGCCATCTAGACATCGAACAACTGATGGCGAGGGCCGGGGGGAGCGCGCTTGCCGCCCATGTGTCCGACGGCACACCGAAGCGGCGTGAGCAGGAACTGGCCGATGTCGTTCAACGCTATCGCGGCGAACTCTCGTCGCTGCAGGCCTTCACCAACAGCCTGCTGCAGTCCAAGTCCTGGAAGGTGACCCGGCCACTGCGTTTCTTCTCGCGGGTGGTCCGGGGGGACACCGCTGCCGTTTTCAGTTCGCTGCGTGCCAGCGGCCTTGCCAGGCATAGCCTGCTCGCGCCCCTGGTCCCGACGGTCAAGCGGTTCCTGATGCGCCGCCGTGATGCGGTGGTCGTGCCGGTGGAAGGTCTGGCGCTTGAGCAGGTGCGCAACGACCCCGATACGATTCTTTCGCAGCTCCGCTTCGAGTCAGTCGAGGCGCCGGTGGTCAGCATCGTCATCCCCACCTACGGCAACTACGAACAGAGCCTGGCCTGCATCGCATCGATCGCCCGTGCCGGTGCGGATGTTTCCTTCGAGGTGCTGGTCCTGGAGGATGCTTCCGGCGATCAGGACATCAAGAAGCTCGCCCGGATTCCGGGCCTGCGGTTCCACGATAACCCGACGAACCTCGGCTTCCTGCTGTCATGCAATCAGTCCTTGACCTTGGCCAAGGGCGAGTTCATTTACCTTCTCAACAACGACACCGAAGTGACGCCTGGCTGGCTGGACGCACTGGTGCAGGTCTTCCGGACCCATCCGGACGCCGGCATGGTCGGCTCCAAACTCGTCTATCCGGACGGGCGGCTGCAGGAGGCCGGTGGCATTGTCTGGGCCGACGGCAGTGCCTGGAATTTCGGCCGTCTGGATGTTCCCGGCAGATCGGCGTATTCCTACCTGAAGGAAGTCGACTACGTCTCGGGTGCGTCGATCATGCTGCCGGCGACCTTGTTCCGGACGCTGGGTGGCTTCGATGAGCGCTATGTACCGGCCTACTATGAAGATACCGATCTTGCCTTCCGGATCCGCGAACAGGGATTGAAGGTCTATCTCCAGCCGGCATCGGTTGTCGTCCATTACGAAGGTCTGTCCAGCGGCACCGATGAAACGACCGGCGTGAAGGCGTTCCAGGCGATCAACCGCGAGAAGTTCCTGGCACGCTGGGAAAACACGCTGCGCGACGAACAGTTCCCGAACGCCCAGGATGTGTTCCTGGCGCGCGACCGCTCCCGCAACCGCCGACACGTGCTGGTCGTGGACCATTACGTACCGCAGCCGGACCGCGATGCGGGATCACGGGCGACCTGGCAGGTGATCGAGACCCTCGTCCGCCAAGGGTGCCAGGTGTCGTTCTGGCCCGCCAATGCGTACCAGGACCCGATCTATACCCCGCCGCTGCAACAGCTCGGCGTTGAGGTGCTGTGCGGCTCGGAGTACGTCGGTCGCTTCGACGCATGGCTGACCGAACACGGCAACTACCTTGATGCGGTGGTGCTGAACCGGCCGCATATCTCCGCCGACCTGGTGGGCAGCGTACGCCGGCACAGCCGTGCGAAGGTTGTCTACTACGGGCACGATATCCATCACCTGCGCATGCAGCAGCAGCTGGCGCTGCATCCGGATCGTGAACTCGAAGAAGAGACTCGCCGCTTCCGTGATTTTGAACACGGTCTGTGGAAGCAGGCAGACGTGGTGCTGTATCCATCCACTGATGAAACGGCCCACGTCCGCCGTTGGCTGGCCGAGCATGAGCCGGGTGTCGACATCCGTGCGGAGACCATTCCGCTGTACGCGTATGACCCTGTGCCCGAGGCTGATATGGCCGGGCCGGAGGGCCGCGAGGGCATCCTCTTTGTTGCCGGTTTCGCTCACGCGCCCAACGTCGATGCGGCGTTGTGGTTCGTTCGCGAGGTCCTTCCGCTGGTCCACCGTGAGGTCCCCGGCGTCCGGTTGAGCCTGGTCGGCTCCAATCCGCGTCCGGAGGTCCTGGCGATGGCATCGGCGCATATCGAAGTCACCGGTTACGTCAGCGATCAGGTCCTGACCCAGCGATACCAGCACGCACGCGTCGCGGTGGCCCCGCTGCGTTTCGGCGGTGGTGTGAAGGGGAAAGTGCTGGAAAGCCTGCAGCATGGTCTCCCCTGTGTCACCACCTCGATCGGCATGCAGGGCCTCGGCGCTGCGTCTTCTTTCATGCCGGTAGGTGATGCGGCTGAGGAAATGGCCGCCCATATTGTCAAACTGCTGCGTGATGACGAGGCTTGGCAGCAGGTCTCTGATGCAGAACGGATGTTCATCCGGAGCTTCTACTCGCACGACGCTCTTTGGCGTGTACTGTCCGCAGCCATCGAGCCGCGCGTTGTGTCATCGTAACTTTTGAATCCATCCAGGTGCATAGGAAGTGAGCGGTTGACGTCAGTTCGTCGCCATCAAGTCAATACGGCAGGCTTGCTCTGTCGATAAGTTTGAAGGGCCGGTGATGGCCTTCCTCCACTTTATATGAGTAACTCGATGCGCCTCTTTCGCAAAACCCTAACAGCGACCGATACTCTGAGATTTAAAGGGTTGTATGGTGCCGATTGCTGTGCTTTGGCTCTGGCAGTGATTCTATGTTTCACGCTGGGTTACCATCCGTTTTTTTTTGGCGATGAGGCTACTGTCTTTCGTGAGATCGGAATTGCTAGCGGGGTGTTTGATTCAACCTTGGCTCTCTCCCAATACAAGCCTCGGCTTTTGTTCAATTCCATTTGGGCAAGTGGAGTTAATTTCGAATTGCCGCGATGGTATTACGCAGCTGTAGCCGCATCATCCATGCTGGTTGCCTGCTTGGGACTCTGTTTAGTCGCTCGTAGGTGGTTTGGGGCGACCCGAGTTCAGTTGTGGCTGCTGGTTACTTTAGTTCTCGGCTCCCGCTTTGGACCGATGTTGTACTTCGATTATGTTGCTGGAATTATCGAGTGTCTTAGTTTTGCATTGTTCATATGGTCATTTTATCTATTTGACTCTGTTCGTACTAGAGGAAGTAAGTCGGTCGCTATCCTGTCGTTGATGCTGGGCGTGTTGTCAGTGCTGGTGCATGAGCGATACATGATTGCGATATTCGCTGCCGCATTTGCGACTGTGGTTGCCCATCATTTCTTCTCTTGTGGAAAAGGTCGTCCGCTTACTAAGCGCTGGCTGGGCTTTGCCCCTGTGTATGCAGTGCTGCCGGGTATAGTGTTCATTCTGCTTAATTTTGGAATTGGGGGGCGTTCACTTTCGACTGGTACAGCAGGGGCGGAAGTGTCGATTGGCTGGGGCACGGTGGAAACGTTCATAACGTACTTCGCAAACGTTTTCCTGGGCACGCATTTCGGTCACGAGTGGTTTGTCGGCGCGCCGATTTTCAACGGTCGACGTATGCTGGTTTTCACAGTTCTCAGCATTGTTTTGCTCTCTGGCCTATGGATTCTCTGGTTGCGAGGAATGGATCGCAACTTGCGTGGCAGGGCTGTGCAGATCTTCGTGGTTATCTTGGCATTGATGGCCGTGGCGAGCCTGCCGGGACTAGAGCGCCAGGAAGCGCGCTGGATGTTCCCGGTCTCATCCCTCGTCGCGGTTTTAATTCTCGCCAATCCTGCTCCACTTGTTAGGAGCGCGCTGCTGTCGGTGCTGTTGACGATATCCGCAGCCGGATGGGTATCAGGGTCTTATGGCGCCATATATAACGTATATGAATCTCGGACCGCAAATGCGTTGGGAAGAGGCTTCGACGGATTGGCTCCTCCCGGAAACACTGCGCTACTGCTTGATGCGGATAATTCGGCTTGGGCACTTGGTTTGATCGGAGGCGTGGATATATTTTCTAAGGTGAACGCAAGGCAGCGGATGCATATTGATCTGTATGATGCAGATCGGCCGGTGGAGATATGTAATTACGATTTTGGGATCATCCGCTATGGTGCAACCGAAACTGGTGTGGGTAAATTTGCGCAGTTGGATATAAATGAGCTTGTAAGTATCGTTTCCGCAAGGAATTATCAGAATTCGGATAGTCCGAAGCACTTTGAGCGATGCGCCCGGGGCGGCATGGACTTTGGACACGGTACAAGCTGGCCCGAATGGAGTTGGTCTGGGAAATTTGAATCCGTGGCAGAGGGGGTGATACTCGGGCCTGCATCTCTTGTAGTTGGTCGGCGTGAGGTTGGCGTAGAGGAGTTGGACCGGAAGGTGCTTACATACTTCGCGCGCACCGCTCAGCAAGGCACTTCTTCGAACTTCAGACTGCAGGTGAACTGGACGAGTTCCCATGGTGAGTTCTTGGGGACCTCGATAAAGGTGGTGAAAGTTGTTGATCGCCTTGCTCCCTATTCGCTATATCTGGTTGCGCCTAAAGACGCTGCATTCGGCGAGATTTACTCGAATTTGCATGATGGCGAGACAAGAAGGGTGATTTTGCAAAGGGTTAGCGTCGAATGATCGATTTTTTTGGAGCACGCCATGAATGAGGACTTTACATCCGGCCTGGCGGCTTCGGGCAAGCCGGGTCCACTGCAACGCTTCTTCAAGGATCAGCGCGTCCTCTTCCTGATCGTCGGTGGAGCAAATACAGCGTTCAGCACGGCGTTGTTCGCGGGCTTGGTGCTGCTGTTTGGCCCCGGCGTTCCCTCCGTGACCAGCCTGGTGATCGCATGGGTTGTGTCGCTGGTGCTGGTGTTTTTCGTCTATCGCCGTTTGGTGTTCCGGGTATCGGGTCATGCTTGGCGTGACTTCGCCCGCTTCGCCAGTGTCAACCTCGGCAGTCTGATGATCAACATGGCAGCCCTGGCACTCCTCGCGGATGTGCTGGGTCTGCCCCCCATTCCGACACAGATCCTCATCACGGTGGTCGTGGTGATCTTCAATTATGTCGGTCACAAGTATTTCTCGTTCCGGCGACGCCCGGAGCCTGGTTCCAAGGAGGAACGTTGATGACTCCTCGAGTGTCGGTCGTTGTACCTGCCTACAAGAATGCGGACTACCTGCAGCAGACCCTGGATTCAATCCTGGCGCAGGACTATCAGGATTACGAACTGGTCATTGCCGATCATTCATCCGCTGATGGAACCGAGACACTGTTGGCGCAGTATGCCGAGCACCCGCGCGTACGTGTTCTGTCACCGACCCCGCCAGGCGGCGGTGCCAAGGCCAACTGGGACCGGGTAACGCAGGCCGCACGTGGTGAGCTGTTGAAGCTGGTGTGTGGTGACGACCTCATCGCACCGGATGCGCTCAGCAAGCAGGTCGCCGCGCTTGATGCCCACCCTTCTGCGGTGTTCGTCGCCTGTAAGCGAGATCTCATCGACGCGCAGGGAAAGGTGGTGATCGGTGCCCGGGGGCTCGGCACGCTCAATGGCCTGGTCTCGGGCCGTGACGCCGTGCGCGCTTCAGTAATGGCCGGAACAAATCTGTTCGGCGAGCCCGGGTGCGTGATGTTCCGGCGCGAGCTGCTGCCTGCCAGCGGATGGGACAACAGTCACCCCTACCTCATCGATCAGGCAAGCTACACCAGCGTGATGCTGCAGGGAGACATGGTGGCGTTACGCGAAAGCCTGGCCAGCTTCAGGATCAACGCCGGGCAGTGGAGCGTGCGTCTGATGCATGAACAGGCGAATCAGGCTATCGCATTCCACAACGCGTTGGCTGCGGCAGATCCCACTCTGTTGCCAGGCCTGACGCTTCGCGTGGGGAATCTCAAGGCTCGCTTGATGGCCCATGCGCGCCGCTTGACCTATGTCTGGCTGGGTCGCCGAATGCAGGCCGGCTGAGGCCGGCTGCCCGAGGAAAGCCCCTGAGGCATGAGCGGATGACCTGCTTGGTCTCCAGGGGCGCAGTGACGACGTTCCGCCGGCAACGCCAGCGCGGTCAGCTCTCCGGCGCGTCATCCACATTGGCGGTTTCGCCAATGATGTACTGAGGGCGATTATTGATGTTCAGCAGGATTCTGCCGGTGTACTCGCCAATCGCACCCAACGCCAACAACTGCAGACCACCCATGAAGAGGATGGTGATGATCAGCGAGGGCCACCCGACAGCAACCTGAGGGGAGTGCAGTTTCTGCCACAGGACGACGATCGCAAGCAGAAAGGCGATGCACGAGGCCACGATACCTGCGAGGGATACAAACCTCAGCGGAACGATCGAGAAGCTGGTGGCCATCTGCAACCACAGCGAGATGGACTTGCTCAGGCTGTAACCGGACTGCCCATCCCCGCGTGCATGATGCTGCGCGATGACGGTTGCGATGCGTTTGTGGCTGGTGCTTTGGATCAGCAGTCCATCAAGGTAGACGAAAGGACCGTTGTACCTCCGCGCCTCTTCACCGAGTTCGCGGACGAATCCCCGAAACGGAGAGAGGTACAGGCCCTTTGGCTTCTTGAGCAGGCGCGCGGCAACCATGTCGTTGAAGCGGCTGCCGAGCCGCTTCCATAGCGCGTGCTGCTTTTCCGGGAACTGCGCGTAGCACAGGTCTGCGCCTTCACGTAGTTTGGCGACGATCCGAGGAATGTCGGCAGGATCGTGCTGGAGGTCGTCGTCCATCGTCACGATGTATCGGCCGCGCGCTATGCCAAGTCCCGCCATGATCGCATTGTGCTGCCCTGCGTTTCGTCGTAGATCCAAGCCACGCAGCCAAGGGCGTGCCTGGGCCTGCTGCACGATGACGGACCAGGCGTCATCGGGGCCGGCGTCATGCACCAGAATGACTTCAAAGCCGCCGTCCCCAAACGCCGGGAACAGTGTCTCCTCCAGTCTGGCCACCAGGTTCGGCAGGATGCCGGCGCTGCCATAGACAGGTATGACGACGGAGATTTCAGGATTCATGGGGCTGGCCGTAGTACTTGTGGATCACGCGGAGAGGGTAGTCTGGACCAAAATCCAGCCCGATGTCGCGCGCCGTGCGCTCGGCCAGCGCGGTATCAATCAGCATCTCCTCGCCCCGGTCCACCGCGATGATCTGCGCGCGGCGTCCAAGCACGGATTCGAACAGGCCGACGATCTCCGTCATCGGCAGCGACCATGGGGAAGCGATCGAGGCCACCTTTGGCACCGGCCCAGCGCCGGAGAGCAGCTGCGCGGCGATGCGGACGACGTCGTCGATATCGATCAGATTGCGGCAGGCGCGTGTCCAGACGGTCAGCGGATCGCCAGCCAGGATGCGGTCTCGCAGGAAGTTGGTGAGCGTGTTCGGATTGCGGGTATGCCCGACCACCTGTGGAAGCCGCAGCACGATACCGGCCGGATGCGCGGCGACCAGTGCTTCCATGGCACGTTTGTGCCGGAAATAGGGCGAGTCCTGCAGCGGGTTGACCACATTGCAGCTGCCGAAATAGACCAGCCGGGTGATGTCGCCGGCCAGGTACTGCGCCAGCATTGCACGCTCGCGTGCGAAGGCGGCCGGGTCTGTTTCGCTGGAGTTGGACACCCCGGAGGCGAAAATGACGGTTCTGGCGTCGTCTGCGAACAGGGGCGCGAATGCACGCGCCACCAGTCCCGAACCGACGATCATCGCAGGTCCCCGTTCGGTAGGCAGTGGCGGAAAGGTACGGGCATATCGAATCACGTCCATGCTGGGCGGCCGGTGGCAGCGCTGCGGCCACCCGGGGGGCTTACCTTACGCGGCCTGGACGGCCCGCGGAAAGAGGCAGGGCGTGAGGGCCAAGGCCATCACGCCCTGCGGGTCGGGCTCAGCCCAGCGCCGCTTCCAGCTCCGGCAGCAGGGTGAACAGATCCCCCACCAGGCCGATATCGGCGATCTCGAAGATCGGCGAATCCGGATCCTTGTTGATCGCCACGATGGTGCCCGCGTCCTTGATGCCGGTCAGGTGCTGGATGGCACCGCTGATGCCGACGGCCACGTACAGCTCCGGCGAGATGATCTTGCCGGTCTGGCCGACCTGCAGGTCGCTCGGCACATAGCCGGCGTCCACGGCGGCGCGGGAGGCACCGACCGCGGCACCGAGCTTGTCGGCCAGCTGGAAGATCACCTTGAAGTTCTCTTCCGAACCCACGCCACGGCCGCCGGACACTACGCGCTTGGCGCTCTGCAGGTCCGGGCGGTCGGTGGCACCGGCGGCGAGGCCGATGAAGCGGGTGTGGCTCGGCAGGGTCGCATCGACGCTGGCCGCTTCCACGCTGGCGCTGCCGCCCTTGGCTGCTTCCGGCCACGAGGCGGCACGCACGGTGGCGACCACGATCTGGTCGGCCGGCACTTCGACGGTGATGATGGCGTTGCCCGCATAGATCGGGCGCTTGAAGCTGTGGCTGCCTTCGACGGTCATCAGGTCCGAGACCTGGTTGACGCCCAGCAGGGCGGCCACGCACGGCATCAGGTCCTTGCCGAAGGTGGTCGAGGGGCCGAACACGTGGGTGTAGCCGGTGGCCAGCTGCGCGATCTGCGGGGCCAGCACCTGGGCGAGCGCCTGCGCGTTGGCGGCGTTGGCCACGGTCAGCACCCTGGCCACGCCCGCCAGCTGCGCAGCCACGGCGGCCACGGCGGCCGGATCGGCGGCCAGCACCAGCACGTCGATGCTGGCGCCGCTGATCGCGGCGGCCGCGCTGACGGTCTTGGCGGTGGCGGCGTTGAGCTTGCCGTCGTGGTGTTCAGCGACAACGAGGATCTTGGTCATTACAGCAACCCCTTCTGCTTGAGTGCAGCGACCAGTTCGGCCGCATCCTTGACCATCACACCCTTGCTGCGCTTGACCGGCGCGGCGTACTGGGTGGTCTTGAAGGTATCGGCGGCGTCCACGCCGAGGTCGGCCAGCTGCAGGGTCTCCAGCGGCTTGGCCTTGGCCTTCATGATGTCGGGCAGCTTGATGAAGCGCGGCTCGTTCAGGCGCAGGTCCGTGGTGACCACGGCCGGCAGGTCGACTTCCAGCGTTTCCAGGCCGGCGTCGACTTCACGGGTGACCGTGGCCTTGCCGTCGGCAATGTCCAGCTTGCTGGCGAAGGTCGCCTGCGGGCGGCCCCACAGCGTGGCCAGCATCTGGCCGGTCTGGTTGGCGTCGTCGTCGATGGCCTGCTTGCCCAGGATCACCAGGTCCGGCTGTTCCTTCTCGACCAGCTTGAGCAGGGTGCGGGCGGCGGTCAGCGGCTGGATCGCCTGGTCGGTCACGACATGGATGGCGCGGTTGGCGCCCATGGCCAGGCCGTTGCGCAGGTGCGCCTGGGCATCGGCCGGTGCGATCGTGGCGACCACGACCTCGGTGGCGATGCCCTTGTCGCGCAGGCGCAGCGCTTCTTCCAGCGCGATTTCATCGAACGGGTTGGGGGACAGCTTGACGCCGTCGGTGACCACGCCGGAACCGTCCGGCTTGACCTGAATGCGGACGTTGTAGTCCACCACGCGCTTGTACGCGACGAGGATTTTCATCTGGTGCTGGATCCTTCAATAACGGGAGAACGTCCGGTTCTTTGACTAGCAACCGGTTCGGGGGTGGGACAGCGATTCTAACTGGCGCAAGGGCACCATGCGAATGCGTATGGTTATGCTGCAGCGCGTCATGAAATCGACGGAAAACGCCGACTGTTCACGCTGCACGGGCAGTCGTGAAGACGGCCGCCATGTATCCTGTGGCGCTGAGTCGGGGCGCCACCAGGCCCCCTGCACGCACATCGAACAGGAGAACGGGTAGTGCCCACATGGCTTGTCACCGGCGGAGCCGGATTCATTGGCGGTAACTTTGTCCTCGAAGCGGTCGCCAAAGGCGTGCGCGTCATCAATCTCGATGCGCTGACCTACGCGGGCAACCTCAAGACGCTGGCCTCGCTGGACGGCAACCCGGACCACGTGTTTGTCGAGGGCGACATCGGCGACCAGGCGCTGGTGTCGCGCCTGCTGGCCGAGCACCAGCCCGACGCGGTGCTGAACTTCGCCGCCGAAAGCCACGTGGACCGTTCCATCGACGGCCCGGGCGCGTTCATCCAGACCAACGTGGTGGGCACCCTGGCGCTGCTGGAAGCCGTACGCGATTACTGGAAGGCGCTGCCGGACGACAAGGGCCAGGCGTTCCGCTTCCTGCACGTCTCCACCGATGAGGTCTACGGCACCCTCGGCGAGACCGGCAAGTTCAGCGAGACCACCCCGTATGCGCCCAACTCGCCGTACTCGGCGTCCAAGGCGGCCTCGGACCATCTGGTGCGCGCGTTCCACCACACCTACGGGCTGCCGGTGCTGACCACCAACTGCTCCAACAACTACGGCCCGTACCACTTCCCCGAGAAGCTGATCCCGCTAGTGATCGCCAAGGCCCTGGCCGGCGAACCGCTGCCGGTCTATGGCGATGGCAAGCAGGTGCGCGACTGGCTGTTCGTCAGCGACCACTGCGAAGCGATCCGCACCGTGCTGGCCAAGGGCCAGGTCGGTGAGACCTACAACGTCGGCGGCAACTCCGAGAAGCAGAACATCGAAGTGGTGCAGGCGATCTGCGCACTGCTCGATGCACGCCGCCCGCGTGAGGATGGCCAGCCGCGCGCCAGCCAGATCACCTACGTGACCGACCGCCCCGGCCATGACCGCCGCTACGCGATCGATGCCTCCAAGCTCAAGGACCAGCTGGGCTGGGAGCCGAAGTACACCTTCGAGCAGGGCATCGGCTTCACCGTGGACTGGTACCTGGACAACCAGGACTGGGTCAACGGCGTGCTCGACGGCAGCTACCGCCTGCAGCGCATCGGCACCACCGCCTGAGCGCGGTGATCACCAGACAGAGGACAACCGCATGACTCAACGCAAGGGCATCATCCTCGCAGGTGGTTCGGGCACGCGCCTGTATCCGATCACCAAGGGCGTCAGCAAGCAGCTGCTGCCCGTGTACGACAAGCCGATGATCTACTACCCGCTCAGCGTGCTGATGCTGGCCGGGATCCGCGACGTGCTGATCATCAACACGCCGCACGAGCAGGCGCTGTTCCAGAGCCTGCTCGGCGATGGCTCGCAGTGGGGCATGAACATCGAGTACGCCGTGCAGCCGAGTCCGGACGGGCTGGCGCAGGCCTACCTGATCGGCAAGGACTTCATCGGCGGCAAGCCGAGCTGCCTGGTGCTGGGCGACAACATCTTCCACGGTCATGGCCTGCGTGAAGTGCTGCGCAATGCCGACCAGCGCGATACCGGTGCCACGGTGTTCGGTTACTGGGTCAATGATCCGGAGCGCTACGGCGTGGCCGAATTCGACAAAGCCGGCAAGGTCATCGATCTGGTCGAGAAGCCCGAAAAGCCGCGTTCGAACTATGCCGTCACCGGCCTGTACTTCTACGACGGCAACGCCAGCGATTACGCCGCGGAGCTGAAGCCGTCGCCGCGCGGCGAGCTGGAGATCACCGATCTCAACCAGCGTTACCTGCGCGAGGGCAACCTGCATCTGGAAGCGCTGGGTCGTGGCTATGCGTGGCTGGATACCGGCACCCACCAGTCGCTGCTGGAAGCCTCCAACTTCATCGAGACCATCCAGACCCGCCAGGGCCTGCAGGTCTGCTGCCCGGAAGAAATCGCCTTCGGCCAGGGCTGGATCAACGCCGAGCAGCTGGAGAGGCTGGCAGCGCCGCTGATCAAGAACGGCTACGGCCAGTACCTGCACACGCTGGCTGTGCGAGGAGTGGTGCCGTGAAGATTGTCGACACCAAGCTGCCGGGTTGCGTGGTGATCGAGCCGGCCGTGTTCGGCGACGAGCGCGGCTTCTTCTTCGAGACCTGGAACGCGGCCCGCTTCGGTGAGCATGGACTGCCGACGAAATTCGTACAGAGCAACGTCTCCAGCTCGTCCAAGGGCGTGCTGCGCGGCCTGCACTATCAGTGGCCGCGGCCGCAGGGCAAGCTGGTCAGCGTGCTTGAAGGCGAAGTCTACGACGTGGCGGTGGATATCCGTCGTGGCTCGCCGACCTTCGGCCAGTGGGCCGCCGTGGTGCTGAGCGCGGAGAACAAGAAGCAGTTCTGGATTCCGGAAGGCTTCGCGCATGGTTTCGCCGTGCTGTCCGAACGGGCGATTTTCAGCTACCTCTGCACCGAGGTGTACCTGAAGGACTTCGACGCCGGCGTCCGCTGGAACGATGCCGACATCGCCGTCGACTGGCCGATCAGCGCACCCACGCTGTCGGCCAAGGACGAGTCTGCGCCGTTCCTGAAGGACATCGCCGAGGACCGCCTGCCGGTCTACCAGCCGTGACGATCCTGCTGCTGGGGGCCAATGGCCAGCTTGGCCAGGAACTGCGACGCGCGCTGGCCCCGCTGGGTACGATCGTGGCGACCACCCGCAGTGGCGCGCTGCCCGATGGCAGCGCGTGCGAAGTGGCCGACTTCGATCAGCCCGCCTCGCTGGCCGCACTGCTGGACCGCGTCCGGCCGACGGTTGTGGTCAATGCCGCCGCCTACACCGCGGTGGACCGGGCCGAGGACGACCGGGAGGCGGCTTTCCGTGCGAACGCCGAAGCCCCCGGTGTACTGGCGCACTGGTGCGCGCAGGCCGGCGTCCCGTTGGTGCATTACTCCACCGACTACGTGTTCGACGGGCAGGGCACGCGCCCGTACCGGGAAGACGATGCGACCGCCCCGCTGGGCGTGTATGGCGCCAGCAAGCTGGCCGGTGAGCAAGCCATCCGTGCGGCCGGTGGACGCCACCTGATCTTCCGCACCGCGTGGGTATACGCCTCCCACAGCGCCAACTTCCTGCGCACGATGCTGCGGGTGGGGGCGGAGCGCGACGTACTGCGCGTGGTGGCGGATCAGATTGGTACGCCGACGCCGGCAGCGTTGATTGCCGATGTGACCGCGCAGGCGCTGCAGCACGACGGCGCGCTGTCGGGCACGTGGCATCTGACCGCCAAAGGCGAGACCAGCTGGCACGGCTTTGCCGAAGCGATCTTTGCGGACGCGGTAGCAACAGGCGTGCTGCCGCGGGCACCGAACGTCGAGGCGATCACCACGGCCGAGTACCCGACGCCGGCCAAGCGCCCCGCCTATTCGCACCTGGATGTGGCGAAGCTGGAGCAGGACTTCGGCGTCGTGCTGCCACGCTGGCAGGACGGTCTGAAGCGGGTCATCGCGGACTGCTGACCCAGGCGTAGAGCCACGCCATGCGTGGCTGACGTGGTGTCAGGATTCCAGGCAGGGCAGCCACGCATGGCGTGGCTCTACCCGCAATAAAAAAAACCCGGCCTTGGCCGGGTTTTCTGTTTATCTGTCTGGCGTCGATCAGGTACGCCCGTACGTGTCCTCGAACCGCACGATATCGTCCTCGCCCAGATAGCTGCCGGACTGCACTTCGATCAGCTCCAGCGGCAACTTGCCCGGGTTCTTCAGGCGATGGGTCACGCCCAGCGGGATGTACGTGCTCTGGTTCTCGGTGAGCAGCAGCACTTCTTCCCCACGCGTGACTTCGGCGGTACCGCTGACCACGATCCAGTGTTCGGCGCGGTGGTGGTGCATCTGCAGGCTCAGCGTTGCGCCCGGCTTGACCGTGATGCGCTTGACCTGGAAGCGGGCGCCATTGTCGATCGAGTCGTAGGCGCCCCACGGGCGGTATACCTTGCGGTGCCAGGTCGCTTCGGGACGGCCATCGGCCTTGATCCGGGCGACCACCTGCTTGATCTCCTGCATGCGGTCGCTCTTGCCGACCATGACCGCATCATCGGTCTCGACCACGATCACGTCATCCAGGCCGACCAGCGCGATCAGGCGCTCGCCGTAGGCGAAGGTGTTGCGGCAGTCGATCGCGATCACGTCGCCGTGGTGCGCGTTGCCCTCGCCATCCTGTTCGGACACGTCACGCAGCGCGGTCCACGAACCGACGTCGTTCCAGCCGGCATCCAGCGGCACGACCACGGCGTCGGCGGTCTTTTCCATCACCGCGTAGTCGATGGAATCCGACGGCACGGCGGCGAAGGCGTCTTTGTCCAGGCGGGTGAAATCGCTGTCGCGGCGCGCCTGCTGCCAGGCGGTGCGGCTGCCGGCCAGCATGGCGGGATTGAACGTCTCCAGCTCGGCCAGGAAGCGCGAGGCCTTGAACAGGAACATGCCGCTGTTCCAGAAATACTCGCCCGACTGCACGTACGCGCTGGCGGTTTCCGCATCCGGCTTCTCGACAAACCGATCCACGGCGCGTACATCACCGCCGGAGGCGGCCTTGATATAGCCGTAGCCCGTTTCCGGGCCGGTCGGCACGATGCCGAACGTCACCAGCTTGCCGGACTCCGCTGCCGGTACCGCACGCAGTACGGCAGCGCGGAACGCCTGTTCGTCGGCGATTACATGGTCCGACGGCAGCACCAGCAGCAGCGCATCATCACCGTCGCGGGTCGCTTCCAGCGCGGCCACCGCGATCGCCGGGGCGGTGTTGCGGCCAATCGGCTCCAGCAGGATTGCCTGCGGCTGCACGCCCAGCTGCTGCAGCTGCTCGGCGGCGACGAAGCGGTGCTCCTCGTTGGCGACGATCAGCGGCGCGCGGCCGGCGATCGCTGCCACACGCTGCCAGGTGGCCTGCAGCATGGTCTGTTCGCCGGCCAATGCCAGGAACTGCTTGGGGTAGGACTCGCGCGACAGTGGCCACAGGCGGGTGCCGGAGCCGCCGGAAAGGATGACGGGAAGAAGGTTCTGCATGGTGGGGGTACTCGCCTCAGGCGTCCTTGAGCAATTGGGAAATTTCATCGGTGCGTGCGCGCAGCAGCGCTGCGTCGCCGCGGGTTTCAACATTCAGCCGCAGCAGCGGCTCGGTGTTGGAACTGCGCAGGTTGAAGCGCCACTCGCCGAAATCGGCGCTGATGCCATCGGTGTGGTCCAGTGCCGGCGCCTGCGCGGCGTAATGCTCCATCACGCGGGCGACGGAGCGCTTGGCATCGGCGACCTTGAAATTGATCTCGCCGCTGCACGGGAACTTCTGCATGCGCGCTTCGACCAGATCGGCCAGCGAACGGCCGGACTCGGACACCAGCGCGGCGATCAGCAGCCACGGGATCATGCCGGAATCGGCGTAGGCGAACTCGCGGAAATAATGGTGCGCACTCATCTCGCCGCCGTAGACGGCATTTTCCGAGCGCATCTTTTCCTTGATGAACGCGTGGCCGCTCTTGCACAGCACCGGCTGGCCACCGGCTTCCTCGACCATTTCCACCGTGTTCCAGGTCAGGCGCGGGTCGTGCACGATCTTGCCGCCGGGCTGGCGCGCGAGGATCGCCTGGGCAAGCAGACCGACCAGGTAATAGCCTTCGATGAAGCGGCCGTTATGGTCGAAGAAGAAGCAGCGGTCGAAGTCGCCATCCCAGGCGATGCCGAAGTCCGCGCCATGCTCGCGCACGGCCTGCGCGGTGAGCTCGCGGTTTTCCGGCAGCAGCGGATTGGGGATGCCATTCGGGAAGCTGCCATCGGGCTCGTGGCAGATGCGGATGAACTCCAGCGGCAGGTGCGGGGCGAGCAGATCCACGATCGTGCCGGCGCCGCCGTTGCCGGCATTGACGACCAGCTTCAAGGGCTTGAGGGCCTTGGGCTCGATGTAGCTCAGCAGGTGCGCGATGTAGGCGCTCTTGTCCGGATGCGACTGCAGGCCGGCGCTCGGCTCGGCGGCGGGGGCCTGGTCGGCCTCGACCGCATCGGAGATCGCGAACAGGCCGGTATCGGAGCTGATCGGGCGGGCCTGCTCCTTGACCAGCTTCATGCCGTTGTAATCCATCGGATTATGGCTGGCGGTGACCATGACCCCGCCGGCCGCCTTCAGGTGGTCCACCTGGAAATAGACTTCCTCGGTTCCGCACAGCCCGATGTCGAGCACCTCGCGGCCGGCGCCGCGCAGGCCGGCTGCCAGCGCATCCTGCAGGGCCCCGCTGGTGAGGCGGACATCGTGGCCAACCACCACCGTGCCGGGCGACAGCTGCGCCGCCAGGGCCACGCCGATGCGACGGGCCAGATCTTCGTTCAGTTCATCCGGAACCCGGCCGCGGATGTCGTACGCCTTGAATGCGGGGAGCGTCATCTATTCAGTCCTTCTGACAGTCAGCGCACTAGTTTAGCCGCTGCCGTGTATGGGAATCGTTTTCACCGGGGCGGGCCGGGTCAATGCCGGAGCCCGGGGGCAGGGAAAGCCCCGGGCAATGGCTACAATGGCCGCTTACATCAACGAGGTGAGGGCGTAGATGAGCAAGTCCCCAGACAACGCCGGGCGACGTGGAAAGCAGTACGCCAGTGCGGCTGAAGCGCTGCAAGGCGCCATCGCCGATGGCCAGACCCTGGCGGTCGGCGGGTTCGGCCTGTGCGGTATTCCCGAGGCCCTGATCGCCGCGCTGCGCGATTCCGGTGCCAAGGATCTGACCGTGATCTCCAACAATGCGGGCGTGGATGGCTTTGGCCTCGGCCAGCTGCTGGCGACCCGCCAGATCCGGAAAATGATCTCGTCCTACGTGGGCGAGAACAAGGAATTCGAGCGCCAGTACCTGGCCGGTGAGCTGGAGCTGGAGTTCAACCCGCAGGGCACCCTGGCCGAGCGCCTGCGTGCCGGCGGTGCCGGCATCCCGGCCTTCTTCACCGCAACCGGCTACGGCACGGTGGTGGCCGAGGGCAAGGAAACCCGCGAATTCGATGGCAAGCACTACGTGATGGAGACCGCGCTGCGCGCCGACGTCGCGCTGGTCAAGGCGTGGAAGGCCGACGAGGCCGGCAACCTGGTGTTCCGCAAGACCGCGCGCAACTTCAACCCGGCCTGCGCGATGGCCGGCAAGCTGTGCATCGTGGAAGTGGAAGAGGTGGTGCCGGTGGGCAGCATCGACCCGGACCAGGTGCACCTGCCGGGCATCTACGTGCACCGCATCGTGCACAACCCGCACCCCGAGAAGCGTATCGAACAGCGTACCGTGCGCCAGGAGGCGAACTGAGATGGCCTGGACCCGCGATGAAATGGCACAGCGCGCCGCGCGCGAACTGACCGACGGCGCCTACGTGAACCTGGGCATTGGCCTGCCGACCCTGGTCGCCAACCACATTCCCGACGGTGTGGATGTCTGGCTGCAGTCCGAAAATGGCCTGCTCGGCATCGGCCCGTTCCCGACCGAGGCCGAGGTCGACGCCGACCTGATCAATGCCGGCAAGCAGACGGTGACCGCACGCGCGGGCGCCAGCTACTTCGGCAGCCACGACAGCTTCGCGATGATCCGCGGCGGCCACATCAACCTGGCCATCCTCGGCGCGATGCAGGTGACCGACAAGGGCGACCTCGCGAACTGGATGGTGCCGGGCAAGATGGTCAAGGGCATGGGCGGGGCGATGGATCTGGTCGCCGGCGTGCAGCGCGTGGTGGTGCTGATGGAGCACACCGCCAAAAGCGGCGAGCACAAGATTCTGCCCGAGTGCAATCTGCCGCTGACCGGTGTCGGCGTGGTGGACCGCATCATCACCGACCTTGCCGTGTTCGATGTCACTGACACGGGCCTGGTGCTGGTCGAGGCGGCTCCGGGCGTGGGTATGGATGAGTTGAAGGAAAAGACCGGCGTGGCCTTCGTCCAAGCCTGATTGCCATTGCCGCCGTGGTGTCCGTTCAACGGGCACCACGCTGGCTCCTGAGGAAGGCCATGGACCTGCATCTGCGCGACGCTGAAGTGAGTTGGCACCGTCACTGGCTCTCCCGCGACACCGCCGACACCCTCCAGCGCACGCTCCGCGACGACGTCCCATGGGAGGTGCACACGATCCGGATGTTCGGCCGCCAGGTCGATTCCCCGCGCCTGAGCTGCTGGATGGGCGACCCGGCCGCGCGCTACCGCTATTCCGGTACCGAGTTCGTGCCGCAGCCCTGGCATCCGGCGCTGCTGCCGGTGCGCGATCAGCTGGCGGCCTGCTGTGGCCATGCGTTCAACAGCGTGCTGCTCAACCGCTACCGCGATGGCGATGATGGGATGGGCTGGCACAGCGACAACGAGCCCGAACTGGGGCCGGCACCGGTGATCGCGTCATTGAGTCTGGGCGCGGCGCGGCGGTTCCTGCTGCGGCGCCGGGACGACCATGCGAAGAAGGCCGAGGTCCTGCTGGACCATGGCGATCTGCTGGTGATGGGCGGGCAGACCCAGCGCCATTACCAGCATTCGCTGCCGAAGAGCGCCCGGCCGCTGGCCGAGCGCCTGAATCTCACGTTCCGCTGGATCAGCGCACCCGGGCAGGGGTGACCGCGCTGCGGGCGTGATCCTGCTCGCCGGTCACCAGCGTCCAGCCCACCACGTTCGTGGTCAGTGTCTGCAGCCCCTGTTCCAGCGCGGCGGTGACCTGGGCGACGTCGGTGCTGCCGACCGGGTTTTCCTGGCGGAAGGTGCGGTCGGCGACCACGCGCTGGTCGATCACGTGGATCAGCTTGGCGTTGACTTCGATCAGCGCGGTCGGCGTAGCCTGGCCGCGGTAGTCGGCTTCGAAGCGGCGCACGTCCATGGCCAGTTTGTAGTCGGCCCGGATGCCGGTGGTGACCCGGGCCACCCCGTTGATGCGACCGGAATCCTCGAAACCGCGCACCAGCGCGTCATCGAGCATGTCGGTGGCCGGCTGGGCCCAGCTCACGCCCTTGTAGACCTCCAGTTCGGAGGGGGTCGGGCGCACGTTGATGCGCGGGCTGTCGACCACGCGCGCGGCGCTGGGCTTGACCAGCACCAGCTGCCAATCGACGGTCGGCCAGCTCGGGTCGGCCTGGATGCGGACCACGGGCGAATAGATGGTCACCGCGCTGCGCTCGTTGCTGCCCAGCAGCGAGCAGCCGCCAAGCGCGGCGATCAGGGCGATCGGCAGCAGGGGCCGGAACAAGGTCGGGCGGCTCATTTGGGTTCGAACTCCTTGGGTGCGTCGCGGCCGAGCAGATAACGTGCCGGGTTGTTGTCCAGGCGGTCGCTGACCCGGCGCAGGTCGCGGATCAGGCCGCGCAGCTCGGTCAGCGTCGGGCCGAGCTGGGCCAGGCCATCGTTGGCGAAGCTGTTGATCGCGGCGCGGTTCTCGCCAAGGATCGAGTCGGCATTGCCGGCGGCCGAATCCAGCTTGCTCAGCGTGGTTTCCAGTTTGTCCAGGATCGGTGGCAGCTGCTGCACCAGATTCTTGTCCAGGCGCTGGATGGTGCCGTTGGTGCTCTTGAGGGTGACGTCCAGGCTGCGTGCGGCATCGCGCGCGCTGAGCAGCAGCGCCTGGGTGCCCTGGTCACGGTCGGCCAGGCCGCCGCTGATGGTTTCCAGGTTGGCCAGGGTCGCGTTGATGCTGGCCACGTTGCGGTCGCTCAGCACCTGGTCCATGCGCTCGACGATGCGGTTGGCCACGTCGGTGATGTTCTGCAGCGCCGACGGCGTGGTCGGGATGATCGGGGCAGGGTCCTTGTTGACCGCGGTCAGCGCGGCGGACTGCGGCGTGCCGCCACTGAGCTGGATGATCGACGGGCCGGTCAGGCTGGTGATCGCCAGCTTGGCGCGGGTGTCGGTCTTGACCGGCGTATTGGAGTTCAGCCGGATCCGCGCGACCACCTGGCGCGGATCATCCGGGACCAGGTTCAACTCGGTGATCGAGCCGACCGCGATGCCGTTGTACTGCACCGGGCTGCCGACCGACAGGCCGGTGACCGCCTCGCGGAACACCACGCGGTATTCCGTCCAGGTGCGGTCGGAGGAGTACTTGGCGGCCCACAGGCCGAAGGCCAGCAGCGCCAGTCCCACCACCAGGGTGAAGGCGCCGATCAGGACGTAATTGGCTTTGGTTTCCATGGCTTACTCGCTCTCGTGCTTTGCATCGCGCGCAGCACGCGCGCGCGGTCCGTGGAAGTACTCCTGGATCCACGGGTGGTCCAGTTGTTCGATCTCGTGCAGCGGGGCATTGGCGATGACCTTCTTGTCGGCCAGCACCGCCACCCGGTCACAGATCGCATACAGCGTGTCCAGATCATGTGTGATCAGGAAGACAGTCAGGCCCAGCGCTTCCTGCAGGGTCTTGATCAGGCGGTCGAAGGCGGCCGCGCCGATCGGGTCCAGCCCGGCGGTGGGTTCGTCCAGGAACAGCAGCGGTGGATCCAGCGCCAGCGCACGGGCCAGGCCGGCGCGCTTGCGCATGCCACCGGACAGCTGCGAGGGCAGCTTGTTGATCGCATCGGCGGGCAGGCCGGCCAGCTTCACCTTGAGCAGGGCCAGTTCGTAATGCCAGCGCTCGGGCAGCTCGCCGTGATGTTCCTTCAACGGCACCTGCACGTTCTCGCCCACGGTCAGCGAGGAGAACAGCGCACCATCCTGGAACAGCACGCCGGTATTGCGTTCGATATGCAGGCGGTTGGCCGGGTCGCTGGAGCGGGCATCGACGCCGAGCACCTCGATCTGACCATCGTCCGGCGTGCGCAGGCCGAGGATGCTGCGCATCAACACCGATTTGCCGGTGCCCGAGCCGCCGACCACGCCGAGGATCTCGCCGCGACGCACATCCAGGTCCAGCCCGTCGTGTACCACCTGCGCACCGAAACGGTTGGTCAGCCCGCGCACGCGGATCAGCAATTCACCGTCATCGCTGGCGGCAGCGTCGCGGTCAGGGGCCGGGGCGGTGTCGGTGATCATCGGTTACCAGCCCATCTTCATGAACCACAGCGCGGCGAACGCGTCGAGGATGATCACCAGCGAAATGGCCTGCACCACGCTGGAGGTGGTGCGCTCGCCGACCGACTGCGCGGTGCCTTCCACCTTCAGGCCTTCCAGGCAGCCGATCAGGCCGATCACCAGCGCGAACACCGGCGCCTTGGACAGGCCCACCAGCATGTTGCGCACTTCCATGGTGTCGTGCATCCGCGCGATATACATCTGCGGCGGGATATCCAGATCGAACGCACCCACGGTGATGCCACCGGCCAGGCCGGCGACCATCGCGATGAAGGTCAGCAGCGGCAGGGTGATCAACAGGGCGATCAGCCGCGGCAGCACCAGCAGATCGACCGGGTCCAGGCCCAGCGTCTTCATCGCGTCGATTTCCTCGCGCGCCTTCATCGCACCGATCTGCGCGGTGAACGCACTGGCGGTGCGGCCGGCCAGCACGATCGCGGTCAACAACACGGCGAACTCGCGCAGGAAGGCGATGCTGACCAGTTCGACCACGTAGATCTCGGCGCCGAAGTCGCGCAGGATCGTGGAGCCGAGGAAGGCGATCACCGCACCCACCAGATACGACAGCAGTGCCACCAGCGGCACCGCATCCAGGCCGACCTGTTCCATCTGGGCGACGGTGGCGGTGAGCCGGAAACGGCGCGGTTCCTTGATCAGGCGCGCGCCCTTGACCAGGTTCTCGCCGAGGAAGCTGGCCAGCGCCACGATGTTGTGGCCCATGCCGTGCACGCTGACACCCAGCCGTTCCAGTGCGGCCAGCACGCCGAAGTCGCGCTTGGCCTTGGGCCGGTCGTCGGCGACTTCCTCGATGGTGGAGACCAGCGCACGATGCTCCTCGCGGAACGTCACCGCGTCCTCGCCGAGATCGGCGCGGTGGGCCACGCGCAGCAGCTGCAGCACGCCGGCCGAGTCGAGCAGGGTGATCCCGCTGGCGTCCAGACCGGTCACCTTCTCCGGAAGGCCGCGCAGCACCTCGGCCGCGTCCAGCGCGGTGCGTAAAGTCCAATGACCAGACAACCGGATCAGACCGGGGTCTTGGGCATCCTGCTCGAGATGGGGGGCTTGGTCTGAGGTCATGTAGGCGTCCTGCGCGCAGCATAACCTGTCCGGGTGCATGGCTCGCGTATGCGCCGGACCGGGCTGAACGCGTTGCTCGGCAACACCGGGGGCGTCATGCCGCGATGCGATGCCACCGGGATTCTTCAGGCCGGGGCGTGTTCGGGTAATACTACGGCGCATGTCTGCCGACGCCCCCACCATCGTTGCACCACCGGCCACCTACGCACAGCGCGTGGCCTTCGTTTCGGAAATGGCCGGGCGCCTGCACAGCTATGGCACTACCGCGCAGCGGCTGGAAGCCGCCGTGGTCGCGCTGGCGCAGCGGCTGGACCTGGATTGCGAGCCGTGGTCGAACCCGACCGGCCTGATCCTGAGTTTCAGCGACCCGACCAAGGCGATCGGTTCGTCGGACATCACCCGCGTGATCCGGCTGGCGCCGGGCGAGAACGACCTGCATAAACTCAGCATCGCCGACCAGATCACCGATGCGGTGGCCAACGGCACCATGAGCATCGCGCAGGGGCACACCGCGCTGCGCCAGCTGGACAAGGATCCCGGCCGCTGGGGCAAGATCCGCACCATTCTTTCCTACAGCCTGGGCGCAGCGGGCGTGGCCGGCCTGTGGAAACTGCCGTGGCTGGATATCGCCACCGCCGGCGTGATCGGTCTGCTGATCGGCGTCATGGGCATGTATACCGACCGCCGCCCGGCCACGCGCGAGGCCAACGAAGCGTTGGCGGCCCTGCTGGCCGGCTCGGTGGCGACGCTGGTGGCCTCCTTCATCGGGGCGCTCAACCTCAATACGGTGATCATCGCCTCGCTGGTGGTGCTGCTGCCCGGGATGTCGCTGACCAATGCGGTCAATGAGCTGGCCAGCCAGCACTGGGTCTCCGGCACGGCGCGGTTTGCCGGTGCGGTGACCACGATCCTGAAACTGACGGTGGGCGCGGTGATCGCGGTGACCCTGTCCGGCATCGTCGGGCTGGAACCGCTGGTGCGCGCCTCGCGGCCGCAGGCCGATTGGGTCGAGTGGGGGGCGCTGCTGCTGGCGGCGTTCGCGTTCGCGATGTTGTTCAAGGCCAACCGCCGCGATTTCCCCTGGGTGATGGCGGCGGCCGTCGCCGGTTATGCGATCTCCAAATTCGCGGGCCAGGCGTGGGGCATCCCGGCCGGTATTTTCATGTCGGCGATGCTGCTGACCGCCGCCGGCAATCTGTTTGGCCGGCTGGCGCAGCGCCCGGGCGCGATCATCCGCCTGCCCGGCATCATCATGCTCGTGCCCGGCAGTACCAGCCTGCGCGGCGTGCTGACGCTGGTCCAGCAGCAGGACATGAGCGCCGGCCAGACCGTGCTGATGACCGTGCTCAACGTGGTGATGGCGCTGGTGGCCGGCCTGCTGTTCGGCAATCTGCTGATCCCGGCGCGCAAGAATCTTTGACCCTCCCGGTCATCGCGCGCGCCATGAACGGGTACGAAAACGCCGGCGCGAGGCCGGCGTTTTCATGTGCAGCAGTGACTGACCGGCTTACTTCTTGATCAGGAACTCTTCAACCTTCTTGCCCTTGGCAGTATGCGCAGCCAGCCAGCGCGGCTGCTTGCCACGGCCGGTCCAGGTTTCCTTCGGGTTGGCCGGGTTGCGATACTTCGGAGCGACCTTGCCGAGCTTGCGCACGGCCTTGGCCGGGGCCTTGGTGGCCTTGCTCGCGGCACGGCCACGTGCGGCCGGGGCGGCGCCGCCGAACAGTTCTTCCACCGAATAGCCCTGGGCCTTGGCCAGCTTGGTCAGCTGTGCGCGGACCTTGGTGATCGCCGGACGCTTGGCCACGATGGTCTGCTGCTTCTTGGCGTTCTTGATCAGCGCGCCCAGCTCTTTGGCGGACAGGCCGCTCAGGTCGATACTCATCTACTACTCCGCAATATATTAAGGACAGGGTGAGCCGGTCCTTGGCGTCGGAAACAGCATACATTCTCTTTTGCGAAATACACAAACAAACCGGAGTTATTGAAACCGGGTCCGCCATTGAAAAGGCCGGGTTATTCACCCGGCCTTTGTCATTACTTCGTCAATTTTGCCAGCAGCGCGTCCTTGTCGAGGACCTCCGCTTCGGCGGCATTGCGCGCGCGGTACTCGAACGTGCCGGCGGCGACGCCGCGTTCGGACACCACGATCCGGTGCGGGACACCGATCAGTTCCATGTCGGCGAACATCGCGCCCGGGCGCAGGCCGCGGTCATCCAGCGCCACATCCAGGCCGGCGGCCTGCAGCTGCGCAAGCAGCTCGGTGGCGGTGGACGACACGGTCTCGTCCTGCTTCGGATTGATCATGCAGACCACGACCTGCCACGGCGCCATCGCGTCCGGCCAGATAATGCCGGCATCGTCGTGATTCTGTTCGATCGCCGCCGCCACGATGCGCGAAATGCCGATGCCGTAGCAGCCCATCGCCAACACCGCAGCCTTGCCGTTTTCGTCAAGCACGGTCGCATTCAACGCCTGCGCATACTGGCGGCCGAGCTGGAACACATGGCCGACTTCGATGCCGCGCGCGATCTTGAGTTCACCGCCATCGGCGGCACGATCACCGGCCTTGGCGTTGCGGATGTCCGCCACTTCCGGTTCGGGCAGGTCGCGGCCCCAGTTGACGCCGGCGATATGGGCACCGGCTTCGTTGGCACCGATGACGAAATCGGCCAGCGCGGCGACGTCGCGGTCGGCCACGATGCGGATCGGCTGGGCCGGATTGAGCGGGCCGAGGAAGCCCGGCTCGCTGCCCAGATGCGTGGCGATCTCCGCCTCGCTGGCCATGCGGTAGCCCTGCAGACCCTCGACCTTGCCCAGCTTGATTTCATTGACGTCGTGATCGCCGCGCACCAGCGCCAGCACGAAGCCGGCCTCGCTCATGATCGCGACCGACTTGACGGTGCGCTCCAGGCCCAGGCCGAGCAGGGCGGCGACGGCTTCGCAGGTCTTCTGCGTGGGCGTATCGATCCTGCGCAGCGCTTCGCTGGCGGCCGGGCGCCCGCCCGGGGCCGCGGCGATGGCCGCTTCCATGTTGGCCGCGTAATCCGAGCCGGTGGAAAACACCAGCGCATCTTCGCCCGACTCGGCGATCACGTGGAATTCCTGCGAGGCGTCGCCACCGATCGCGCCGGAGTCGGCCTGCACCATGCGGAAATCCAGGCCCAGGCGGGTGAAGATGCGGCTGTAGGCCGACTTCATGTTTTCGTATTCGCGCACCAGGCACGCATCGTGCAGGTGGAAGGAATAGGCATCCTTCATCAGGAATTCGCGCGAGCGCATCACGCCGAAGCGCGGGCGGATCTCATCGCGGAACTTGGTCTGGATCTGGAAGAAATTGACCGGCAGCTGCTTGTAGCTGGACAGCTCCTGGCGCGCGAAGTCAGCGGCAGCCTCTTCCGCGGTCGGGCTGTAGCAGAACACCTGCTCCTTGCGATCCTTGAGCTTCAGCAACTGCGGGCCGAACTTTTCCCAGCGGCCGGTGGCTTCCCACAGTTCCTTGGGCTGGATGGTCGGAATCTGGAATTCCACCGCGCCGGCGCGCTCCATTTCCTCACGCACGATGCGCTCGACCTTGCGCAGCACGCGCAGGCCCAGCGGCGACCAGGTGTACAGCCCCGAGGCCAGCTTGCGGATCATGCCCGCGCGCAGCATCAAGCGGTGGCTGGTCAGCTCCGCGTCGCTGGGGGTTTCCTTGGTGGTGTGCAGGTGGAACTGGGAGAGGCGCATCGTCGGCTTCGCTGAACGGCAGAAGCCGATATTCTGCCAGTCCGGCCGCCGCGATGGGTGTTGCGGTTGGTTTTGGCCGCCTCGACGGGGCCGGTGGCTCAGGCCTTGGGGGTGCAGTAGGCCTGGATGGCGGCCTCGGCCAGGGTCTTCTGGGCGCTGCGCTGCTCGTCGGTCAGGGCGGTATCGGCCGTGCCGTCGCCATCGGCGTCCTGCATGACCTTGCCCGGCCCGTTGAGCAGGGTGAGATTGCCGCGGGCGTCGGTGCAGGCCTTGTTCTCGGCCGGGGCGGCGGCGGTCTCGCGCGGGAGCGGGTCCCGGTTCTCGACCTGGCGGGCCTCGTACTTCTGCCCGGCCGGTGGCTTCTCCGAATACTGGGTGACGCCGTTGGCATCTTTCCACTTGTAGACAGTGCCGGCGCTGGCCGTGGCGCTGGCGAGCAGCAGCAGGCCGCTCAGACGGGACAGGGCACGCATGGCAACTCCGGGAACGGGGCAGAACCGCGATTGCAGCACCCCGGGCCGGTGCTGGCAAGCTAAACTGGCCGCATGGATCAGATGAAACCCCCGCCGCGCTCGCGCAGCATTTACCTGCTGCCCAACCTGTTCACCACCGCAGGCCTGTTCGCCGGCTTCTACGCGATCATCGCCGCGGCCAACGGCGACTTCGTGAATGCCGCGGTCGCGGTGTTTGTCGCGGCGGTCATGGACGGCCTGGACGGCCGCGTGGCCCGCCTGACCGGCACCAGCAGCGAATTCGGCGTGCAGTACGACTCGCTGGCCGATCTGGTCAGCTTCGGCATGGCCCCGGCCCTGGTGATGTACCACTGGTCGCTGTCCTGGCTGAAGTTCGACGACCCGGTGATGGGCCGCGTCGGCTGGGCGGTCGCCTTCCTGTATGCCGCCTGCGCCGCGCTGCGCCTGGCCCGTTTCAATACCCAGGTCAGCGTGGTCGATAAACGCTGGTTCATCGGCCTGGCCAGCCCGGCCGCCGCGGGCCTGATGATGTCCTTCGTCTGGGCCTTCGCCGATGGCAACCTTGGCTGGGACGGCAACCAGCTGCGCTATGTCGCGCTGGGCGTGACCCTGGTGGCGGCGCTGCTGATGGTGAGCCGGATCCGCTTCTGGAGCTTCAAGGGCAGTGGCGAGAAAGGACCGCGCGCCGATCGCGTGCCGTTCCTGGCGCTGGCCCTGGTGCCGATCGCCATCGCGATCATGGTCATCGATCTGCCGCGCGTGCTGTTCGCGGTAGGCGTGGTGTATGCCTTGTCCGGCCCGTGCTACTGGGCGTGGCAGCGCACCCGCAAGACGGTCGAGCCGAACGCGTGAGCGGGCAGGCGCTGCCGCCATTGTGGTCGCCGGCGCAGCAGTCCTGGCTGCAGGCGATGGGCTATACGGTGTTCGTCGACGGCAGTGTCGAGCCGGAGGCCGCTGCCGTACCTGATGTGCAGCTCAGCGCGGCGCCGCTCGCAGAGTCGTCCGTGCCCGTGCGCCAGTCGCGGCCGGCACCGGCGGTGGATGCGCCCGCACCGGTGCGCCGAAGCGCGCCGCGCACGGTCGAAGAAGGCGCGCCGCCGCCCGTTCCGGCGGCCACGCCGGCACGCGCAGGCGGAGGCCGCCGCGCCGCGGTGCGGATGCCCGATCGCCTGCAGATCGCCCTGCTACGCGCCTCCGGCTGCAACCCGGCCGAGCCGGACACCCAGGCCTTGATGGCCAGCTGGAACCTGGATGAACTGCGCAGCAGCGCCGCCGCCAAGCGCGCGTTGTGGCCGCAGCTGCGCGCCCTGCGCAAACGGGGCCGGTCGTGAGTGCGGTGAGCTCGCCGCGGCCGTTGTCGCTGCGCGCGCTGCGCGAAAGCGACCTCAATGCGGTGATGGCCATCGAGGTGCGTGGTTACCCGTACCCGTGGACCCGCGGCATCTTCCAGGACTGCCTGCGTGCCGGTTATCCCGGCCTGGCGATGGAAGAGGACGGCCTGCTGATGGGCTACGGCCTGCTCAGCATCGCCGCCGATGAAGCCCATATCCTCAACATCTGTGTGGACCCGCTGTGCCAGTCCCGTGGCCACGGCCGCTACCTGCTGCGCGCGCTGGTGAAGCTGGCACGCGACCATGGCGCGCACCGCGTGTTCCTGGAAGTGCGCCCGTCCAATACCTCGGCCGTGGCGCTGTACCACAGCGAAGGGTTCAATGAGATCGGCCGCCGGCCGCGCTATTACCCCGCCCGCGACGGGCGCGAGGATGCGCTGGTGATGGCGATCGAGCTGGTCGACGACGACATCCAGGTGATGCCGCCGCTCTGACGTCCCGATGTAGAGCCACCCCATGGGTGGCTGCTGTTCGATCCGGCCCGTACCGGGTGTGGCTGTCGGAGACAGGCGCAGCCACCCATGGGGTGGCTCTACGTGATCCGCAGCACCACTGCCCCGAGCACGATCAGGCCGGCGGCGATCCAGCGCTGGCAGGTGACCCGTTCGTGCAGGATCCAGGCCGAGATCAGGATGCCGAACAGGATCGAGGTTTCGCGCAGCGCGGCGATCATCGCAACCGGCGCCACGGTCATGGCCCACAGCGCCAGGCCGTAGGAGATCAGTGTCCCGAACCCGCCCACGATGCCGTAGGCCCAGTTGCGGCGCGCATAGTCACGCAGCGCGCCGGCGCGGGTGCACAGCGCCCACAGGGGCAGGGGTAGGCCGGAGAGCAGGAACAGCCACAGGGTGTAACTCACCGCGGCGCCCGAGTGGCGCGCGCCCCAGGCATCGACCAGGGTGTAGGTGGCGATGACGCCGGCATTGAGCAACGGCAGCCACAGATGCTGGCGCGAGGTGCCGCGGGTCATGCACAGGATGCCCAGGCAGATCAGCGCGATTCCGCTCCACGCGATCCACGCCAGGCGCTCACCCAGAAACAGCGTGCTGATCAGCGCCACCAGGATCGGCGCGCAGCCGCGCATCAGCGGGTAGGACGCGCTCATGTCGGTCAATTGGTAGGTACGCGCGACAAGCACGTAATACCCGACCTGGAGCAGGGTCGAGGTCGCCAGCCATGGCCAGCTCTGCGCGGCGGGTCTGGGCATGAACGGCAGCGCGATCGCGGCGATCACCGCCGCCGAGCCGGTGACCAGGATCGTGGTCAGCAGCGTGTCGGTGCCGCGTTTGACGATCGCGTTCCAGCTGGCATGCAGCAGGGCGGCCAACAGCACGATGCAGAAGAGGGACAGCGACATCGTGTCGGCGGTCATTCAATCCGTGGACGAATCCGCATCATGCCGCAGATGGGCAGCCATCGCGCTCGAAAGCGCGCGGGCCGGGCCCTACCTACGTTATCGGCCCAGGGTAGAGCCACCCCATGGGTGGCTGCACGCCATCCCGCCCCGGAAGGCAGCCACGCATGGCGTGGCTCTACCCTGGCCCCGCAGAAGCAGCCACGCATGGCGTGGCTCTACCCTGGCCCCGCAGAAGCAGCCACGCATGGCGTGGCTCTACCCGTGCGCTTACAGCTTCGCGCGCTGCGAGCGCAGGCCATCCAGCTGGGCGGTCCATTCGACCAGGCGCACGCGCTCCTGCTCGACCACGGCCGCGGGCACCTTGTCGGTGAACCTGGCCAGCTTGGTCTCGCTCTTTTCCTTCTCCGATTCCACCCGGGCGATTTCCTTGTCCAGGCGCGCGCGTTCGGCGCCCAGATCGACCAGGCCCTCCAGCGGCACCAGCAGGGTGAGATCGCCCACGATCGCAGCGGCGGCCGGCGGCGTGTCGCTGCCGTTGGCCAGCCATTCGATGCGCTCCAGCTTGAGCAGGAACGACAGCGACGAGGTGAAACGGGTCATGCGCGCGCGGTCGTCGTCGTTGCCACCCTGCAGCAGCAGCGGCACCAGCTTGGACGGCGGCACGTTCAACTCGCTGCGCACGCGGCGCAGCGCGTTGACCATCGACTTCAGCCATTCCACGTCGGCTTCGGCACGGGCGAAATCACCCGCGAACTCCTCGGCGGTCGGGTACGGACGCAGTGAGATGGTGTCGTCGGTGATGCCCAGGCGCGGGGCGACCTGGCGCCACAGCTGCTCGGTGACGAACGGGGTCAGCGGGTGCAGCAGGCGCAGCAGCGCTTCGAGCACGTACAGCAGGGTGTGGCGGGTGCTGTTGGCATCGTCGGCGTCGGCACCGTTGAGGGCCGGCTTGGTCAGTTCCAGGAACCAATCGCAGAACTCGTTCCAGGCGAATTCGTACAGGCACTGCGCCAGCAGATCGAAGCGGTAGTTGGCGTAATGCGTCTGCGCTTCGGCCGAGACCGCGGCCAGGCGCGCCAGAATCCAGCGCTCGGCATCGGTACGCGGCTGCGGCACGCCGGTGAAGCTGCTGCCCTCGGTGTTCATCAGGGTGAAGCGGCTGGCGTTCCACAGCTTGTTGCAGAAGTTCTTGTAGCCCTCGGCGCGGTTCATGTCGAACTTGATATCGCGGCCGTGGGTGGCCAGCGCGGCGATGGTGAAACGCAGCGCATCGGCACCGTGGGCGATGATGCCCTCGGGGAATTCGCGGCGGGTCGCCTTCTCGATCTTCGGCGCGTCCTTGGGCTTCATCAGGCCGGTGGTGCGCTTGGCGACCAGGTCCTCGATGGAGATGCCATCGATGATGTCCAGCGGGTCGAGCACGTTGCCCTTGGACTTGGACATCTTCTGGCCCTGCGCATCGCGGATCAGGCCGGTGATGTAGACGTCCTTGAACGGAATCTTCCCGGTGAAGCTGTCGGTGGCCATGATCATGCGGGCCACCCAGAAGAAGATGATGTCGAACCCGGTGATCAGCACCGACGACGGCAGGTAGCGCTCGAAACCGCGCGCGTCCATCGCCTGCTCGTTCGGCCAGCCCAGCGTGGAGAACGGCCACAGCTGCGAGGAGAACCAGGTCTCCAGCACGTCGCTGTCCTGGTGCAGGGCGACATCGGCGGCAAGATTGTTCTTCGCGCGTGCTTCGGCTTCGTCGCGGCCGACATAGCAGTTGCCCGCGTCGTCGAACCACGCCGGAATGCGGTGGCCCCACCACAGCTGGCGGCTGATGCACCAGTCCTGGATGTTCTCCATCCAGTGGCGGTAGGTGTTGATCCAGTTGGCCGGCACGAACTGGATGCTGCCGTTCTCGACCAGCTCCAGGCCACGCTTGGCCAGCACGTCCATCTTCACGAACCACTGGTCGGTGAGGTACGGCTCGATCACCTGCTGGGTACGATCACCGCGCGGCACCTGCAGCTTGTGTGCACGGGTCTCGACCAGGATGCCCAGGTCTTCCAGCTCGGCCAGGATCACCTTGCGCGCTTCGTAACGGTCCAGCCCGCGGTACTTCTCCGGGGCGTTGTCGTTGATCGCCGCCACCGGGGTGAACAGGTTGATCATCGGCAGGTTGTGGCGCAGGCCGACCTGGTAATCGTTGAAATCGTGCGCGGGGGTGACCTTGACCACACCGGTACCGAACTCGCGGTCGACGTAATCATCGGCGATCACCGGGATCTCGCGGTCGGTCAGCGGCAGCTTCACCATTTTGCCGATCAGGTGCGCATAGCGCTCGTCTTCCGGGTGCACCATCACGGCGGTATCGCCGAGCATGGTTTCCGGGCGGGTGGTGGCCACGGTCAGGGTGCCGCTGCCATCGGCCAGCGGGTAGCTGATCGACCACAGGAAGCCGTCTTCCTCAACGCTTTCCACTTCCAGATCGGAGATGGCGGTCTTCAGCACCGGATCCCAGTTGACCAGGCGCTGGCCACGGTAGATCAGGCCCTGCTCGTGCCAGCGCACAAACGCCTCGACGACCGCTTCGGACGGCTGCGGGTCCATGGTGAAGGTGCTGCGCGACCAGTCGCTGGAGGTGCCCAGACGGCGCATCTGGCGCTCGATGGTGTCACCGGACTGCGCCTTCCACTCCCACACCTTCTCGATGAAGCCGTCGCGGCCCAGCGAATCGCGGGTCTCACCGGTGTTGGCCAGCGCCAGGTTGCGCGACACCACCATTTCGGTGGCGATGCCGGCGTGGTCGGTGCCGACCTGCCACAACGTGTCGTAGCCGCGCATCCGGTGGTAGCGCACCAGCGCATCCATCAGGGTCTGCTGGAAGGCATGGCCCATGTGCAGCGTGCCGGTCACGTTCGGCGGCGGCAGCAGGATGGTGTACGGCTCGCCCTTGCCGGACGGCTTGAAATGGCCGGCCTTCTCCCACGCGTCGTACAGCGCGGTTTCAAAGGTTTTCGGGTCGTAGCTGGAGGCGAGTTGGGTCATGCGGGAACCAGGATCGAATACGGAAGGTGGGGGTGCCGGAAGCTCAGCGCCCGAAGGCGCGACGGATCTTCTGGTCGGTATGGAACTGTGAGACCGCGTAGGCGTCCCAGATCGCGGCGGGCAGCCAGCCAGACAAGGACAGCCGACTGACAGTCGGCTCTACCTTCGAGACGTTGAGGATGCCTGCGATCGGGCGGCCGATGGTGAAGAAGGCGAACCAGGGAAAGATCAGGGCGATCAACAGGCGCATCAAGGGTCTCCGGGGGCGGCGGCGACCGGACGGGCGCCGCGCGGGTTACATGTCGTACTTGTTCAGGTCAAAGCCCAGTGCCTTGTACTGGCGCCAGCGTTCGCGCAGCGGTTCGCGCGCCTCCGGGTCAGCCGGGACCACTTCCAGCACGCGGTCGCAGGCTGCCAGATAGGGATCGTCGCGCAGGTTGATCACCAGCGGCCGGGCCGGGGCCTCGGTGCCGGGCACGGCGATCAGCACCAGCGCCTCTTCCTCGTCCATGTCTTCGCCGGCGATCTGGTGCGGGATGTAGGCATCGTTGTCGAACGCCCACAGCAGCTCGTCCAGCTCTTCGGCCTGGGCCTGGTCGCGTGCCAGCACCAGGGTGAACAGCCCGGCGTCATTGGCCTTGCGGGCCAGTTCGCAGACCAGGCGCAATGGCTCGGTCAGGAAGCGGGGCTTGGCGATCAGGTAGAAATCAGCACGGGACATGGCAGGGCCTGGAGCGGAGGGAGAACCCGGCGCCAGGCCGGGCGGGACCGCGGCCACCCGCAGGCGGCCGCGATCGGGCAGGGCATCAGGCGCGGGCGACCTGGTCCAGCAGCCACTGGCTCAGCAGGCCGACCGGGCGGCCGGTGGCCATGCCGCGCTTGCCTTCGTCGCTGGCCACGCCGGCGATGTCCAGATGGGCCCAGCGCTGGCCTTCGGCGAAGCGCGACAGGAAACAGCCCGCGGTGATCGCACCGGCCCAGCGGCCGCCGATGTTGTAGATATCGGCGAAGCTGGAATCCAGCATCGGCTGGTACTCGTCCCACAGCGGCAGGCGCCAGGCGCGGTCGAACACATGCTCACCGGCGGCCAGCAGCTCGTTGGCCAGGTCGTCGTGCTTGGTCATCAGGCCGGCGGTCTGGTGGCCCAGCGCGACCAGGCAGGCACCGGTCAGGGTGGCCACGTCGATCAGCGCGGCCGGCTCGAAGCGCTGCGCGTAGGTCAGGGCGTCGCACAGGATCAGGCGGC